>Ga0308172_1000100_pt1 | contig 170238 bp, 159 predicted proteins | sample PhyGR2_FD_202134 | JGI IMG/M metagenome (GOLD analysis project Ga0308172, IMG submission 202134) | Phyllosphere microbial communities from UC Gill Tract Community Farm, Albany, California, United States - DLSLSG.R2 | ecosystem: Host-associated > Plants > Phyllosphere > Unclassified | place... | reverse complement strand
AGGTTGTAGCCAAACACATCCAGTGACTTGAAAAAACGGGTCCGAACAGAACCCGTCCGCAAGGAGCTTACGCCTTCGAACTTTGTTTCGAGATAGCTTGTGGATAGATATCCGCGCCCCTTGTCGAGATGCATTTAGGCAGGATCGCATACGGAGATCAATGGCGTTTTTTCTGTGGCTGAGCCGATCTGCCATTGACTCGTGGAGGGCCTTTTGCATGGCCGACGGGCTTGTTTGGAGAATCGCTTATGAATCAATGAGATTCATTTTCGAGCTATTTTTGAGGCCGGTTTTGACAGAAAAATAAAAAAATCCTTGACTCAAGATTGTGGCTGCCTTCCGCAGCGGAAAGATAGCGTCTCTTGAAAGACCTTCTGTAAGTAATTGAAATTAAAAAGCTTTTTGCGTCACGCATTTGAAGCATAAATGTCATGCTCATTGCGAAACCGTTAACAGGTCGTTAGAATCGGAAAAAGCCCGGCCGAAGGGCCAGGCTTTTTCAATCACAATATTGTCTTAGCCGGATTAGGCCGAAAGGGCCTTCACGCGCTGCGCCAGACGAGAAACCTTGCGCGATGCAGTGTTGAAATGCATGACGCCCTTCGTAGCGGCGCGCTGGATTTCTGGCTGTGCAGCCTTCAGCGCTTCAGTCGCAACAGCGAGATCGCCAGTTGCCAGGGCCTCTTCGACCTTGCGAATGAAACCGCGGACGCGCGAACGGCGAGCCTTGTTGACTGCGGTACGGCGAGCGATCTTGCGAGTCGCCTTTTTCGCCGAAGTTGTATTGGCCATGTATGCCTCTCTTCGAATTCAAACCAAAATCCGCAACCACAGGATAGGGTCGTTCGAAGACCTCATGTTCCAAAATTGCGGGAGTAACTGGGACAAGCCGGATGACTTTCCCTAACCGTGGGCGGGCATATAACCCTAAAGCCGCTGCCCGTCAACGCGTTTTGCGTAAAAACACCGAGATTCCGACTCCCGGCAGACACCGGCTTGGCGGGTGCCGCCGCCTATTTGTTATGGAACAGCGGCTTTCTCTTTTCGATGAATGCCTCCATACCTTCTTTCTGATCGTCCGTGGCAAAAAGCGACTGGAACAAGCGCCGCTCGAAGCGCAAACCCTCCGACAGCGAAACCTCGAAGGAGCGGTTGACGCTCTCCTTCGCCATCAGCACAGAGGCTCGTGACAGGGATGCAATCACGCTTGCGGCCTCGACAGCCTCGTCCAGCAGCCTTTCAGAAGTGACGATGCGCGAGACGAGACCGGCACGCTCGGCTTCAGCGGCATCCATCTTCCGACCTGTCAGCACGAGGTCCATGGCCTTCGCCTTGCCGACCGCGCGGGTCAGCCTTTGCGAACCGCCCATGCCGGGAATGATGCCCAGCGTGATTTCCGGCTGGCCGAACTTCGCCGTATCGGAGGCGATGATGAAATCGCACATCATGGCAAGTTCGCATCCTCCGCCGAGTGCGAAGCCCGAGACGGCGGCAATCACCGGCTTGCGGCTTGCCGCCACATCATCCCATCCTCCCAGGAAATCGCCAAGATAAGCATCGACGAAATTGAGCGTACTCATCTCCTTGATATCGGCACCGGCGGCAAACGCCTTCTCCGATCCGGTAATGACGATGGCTCCAATGGAATCATCTGATGAGAAGGCCGAGAGAATATGGCGCAGCTCTTTCAAAAGCGTGGAGTTCAGCGCGTTGAGCGCTTTCGGGCGGTTGAGCGTAACGACGCCGACGGCATCGCGCTTCTCGACAATGATCGTCTCGTAATCCATGGCTTTCTTCCTCTCCCTTATTTCTGGCAGGCCGCGCAATAGAATGTAGAGCGTCCGCTCTGCGTAATTCTCTCGACCGTACCCCGGCAATCGGGGAAGCGGCAAGCGTGGCCTTCCCGATCATAGACCGAAAAGGAATGTTGGAAATATCCAAGCGAGCCATCGGTCTGGATATGATCGCGCAGCGACGAGCCGCCGGCTGCAATCGCGTCAGCGATGACGTCGCGTATGTGCCGCGTCAACTCTTCCAGAGCAGGCTTCGGCTTTCCGTTTTTGGTGACAAGCGTCGACGCCGCGCGAAGCGGGGAGAGGTGGGAGCGCCACAGCGCTTCGCACACATAGATATTGCCAAGCCCCGCAATGAGTTTCTGGTCGAGCAGGGCACCTTTGAGCGGCTGCGTCTTTCCCTCAAAGCGGCTGGCAAGGTAGTCGGCGCTCAGAGCATTTCCGGTTGGCTCGGGACCGAGACCGGCGAAGGCCGGATAAAGGTCGATATCGGCACGGCGCACCAGATGCATGAAGCCGAAACGGCGCGGGTCATTATAAATGACGCGTGTCTTGTCCGCGCCGCGCGTCAGATGAAAGATCACGTGGTCGTGCTTGCTATCCTTGGAGCGCGGGTGGTGAAACTCGCCGGGCGTCTCACCAGATGTCTCACCGGGTGTTTGGGCCTCCTCATTCCCGCTTTCGATGCGGAACGAACCGGACATGCCGAGATGCGAGACGATGGTCAGGCCATTGTCGAGTTCGATCAGCAGATACTTTGCCCGGCGCCCGAGCGACAGGATCTCGCGACCTTCCACGAGTTCGGCAAAGCCTTCCGGAAAGGGAAAACGTAAGTCCGGGCGCGTGAGGAGCAGTCGTTCGATCCGCGCGCCTTCCATAACGGGCGCTAAGCCGCGTCGAACGGTTTCCACTTCAGGCAATTCGGGCATGGCACTCTCTTCACGTCTGTTTATCGCGGCGACCTTGTGGTCTATAGACGGCACACATACATGTGCGGGCCATATCTATGATGCAACAGATAGCGTTGCAGAGCCGTTTCCGCTATGTGTTGGTTTAAAGAGTTAGAGTCCTTTGTGCGTCTTAAAGCACGCACGGTACTCGAGTTGTCATTGAGGAATGGAGACTGATCATGACCGAAGCCCGCACGACAGCCGAAGGCGGTATGGAAACCTCCTATGGCTTCCGTCAGGTCAATGAAGGCCAGAAGCAGGGCATGGTCAATGACGTATTCCATAAGGTTGCCAAGCGCTATGACATTATGAATGACGTGATGTCGGCCGGCCTGCACCGCGTTTGGAAAGACGCCATGGTCGCCTCACTTTCGCCCCGCAAGGACCCTTCCTACAAAGTTCTCGATGTGGCGGGCGGTACCGGCGATATTGCCTTCCGCATCGTCGAAGCCTCCAATCGTCTGGCGCATGCTACCGTTCTCGATATCAACGGCTCAATGCTCGGCGTCGGCGAGGAGCGGGCAGCCAAGAAAGGCCTGACGGAAAATCTGACCTTCGTCGAGGCCAATGCCGAAGAACTGCCCTTCGAGGCCAACAGCTTCGATGCCTACACGGTCGCCTTCGGCATCCGCAACGTGCCGCGCATCGATGTGGCGCTGTCGGAAGCCTATCGCGTGCTGAAGCGTGGCGGACGTCTTCTGGTGCTGGAATTTTCCGAAGTGGAAATGCCGCTGCTCGACAAGGTCTATGACGCATGGTCCTTCAACGCCATTCCGCAATTCGGCAAGATGATCACCGGCGACGCCGAGCCCTACCAGTATCTGGTCGAGTCGATCCGCAAATTCCCACGGCAGGATGATTTTGCCGCCATGATCCGGACCGCGGGTTTCTCGCGCGTCAGCTACACCAACTATACCGGCGGAATTGCCGCGCTGCATTCCGGCTGGAAACTCTGATCGATGGCATTTCCAGGACATAGCAGGGCATTCGCATGAGCACGCTTGGCGCATATTTTCGACTCGCCAAGGTTGGCTGGGTTCTCGTCCGCGAGGGTGTGGTCCTGGCGCTGCCCGACGAAGGGCTGCCCGCCTCTGCGAAATTCGTCAAGGGTTTGCTGAAGCCTCTGGCGCGCAATAAGGCGTTGAGAAGTGAGCGCAGCGATCGACTCTCGAAGGCGGTCAGCCGTCTTGGCCCGTCCTATGTCAAGATGGGCCAGTTCCTGGCGACCCGGCCGGATGTGGTTGGCGCGGACTTTGCCGAAGATTTGGCCGGTCTGCAGGACCGCATGGATTTCTTTCCCGTTGCTGCCGCCAAGGCCAATATCGAAGGCTCGCTCGGTCGTCCGATCTCTGAGCTTTACGTGGAATTCGGCGATCCGATAGCCGCAGCCTCCATTGCGCAGGTTCACCCCGCCGTCATCGATACGCCGTCTGGGCGCAAGAAGGTTGCGGTCAAGGTTATTCGCCCCGGTGTGCGCCAGCGCTTCCAGGACGATCTGGAAGCCATGTATCTGGTGGCCGATCTGCAGCAGCGTTTCGTCCGCTCCGCCCGGCGTCTGCGACCCGTCGAAGTCACCAAGACGCTGGAGCAGACCACCAAGATAGAGATGGACCTTCGCCTAGAGGCGGCGGCTCTTTCCGAGCTTGCCGAAAACACCAAGGGTGACCCAGGCTTTCGTGTGCCGGAAGTGGATTGGGAACGCACCGGTCGCGACGTCGTCACCATGGAATGGATCGACGGCATCAAGATGTCGGATACGGATGCACTGAAGGCGGCCGGTCACGACCTCAATGCGCTCGCCGATACGCTGATCCAGTCCTTCCTGCGCCACACGTTGCGCGACGGCTTCTTCCATGCGGACATGCATCCCGGAAACCTTTTCGTTGATCCGACGGGCATCATCGTCGCAGTCGACATGGGAATTGCCGGACGGTTGGGCAAAAAGGAGCGCCGCTTCCTCGCGGAAATCCTCTATGGCTTCATCACGCGCGACTACATGCGCGTGGCTGAGGTGCATTTCGAAGCCGGCTATGTACCGGCCCACCATGACATGGCAAGCTTCGCCCAGGCGATCCGCGCCATCGGCGAGCCGATCCACGGCCAACCGGCCGAAACCATCTCCATGGGCAAGCTCCTGACGCTGCTTTTCGAAGTCACCGAACTTTTCGACATGGAAACGCGCCCCGAACTGGTCATGCTGCAAAAGACCATGGTCGTCGTAGAAGGCGTCTCACGTATCCTCAATCCGCGCTTCAACATGTGGAAGGCCGCAGACCCCGTCGTCAGCGGCTGGATCCGCGACAATCTCGGACCAAAGCGTATCGTCACCGATCTGAAGGATGGCGTGAAGGCAGCGATCAAGCTGGCGGAAGCCGCACCCGAGATCGCGGCCAAGACCGAAAAGCTGCATTCCGAACTAATGTATATGAGCGAAAGCGGCCTGCGCTTCGACGAACGCACGGCCGAAGCCATCGGCAGGTCAGAAGCCCGTCACACCCGTTGGGGGCGCCTGGCACTCTGGGTGATCGCGGTGACGCTCATCTATATCGCTTTCAGGCTCAGTTGATCCGATGGCAAGCGGTGCGCTCTCTGGGCATTGAGAGAGCGCCCCTTAAGCGAGATCGGCAACCACCGAATCCAGGATCAGCATGCCCGACGGCGTGCAGCGGACGCGCGAATTTCCAAGCCGCTCGATAAAGCCGTGTTCCAGTAAAACCGCTTCGCGATCCGGGTCCAGATCGCGGCCCGAGAACTCGCTCCAGCGGGCGAGATCGACGCCTTCGCGAAGCCGCAGTCCCATCAAAAGCAACTCGTCAGCCTGTTCGTCACGCCCCAGCATTTCCTGATCCACCATGCCGTGCCCATCGCGCTCCACGGCTTGCAGCCATGTCTCGGGGTGACGCTCGGTGGCGGTTGCGAGTTTGGCGCCGCCCTTGGTCAGACGCCCATGGGCGCCGGGGCCGATACCGGCATAGTCGCCGTAGCGCCAATAGGTGAGGTTGTGACGGCTCTCAGCACCCGGGCGGGCATGGTTGGAAACCTCATAGGCCGGAAGCCCATGGCGCGCGGTGATCTCCTGCGTCGCCTCGTAGAGCACAGCCGACTGTTCGCCATCCGGAACGATCAGCTTGCCCGCCTTGTGGAGACCGTAGAAGCCCGTGCCTTCCTCGATCGTCAACTGGTAGAGCGACAGGTGATCGACCGCATAGGAGATGGCCTCTTCGAGTTCCTTTTCCCATTCCTCAACTGTCTGATTGGGGCGGGCATAGATGAGATCGAAGGACATGCGTGGGAAGATTTCGCGCGCCAGCCGGATAGCCTTCAGCGCATCGGCCACATCATGCAGGCGTCCGAGGAACTTCAGATCCCGGTCATTCAGCGCCTGTACGCCCATGGAGACGCGATTGACGCCGGCGGCCCTGTAGCCACGAAAGCGTTCCGCTTCCACGCTAGAGGGATTGGCCTCCATCGTAATCTCGATGCCGTCCGGCACGCGCCAATAACGGGCGATACCATCGAGGATGGCGCCGACCGTCTGCGGATCCATCAGTGACGGCGTGCCGCCGCCCATGAAGATGCTGGTGACGACCTTCGGGCCGCTCAACTGGCGCATCGTTTCCATTTCACGAAGGAAGGCGGCGACGAAGCGCTCCTGATCCACCGGCTGGTGGCGGACATGGCTGTTGAAATCGCAATAGGGACACTTGGCCGCGCAGAAGGGCCAGTGAACATAGATGCCGAAGCCGGGTTCACCCGTATCCGGCAAAAGGTCCGCATATCCGGACGGATGTGCGCCGGGCGCAGAAGAAAGGCCGCTCCCGGTCATCGTAATGCTCATGCCTCCAGGCAGGTTTCGACGAAGGTCTTGAAGGCGCGTGCGCGGTGCGATAACGCCGTCGCATCGCCCTGGCGCCAGCCATGCTTTTCGTCGGATGTCATCTCGCCAAAGCTGGTTGCATAGCCTTCTGGCTGGAAGATCGGATCGTAGCCGAAACCGCTCGTGCCGCGTGGCGGCCAGACGATCGTGCCTTCCACTTCACCGCGGAAAAACTCGGTATGGCCGTCTGGCCAGGCCAGGCAAAGAACGCTGACGAAGCGGCCGGTGCGCTGCTCCGGTGTCGTCGCGCCACGATCCTGAAGCGCGTTTTCCACCTTTTGCATCGCCATGGCGAAATCGCGTGTGCCGTTGCCGGTTTCCGCCCAGTCCGCAGTGTAGACGCCCGGCGCGCCGTCCAGCGCGTCGATCACCAGACCAGAATCGTCGGAGAGCGCTGGCATGCCGGATGCCTTGGCCGAAGCGAGCGCCTTGATCGCCGCATTTTCTTCGAAGGTCGTCCCGGTTTCAGCCGGCTCTTCGAAATTCAGCTCGGCGGCCGATTTTGCCGAAAAGCCGAGAGGGCCGATCAGGTCGGCGATTTCCGCGATCTTGCCCTTGTTGTGGCTGGCAACGACGATGGTTCTGGTATCAAGCTTGCGCATGGTCTTGTCCCGTTCAGGCGATTGCCTGCTTCTGCATCTCGACGAGTTCCGCACAGCCAGCCTTGGCAAGGCCAAGCAGGGTCAGGAATTCTTCTTCCGAGAATGGCTTACCCTCGGCGGTGCCCTGAATCTCGACGATGCCGCCAGAGCCGGTGATGACGAAGTTGGCGTCGGTCTCCGCAGAGGAATCTTCCAGGTAATCGAGATCGATCACCGGCTGATTGGCGAAGATGCCGCAGGAGATGGCGGCGATATGGTCCTTCAGAACCTTTTCGACCTTCAGCATGTTGCGGCTTTCCATCCACTTCAGACAGTCGTGAAGTGCAATCCAGGCACCGGTGATGGAAGCGGTGCGCGTACCACCATCGGCTTGGATGACGTCGCAGTCGATGCTGATCTGGCGTTCGCCAAGCGCTTGCAGATCAACGACCGCGCGCAGCGAACGGCCGATCAGGCGCTGGATTTCCTGCGTTCTGCCGCCTTGCTTGCCGGATGATGCTTCGCGCTTCATGCGCTCGTTGGTGGAGCGGGGAAGCATGCCATACTCCGCCGTTACCCAGCCCTTGCCACTGTTGCGCAGCCATGGCGGCGTCTTTTCCTCGAGGCTGGCGGTGACCAGAACATGCGTATCGCCGAACTTGACGAGACAGGAGCCTTCGGCGTGCTTGGAGAAGTTGCGCTCGAAGGATACCTTACGCATCTGGTCGGTTTTTCTGCCTGAGGGCCGCATATCGTTTCTCTCCGTCTCTTAACTTCCCGCCTTCTAAGGTCAGGGCGACGCTTTTGCAAAGGAAAAGCGGACGAGCAGGGCTTAGAGCCGAATTTCCGTTTTCACTTGGAAGACCGAGTGACTATATTCAAGACAGTCAAAAACAGCTTGGGGAAGAACGAGCGGCATGGGCATAACTCCTCCCATCGGCAAAGAGCCAGGTGCGCTTCTGGACGATCGCTCACGCGAGATCTTCAGGCGCATTGTGGAAGGCTATCTGGAAACGGGCGAACCGCTCGGTTCGCGTAGTCTCTCTCGCCTGCTTCCCATGTCGCTGTCGCCAGCGTCTGTGCGTAACGTCATGAGCGATCTGGAGGAGCTCGGTCTCATTTATTCGCCGCATGTCAGTGCCGGACGCCTGCCGACCCAGACCGGGCTTCGCTTCTTCGTGGATGCCTTCATGCAGGTGGGCGAACTGCCAGAGGCCGAGCGCGCCAATATCGACCGGCATATCGGCCCGATCTCCGGGCGCGAACAGTCTCTCGAAGGCCTGCTTTATGAGGCAAGCAGCATGCTCTCCGGCATGTCGCGCGGGGCAGGGCTGGTGCTGACGGCCAAGAACGATGCCGTCCTCAAACATGTGGAGTTCATCCGGCTGGAGCCGACCAAGGCGCTCGCCGTTCTGGTCGGCGACCATAACCAGGTCGAAAACCGCATCATCGAGCTGCCAGCCGGCATCACTTCGTCGCAATTGACCGAGGCCGCCAACTTCATCAATGCGCATCTCGGCGGCCAGACGCTGCCGGAACTGCGAAGCCAGATAGCCCGACAGAAGAACGAGCTTCAAAGTGCGCTGAGCACGCTGGCGCAGGATCTGGTGGAGCGGGGGCTTGCCGTTTGGTCCGGCGACAATGAGGAAGGCAAGCTTGGGCGTCTGATCGTGCGCGGCCGCTCCAACCTTCTCGAGGGTCTGGCAGGCGAAGAAGATATCGACCGCGTTCGTCTTCTCTTCGACGATCTGGAGCGCAAGGAAAACCTGATCGAGATCCTCAATCTGGCAGAGACCGGCTCCGGGGTCAGGATTTTCATCGGCTCGGAAAATAAGTTGTTTTCCCTGTCGGGCTCATCGCTGATCGTCGCACCCTACAAGGACGACGAGAACCGGGTCGTCGGCGCTGTCGGGGTGATCGGCCCGACGCGGCTGAACTATTCCCGCATCGTGCCGATGGTGGATTACACCGCCCAGATCATGGCGAGGCTTTCCACCAAGCGACGTTAGAGCGTTTCCATTTGACCTTTCCATCTGAAAGGAAACGTTCTAACCGCGCAGGTCGCTTGAAAAACCGCTCCTTTTTCCCGTAAGCCTTGATTTTTGCATGGCAAAGCTCGATATCGGGCTCAATCTCATTGCAAGCCACAATACACATGTAATTTGGAGAACGTCATGACTGACACCAACAAGACCGGACCTGACGCAGGCGCTGCCGACGAAGCAGTGGAAGCGACCACGGCGGAGAATGCGGTGCCGGAGCAGGCAGAACCCGATCCGATCGATGTGCTGAAGGCGGAAAATGCCGATCTTCGCGACAAATTCCTGCGTCTGGCCGCGGAGATGGACAATCTTCGCCGTCGCACCGAACGTGAGGTCAAGGATGCAAAGGCCTATTCCGTTGCCGGCTTCGCGCGTGACATGCTGGCCGTCTCCGACAATCTTCGCCGCGCGCTCGACACCATTCCCGAAGAGCTGAAGGCAAGTGCCGAAGCCAATATCAAGGGCCTGATCGAAGGCGTCGATATGACGGAACGCTCCATGCTCTCCGCACTTGAGCGTCATGGCGTGAAGAAGATCGATGCTGAGGGTGAGAAGTTCGATCCGAACTTCCACCAGGCCATGTTCGAAATCCCCAACACCACCGTGCCGAACAACACGGTCGTCCAAGTGGTGCAGGCTGGCTTTACCATCGGTGAGCGCGTTCTGCGTCCAGCCATGGTCGGTGTCGCCAAGGGTGGCCCGAAGGTTGAAGCGCCGGCAGGTGCTGAGCCCGGCACAAGCGGCCTCAATGAGAAAGACGCCTGAGCGCCTTCTTCGTCTTCATCTGATCAATAGCAAAAGGCCCGGATATCTGATCGATATCCGGGCCTTTGTTTTACAGCATCGGCCCGAAAATCGGCCTCGATTTTCGGAAAGCACGATGCGTCGATTCAAAAAGGTAAAGCGCCGTGCGTCCAATAGGACGCACGGCGCTTTAAACGTCGAGGCTATGTCCGCGTGAACCCGAACTTGGCGTTCAGGCCGCGTTCACCTGCTCCTGGTTAAGAAAGGTGTAGATCGCCGTATCGGAATCAGTCGCGCGCAATTTCGCCACCAGTTCCGGATCGCGCAGAACGCGGGCAATCCGCGACAGGGCTTTCAGGTGGTCGGCGCCAGCACCTTCCGGCGCGAGCAGAAGAAACACGAGATCGACCGGCTGATCGTCGAGTGCTTCGAAGTCGACGGGTGTTTCCAGGCGCGCGAAAACGCCGGTAATGGAGGAAATGCTGCTGAGCTTTCCGTGAGGAATGGCAATGCCGTGACCGACGCCGGTGGAGCCGAGCCGCTCACGCTGCAAGATGACGTCGAATACGTCCCGCTCGGAAACCCCGGTAATACGGGATGCCTTTGCTGCCAGTTCCTGAAGGAGTTGCTTCTTGGAATTGACCTTTAGCGCGGGAATAATCGCATCTTGGTGCAGCAAATCTGCCAATGCCATTTCTTTTTCCTTCATGCCATCGAGACGAACCGGAAGACGCTTGAGGGCGCCTTCCGGGTCCTTAGACTTCAGCTCTTGATCATCGCCGCGTCGACCCAGCCGATGTTTCCATCGTTGCGACGGTAGACGATGTTGAGTTCTTTCGACGGGCTGCGGAACAGCAGAACTGGCTCATCGGTCATATCGAGAGCCATGACTGCGCTTGCAACCGTCATGGTTTTGATCTGTTTGGAAGTCTCGGCCACGATTGTTGGCGCGAAATCTTCCGCGATTTCCTCATCCTCATCCGGGACTGCATCCATCACCCGGTAGGCGACTTCCTCATCGATCCCCTTGGACGCTGAACCGTTATGGTGATCCTTGAGCCTGCGCTTGTAACGACGCAGGCGCTTTTCAATGCGCTCTGCCGCCGCGTCGAAGCTGGCTTGCGGATCGTTGGCCTGTCCTGCCGCGTGCAGAACGACCCCAGTATCGAGGTGGATCTTGCAATCCGCAGCAAAAAGCTGGCCGGACTTCGCGACCGTCACCTGGCCGGAATACCCCCCATCGAAGTATTTGGTAACGGCTTGGCTTATATTGTCCTCGATCTTTTGACGGAAAGACTCGCCCACATCCATATGTTTACCAGATACACGCACACTCATGGAATTTTTCCTTTTTCAGTGATTTGCGTATACCAGCTTACGTCAAGCTGAGCGCTCATCCAAGCGTTTCGCGACCTCTTTCGTGCCTTTGCAGACGAATGCCGCTGCCCCTTGAATGCAATTCCCTCTTCAGACCCCCGCCTTGCCTGCGGCGAGCTTCTAGCCTTGTCGGCTAGGCAAGTCAATTGTCAATGTTAAGTGTTTGTAAACTATAATAAAAGGGCTCAAGCCGAGGCCATGCGAGCCATCGCCTTTTTCTCCCGACGGCGCTGCACGGAGGAGGGGATGTTCATCGCTTCACGATATTTTGCGACAGTCCGTCGCGCCAGATCGATACCACTTTTTTTCAGCTGATCGACGATATCGTCGTCGGACAGAACCGAGCTGGGCGCTTCCTGCGCGATCATCGTGCGGATGCGATGACGAACCGCTTCTGCCGAGTGATTGTCACCGCCCTCCGACGAGCCGATGGAGACGCTGAAGAAATATTTGAGTTCGAAGACGCCACGTGGCGTCAGCATGTATTTGCGCGATGTGACGCGGCTGACCGTCGATTCATGCATCTTGATGGCATCGGCGACCTGCTTCAGATTGAGGGGGCGCAAGTGATCCACGCCATGCAGCAGAAACGCATCCTGCTGCCGGACGATTTCGCTCGCCACCTTCATGATCGTCCTCGCCCGCTGATCGAGGCTGCGCGTCAGCCAGTTGGCCGTCTGCATGCAGGTGGAGAGGAATTCGCCGTCTTCCCCTGCGCGCGGTTTCACCTTGGACACTTCCGTGAAATAGCTGTGATTGACCAAGACGCGCGGCAGCGTCTCCGGGTTGAGGTCGATCAGCCAGCTTCCATCGGTGGAGGGATGGACGATGATGTCCGGTATGATGGTCTCGCACGAACCCGTCTCGAAGCCAGCACCGGGACGCGGATTAAGACCACGGATCTCGCTCAGCATGTCGAGAAGGTCGTCCTCATCGACGCCGCAAAGCTTTTTCAGCGTGGCAAAATCGCGCTTGGCCAGAAGATCGAGGTTGCCAACGAAAGCATGCATCGCCGGGTCCAGCCGATCTCTCTGTTGCAGCTGGATCGACAGGCATTCGCTGAGTGAGCGAGCGAAGACACCCGGCGGATCGAAGCTCTGCAGGATGCGCAAGATCGCCTCGACGTCCTTTTCCGGCCGTCCCAGCCGCTCTGACACATCGCTGACCGCGTCAGCGGAGATATATCCGGTCTCGTCGAGATGATCGAGCAGAGCGTCGGCTGTCATGCTGTCGGTGAGACCGGTGACCGAGAACGGCACCTGCTGTGCAATGTGGTCGCGCAAGCTCGGCTTGCGCGCAACGAAGTCATCGAGATCGTAGTCGTCGCCAGCCTCGGCGCCGGGCATGGATTTCCATTGGCCGAGAAGCTCCGGCGCGTCGGCCTTGCGTCCGCTCTCATCATCCGGAAACACATTGCTGAAATTGGTGTCCAGCGCCTCGTTGAGAACAGGGGCGTCATCGCCGTACCATTCCGCCGTCTCGCTCGTATGGGACGATTCAATACTCTCTGAGGCTTGCGAACTCGTAGCTTCGTCGCTGCCGAATGTTTCGCCAGGATCGCTATCATTTGCCGCAATTTCAAGCAGAGGGTTCTTTTCGACTTCCTGGGCGATGAAGCTGACCAACTCGATATGCGTCATCTGAAGCAGCTGGATCGACTGCATCAGCTGCGGAGTCATCACAAGTGACTGATTTTGACGCAGCAACAGGCTGGCTGACAAGGCCATGGCGGACACTCGACTCCCAAACACGCCCCTGTTTTGCAGAAAATTTTTGTTGTTCAGCAAAACAAGGAGAACTTGGCCCAAAAATTGCTTTTTATTTGGGTTTGGTCAAGGTCAAGAGTGAGGTGCAGAGCAAGATTCTTTGACGGGAACGCTGTGATATCATTACCTTCCCGTTAAGACTGCCGCGCTTTCAGGCCGGAAAATGCGGCCCTCAGAGGCTGAAGTTGTTTCCGAGATAGAGGCGACGAACATCGGCATTGTTGACGATCTCGTCGGCCCGACCGTGCGTCAGCACTTCGCCCGCGTGAATAATGTAGGCGCGGTCGATGAGACCCAGCGTTTCGCGCACATTATGGTCGGTGATCAAAACGCCGATCCCGCGTGCCGTCAAGTGGCGCACGAGATTCTGAATGTCGCTGACGGAAATCGGATCGACGCCCGCAAAGGGTTCATCGAGCAGCATGAAGGTCGGATCGGTCGCCAGAGCACGGGCGATTTCAAGACGACGGCGTTCGCCACCCGAAAGAGCGACCGCTGGAGACTTGCGCAGCTGCGAGATGTGAAACTCTTCCAGCAACTCGTCGAGCTTTCGGTTTCTCTTCTTCTCGTCCTTCTCATGCACTTCCAGAACAGCGCGAATATTGTCTTCGACCGTCAGGCCGCGAAAGATCGACGCTTCCTGCGGAAGATAGCCGACGCCAAGGCGCGCGCGGCGATACATCGGCATGCCCGTCACGTCATTGCCGTTGATGGCGATCTTGCCATCATCCACGGGAACGAGGCCGGTGATCATGTAGAAGCAAGTGGTCTTGCCCGCACCGTTCGGCCCCAGAAGTCCGACAGCCTCTCCGCGACGCACGACAAGCGACACGCCGTTGACGACGCGACGCGTATTGTAAGTCTTGGTCAGGCCATGGGCTATCAAGGTGCCTTCATAGCGAGATTTATCGCCCGCATTCGCGTCGGCTGGCGACGGACGTGCGGAATCTCTGCCAAGAAGCTTTGAAATCAAGGGCATTTTCACGATGAGCGGCTTACTGCTTTTTCTGCGACTTGGGATCGAGCATGATGCGGACGGGACCGCCGCAGCTCTCAAGCTTGGCTTCACCGGTATTCATCAGCACCGTCAGCTTGCAGCCGGTGAAGACGTTGGTGTCCTGCGACAGGACAACCTGCTTGCCGGAAAGCGTAAAGGTCTGCGAGGCCATGTCGAACTCGCCATGATCGGCCGTCGCCTTCTGCGTACCGGATGTCAGGTAAACGGAATTGTCGACGAAAATCTTGTCGATATCGGCATCACCGCCGGTCACCGATGTCGTTTGCCCGTCGCCCTTGTTCTTGTAGAGAACCGTCATCTTGCCAGCCTGCAGCGTGGTCGTTCCCTGAACAACCTTCACGTTGCCGGTGAAGTAGGCCTTGTGCTCCTGATCGCGCACCTCAAGCTGATCGCTTTCAATTGCAATCGGCTGGTCGCTGGACAGCTTCATGCCGTCCATCTTGCTGGTTGTGTTCTGAGCAAAGGCCGGTGTGGAAAGACATGCCAGAACAATGGCAGCCAAAATTCCGGTGGTTCTCTTGAAGGGGGCGTTGCGGGAAATCTGCATCATCTGTTCGGGCTCTCACTTGCCTGCGTTCTGAATGGTGGATGCAGCAATACGAGCTCGTACCTGCCCCGAAAATACAATCGTTCTGCCATTATCGGCTATGCGTAGGCTTTCCGCAACAATCGAGCCTTCCTTCGTGGTGATGTCGACCGGCTGGTCGCTCTCCATCGTTCCCGCTTTCAGGTCGACATTGGCAGACTGAAATTTGGCTTTTAGGCCATTGCTCAGATTGATGTCAAAGGGCGCCGTCATTTTCAACTTATTTGTCGTGCGGTCGAAGATGCCTTCCTGGGCCACCACCTGTGCCACGATGTCATTCATCGGCACGGCTGCCAGCACTTTCTCAAGCGTCATCAGGTTCGGCGTCGTCACGTCCTGAAGCGCGCGCTCGGCATTCATCGAGTAGTCGAAACCCTTGTTGTTGCGCCCCGCCAGAGCTGGCTTTTCCATGACGATCTTGCCGTCTTCGATCGAGGCGCTTTGCAGCGACACTTCGGCAGGAAGCCATGTGCGGGCAAGCGAAACGCCGATGAAAGCAAGCGAAACGATCGCTGCTGCGATCGGAAGCCCGATCTTTAACTTTCTTACGCGCGCGGAGTGACGCTTCGCCAGAGCATATGCATCGGGCAGATTGTCAGCCACCGAAAATCCCGGTGCCGGTTGATTAAGTCTTTCGAGCATTCGTCAAATCCGGAGGTCTACAAGTACAGCTTAAAGTCGCACACAGACCTTTACATATTCATCTAACGTGTTTGGCACGATGGCCTTGCGCTGCCAATATGGTTTTTATCAGAAAGAGCGCAAGAGCCGGGTGTTTTTTATAAAAACCGCACATTGCAAGTTCACGCGCTTGCAAGAGGTCGTTACAAGGTTCATATGCCCGAGGCGAAGTTGAAGCTTAACTGCCGTGAAGCGAAGGTGATTTGATGGACCAGATGGCAATCGCAGACCGCAGGCAACTGCGCCGCAAGCTGACATTCTGGCGGGTTGCTGCAGTTCTCTTGCTGATAGCGGCCCTCTTTGTTGTCTATCGCTTCGCTGTCGCGGAGCCTGAATCGAGCGCAAGGCCGCATATCGCCAAGATCGAGATCAGCGGCCTGATCCAGGACGACACCGAACTCCTGGAGCGGCTTCAAAAAATTGCAGACAGCACCAGCGCCAAGGGCCTGATCGTTTCCATCTCTTCGCCCGGTGGCACAACTTACGGCGGCGAGCGCATCTTCAAGGCGATCCGTGCCGTAGCGGACAAGAAGAAGCCGGTCGTGTCTGACGTCCGCACGCTTGCAGCCTCCGCCGGCTATATGATTGCGACCGCCGGCGACACGATCGTTGCGGGCGATACCTCGATCACCGGCTCCATCGGTGTGATCTTCCAGTATCCGCAGGTCGGACCGCTCCTCGACAAGCTCGGCGTGTCGCTGCAGGAAATCAAATCCTCGCCGATGAAGGCGGAGCCGTCGCCTTTCCACGAGCCGCCGGAAGAATCGAAGGTCATGATCCGCAACATGGTCATGGACAGCTACAACTGGTTTGTCGATCTGGTGGCCGACCGGCGCAAGCTGCCGCGTGACGAAGTGTTGAAGCTTGCCGATGGGTCGATCTTCACCGGACGTCAGGCCGTTGCCGTCAAGCTTATCGATACGCTCGGCGGTGAAACCGAGATCAAGTCCTATTTCGAAAGCCGCGGTCTGGACAAGGATTTGCCCATCATCGAATGGACGGCACCATCGAAGCGTTCGCCCTTTTCCATCTTCAGCGTCGCAGGTCTTGCAAAAATGCTGGGCTTGGATGAATTTTTCCCGATTGCAGCGTCACGCCAACTCGGCACCGACAAGTTGTTTCTTGACGGTCTTGTTTCGGTTTGGCAGGTTGATGGCCGATAAAAACCTAATCCTTTCAGGGGGCAACTGTGATTAAGTCTGAACTGGTGCAGATCGTTGCTGCGCGTAACCCGCACCTGTATCACCGCGATGTCGAAAATATCGTCAATGCGGTTCTTGATGAAATCACCGATGCGCTTGCCGCCGGCAATCGTGTCGAACTTCGTGGATTTGGCGCATTCTCGGTAAAGAACCGGCCCTCTCGTTCTGGACGGAACCCGCGCACGGGTGAGTCCGTTTTTGTCGAGGAAAAATGGGTTCCCTTCTTCAAGACCGGCAAGGAGCTTCGCGAAAGGCTCAACCCGGGCATGGGCGACGTCGAAGACGAGGATTGAGCGCAATCAACGCTCGACAATCCTTAAGCCCGGCGTGACGTTCGTCCAGATTGCATGAAGGCCCCCAAAGACGGAGTACCTTGAATGTCGAAGAAGATCGTCAACCTGTTGATCCTGCTGCCACTGGCCATCATTCTGATCATCCTGTGCGTTGCAAACCGTGAGAGTGTGACTCTGGCGCTCAATCCGTTCCAACCTAGTGACAGCGTTCTCTCCTTCACGGCACCCTTCTTCGTTTTCATTTTTCTGTCGGTTCTGTTCGGCATTCTGCTCGGCTCTGCCGCGACCTGGATTTCGCAAGGCAAGCACCGCAAGCGCGCTCGCCTCGAAGCACGAGAAGCCATTCGCTGGCACGATGAGGCCACCAAGGCAGCGGCCAACACGCAAACGGTATCGCCCGCGTCGAGACAGCTTGCAGCAAAATAGGCGGCTGCTCTCGGTTCTTTGATCCGTCGCCATGGCGCATCATTTTGCCACGCCCTTTGATAATCCCCCATTCTAGTGATATGCGCTTTCCAACCGCATCCGGGCCGCCATTCGCCCGGGGATGTAGACTGGAAAGCGCAAGTGGTACGGCCATTCTCCGTGCCTCTCGCGTCGAGACGTGGAAAGACCGTCGTTGAAGAAGAAAGACAACCGCCAGGGCGCTAAACCGCGCGCAGGACAGGACAATCGCTCAGGCAAGCCCGGCAGCAAGCCGCCTCGCCAGAAGGACGCTGCGCGCACACGCGCTCCAGATTACGTTCGCCCCGCTGCCACCGCCCCCAAGGAAAAGGTGCAGGCCTCTGCTCCCGCCGTCGAAGCCGCACCTCCGCGCCCGTTGAAGGAGCGCTCCGGCGCCCTTCCGACCGAGCAGGTGCCGGTCATTCTTGAGTCGCTCGGTGCTGGTGACTTTCACCTGATCGACAGCGGCAATGGCCTGAAGCTCGAGCAATATGGCGAGCACCGCATCGTTCGTCCCGAGGCGCAGGCGCTGTGGCGCCCGAGCCTCGCCGAACGGGTCTGGGACAATGCCGATGCAATTTTTACCGGGGATACGGACGAAGAAGGCAGTGGACGCTGGCGTTTTCCCAAGCAGTCTCTTGGCGAGACATGGCCGCTGTCTCTGCTCGGCGTCAACTTCCTCGGCCGCTTCACCGCATTTCGCCATGTGGGTGTTTTCCCCGAGCAGATCGTTCATTGGGAATGGTTGAAGCAAACCATCGAAAAGGCTGATCGACCGCTTAAAGTGTTGAACCTCTTCGGTTACACCGGTGTCGCGTCGCTCGTGGCGGCGTCCGCGGGAGCGGAAGTCACCCATGTGGACGCCTCGAAAAAGGCGATCGGCTGGGCGCGAGAAAATCAGGCGCTTGCCGGTCTTGAAAATGCGCCGATCCGCTGGATCTGCGAAGACGCCATGAAGTTCATCCTGCGCGAGGAACGCCGGGGCAACAGCTACGACATCATCCTCACCGATCCGCCGAAATTCGGCCGCGGTACCCATGGCGAGGTCTGGGATCTCTACGATCATCTGCCGCTGATGCTGGATGTTTGCCGCGAAATCCTGTCACCAAAGGCGCTCGGATTCGTCCTGACCGCCTATTCCATCCGCGCAAGTTTCTACTCCATGCACGAGTTGATGCGCGAAACCATGCGCGGTGCAGGTGGCGAAGTGACCTCCGGCGAACTCGTCATCCGCGAAGCGGGTCTGGATGGCAAGACGCCGGGCCGCGTGCTTTCAACCTCTCTCTTCAGCCGCTGGGTGCCGAAATGAATGATCGTCATGAAAACGGGCCACGCAGGGTAGGGCAGGTCAAGGAAGTTACCAGCCTCGCCAATCCGATCATCAAGGACATCAAGAACCTCACCCAGAAGAAGGGCCGCGAAGAGAGCGGCACCTTCATGGCGGAGGGGCTGAAGCTCGTCATCGATGCGCTGGAACTCGGCTGGACGATCCGCACACTGGTCTATGCCAAGGCCGCCAAGGGCAAGCCGCTGGTCGAGCAGGCTGCAGTCAAGACGGTGGCGTCCGGTGGTCTCGTCCTGGAAGTCAGCGAGAAAGTGATCTCGTCGATCACCCGCCGCGACAATCCACAGATGGTCGTCGGCATCTTCGATCAGAAATGGAAGCCGCTCAGAGATATCCGGCCTGCTGCGGGTGAGACTTATGTCGCGCTCGACCGGGTGCGCGACCCTGGCAATCTTGGCACCATCATCCGCACGGCGGATGCAGCCGGTGCCTCCGGAGTCATTCTCGTCGGCGATTGCACCGATCCTTTCTCGCTCGAAACCGTGCGGGCCACCATGGGCTCGGTATTTGCGATGCCGGTTGCACGCGCATCGGTGGATGAGTTCCTGAGCTGGAGAAAGAGTGCCGGCGTCAGCGTCGTGGCAACCCATCTTGCCGGCTCGGTCGATTACCGCACCATCGACTACAAGAAGAAGCCGGTCGTGCTGTTGATGGGCAACGAGCAGTCGGGCCTTCCGCCGGAGCTTGCCTCGCAGGCGGACCAGCTTGCCCGCATCCCGCAACAGGGTCGGGCCGACTCCCTCAATCTGGCGATCGCAAGCGCAGTCATGCTGTTTGAAGCGCGTCGACATCTTCTCGAACTTGCGATGGTAAAGTAATGGCCAAGCCCGCTCTCTTCTCCAGACCCGCCCCCGCCATCGCCCTCATTCTTCTGGCGTTGCTTGCCGATCAGATCATCAAGGTGCTGGTGGAAAAATATCTGCCTCTGCAGGAGATGGTGCCGGTCATTCCGTTCCTGGCACTCTACCGCACCTACAATCTTGGCGTGGCCTTCTCCATGCTGTCGGGCATGGAGGGCTGGGCCATCGTCACGATGCGGCTTCTCATCGTCGCCTTCGTCATCTGGCTGTGGCGAAAGACGGATGCCGATCGCACCTTTGCCCATCTCGGCTTTGCGCTGATCATCGCCGGTGCTGCGGGAAACATCTTCGACCGGTTTCTGTACGGGCACGTCGTGGACTACATTCTCTTCCACACGGAAACGTGGTCCTTCGCGGTCTTCAACCTTGCCGATTCTTTCATAACGATCGGCGCAGGCTGCGTCATTCTGGATGAGTTGCTGCAGGCCAAGGCGGCACGAAAGAAAACCTGAACGACTGCTACGCAAGACCGGATCGCGAAATTTAGTTTACGCAACGTCACTTACGCGGCTAACTGTCACTGTTTTGTCGTCAAGAAGTGATTTATGACGCCAAGATCAAACGGTGGCGGGGCGATTCTCCATGGTCTCGGAAGTTCTGGAACGCAGCATTGTTGGCACGGGCTTGGGCGGCGCTGTTTTGCCAGCTGCCGAAAAGCGGGAAGCCGACGTCTTTGGTCGTATCGGCTCCCTCGAAACACGCCTTGCCAGAAATGAGCGCGAAATCGACGCAGCCCAGCAGGTCCGCTTCCGCGTCTTCGTCGAAGAGATGGGTGCGCGGCTTCCGGCAGACGCGATGCGTCGCGGTCGCGACATCGATGCCTTCGACGCCGTCTGCGACCATCTCCTGGTTCTCGACAACGCCATAGAAGGCGATCCCGAAGATCAGATCGTCGGCACCTATCGCCTGCTCAGGCAGGAAACGGCGTTGGCGAATAAGGGTTTTTACTCGGCAAGCGAATTCGAAATCGAGAGCCTGATCGCGCGCCATCCGGATAAGCGCTTCATGGAGCTGGGACGCTCCTGCGTGCTGCCTGAGTATCGCACCAAGCGCACCCTCGAACTTCTCTGGCAAGGCAACTGGGCCTACGCCGTCCGTCACCGCATGGATGCGATGATCGGCTGTGCCTCCTTCCCAGGCATTCAGCCGGAAGCTCACGCGCTGGCGCTCTCCTTCCTGCATCATAGCTGCGGCTCCAAGGCTGAATGGCGGACCGAGGCACTGCCGGAACTCTATCGCGAAATGGATATGATGCCGCTTGAAGCGATCAATCCGCGTCGGGCGCTCAACGCCATGCCGCCGCTGATCAAGGGCTATATGCGTCTTGGCGCCATGTTCGGTGCCGGTGCCGTGGTCGACCATGCCTTCAACACCACCGACGTGCTGGTGATCCTGCCGGTCTCATCGATTGCCGGCCGCTACATCAATTACTATGGCGGTGACGCGGAGCGCTTCAACGGCTGATACCGTTCCGGCATCAAGCTTCCTGTGGGTTCGTCGTTCTGCGTGTTGTTCTTGGAGAGCCGCGCCGGTAGTCTCCGGTTTTGTTTTCTCAAAGCCCCAAGCAGATACGATCACGCCATTGACGGACGTTCATTCCACCGCCTCGCTCATTTCCGAAGAGAGCCGCGCATCGGCAACGCCGATGATGGAGCAGTATATCGAGATCAAGGCGAACAATCCCGGTTCGCTGCTTTTCTATCGCATGGGCGATTTCTACGAATTGTTCTTCGACGATGCGGCGGAAGCCTCGCGCGCACTTGGCATCACCCTCACCAAGCGCGGCCAGCATCTTGGTCAGGACATTCCCATGTGTGGCGTTCCGGTCCACGCGGCGGATGACTATCTGCAAAAGCTGATCATGCGCGGCTATCGCGTTGCTGTGTGCGAACAGGTGGAAGACCCGGCGGAAGCCAAGAAGCGTGGCTCGAAATCGGTGGTCAAACGTGACGTCGTGCGTCTTGTCACACCCGGCACGCTGACCGAAGAAAAGCTGCTCTCGCCGACCGAATCCAACTACCTGATGGCACTTGCGCGCATCCGCGGCAGTTCGGAGGCGCAGTTTGCGCTGGCCTGGATCGATATCTCCACCGGCGTCTTCAGACTGGCGGAAACGACATTGACGCGGCTGCTGGCCGACATCTGGCGCATCGATCCGCGCGAGTTGATCGTCGCCGACAGCCTGTTTCACGACGAAGAACTGCGGCCGACCTTCGATGTGCTGGGTCGCGTCGCCGTCCCTCAACCTGCCGTCCTGTTTGATAGCGCGACCGCCGAAGGCCGCATCGCGCGCTACTTCAACGTCTCGACGCTGGATGGCTTCGGAGCTTTCTCCCGTGTGGAACTGGCAGCCGCCGCTGCCGCCGTTGCCTATGTCGAGAAGACGCAGATCGCCGAGCGCCCGCCTCTCGGCGCGCCGGAGCGCGAAAGCTCTGCCTCGACGCTCTTCATCGATCCTGCGACCCGCGCCAATCTGGAATTGACCAAGACGCTTGCCGGAGAACGCGATGGATCGCTCTTGCAGGCGATCAACCGCACGGTGACCGGCGGCGGTGCGCGGCTTCTGGCGGAACGGCTGATGTCGCCGCTGACCGATCCTGAACGGATCAACGCCCGCCTTGATGCGGTGGCCTATCTGATCGACGATGTATCCTTGAGCGATGGTCTGCGCGAGGCGCTGAAACAGGTGGCAGACATGCCGCGCGCGCTGTCGCGCCTGGCGCTCGATCGCGGCGGTCCGCGCGATCTCGGTGCCATTCGCCAGGGACTTTCCGCTGCCGCGATCGTCGGTCAGTTGCTTGATCAGGGCCTGTTGCCCGACGAACTGGCGGCAGCGCTCGCCGATCTCAAAGCCTTGCCAGCCCCGCTTGAAGCCATGCTGTCGGAGATGCTGGCAGAGGATCTTCCGCTCCTGAAGCGCGATGGCGGCTTCATTCGTGAAGGCTCGAACCCGGAACTCGATGAGGTGCGGGCGCTGCGCGACCAGTCGCGTCGGGTGATTGCCGGCTTGCAGCTGCAATATGCGGAAGAGACCGGGATCAAGTCGCTGAAGATCAAGCACAACAATGTGCTCGGCTACTTCATCGAGGTGACGGCTGGCAATGCCGATGTGATGACGGGAAGCGACGAGGCCAAGGCGCGCTTCATCCACCGCCAGACAATGGCCGGCGCCATGCGCTTTACCACCACCGAGCTTGCCGATCTGGAAAGCCGCATCGCCAATGCCGCCGCCCAGGCGCTGACCATGGAGTTGCGGGCCTTCGACCGGATGGTGCAGGCGGTCGTCGCCGAGGCTGAAGCCATCAAGGCGGGCTCTCTGGCGCTTGCTGCTATCGACGTGGCGACGAGCCTCGCCCATCTGGCATCCGAACAGGCCTACTGCCGGCCGGTGGTCGATGGCTCCATGACCTTTGCAATTCGCGGCGGGCGTCACCCGGTCGTGGAGCAGGCCTTGCGCCGTCAGTCGAGCGGACCCTTCATTGCCAATAATTGCGATCTCTCAGCGGTCAATGGCAATCGCAACGGCGCGATCTGGATGCTAACCGGTCCGAACATGGGCGGTAAGTCGACCTTCCTGCGTCAGAATGCGTTGATCGCCATCCTCGCCCAGATCGGGTCCTTCGTTCCGGCAGAAGCCGCCCATATCGGCATTGTCGACCGGCTGTTCTCGCGCGTCGGTGCTTCGGACGATCTCGCCCGTGGCCGCTCCACCTTCATGGTCGAAATGGTCGAGACGGCGGCAATCCTCAACCAGGCGACCGAGCGTTCGCTCGTCATTCTCGACGAGATCGGGCGCGGCACGGCAACCTTTGACGGTCTGTCCATCGCCTGGGCGACGGTCGAGCACCTGCATGAGGTGAACCGCTGCCGCGGTCTTTTCGCCACCCATTTCCATGAGCTGACGGTGCTGTCTGAGAAGCTCGGCCGCCTCTCCAACGTCACCATGAAGGTGCGGGAATGGGAAGGCGACGTGATTTTCCTGCACGAGGTTGGTCCCGGTGCTGCGGATCGTTCCTACGGCATTCAGGTGGCCCGCCTTGCCGGCCTTCCCGCCGCCGTGGTGGAGCGTGCGCGAGAGGTTTTGAACCAACTCGAAGATGCCGATCGCAAAAACCCGGCGAGCCAGTTGATCGATGATCTGCCGCTGTTTCAGGTCGCGGTCCGGCGCGAAGCGGCAAGCGCCAAGGGCAACTCGAAGGTGGATGAGGCGTTGAAGGTGCTGAACCCGGACGAAATGACGCCGCGCGAGGCACTGGACGCGCTCTATGCGCTCAAGAAACAACTTGGCAACGCTTGATGCGTAGAGTGCCTGTCCATTCGGCCTCAAAATCGCTATAGCGCTGTGCCATCAGCGCAAGACGCATGGAATGGATATTGCCTCAATGGCCTCTAAGGACCTGGATTTCTCCGCGATACTGGATGTCGCAGCACTGAAGCATCAATGCGATCTCGTCTTTCAAGGCGATGGAAAGCGCGTTTCGGATGTGCGCTCCGACCTTTTGCCCATCTTCAAGAAGGCAAGCAGCGATGGACGGCAAATGGCGCGCGATCTTCTCGATTCCGAAGGCGGCGGGATTGACTGCGCACGGCGTATTTCCTGGCTGCAGGACCGTCTGATCGAGGTGCTTTACGATCTCGCCTGCCAATATGTCTATCCGAAGGATGCACCAGGCATCGCCATCACCGCTGTCGGTGGCTATGGGCGCGGCACGCTGGCACCCGGATCGGACATCGATCTTCTGTTCCTGCTGCCGCTCAAGAACACGCCGGACATGCATAAGGCGATCGAGTTCATTCTCTACATTCTTTGGGATGTCGGCTTCAAGGTCGGCCACGCCACCCGCACCGTGGATGAGTGCATCAAGCTGTCCAAGGCAGATATGACGATCCGCACAGCCATTCTCGAAATGCGCCCGATCTGCGGAAAGAAGTCGCTCGCCGACGAGCTGGAGCGCCGCTTCGAAACCGAAGTCGTTACCAATAGCGGCCCGGAATTCATCGCCGCCAAGTTGGCCGAGCGCGATCAGCGCCATCGCAAGGCAGGCGACACCCGCTATCTAGTCGAGCCGAATGTGAAAGAAGGCAAGGGCGGCCTGCGCGATCTCCACACGCTCTTCTGGATCGCCAAATATTATTACCACGTGCGCGACACGGCAGAGCTGGTGAAGCTCGGCGTTCTTTCCAGAAGCGAACTGAAGCTCTTCGAAAAGGCCGATGATTTTCTCTGGGCGGTGCGCTGCCAGATGCACTTCATCACCGGCAAGGCCGAGGAGCGGCTTTCCTTCGATATCCAGCGCGAGATTGCCGCCGCCCTTCATTACCAGCCACGACCCGGCCTTTCGGCTGTCGAGCGCTTCATGAAGCATTACTTCCTCGTGGCCAAGGATGTGGGCGATCTGACGCGCATTCTTTGCGCTGCTCTTGAGGACCGCCAGGCGAAGGATGTGCCGGGGCTTTCCGGCGTTCTCAGCCGCTTTGCCCATCGACTTCGCAAGATCCCGGGCTCCAGTGAGTTCGTCGAAGACCGCGGTCGCATTGCGCTCGCCAATGCCGATGTCTTCCGCAACGATCCGGTCAGCCTGATCCGGCTTTTCCACGTGGCCGATATCAACAATCTCGAACTGCACCCGGATGCTCTTCGCGTCGTGACCCGCTCGCTCGGTCTCATCAATCATGAGCTTCGCGAGAATGAGGAAGCCAACCGGCTGTTCCTCGCCATCCTGACGTCTAGGCGCGATCCGGCACTCACGCTGCGGCGCATGAACGAGGCGGGCGTTCTCGGCAAATTCATCCCCGAATTCGGCAAGATCGTCGCGATGATGCAGTTCAACATGTATCATCACTACACGGTCGATGAGCACTTGATCCGCTCGGTCGCAATCCTCGCCGAGATCGACAAGGGGCAGGCGGTCGATACCCATCCGCTGGTCAACCAGTTGATGCCGGCCATCGAAGACCGCGACGCTCTCTATGTCGCCGTTCTCCTTCACGATGTGGCAAAGGGCAGGCAGGAGGATCACTCCATTGCCGGTGCACGCGTGGCGCGCAAGCTCTGCCAGCGCTTCCGTCTCTCCACCAAGCAGACCGAGACGGTGATGTGGCTGATCGAGCAGCATCTCCTGATGTCGATGGTGGCCCAGACCCGCGATCTGCATGACCGTAAGACGATCACCGACTTTGCCGACAAGGTTCAGTCGATGGAGCGGCTGAAGATGCTGTTGATCCTCACCGTCTGCGACATCCGCGCCGTTGGCCCGGATGTCTGGAACGGTTGGAAGGGGCAGTTGCTGCGCACGCTCTATTATGAAACCGAGCTTCTTCTCTCCGGCGGCTTTTCGGAAAGCTCGCGCAAGGAGCGCGCCAAGATCGCCCGTCAGCGCCTCTACGATGCGCTTGATGACTGGGGCCAGAAGGCGCGGCGCAAGTACAGCAAATTGCATTATGATGCCTATCTTCTGTCGGTCGCCTTGGAAGACCAGGTCCGCCACACCCGCTTTCTGCGTGAGGCGGACAAGCAGGAAAAGGCGCTGGCAACCATGGCCCGCACCCATTCCTTCCACGCCATCACCGAAATCACGGTTCTCGCACCTGACCATCCGCGCCTGCTGTCGATCATCACCGGCGCCTGCTCGGCTGCCGGTGCCAACATCGCCGATGCTCAGATCTTCACGACATCGGACGGCCGCGCCCTCGATACGATCCTGATCAACCGCGAATTCCCGATTGATGAGGATGAGACCAGGCGCGCCACCAATATCGGCAAGCTGATCGAAGAGGTTCTGGCTGGCAAGAAGCGGCTTCCCGAGATCATCGCGACGCGGACCAAGAGCCGCAAGAAGAGCAAGACCTTCAACATTCCGCCGTCGGTGACGATTTCCAACGGGCTTTCCAACAAATTCACCGTCATCGAGGTCGAATGCCTTGACCGTCCCGGCCTTCTGGCGGACATGACGGCGGTGCTGGCCGATCTGTCGCTGGATATCACCTCCGCGCGGATCACCACCTTCGGCGAAAAGGTCATCGATACCTTCTACGTCACCGATCTCTTCGGCCAGAAGGTGATGACGGAAAACCGTCAATCCAACATCGCAATGCGGTTGAAGGCCGTCATGGCGGAGCAGGAAGATGAACTGCGTGATCGCATGCCCTCCGGCATCATCGCGCATCCGGATGTAGCAGCCCTTCCTGCTGCGCGCACCGCAAAGGCTTGAACAAAAAATGAGTTTGATCGGCAAATTCGCCACCGTCGGCGGCGCGACGCTTGGAAGCCGCCTGTTCGGCTTCATCCGTGAAATGCTGATGGCGGCAGCCGTGGGTACCGGACCGGTGGCGGACGCTTTCAATGCGGCCTTCCGTTTTCCCAACACCTTCCGCCGCCTGTTTGCCGAGGGCGCGTTCAACTCCGCTTTCGTGCCGCTTTTCGCCAAGGAAATCGAGGCCAATGGCATGGAGGGCGCGCGCCGCTTCTCCGAGGAAGTTTTCGGCGTGCTCTTCACGGTGCTGATGGCGCTGACGATCGTCATGGAACTGTCCATGCCGTTTCTGGTCAGAACGGTAATTGCACCGGGCTTTGTGGACGACCCGACGAAATTCGAAAACACGGTGCGTCTTGCCACCATCATGTTTCCCTATCTCGCCTGCATGTCGCTGGCGGCGATGATGGGCGGAATGCTGAATTCGCTGCATCGCTATTTCGCTGCGGCGATCGCGCCGGTCTTTCTCAATGTCATCCTCATTGGCGTCCTGGCGCTCGCCTGGTGGAAGCACTACGATCCTCTGCAGGTCGGCTATGCACTCTCCTGGGGTGTGATGGCCGCAGGTTTCGTCCAGCTTGCCATCGTCTGGGTTGCTGTGCGTCATGCTGGTATCAAGATCGGCTTTCGCCGCCCGAAGCTGACGGGCAATGTCAAGCGCCTGCTGGTTCTGGCGCTGCCGGCCGCAATCACCGGCGGCATCACCCAGATCAATTTGCTGATCAACACCAATATCGCGTCTGGCGGAGACGGCGTGATCTCCTCGCTAGCCTATGCCGACCGCATCTATCAGTTGCCGCTCGGTGTGGTCGGCATTGCGGTGGCGACGGTTCTTCTGCCGGAACTGGCGCGTGCGCTCCGCGGCGGCCATGCGGTGGAAGCGGCCAATCTGCAGAACCGCTCCGTCGAGTTCGTGCTCTTCCTGACGCTGCCGGCCGCTGCAGCGCTGCTGGTCATGGCGGAGCCGATCGTTCGTTTCCTCTATGAGCGCGGCAACTTCTCGCCGTCTGCCACGGTGACTGTTGCGGAAATCCTCGGCATCTATGGCCTCGGCCTGCCGGCCTTCGTTCTGATCAAGGCCTTCATTCCCGGCTTCTTCGCCCGCGAGGATACACGCACGCCGATGATCTTCGCGGCGATTTCCGTGGTGGTGAACGTCTCGCTCGCGCTCACCCTTTTCCCCTCTTACGGCGGTCCGGGGATTGCGACGGCGGAAATCACCGCCGGTTGGGTGAATGCTGCTTTGCTCTTCGGCATGCTGATGTGGCGTGGCCACTGGAAGCTCGATCTGCCGCTTCTGCTGCGGATCCCGCGGCTGCTGATTGCGGCAGGTCTCATGGCGTTCGCCATTCACTACGCGCTGTCCTATTTTTCCTACGAACTGTCATCGGCATCAAACCTTGCGGTCCGGGCAGGCACATTGCTTGCGCTGGTCGTCGGCGCCATGGTCATCTATTTCGGCGTAGCCTTCGCCTCCGGTGGGGCAAACCTTGGGATGGTCAAGCGCGGCATGAAGCGCAAGCCAAAGACGGATGTCCAAAGCGAGATCGAGCCATGAGTTCCGGCTTCACTTCCATGCGCCACATCGCGCTCGTCTCTCTGGTGGTGGACGATTACGATCGCGCCAAAGCGTTCTACTGCGACAGCCTTGGCTTCGAATGCATTTCGGATCAGCCGATGCCGGACGGCAAGCGCTGGCTTGTCGTGAAACCGAAAGGTGAGGGGGCAAGCGGGCTTCTGCTGGCGCAAGCCGATGGAGAAGCGCAGGCCGCCGCGGTTGGCAACCAGACCGGCGGTCGGGTTGGTTTCTTTCTTTATACGGATGATTTCGACGCAGATTTTCACCGCATGAAAGCCAAGGGGATTCGCTTTCTGGAAGAGCCGCGTCGCGAGGTTTACGGCACGGTTGCCGTTTTCGAAGACCTCTACGGCAACAAATGGGACCTGCTCCAGCCAGCCGCTGAAACCCCTTGATTGCAACGGGTTCCGGGTGCATAAGCGCGGCCACATCAATGCGCGGGGCAAGGCCCTCCACAAGCCTTTTCGAGGACGATCATGAACGCATTCAAGCCGCTGGTTTTCTCCGGGGTTCAGCCCACCGGCAATCTCCACCTTGGCAACTATCTCGGCGCCATCCGCAAGTTCGTCGCATTGCAGGAAGACAATGACTGCATCTATTGCGTCGTTGACATGCACGCCATCACCGCACAGTTGGTCCATTCGGACCTGAAAGCGCAGACGCGTTCGATTGCTGCTGCATTCATTGCGTCGGGAATCGATCCGGTGAAGCATATCGTCTTCAACCAGTCGGCCGTGCCGCAGCATGCCGAGCTTGCCTGGGTGTTCAACTGCGTCGCGCGCATCGGCTGGATGGAGCGCATGACCCAGTTCAAGGACAAGTCCGGCAAGAATGCCGAGCAGGTTTCGCTTGGACTGCTGGCCTATCCGAGCCTGATGGCGGCAGACATTCTGGTGTATCGCGCGACTCATGTTCCGGTCGGCGACGACCAGAAGCAGCATCTGGAGCTCGCCCGCGACATCGCCCAGAAGTTCAACATCGATTTCGGCGATCATATCCGCAAGGCTGGCCTCGGCCTCGATATCACCGTCGGCGATGAGCCGGTTCACGCCTATTTCCCGATGGTCGAACCGCTGATCGGCGGTCCGGCACCACGTGTCATGTCCTTGAAGGACGGCACCAAGAAGATGTCGAAATCCGATCCGTCAGATCTGTCGCGCATCAACCTGATGGATGATGTCGACGCGATCTCCAAGAAGATCAAGAAGGCCAAGACCGACCCGGACGCATTGCCGAGCGAAGTTGAAGGCCTGAAAGGTCGCGCCGAAGCGGAGAACCTCGTCGGAATCTATGCGGCGCTGTCCGACAAGACCAAGGCGGATGTGCTTGCCGAATTCGGTGGGCAGCAGTTTTCGGCCTTCAAGCCGGCGCTTGTCGATCTGGCGGTCAATGTGCTTGCACCGATCAACAACGAGATGCGTCGCCTTCTGGATGATGTCAGCCATATCGACGCGATCCTGAAGGATGGCGGCGAGCGTGCTGGTGCCATCGCACAAAAGACGATGGACGAAGTCCGCGACATCATCGGTTTCCTGCGGTGATTTTGTCGGCGCCTCCCGCCTTTCGGCGAGAGGCGTTTTTCTGGGTGCGGAGGCGTCGCATCTGGACATTCGCCTTTTAGGAAAATCGATTCCGCTTTCCACTGTGATACGATAAGCTTCGCCCAAACCGGCGGGCGGCGCTTCATGCCACGGCGGAAACAGGGAGTGCTGAATGGTTTCAAAACGGCTGTCGCGCCTGGAAGGGCACCGGCGAAAATTTCTGGTGGTCATCGACGGCACACCGGAATGCGAAAGAGCCGTGCATTATGCCGGCCGCCGCGCCAAGAACTCCAATGGCGCCCTCGTTCTGCTCTTCGTAATCCCCGAGGGGGATTTCCAGCAGTGGCTGGGTGTCGAGCAGATCATGCGGGCCGAAGCCCGCGAAGAGGCTGAGGCCTCGCTGGCGAAGGTCGCACAACGCGTGCGTGAGACCGTCGGCATCGAGCCGGAGGCGGTGATCCGCGAAGGCAATGCCGCCGAGCAGATCCACGGTCTGATCGAAGAAGATCGCGACATTGCCATCCTTGTATTGGCTGCAGGGTCCACCAAGGACGGTCCAGGTCCGCTCGTTTCCTCCATTGCCGGACGCGGCGCTGCCTTTCCCATTCCCGTCACGGTCCTGCCGGATACGCTGACGGACGAGGAAATCGACGCCCTCTGCTAATCACTATCCATCAAGCGCTTTCGCCACGAAGAATCCTGTTCGGCTTTGGCGAAAACGGGTGTAGAACAGGGCGGAAGATTTCTTGAACGGGATTGTCATGTCAGGGCTTGAAGTCGCTCTTCGTCCGGCATATTTTGGAAGCATTCTAAATTACGGGGCAAGGATGCCCTGACCGGGGCGCTGCCTCGAAGGAGATCGAAATGTTCATTCAAACGGAATCCACGCCAAACCCGACGACCCTTAAGTTTCTGCCGGGCAGGGTGGTTCTGGAAAGCGGCACGGCGGAATTCCTGAGCGCTGCGCAGGCGCAATCTTCGCCGCTCGCAGCAACGCTGTTTGAAATTCCGGGTGTCACCGGCGTCTATTACGGCTTCGATTTCATCACCGTTACCAAGGACGGCGCCGAATGGCAGCACCTGAAGCCAGCGATCCTCGGTTCGATCATGGAGCACTTCATGTCCGGCCGCCCGCTGATGGGCACTGCGGTCCATGCCGAGATTTCCGACGAGGAAGAAGAGTTCTTCGAAGAGGGTGACGAGACGATCGTTGCGACCATCAAGGAACTTCTCGAAACCCGCGTCCGTCCAGCAGTGGCTCAGGATGGCGGCGACATCACCTTCCGTGGTTTTCGTGATGGCACGGTGTTCCTCAACATGAAGGGCGCATGCTCCGGCTGCCCGTCTTCCACGGCAACCCTGAAGCATGGCGTGCAGAACCTGCTCCGCCACTTCGTGCCGGAAGTGCAAGAGGTCGAGGCTGTTTGATAAACGGCTGAGCTAATCGATCGATACTGAGGGGAGGCGCGTGACTGCGCCTCTACTCATAAGCGGCGTTGCCACGAGCCTCGCTCATCTCGCTAATGGCTTGCGCTCTGGACAGGCATAAGGTTCAGCTTTTCAGATGATCATTCTCTCCATAGATACATCCGGCGTGGATTGCTCTGCCTGTGTTTATGACAGTGAAAACGATACTGTTCTCGGCGAAGTGACGGAAAACATCGGCAAGGGTCATGCCGAATTGCTGATGGGCATTATCGATGGTGCGCTTTCAAAGGCTGGTCTGACGCTCAATGCCGTCGAGCGTCTCGCCGTCACGATCGGCCCCGGTTCTTTCACCGGCATTCGGGTGGGTGTTGCCGCCGCGCGCGGCTTTGCGCTCTCGCTCGATGTGGAGGCGGTCGGCATTACGACGCTTGAGACGCTTGCCGCTCATCACCAGCGGCAGCAGCCCGGCCAGCCCGTCGCGGTCGGTCTCGATGCCAAGCGCGGCGAATGCTATCTCCAGATCTTCGCAGCCGATGGCGTGCCTCTGACCGAGGCCGCACTGGTGTCTCTCGACGACGCCAGACAGTCTCTTGGCGGCTTTGACGGCGCGATCATAGGCTCCGCCGCGCCGCTTTTTGCTGACGAGGAGACGGGTTCGGGCCCGGATCATTTTCCGATCGATACCGTCGCGCGTGTCGCGGCGACGAAACCCGCGCATCAGCCAAAGCCCGCGCCGCTTTACCTGCGTGGCCCGGACGCCCGCCCGCAGTCGGGATTTGCGCTGGAGCGCCTGTCGCCCACCTGAAAGGGCGCCCTTTCGCCCGGTCGAAATCGATTTCGATTTGCCGGACAATGCTGTAGCCCTCTTGCATTCAAGGTGGATGATTCCCTGCAATGTTCGACGACTATCTGAGCTGGAAACCCTTTTTCGAAATCGTGCCGATGGCGCATGGTGACTGCGCCGATATCGCCGAGCTTCACACGTCCCGCTTTACCCAGGCGTGGAGTGAGGGCGAGTTTTCGAGCCTTCTGTCACAGAACACTGTCTTTGGCGCCGTCGCGCGTCAAACCAACGCCTTCTTCAGCCAGCCGCTCGGCGGCTTCGTGTTGTCGCGCGAAGCGGGTGGAGAAGCTGAAATTCTGACCGTTGCCGTCAGCGACAAATTTGCCGGTGCCGGGCTTGGCTGGCGCCTGATGCAGGCTGCCATGCGCGAAGCGCTGATGCGCGGTGCCGAAACCATGTTTCTGGAAGTGGACGGTTCCAACGGTCCGGCGGTGCATCTCTACCGCAAGCTCGGCTTCAAGACGGTCGCAGAGCGCAAGGCCTATTACACGGCCAGGGATGGGACGAAATCCACAGCGCTTGTCATGCGCCGCGATCTTCGATAGTTCCGTGACAGTGAGACACTCTGCCACCAATATGGTGGACCAACGCAGCATCTGAAGGCCTGATTATCGTGGTAGACCTTTCGAAAACCCTTGAAGAAATATGTGCGGAGCGCGGCATGCGCATGACCGACCAGCGGCGTGTCATCGCCCGCGTTCTTCAGGAATCGGAAGACCATCCGGACGTGGAGGAGCTCTATCGTCGCTCATCCGCGGTCGATCCAAAGATTTCGATCTCCACCGTCTATCGCACCGTTAAGCTGTTTGAAGACGCGGGCATCATCGAGCGCCATGATTTTCGCGATGGCCGCTCGCGTTATGAGACCGTACCGGAAGAGCACCACGATCATCTGATCGACCTGAAGACCGGTGTCGTCATCGAATTTCGTTCCGCTGAGATCGAAGCGCTGCAGGAAAAGATTGCACGCGAACACGGCTTCAGGCTCGTCGAACATCGGCTTGAACTCTACGGCGTTCCGCTGAAACCAGAAGAGCGTTGAGGCAATTTTCCATGGCCACGGAGCAAGTGCGGCGATGACGTGGCTTCGGATTGCCTATGCGGTTTTCATTCTCTCCATCGTGACCCTTGTGCTGTTGCCCGTGCAGCTCATCGGCCTCTGGCTCGATTTGCCGATCCGCCGCAGGGTGCCGCGCCTGTGGCACCGGGTGGCCTGCCGATCGATCGGTATCAGGGTTCATGTCCACGGCGGGCTGGAGACCGAACGGCCTCTGCTGCTGATTGCCAATCACGTCTCCTGGAAGGACATATTGGTGCTGGGCAGCGTTGCGGATGTCGCTTTCATTGCCAAGACCGAAGTGCGCGACTGGCCGATCTTCGGCAAGCTGGCGCGTTTGCAGAAAACCGTCTTCGTCACCCGTGAACAGAAACGCACGACAGGCGTGCAGGTCAACGAGATTGCCGATAGGCTGGCAGGCGGCGAGATCATCGTGCTCTTCCCCGAGGGCACGACGTCAGATGGTAATCGGCTTTTACCAATCAAGTCCTCGCTGTTCGGCGCAGCATCGAGTGCCGCCGATCAGGTTCCGAGCCAGCTCGTCCATGTCCAGCCCGTCGCGATCGCCTATACCGGCATTCAGGGCATGGCGATGGGGCGTTACCATAGACCGGTTGCCGCATGGCCTGGAAGCATCGGCTTGCTGCCGTCATTGGTGGGGCTGGTGAAGGCCGGCGCAATCGAGGTTGACGTCACCTTTGGGGAAGCGATCCCCTTCCGCAAGGGTGATAATCGCAAGGCGCTGAGCATCGAAGCGACCACTGCACTTCGCACCATGTTGAATTTCAGCCTTCGCGGCGGCTGGCGAAAGTCGCGATAGCCTCTATTTCCGCATTTTCCTATTTAACTGGTGGCCGAAAATCATTAGATACGCGCCATGACCCAGGACACGCTTGGCCTCGACGCCACCCCGACCGCTATGGCTCATGGAGCCAACAGCCGCAAGGTCTTCATCAAGACCTATGGCTGTCAGATGAATGTCTACGATTCCTTGCGCATGAGCGATGCGCTGGCAAAGGATGGTTATGTTCAGACGGAGGATATGGGCGAGGCGGATCTCGTTCTGCTCAACACCTGTCACATCCGTGAAAAGGCGGCGGAAAAGGTCTATTCCGCGCTCGGTCGTCTGCGCGACATGAAGAAGCTGCGCGAGGAAGAGGGCCGCGAATTCGTCATTGGCGTCGCCGGTTGTGTGGCCCAGGCCGAAGGGGAAGAGATATTGCGCCGTGCGCCCGCCGTCGATGTCGTCATCGGCCCGCAGACCTATCACCGCCTGCCGCAGGCACTTGCCCGCGTTCGCGATGGTGAGCGGGTGATCGAGACCGATTATGCGGTCGAAGACAAGTTCGAGCATCTGCCGGTCGCCGAAAAGGCAAAGCTGCGCTCGCGTGGCGTGACGGCCTTTCTTACCGTTCAGGAAGGCTGTGACAAGTTTTGCACCTTCTGCGTCGTGCCCTACACGCGCGGATCTGAAGTTTCCCGGCCCGTCAGCCAGATCCTCGACGAGGCGATGAAGCTCGTCGATGCCGGCGTGCGCGAGATCACGCTGCTTGGTCAGAATGTCAATGCCTGGCGCTCGACGGGTCCGAAGGGCGAAGAATGGGGGCTCGCGGAGCTTCTCTATCGCCTGGCCGAAATTCCCGGCCTCGCACGTCTACGCTATACGACAAGCCATCCGCGCGACATGGATGATCGCCTGATCGAGGCGCATCGCGAGCTGCGCGCGCTGATGCCCTATCTGCATTTGCCCGTTCAGGCTGGCTCCGACCGCATTTTGAAAGCCATGAACCGCCGCCATACGGGCGAGGAATATTTGAGGCTGATCGAAAGAATCCGTGACGCTCGCCCTGATATCGCCATGTCCGGGGATTTTATTGTGGGCTTCCCCGGCGAGACGGATCAGGACTTCGAAGACACGCTCGCAATCGTGGAAGCGGTGAAATACGCGCAGGCCTTTTCGTTCAAATATTCGACGCGTCCAGGGACGCCCGGCGCCGATTTGACCGATCAGGTGCCGGAAGATGTCAAGGCCGAACGGCTGGAGAGACTGCAGGCGCTGCTGTTGAAACAGCAGAACGACTTTGCCCAGTCGCTCGTTGGAAAGACCATGGATGTGTTGCTGGAAAAGCCCGGTCGCATGCCCGGACAGCTGATTGGTCGTTCTCCCTGGCTTCAGTCTGTGAATCTTGATGCAAAGAATATGAAAATCGGTGACATTATTCATGTACGAATCACCGCGACCGGTCCAAACAGCTTGTTTGCCGAGGTGGCATAGAGTTAGAGTTGGGAACCGGAACTGACCTCGGACAGGAGCCTGACCGCTTGAACGCACACGAATTGGTCTCACCATCATCGCGCCAGCCACGTTCACCCGCGACCGACGCCAATCACTTCGTCCTCACGTTCGAGAATAACAGAATAGCCGGAGAGCTATTCGGTCAGTTCGATCAAAACCTGAAATTGCTGGAGCAGAAGCTCAACATCGATGCCCGCCCACGCGGCAATTCGGTGGCGATCACCGGCGACATGGTTGCGACCAACCAGGCCCGCCGCGCTCTGGATTTCCTCTATCAGCGCCTGCTGAAGGGTGGCACAGCCGAACTTTCCGACGTCGAAGGCGCAATCCGCATGGCGGTCGCGGCAGATGACCAACTGACCCTGCCGACAATGGAGCGCAAAGCCAAGGTGTCGATGGCCCAGATTTCTACTCGCAAGAAGACCATTGCTGCCCGCACACCGACACAGGATGTCTATATGCGGGCTCTGGAACAGTCGGAGCTCGTCTTCGGTGTTGGGCCAGCCGGCACCGGCAAGACCTATCTGGCCGTCGCCCATGCCGCCCAGCTTCTGGAGCGTGGTGCGGTGGATCGTATCGTTCTTTCTCGTCCAGCCGTCGAAGCAGGCGAGCGTCTGGGCTTCTTGCCCGGCGACATGAAGGAAAAGGTCGACCCCTATCTTCGTCCGCTCTATGATGCGCTTTACGACATGATGCCCGGTGACAAGGTGGAGCGTGCCATTCAGGCAGGCGTCATCGAAATTGCGCCACTCGCCTTCATGCGTGGCCGCACACTCGCAAACGCTGCCGTCATTCTTGACGAGGCGCAGAACACCACGACCATGCAGATGAAGATGTTCCTGACCCGCTTGGGCGAGAATGGCCGAATGATCGTGACGGGCGACCCCAGCCAGGTCGACCTTCCGCGCGGCGTGAAGTCCGGTCTGGTCGAGGCCTTGCAGATCCTGGGCGACGTTGAAGGCGTTTCCGTGGTTCGCTTCAAGGACGTCGACGTCGTGCGTCACCCGATGGTGGCGCGTATCGTCAAGGCCTACGAATCCCACACGGCCGTGCCGGATGAGAGCCTTCCAAGACAAGGTTACTAAAGCCGAGACGATGACGGTTCTGGATATTCAAATCTCTGTCGAGGCCGATGACTGGTCCTCGGAGGAAGAGCTTTTGGCCTTCAGCACGAAAGTGCTGGAGGCCACTGTTTCCTATCTGAAAGACGAAGAGCAGCAGCCGTTCCCCGCCATGCCGGTGGAACTGTCGCTGGTTTTCACCGATGATGCTGTCATCAAGGAAATAAATGCGGAATGGCGCAATAAGGACAAGGCCACGAATGTCCTGTCTTTTCCGGCCTTTCCGCTGGAGCCGGGCGACATGCCGGGCCCCATGCTCGGCGATATTGTCATCGCGCATGAAACTGTCATGCGCGAAGCTCTTGATCTCGAGAAGAGTTTCGAGGATCATTTGACCCATCTGCTGGTGCATGGATGTCTGCATCTTTTCGGTTATGACCATATGGAAACCGAAGAGGCGGAAGAAATGGAGGGGCTCGAGACTCGCATTTTGGCGACTCTTGGCCTATCTGATCCCTATGCGGGTCAGGACCCGCTTTGATCGAACTGTTTGGGACAATGAACGAACATTCTGCAAGACCGCCCCAAGAGGGCAAGGACGCCGGGGAACAATCCTCATCGGAGGAGGGCAGTAGTCCGTTACGACAGGACTATCAAGCAAAGCCCCGCTCGACCATCTGGTCGAGAATTTCCCGGATCTTGAAGCCATCGCAGGGCGAGCGCCTTCGTGAAGATCTGACCGACGCGCTGATGACCGATACGGATATCGGCGCTGCCTTCACGCCCGACGAGCGGGCGATGCTCAACAATATTCTCCGCTTCAGAGAAGTCACGGTCGAGGACATCATGATCCCGCGCGTCGATATTGACGGGCTCGATCAGGAGACCACGATTGGTGAAGCGATGATCCGCTTCGAGGCGACCGGACGCTCGCGCATGCCGGTCTATGACGAGACGCTCGACGATCCCAAGGGCATGATCCATATTCGCGACCTGTTGTCCTATGTAGGCAAGCAGGCGCGCAACAAGCGCAGAAGCGGCACGCGCGCACCGGCCAATGGCGAAGCGAAGGCACCGCGCACACCACGCTCGAATTTCGATCTCGCCCGCGTCGATCTCGAAACGACGCTGGCCGAAGCCGGAATCATCCGCAAGATCCTGTTTGCGCCACCCTCCATGCTCGCATCCGATCTCTTGAAGACCATGCAGGCGCAGCGCACCCAGCTTGCGGTGATCATCGACGAATATGGCGGCACCGACGGACTTGTGTCCCACGAGGACATCGTGGAGATGGTCATCGGCGACATCGACGATGAGCATGACAAGGACGAGGCGATGTTCGTCCGCGTGTCGTCCGACGTCCTGATCGCGGATGCGCGCATCGAACTGGCGGAACTTGCCCAGGCGATCGGTCCGGATTTCGATGTTCGAGAGCATGCCGAGGAGATCGATACGCTGGGTGGTCTCGTCTTCTTTGCGCTTGGCCGCATCCCGTCGAAGGGTGAGGTGGTCCGTGCGGTGCCGGGATTTGAATTCCAGATTCTGGATGCCGACAATCGCCGCATCAAGCGTGTCCGCATTCTTCGCGACGAGTCCTCCACGGGCGAGGATGACCAGGCGCCGGCACCCGTCGTCACCAGTGAGATGATCGCGCTTCCCGCCCCATCGGACAGCACGGACAAGGCTGCCGTTTGATGGGCTTAAGTCCCGGGCGAAAGGGTCCGGGATTTCTTCTTTTTCAACAACCGAATAGATGAGACCGCTGCAATTGGCGGATTGCACAGACACGCCATCGCTGTCCTGTGGACGTTCTATTTTTTTTACAGTAAGTCGGAAGGGCATGCCGCATAACTATTCGGCGTTCGGCAGCCGAAACACGATCGGTGGTCTCTCCGACTGCGCGCGTTTCGATGGCAAGTCAGGTTCTGGTATCCGCTTTCCGGTTTTGCGTTGCTGAACGGTGCCCCTCAAGGAGATTGATACTGTATGGAGCGGCTCGCGGGCACGATCATGTTGAGCGGTGGCTTCAGCCGCGTTCTCATCGCATTTCTGGCCGGCGCTATCGGTGCGCTCGCCCTGCCGCCGATCGGGTTCTTCGCCAGCCTCTTCGTCTCCTTCACCCTTCTGGTCTGGTTGATCGATGGCACCACGGGAAGCCCCGATGGTGGCGTCGTGTCTCGCGCCTTCAGAGCGTTTCTGCTCGGCTGGATTTTCGGCTTTGGCTATTTCGTCGCGAGCCTCTGGTGGCTCGGAAATGCGCTGCTTCTGGAGGCTGATGAGTTTGCCTGGGCTCTGCCGCTCGCAATTCTGGGCCTGCCCGCTTTTCTCGCGCTTTTCTACGGTCTTGCCGTGATGCTGGCAAACAGCCTCTGGTCGGATGGCTGGGGCAGGCTTGCAGCCCTCTCCGCAGCCTTTGGACTGGTGGAATGGTTGCGCAGTTTCGTTGCCACAGGCTTTCCCTGGAACGCGATCGGTTACGGGATGATGCCGGTTCCGTTGATGATGCAGAGCTCCAACCTGATCGGCATCTTCGGCATGTCGATGCTGGCGGTCTTCGTTTTCTCTAGCCCGGCGCTTCTTGGAACCCGCCGTGGCATGGTGCCGGGCCTGACGCTTGCTGTTCTGCTGCTGACAGGCCATGTGGGATACGGGTTTTATCGTCAGCATCGGCCATTGCCGGAGCCAGCGGCGGATGCAATCACGGTGCGCATCGTGCAGCCCGGCATCGATCAGTCGCGCAAGATGCTGAATGCCGATCGTGCCGAAATATTCCAGGAGCATCTTCGCCTATCGGCCCTTCCGCCGACGCCAGGCAAGAAGCGGCCGGATATCATCGTCTGGCCGGAAACATCCGTTCCCTTCATTCTAACCCAGAACCCGGATGCGCTGGAAGAAATCGCCAAGACGCTGGAGGATGGTCAGATCTTGCTGACGGGGGCGGTGCGCATGGAGGATGCGGGGGCAGGGCATCCGCCGCGCTACTACAATTCCGTCTATGCCGTGGATGGCCAGGGCCAGATCATTGGTGCGACCGACAAGGTGCATCTCGTGCCCTTCGGCGAGTATGTGCCTTTCGAAGACGTGCTGCGGCGTTTCGCCATCGAGAATATCGTCAACCTGCCGGGCGGTTTCTCACCGGCGGCAAGCCGGACACCCATCATTCTTCCATCCGGCAAGAAGCTCTACTCCTTCATCTGCTATGAGATCATCTTCCCCGATGAAGTGCCGGCCGATATCGCCTCGTCGGAGGCGATCCTGAATGTCACCAATGATGGCTGGTTCGGCGACACACCCGGCCCCTATCAGCACTTCCAGCAGGCACGTGTGCGCGCTGTGGAAACTGGCTTGCCAGTGATTCGAGCAGCCAACACTGGCATTTCCGCCATCATTGATCCGTTAGGTGGCATTGAGGCTGGTCTTGACTATGGTCAAAAGGGTATAATCGACGCTACTCTAAGTAGTAAGGCAGGTGACGCCCTGAGCAGCGATGCCCGTAAAACGAACTTTTGGTTGTTGTTTATAACAATGTTGATCGTGGCGCTGTTTTCTAGGTATGGTTTAGTCAGCCGCAAGAATTGACCGAAAACCCCTGAAATTGCATAGTGAGATTGTAGGGTTGTACAACGCAAGTGATATGAAGGACTGTTGCACTGATCCGACCTCTACGGTTTTGCGTTAATGTGTAACAATCACCGACAACAGGATGTCAGGACTAACATATGACCGAAAATAAGAAGAAGCCGAACCCAATCGACATTCATGTCGGAAGCCGCATCCGGCTGCGCCGCACCATGCTGGGCATGAGCCAGGAAAAGCTGGGTGAAAGCCTTGGAATTACCTTCCAGCAAATCCAGAAATATGAAAAGGGCACCAACCGCGTTGGCGCCAGCCGTCTTCAGAACATCTCCGCCATTCTGAACGTTCCGGTTTCCTTCTTCTTCGAAGATGCGCCGGGCGCCGAGCCAGCCTCCGCTTCCGGCTCTGCCGAAGCGTCGAGCTCCAATTACGTCGTGGATTTTCTCTCCTCGTCCGAGGGACTGCAGCTCAACCGCGCCTTCGTCAAGATCAACGATCCGAAGGTCCGCCGCCGTATCGTTGACCTGGTTAAGGCGCTGGCTGCGGAAGGCGACGCCGAATAGACGACCGAAAATCGGTCGAATACCCACTTGAACGGCCTTCCGGGGCCGTTTTTTGTTGCGCGCTTGCAGAAATGAAATTCCGATATAAAGATATATTTATGTCGTTCTGTCCTTGTTTTTTCCGATGAAATGAATAACAAACGCACAGACCTGTTCTTTGAGGGGAATCCCGCATGCGCGCCAACTACCTGTTCACCAGCGAATCCGTTGCTGAAGGTCATCCTGACAAGGTTTGCGACCGAATTTCCGATGAAATCGTCGATCTGATTTATCGTGAAGCGTCCAAGACCGGCGTCGACCCATGGACCGTTCGCATCGCTTGCGAAACGCTTGCCACCACCAACCGCGTGATCATCGCTGGCGAAGTGCGCGTTCCCGATACGCTGCTGAAGAAGGACAAGGACGGCAATGTCCTGAAGGATGCCGCTGGCCATCCGGTGATCAACCCGTCCAAGTTCAAGTCCGCGGCGCGCAAGGCCATCCGCGACATCGGCTACGAGCAGGACGGCTTCCATTGGAAGACCGCAAAGATTGACGTGCTCTTGCACCCGCAGTCTGCCGATATCGCACAGGGCGTCGATAACGCCTCCGACAAGCAGGGCGACGAGGGGGCTGGCGACCAGGGCATCATGTTCGGTTACGCCTGCAAGGAAACGCCGGACCTGATGCCGGCGCCGATCTACTATTCGCACCGCATCCTTCAGCTGCTTGCCAATGCTCGCAAGAGCGGCGAAGGCGAAGCCGCCAAGCTCGGCCCCGATGCCAAGAGCCAGGTGACCGTTCGCTATGTCGATGGCAAGGCGTCTGAGGCCGTTTCCATCGTTCTGTCCACCCAGCATCTGGACGCAAGCTGGGATTCCAAGAAGGTTCGCGCGGTCGTCGAACCTTACATCCGCGAAGCGCTTGGCGACCTGAAGATTGCCGATGATTGCAAGTGGTACATCAACCCGACCGGCAAGTTCGTGATCGGCGGACCTGATGGCGATGCCGGCCTGACCGGCCGCAAGATCATCGTCGACACCTATGGTGGCGCAGCTCCGCACGGCGGTGGCGCGTTCTCCGGTAAGGACACCACGAAGGTCGACCGTTCCGCAGCTTACGCCGCTCGCTATCTGGCAAAGAACGTGGTTGCCGCAGGTCTTGCCGACCGCTGCACCATCCAGCTGTCCTACGCCATCGGCGTTGCACAGCCGCTCTCGGTCTATGTCGATCTGCATCAGACGGGCAAGGTCAGCGAAGACGAAGTGGAAGCCGCGATCCGCAAGGTCATGGACCTCTCGCCATCGGGCATCCGCCGTCACCTCGACCTCAACAAGCCGATCTATGCCAAGACCGCATCCTACGGCCATTTCGGTCGCAAGGCCGGCCGCGACGGTTCCTTCTCATGGGAGAAGATCGATCTGGTCAAGCCGCTCAAGGATGCGCTGAAGGCCGCTTGAGGTCATCGGCTCGAAACATAGGCCTCTCCTCCACTCCGGTCTTGCCATGGGCGACCGTTTGGGGGATAGGGTCTGAAAACATGAAACCCGCGCAATACCGATGAAACGGTAAGGTGCGGGTTCATCTATTTTGCTTGAGAGAGTTCACGATGACGGAAGAGCGGCGTTCACGATCGACGGAAGCGTTCTATGGCAGGCGCAAAGGCAAGCCTTTGCGCAACCAGCAGGTGGAGAGCATCGAGAGCCTTTTGCCGCTGTTGAAAGTCGATCTTGAAACACCGGCACCGACGCCACTGGCCGCACTCTTCCCGGCCGACGTCAAATCCATCCGCCTGGAAATCGGTTTTGGCGGTGGCGAACATCTGGTTCATCGTGCCGCCGAAAAGCCATCGACGGGCTTCATCGGCGTGGAGCCCTTCGTCAATTCCATGGCGAAGCTTCTTGGCGCCGTCAAAGAGCGCGAGTTGATGAACATCCGCCTCTATGACGACGACGCGACGCAATTGCTGGACTGGCTTCCCGATGAATGCATCGATCACATCGATCTGCTTTACCCGGACCCCTGGCCGAAGAAGAAGCACTGGAAGCGCCGCTTCGTGTCGGACGTCAATCTTGCTCGTTTCTACCGCGTGCTGAAGCCGGGCGGCAAGTTCTGCTTTGCTTCCGACATTGATACCTACATCAACTGGACGCTGCAGCACTGTGCCCGCCATGGCGGCTTCGAGTGGACGGCCAAGACGTCGGCCGACTGGCTGACGCCTTACGAAAACTGGCCGGGGACCCGCTACGAGAACAAGGCCAAGCGCGAGGGGCGGAACTCCGCCTACCTCACCTTCCTCAAAGTCTGACGTCAGACCTTCACGATCGCCGGTCCTGCTGCCCTGTAGGGCTTCAGCAGCGTGTCCGGCACGTCGGCATCGACGACCAGAGTGGCAAGCTTGCCAAGGGGCAGGATGAGATAGGGCGAAGCAGCGCCGATCTTGTCCTCGGTCGCAACCAGGATCGTCTCGGCGCATTGGCGGGCGATCAGCCTTTTGATTGCTGCTTCTTCACGGTTCCCAGTGGTCGCGCCGGTCTCTGGGTGGACGCCCGTCGCACCAAGGAAGAACATGTCGGCGTGGATGCCCGAAATGGCCTCGGCGCTCACAGCACCCATAGAAACAATCGAGTGCTTGAAAAGCCGCCCGCCGATCAACTCCACCCCGACGACCGGATGATGCGCCAGTTCCACGGCGATGCTTGGACTATGGGTGATGATGGTCGCCTGTAGGGTCTGCGGCAGATGGCGAGCGATCTGGAGGTTGGTTGTGCCGCCGTCGAGGAAAACGATTTGTCCCGGCTTGATCAATGTGGCTGCCGCCCGGGCAAGCTTTTCCTTTGCCGAGGACGCCATCTGTTCGCGCGCACGATAATCGGCAACTGCCGGTGAGGATGGCAGTGCGCCACCATGAACCCTCTGTAACAGCCCGTCCTTGGCAAGTTCGCGCAGATCGCGACGGATCGTGTCCTCGGAGACGCCGAGTTCTTCGGCGAAGCTCTTCGCAACAATTCGTCCGTCCCTTTGCAGGACCTGCTGAATGAGCGTCTTTCGTTCCGATGTCAGCATCGACCCAATCCCCTGCACGATTTTTCTTGACTCTGCATGGAATTGCACGAAATTGCGCGTATGTCCACGACCGGTCAGTTCCAGCCACAGGGAAATTTCATGAGTATCGCGCATCGCATCAACGTCGAGGACGTCAAGGTTCTGTCAGACGACTGGTACCTTCTGAAGAAGACCACCTTTTCCTTTCTCCGGGAGGATGGCACCTGGCAAAAGCAATCGCGCGAAACCTATGATCGCGGCAATGGCGCGACGATCCTGCTTTACGACAGGAAGCGCCGCACGGTGATCCTGACGAGACAATTCCGCTATCCCGCCTTCGTCAACGGCCATGACGACCTTCTGATCGAAACGCCAGCGGGTCTTCTGGACAATGCCGAACCGGAAGCGCGCATCCGGGCGGAGACGGAGGAGGAAACCGGCTTCAAGGTCCGCGATGTGCGCCAGGTTTTCGATGCGTTCATGAGCCCTGGCTCCGTCACCGAGAGGCTACACTTCTTCGTCGGCGAGTATCAGCCCGGCGACAGAACATCGACCGGCGGCGGAAATGAAGACGAGGGCGAGGATATTACCGTCATGGAAGTGAGAATTGATGAGGCGATGAGCATGATCGCCTCAGGGGTCATTCGCGACGGCAAGACGATCATGCTTTTGCAATACGCCGCCCTCAACCTGTTCAAGGATGCTTGATCGGTTTGAGGACGGGACGAGATTTATCGTCTCAGAGCTTTGCATCCACATCAGCGGCGGTGGGGATAGACGGCTGGGCGCCCTCACGGGTGCAGGCCAGCGAACCGGCGACAGCGGCACGGCGCAGCGCCTTCTCAAAGTCCATTCCGGCGTCGAGGCTTGCGGCGAGATAGCCGCAGAAGGTGTCGCCGGCGCCCACCGTATCGACCGGCTCGATCTTAAGGCCCATGGCCTTGAAGAGCTTGCCATTGCGAATAGCGATCACACCGTCTGCACCGAGCGTGACGATCAGCGTCTGGCCGGTCTCCGCGTGAAGCGCGCTCAACTCCTTCTCCCGATCGGAAGAGGACAGCCCGTTCTTGCCGATCAACAACTCGAACTCGGTCTCATTGGCGATAACGATATTGGCAAGCTTGGAAAGGCGGGCCGCATCGGCTGTCAGAGGAGCTGTGTTGACGATCGTCGTGACACGCTTGGCTTTGGCGGCCTTCAGCGAGGCCTCGATTGCATCGGCCGGAATTTCAAATTGCAGCATCAGTGTATCGCCCTCGGCCATCTCCGAGACGGCGCGCTCGGCATCCTGTGGCGAGACCGTACCATTGGCCGCGGGGATAACCGAGATCATGTTCTCGCCACCCTCGCCAATCAGTATCACAGCCGTTCCAGTCGGTTCGGCCACCGTCTTCAGCAGCGACAGATCGGTCCGGGCATCACGCAGCAGCGTGAGTGCGGGGGCGGCAAAGGTGTCGTCACCAATGGCGCCCGCCATCTTGACGTCCGCTCCCGCCCGACGCGCCGCAAGCGCCTGATTGGCGCCCTTGCCACCAGCCGCCGTGGAAAAGCTTTTGCCGGTCACCGTCTCGCCTGGCTTCGGAAGACGGTCAGAGGTGGCGACGAGATCCATGTTGATGGAGCCGAAAACAGTAATCATGCGAGGCTGATCCAAAAGGCAAAGACGTTAACAATGCCGATAGTGCTACAGCATCGGCCCGAAAATCGGAATCGATTTTTGGAAAGCACGATGCGTAGATTGAAAGAAGATAGAGCGTCCTTTGTGCGTCTAAAAAGACGCACGGCGCTCTACCGCATTGGGATCGAAATCGGAAATCGATTTTGCAATGGCGGCGACGTTCGCTTGATTTCAGCCTAGCCTACTCGTCATCCACCACGCGCAGCTTGGCTGCACCCGCGCGCGCATCGGCAATGCGGCGCATATGCTCTACCTCCGAATGCGGGATCTCCTTGGTGGTAGTGGAAAAATCGAGGCTCTCGATCTTGTCGCCACGCGCCAGAACCTTTTCCGACGAGGTCAGCATCATCTCGACATCGCGCTGCGCTTGGCCGAAATGCGTTTGGAGCTTACGGGTGCGTTCATCCAGACGCCGCACATCGTCCATCAACAGCGCCACTTCACCCTGGATCAGGTGGGCCTGCTCCCGCATCCGTTGATCCTTCAGGACCGACTGGATAACCTGGATCGAAAGCATCAATAGCGATGGCGAAACAATCACCACCCGGGAGCGGTGAGCACGCTGCACCAGGAATTCGAAATGCTGGTGAATATCGGCGAAGATCGATTCCGACGGCACGAAGATGAAGGCGGTATCCTGCGTCTCGCCAGGAATGAGATACTTCTCCGACACATCGCGAATATGCACTTCCATGTCCCGCCGGAACTGCTGGGTCGCAGCGCGCTTGGCTTCCGGAGATTCATCCGCCTTCAGGGCATTCCAGGCTTCCAGCGGAAACTTGGCGTCGATCACCAGCACCGGCGCATTGTTCGGCATCTTGATCGTGCAGTCTGGCCGAAAGCCGTTCGAAAGTGTGGGTTGAAGCTGGTAGGTGCCAGAAGGCAGCGCATCGGCAATCAGCGCTTCCATGCGCGCCTGGCCGAAGGCGCCACGGGTCTGCTTGTTGGAAAGGATGGCCTGCAGCCCGATTACATCCTTGGCAAGATCCTGAATGTTGCCTTGAGCAGCATCGATGACGGCAAGGCGCTCCTGCAGCTTGCTGAGGTTCTCATGAGTCGACCGGGTCTGTTCCGTCAGCGTCGTTCCGAGCCGCTGCGACATGCCGTCCAATCGCTCGTTCAGCGTCTGGCTCATTTCGTTCTGGCGCGCGGAAAAGGCATCCGCCATGGCGGCGATACGGCCCTGCAACTCGGTCTGGGTCTTCAGAAGTTCGGTCAGCTCTTCCCGTGGCTGATCCGGCGCTGCCGGTTTGCGCAGAAGAAAGAGGACGGCCAGCAGCCCGGCAAAGGCCAGAAAGAAGAGGAGGGCGCCGACAGAAATGTTGAGCGTTCCGACGCTGAAAGCCGTTTGACCGAGGCTGCTGAGATCGATGTTCATGACGCAATCTAACAGAGTTATTCTGATTCGTACAAAACAAGAACACGTACGCGGCAAAAATGAGTCGGCTATCCAGTATCAGCGTTGAATCGACCGTATTTTTTCATTTCCTCGGCTGATGAGATGGGTTATGGGAAGCCATGACGATCAAGCCTCTTATCATTTTGCCCGATCCGCTGCTGCGCCAGCAATCTAAGCCTGTCGAGACGGTGGATTCGGAAATCCAGCGCCTGGCAGACGACATGCTGGAGACCATGTATGACGCGCCGGGCATCGGTCTGGCCGCGATCCAGATTGGCGTTCCGCGCCGCATGCTGGTGATCGATCTTTCGCGTGACGATGAGGACAACAAGCCGCAGGTTTTCATCAATCCGGAGATCCTCAAAGTGTCGGACGATGTCTCGACCTATGAAGAGGGCTGCCTCTCCATCCCCGATTACTACGCCGAAGTCGAACGTCCGGCCTCTTTGACGGTTGGATATGTGGACCGCGACGGCAAGCAGCAGACGATCGAGGCCGATGGTCTTCTTGCCACCTGTCTGCAGCATGAAATCGACCATCTGAACGGCGTGCTCTTCATCGACCACATCTCGCGGCTAAAGCGTGACATGGTCATCAAGAAATTCACCAAGCTGGCCCGCGCCAAGGTCTGATCCGGCTGGCCGATAGGCCGCCCGGTACCAGCAGCAGGGCAGGGGGCAACAATGGCTCTTCGCATCATATTCATGGGAACGCCGGAGTTTTCGGTCCCCACGCTGCGCGCGCTGAAAGAGGCGGGCCATCATGTCGTGGCGGTCTATACGCAGCCGCCGCGCCCAGGCGGTCGCCGTGGACTGGACCTGCAAAAATCCCCCGTGCATCAGGCTGCAGAGCTTTTGGGCATTCCGGTTCTGACCCCGTTGAATTTCAAGGCGGAGGAAGATCGACAGCAATTTGCCGCGTTCGATGCCGATGTCGCGGTGGTCGTTGCCTATGGTCTTCTACTGCCTGAGGCCATTTTGAATGGCACACGCCTTGGCTGCTACAATGGCCATGCATCCCTTCTGCCCCGCTGGCGCGGTGCGGCCCCCATCCAGCGCGCCATCATGGCGGGCGATGCCGAAACCGGCATGATGGTGATGAAGATGGAAAAGGGGCTGGATACCGGCCCCGTGGCGCTGACGGCCCGTGTTCCCATCGATGAAAACATGACGGCCGGCGAGTTGCATGACGCGCTGATGCTGAAGGGCGCCCGACTGATGCGTGACGCCATGGCAAAGCTCGAAAACGACGATCTGCCGCTGACGGTGCAGGCCGAGGAGGGCGTTCTCTACGCCGCCAAGATCGACAAGGCCGAGACGCGGATCGATTTCTCCCGCCCATCGCAGGACGTACACAACCACATTCGCGGGCTGGCACCCTTTCCCGGTGCCTGGTTCGAACTGGAGATTGGCGGCAAGCCGGAACGCGTCAAGGTGTTGGCAAGCGAGCGGGCCGAAGGAATGGGCGAGGCAGGCTCCGTTCTGGACGACCAATTGACGATTGCCTGCGCCAGCGGTGCAGTGCGTCTTCTAAGGTTGCAGAAGGCGGGCGGCAAGCCGATGCTGACTGCGGACTTCCTGCGCGGAACGCCCGTTGCCATTGGAACGAGGCTGTAGCCGATGCCGCGTTTTCGCATGAGCGTCGAATATGACGGCACGCCCTATGTTGGCTGGCAGAGGCAGGACAATGGCAGGTCGGTTCAGGGCGCACTCGAAGCGGCCGTCCTGTCGCTGACGGGCGAAACGGTTGGCATTCGCGGCGCGGGCAGAACCGACTCCGGCGTGCATGCAGTCGGTCAGGTCACCCATGTGGATCTTGCACGCGACTGGCAGCCCTATAAGCTTCGCAACGCGCTGAACGCCCATCTGGCAATGGCAGGCGACGCCGTTTCGGTGCTCGACGTGGCGGCGGTGACGGAGGATTTCGACGCCCGCTTTTCTGCGATCCGTCGCCATTATCTCTACCGCATCATCTCGCGCAAATCACGCCTGGCGCTGGAGCACAAGCGCGCCTGGTGGGTGTCGAAAGACCTCGACCATGAGAGAATGCATGCGGCCGCGCAGATGCTGGTTGGGCGGCATGACTTCACCACTTTTCGCTCGGTGCATTGCCAGGCCAACAGTCCGGTGCGCACGCTGGACAGGCTCGATGTGACACGCACTGGCGACCTGATTGAGATCCGCGCAACGGCGCAGAGCTTCCTGCATAACCAGATCCGCTCCTTCGCCGGTACGCTGAAGATGGCAGGCGAGGGCGCGATGACGCCCGATGATGTCCGCGTTGCACTCGAGGCGCGAGACCGTAAGGCCTGCGGCCCGGTCGCGCCGCCGGAGGGCCTTTACTTCATGCAGGTGGATTATCCCGACGTCATACCGCCGCGACAGCCGCGGACAGGTGCGGCAGAGGGCAGCGAAGTCTGACTTTCAGCCTCCGATGATCAGGTCGGGTAAACGCCGAGAAAGCGCTGCAGTAGTTCCGACAGGATCATCCCGGGTACAAGCAGGGTCATAACCAATGCCGTTACCAGAAGCGGTTGGTCGCGCACGAAAAACCGCACGATCCTCGAGAAGGTGAAGACGAGCGTCAGCAGCAGCGCAAACCAGAGTATCGCGACAAGCCCGTGCAGGGCGGGCAGGAGCAGCGCAATCAGGATCAGCAACGAATAGGCGTAGGAGAATGGCACCGACAACCAGTTTGCTACCACGATAATCGCTTGAAACTTGCCTCTCGCTCCAAAGGCATAGAGCAGCACCCCGATCAGGATCAGCGGCACCATCCAGCAGATCGCTTCGACGATAGCGAGACGGATGAAGAAGATCGCGCCAGTATGAACGCCTTCCGGCAGTCCGGATAGATAGGCCTCATGCCACCAGTACCATGAAAGCGCCATGGAGGGCAGGCACCAGAGCGCCGCGTAGAAGGAGCGAAGCAAGCCGCGATCGCTGATATCGAGAAGCCGCAAGCCATCCTTGTTGCCGAGAAACAGCAACCACAATCCGCGCAGATAAATGGCGACTTCACTCAGTGGCGGCATGGCCGAACCAGCGTTCGATGAAGGTTTCGTAGATGCGTGTCAGCGTTTCGAGGTCCGCTACGGCGACACGCTCATCGACCATATGCATCGTTTGCCCGACGAGACCGAACTCCACCACGGGGCAGTAATCCTTGACGAAGCGCGCATCGGAGGTGCCGCCGGTGGTCGAGAGCTTCGGCTCCAGACCCGTGACTTCGGCCACCGCGCCCGAAAGCGAGGAGATCAGCGCATTGTTGCGCGTCAGGAAGACATGGCTCGGGCGATCGGCCCAGACGATCTCGTAATTGACGGGTGTCCGATCCGGACGAAGCGCGCCGTCTGCGGCAGCCGCATCCAGACGACGGATGATCTCAGCCCGCAGCGTATCTGCCGTCCAGGTGTCGTTGAAACGGATATTGAAGGACGCCGTCGCTCTGGCCGGAATCACGTTGGTTGCGGCGTTACCCGTATCGATGGTCGTTACTTCCAGATTGGAGGGCTGGAAATTGTCGGTGCCGTGGTCGAAAGGCGGGTCCATCAGCGCTTGCGTCAATTGCAGCATGCCGCGAATGGGATTGTCGGCAAGATGCGGATAGGCTGCATGGCCTTGAACGCCATGCACGGTGATGCGGCCGGAGAGCGAACCCCGACGACCGATCTTAATCATGTCGCCGAGCTGGTCCGGATTGGTCGGCTCGCCGACAACGCAGGCATCCCAGCTTTCGCCCTTGGCGGCGGCCCATTCCAGAAGCTTCGACGTGCCGTTGATCGACGGACCTTCTTCATCACCGGTAATCAGGAAGGATACCGAGCCCTGCGGCTTGCCATGCTTTTCGATGTGACGGGCAATCGCTGCGACGAAGCAGGCGATACCACCCTTCATGTCGACAGCGCCGCGACCATACATCTCGCCGCCCGCAATTTCCGCGGCAAAGGGCGGATGGCTCCAGGAAGCTTCATCGCCCACCGGTACGACATCGGTATGACCGGCAAACATCAGATGCGGTCCATCGGTGCCAAGGCGCGCGTAGAGATTTTCCACGTCCGGCGTGCCATTTTCGCTCGCGACCATCCGATCCACCGCAAAGCCAAGCGGCGAGAGCAGGTTATCGAGCAGACTGAGCGCCCCGCCTTCTGCAGGCGTGACCGAAGGGCAGCGGATGAGTGCGGCAAGATTGGAGACGGGATCGGTGGCATTCATGGGCTGTCTACTCTCTGCCGCTTCTACTCTTAAAGCGTGTCGCGATCTTTCAGATTCGCTCCCTACGCTTTAAGTCCTTGTTTTGTCGCATGTCGTTACCGCAAAACCGCTGCACACTTTTGCGCGACATGCTTTAGCCGGTCTTCTTACTTCAATCGCGCAGCAGTTCGTTGATACCGGTCTTGGAGCGCGTCTTTTCGTCGACGGTCTTGACGATGACGGCGCAGTAGAGGCCGGGGCCTGGCTCGCCATTCGGGAAGGGCTTGCCAGGCATGGTGCCGGCCACCACGACGGAGTAGGGCGGTACTTCGCCGTAGAAGATTTCGCCGGTCGCGCGGTTCACGATCTTGGTGGACTTGCCGATATAGACGCCCATGCCCAGCACCGAGCCTTCACGGATGATGCAGCCTTCGACGACTTCGGAGCGCGCACCGATGAAGCAATTGTCTTCGATGATGGTGGGGCCAGCCTGCAGCGGCTCGAGCACGCCGCCAATGCCGACGCCGCCGGAAAGATGGACATGTTTGCCGATCTGGGCGCAGGAGCCGACGGTTGCCCATGTATCGACCATGGTACCTTCATCGACATAGGCACCGAGATTGACGAAGGACGGCATCAGCACGACGTTCTTCGCCACATAGGCGGAGCGACGAACCACGGCATTCGGCACGGCGCGGAAGCCGGCAGCGCGAAACTGGTTTTCACCCCAGTTTTCGAACTTGGAGGGCACCTTGTCCCACCAGGTGGATTCGCCTGGGCCGCCCGTTACGATTTCCATGTCGTTGAGGCGGAAGGAAAGCAGGACGGCTTTCTTCAGCCACTGGTTCACCTTCCAGTTGCCATTGGCCTCACGCTCGGCCACTCGGGCCTCGCCGGCGTCGAGAAGATTGAGCGAGGTCTCGACCGCATCGCGAATTTCACCCTTCGTGGAGGTGTTCACGCTGTCGCGGTTTTCGAATGCGGTTTCGATGATGCTTTCGAGGGTGCCGAGATCCGAGCTGCTCATGAGAATTCCTTAAACTTCGCTGACTATCGTCATTTCAGGGAAACATCCGCACCGCTGGCCGGACACGGTCAATTGCTCTAAGCGAGTGTTTCAAGTGCGTCAATGCGATTTGGGCGATTTGACGCAAGCATCGGAAAGGCATGGAAATGGCGAAACTGAAAAACGGCAAGCTGCGGCGCAAAGACGGGGTTTGGGACCCGCTGAAAAACAGTTCGGACGATAAGCACCAGGCCGAAGTCATCCCTAAGACACCGCAAAGCGCCTCGCCCTCCTATCGCCTTGCCTATACCGATACCGACTTCCTATGCCGCGAAGAATTGCGCCCGATCCGCCTGCAGCTCGAACTGTTGAAACCGGAGATGATCCTCTCCGAACGCGGCATCAAATCGACGGTGGTCATGTTTGGCGGTGCGCGTATTCCTGAGCCCGGTGCCGCCGCCTGGGCGGCGCGCAACGAGACCCAGAAGAAAAACCTCGAAGCAGCCTCCGCCTATTATGACGAGGCACGCAAATTCGCGCAGCTCTGTGCTGTCGAGGCGGAGAAATTCGATCACCGCGAATATGTCGTCATGACCGGCGGCGGCCCTGGCGTGATGGAAGCGGGCAACAGGGGAGCATCAGAAGCAGGCGCTCCCTCGATCGGTCTAAACATCCTTCTGCCGCACGAGCAGGCGCCGAACCCCTATGTGACGCCGGAGCTCAGCTTCAACTTCCACTATTTCGCCATCCGCAAGATGCACTTCCTCATGCGGGCAAAGGCCGTGGTCGTCTTCCCCGGCGGTTTCGGCACCATGGACGAACTGTTCGAAACCGTGACGCTGATCCAGACCAAGCGCATGGCACCAATCCCGCTCATTCTCTTTGGCAGGGATTTCTGGCACTCTATCATCAATTTCAAGGCATTGGCGGATTTCGGCACCATCGCGCCGGACGATATCGACCTGTTTCACTTCGCCGAGACCGCCGAGGAAGCCTGGAAGATCGTCGCCGATTTCTATGAGCTATGACGGCTCCCGTTTCTCGACGGGATAACTTCGCACAAAAATGCCCGGGCTCGATCGTCTCTGAGCCCGGGCATGATTGTGAGAAGCAGTGATCAGAGCCTTGCGAAGCGCTCGGTGAGCAGCGCGAAGAAGCCATCGGCATCCACGTCGCGGAAAACCTTGGCATTGACGGGACGCTCGGTCACCTTCCACCAATCGACCACGGTCATGCCCATGGTCAGGTCCGACGACGTCTCGATTTCCACATTGCAATCGCGTCCAGCGAAAAGCTCAGGCTTGATCAGATAGGCAATCACGGTCGGATCATGCAGCGGCCCGCCATCGGAGCCGTATTTCTCCACGTCGAATCGCTCAAAGAACTCCAGCATTTCCGCCATGGCGATGGCTGGGTGCGTGCCGATATCACGGATGCGGGCAACGCGCGCCTTGGTCGTCAACAGCTTGTGCGTCACATCGAGCGGCATCATCACGAGCGGAATGCCAGAGCGGAAGACGATCTCGGCGGCATGCGGATCGACATAGATGTTGAACTCGGCCGCTGGCGTGATGTTGCCACCTTCGAAGAAGCCGCCGCCCATCAGCACCAGTTCTTTAACCCGCGGCGCGATATCCGGTGCTTTTTGCAGAGCGGTCGCGACATTGGTGAGCGCGCCGAGCGTGCAGAGCGTCACCGTGCCTTCCGGCTCGCGACGAAGGGTGTCGATGATGAAATCCACCGCATGCTGGGACTGTGCGGCCAGTGTGGGTTCCGGGAGCGTCGGGCCGTCGAGGCCAGTGCTGCCATGCACATGCTCGGCCGTGATCGGTGCGCGCACCAGCGGACGTTCGCAACCCTCATAGACTGGCACCTCAGGACGATTGCATAGTTCCAGAATGATGCGGATGTTGCGGCTTGTCAGCTTCAGCGGCACATTGCCTGCCACGGCGCACAGCCCGAGAATTTCGATCTCGTCGGGGCTTGCAAGTGCGAGCATGATCGCGGCTGCGTCATCCTGCCCGGGATCGGTGTCGATAATGATTTTTCTGCGCTCGGCCATGGTCATCCTGTCTGTCCAGAGCGCCCTGCGTTCTTTTGGACGCACAAAGGAAGCTCTTACTCTTTCAATCCACGCATCGTGCTTTTCCAAAAATCGAGTCCGATTTTCGGCCGGTGCTGTAAGTCATGTCTTTTCAAGCTGCTTTGACCGGCTTGTCAATGGGCTGCCGAAGACCGGTGGTTTTGCCGATGCGGCGTTCTTGCGTTTCGCGCACCATGTTACCATATGGCAATGAGCTGCCGAAACGGGGCTGGGCGCCGCATCACCACGTGCGCCACAAGATCGTCGCTTGGATGCAAGGACACGGGACTATGAGCCGCATGACACCCTTCACGAACCCCTTGATGCTGGGATTCGATGCCATGGAAAAAACGCTGGAGCGTATGGCAAAATCGAATGACGGCTATCCGCCCTACAATATCGAGCGGCTGGCGGCGGAAGACTCAAGCCCTGAGCGGCTGCGCATCACCATTGCGGTTGCCGGATTTTCCGAAGACGATCTCGATGTCACGACGGCGGATAATCAGCTGGTGATCCGTGGCCGCCAGCAGGATCAGGAAAAGCGCGACTACCTCTATCGCGGTATCGCCGCGCGGCAGTTCCAGCGCGTTTTCGTGCTGGCTGACGGGATGCAGGTGCATAATGCGCGCCTGAAGAACGGTCTGCTCTCCATTGAACTCACCCGTCCGGAAATCTCCAACGTGGTGAAGAAAATTAACATTTCCGTCTCACAGTAAGACTCTGGCCCCGTAGACTGATTCCGTTCAGTCTCCTGGTCAAAGACCAACGTATCGGCGCAAGGATCCGGAGGATCTTCGCAACGGACTGCGCGTCGACTTGAAATTCTGAGCGACCGGATACGTCTTCAAAGGACGCAACAACGGCGCTCGATGGAGGCTGAAACATGCTTTTAAAAGAAGCGCATGCGCGCCTGACCAAATCCCAGCTGGCCCATCTTGGTGCCGGCGAAGTGGGCTACATTCGTAAGATGCGAGCTGAACAGGTTTCCAAATGCTTCCCCGAAGCGCCTGAGCTCGATCCCGGCCTTGATCTTTGGGCTCTTTTCGGCGCCGACGGAACGCCCATTCTTCTGACCGACAACCGCTCCAGCACCTTTTTCAAGGCGGCTGAGGACGAGTTGCGCACCATCAGCTTGCACTAAGGCGTGTCGCGATCTTTCGGATTCGCTCCCGATGCTTCAGGTCTTTGTTTTGTCGCATATAAACCGGTGACCACCTTTGCGCGGCATGATTTAGCACTTGCTCGTGAGGGACAGGTCCGGTCCTAGAGCGATTGGCCGAAAAAAAAAGCAACGGTGTTACGGGTCAAGCACCGTTGCTCGATAGTCTCGCATTCTTGCGTTCAGGATTATGATCATCCTGCGCATGACGGCGACAAGAGCGACCTTTCCGGGTTTACCTTTTGCCTTCAATCGGTCGAAGACGGCTCTCATCGCCGGATCGAAGCGGATTGCCGGCAATGCGGCAACGTAAAGCGCGTCCCTTACCGGTTTTCGACCGCCTGCTATCATCCTCTTGCCGCGTATCAGCCCGCTGTCGCGATTGACCGGCGCAACGCCAACGAGCTTTGCGATCTGACCTTTATCCAACAGGCCGAGTTCAGGAAGCCAGGCGATCAGGAAGCAGGCGGTTTTCAGCCCGATGCCCTTGAGAGACGTGAGGACTTGCGCCTTGTCGGCTAGGTCTTTGTCCGACCTGAGACAAGCCTCCATGGCGTCGACCACCGACTGGCGCTGGCGCATCAGAAAATCCAGTGTTTCCTCGATCCACGCCTTCGCTCTGTCCTCGTTGCGTGCACGCAGCTTCTCGCGCCGGTTCTTTTCCTGCACGATCATGTGCGATAGTTGCCTGTAACGCGAGACCAGATCAACCAACGTTGTCTGCGCCGCAGATGCCTGGGTGAGAACTTTGGTTTCCATGCGTCTGGCATAGTCGGCAAGGACGAAGGCATCGATCCTGTCGGTTTTGGAAAGCTGGCCACAGGCGCGCGCAAACTGCCTGATCTGCTTGGCATTGATCCTTGCCACTGGCAACTGAGCTGCCAGCAGGGCATCCACGACGGATCGCTCATAACCACCGGTCGGCTCCAGAACCAGACGCGCGACGTTATCCAGTCGGGAGACAAAGGCGAGAAACTGGGCAATGCCGGAGGCATCGTTGGAAAAGCTTGCCAAGCTGGAGTCGGGAAGCACGCAGATATCGAAAGATGATTTCGATATGTCGATGCCGATAAAACGGTTAGTATAAGTCATGAGGCTGCAGTCTCCCTTATACGCGAGCGCGAAGCTCTCTCAACGGTTCGACCAAGCCTCGAAATGCGCAACGGGTTCTGCTTTTTTACGAACGAAAGTTCAGGCCCGCGAGGACCAACCGCTTTGCGCACCGTCATCGCGGTGTTGCAACCACCCCAATGACAAACGAGGCCGGTGCATCATAACAAATGCACCGGCCTCGCAATGTATAAGGCCCACCCTGAAACAGGGCGGGCCTCCAGTAATCGAGATGGCCTTAGAGCCAGGGGCGATCCGGCATGTCGTCCACGCTGATTACGCCGTCATTGTTGCGGTCTAGACGCGTGAAGATCTTTTCGCCAGCGGCCATGAACTCTGGCTTGCTAAGCTGACCGTTGCCGTCCGTATCGGCGGAGGCGAACATGCCGCCCATCTTGCCTTTACGGTCCTTGCCCTTGCGCTCTTCGCGAGCTTCACGGCGCTTTTCGCGCTCGCCATCCTTCTTGTCGCCCTCGGCCTTCTTCTGGTCACCTTCGGCTGCGGCTTTTTCCGGACGCGGATTGGCTTCCCGCCAAGCTTCCATTTTCGCCCGGCGATAGTCTCGCATTTCCTTCGGCGTGATGGAGCCGTCCTTATCGGCGTCGATCTCGGTGAAGAGTGCCTCCTGGCGGGCGTTGAACTCTTCCTTGGTGATCTTGCCGTCCTTGTTGGTATCGGCCACCTTCAAGAGGTGAACGAACATCGGCTCAGGACGCAGGCGCGGACCTTCACGGTCGGCGCCGCCACGTGGAGCCGCCATCGTCATGGACGCAGTGGTGCTGAGCATCAGGGCAGCGCCAAGCGCGGTGATGGCGATCTTCCGTTTTAGCATATCAAAACCTTTCCGTTGGTGTCCCTCGTAAGACGCTATAGGCGACGCTTCGTTCCCACCAGTTAAACATCCGTAATGCATATGAAACATCGGTAATATATGGATTGCTCTAAGCTCGGCTGTCTTGGAGTCCTACCAAAAATTCCGATAGGTTATCGGTAATGTAATCGATGTGATCATCCGTCTCGGCCGGGATTTCCCATCGCTCCATCACGATACCTTCGAGATTGCGCGGAACGAGAAGCACCGTCTTCATGCCCATCGCTCGGGGTGCCACTAGATTACGCGGCAGGTCCTCGAACATCGCAGCCCTTTTGGTATCGAGCTGTTTCAGCGCGGCAAATTTTTCGTAGGTCTGGCCCGCGGGCTTCGGCAGGTAACCCGCAGCGACGATGTCGAAGATATCTTCGAAGTGATCGAGGATGCCCAGTGCCCCAGCGGCGGCCTCGGCGTGCTTGACGCTGCCATTGGTCAGAATGAATTTGCGGCCTGGCAGCGCCTTGATGGCCTCCCCCAACTCCGGATCTGGAAGCAAGGCGGAGTAGTCGATCGCATGTGCCTTCTCCAGGAAGTCGTTCGGATCGATACCGTAGTGGATCATCAGTCCTTGGAGCGTCGTTCCATGCTCGTGGTAGTAGCGCTTCTGAAGAACGCGCGCCTCTTCCGGATCCAGCTGCAGCAGCTCCGCCACATAGGCGGTCATGTTGCGGTCGATCTGCGAGAAGAGATTGATGTGATGCGGGTAGAGCGTGTTGTCGAGATCGAAGACCCACTCCGTCACATGGGCGAAATCGGCTGGCTCTGCGGTGTTCTTGGGCTTTGTGTTCATGCAACGCTTATGCCCGTTTCGCTGGTCAAATAAAATCGAAAACGCGCCGCCCGTGACGAAAACCGTCCTTGGCGGCAAACCTGCGCCAATGCTAATCCAAGGCATGGAATTGTGGATCGGCATCACCCTGGTCAGCGCCTTCTTGCAGAATCTGCGCTCGACCTTTCAAAAGCATCTGAAGAAGAGCATGGGGACCACAGGCGCCACCTTCGTGCGCTTCGGTTTCGGCATGCCCTTCGCGCTGACCTATCTCGCCATCCTGCATTTTGGACTGGCAAGGCCATTGCCATCGATCAACGGAACTTTCGCGCTATGGGCCGCGGTTGGATCGATGGCGCAGATCGGTGCCACCTTCCTGCTAGTGCATCTCTTCTCGTTCCGTAATTTTGCTGTCGGCACGGCTTACTCGCGAACGGAGCCTGCTCAGGCGGCGCTCTTCGCACTCGTCTTCGTGGGTGAAAGCGTCAGCGCCGGAACGCTGCTGGCCATTGCCATTTCGGTCTCAGGTGTCATGCTGATTTCGGTGGCGAGAACGACGCTCTCTCCCGTCTCCATCATCACCTCCATCTTCAGCAAAACGGCGGGCATCGGCCTCGCGTCTGGCGCGCTCTTCGGTCTCTCCTCCGTCGCTTATCGTTCCGCATCGCTCTCGATTGCGGCAAGCCTGCCGGCGCCCGACGCCATCATGCAGGCGAGCTTCACGCTCGTGGTGGTCATCGTGACGCAAACGGTAACGATGCTCATCTGGATTATTCTGCGGGAGCGGGAAGAACTGGCGCGTATCGCCAGGGCATGGAAACCGGCCATCGCGGTCGGCTTCGTCGGTGCCACGGCCTCATTTGGCTGGTTCACGGCGATGACTCTGCAGCAAGCCGCAGTCGTCAAGGCACTGGCGCAGGTAGAAATGCTCTTTGCCTTCGCCTCGACCGTCTTTTTCTTCAAGGAAAAGATCAACAAGCTTGAACTGATCGGCTGCCTGTTGATCGTCCTCGGCGTGCTGTCACTTTTGGCCTGGGGCTGACCCAAGCCAAAATCCGACGGCTCAGGGCACGATCAGCGTGCCGGCACCTTCCGTGAAGATTTCCAGAAGGACCGAATGGGCGGTCTTGCCGTTGAGGATCACCACGCCCTGCACACCAGCCTTGATCGCCTCGATGCAGGTTTCCACCTTCGGGATCATCCCGCCGGAGATGGTGCCGTCCTTGATCAGCGCCTTGGCCTGGGAGACGGTCAACTCCTTGATCAGTTCCTTGTTCTTGTCGAGAACGCCTTCGACATCGGTGAGGAACAGAAGGCGGGTAGCGTGAAGCGCGCCGGCAATCGCACCAGCGAAGGTATCGGCATTGATGTTATAGGTCGCACCATCACGACCGGGTGCCACAGGGGCGATGACGGGGATCATCTCGGACTTTGCCAATAGATCGAGCAACGTGCGGTCGACTTCAACGACCTCGCCGACGAAGCCGAGATCGAGGACCCGCTCGATATGGCTGTCCGGGTCGGTCACGGTCTTGCGCGCCTTTTCGGCAAAGACCATGTTGCCATCCTTGCCGCAAAGGCCGATGGCCCACTCACCCGTCTGGTTGATGAGGGCGACGATCTCCTTGTTGATCGAGCCTGCCAGAACCATTTCAACGATCTCGACCGTCTTGGCGTCTGTGACGCGCAGACCGCCTTCGAACTTCGATTCGATTCCCATCTTCGTCAGCATCGCGCCGATCTGCGGCCCCCCGCCATGAACGACGATGGGGTTGATGCCGGATTGCTTGAGAAGCGCGATGTCTTCGGCGAAAGCTTTTCCAAGAGCCATGTCGCCCATGGCGTGACCGCCATATTTTACAACAATTGTCTTGTTTTCATACTTCTGCATGAAGGGAAGGGCCTGGGCCAGAAGCCGGGCCTGCATTTCGCTTTCGATACTCGCCATGAGAAAAACCTCTTGCTGGAACGCGCCGCTTGTAACGCAAGTTTTTGACGGATGAAACACGGGATGGGGTCGGCGAGAAACATTAATTCGCAGAGGATAGCCCATGCGCCGCCTAATCGGATTGACACGCGGGCGCATTCGGACCAGCCTTGTTCGGGGAGTCTGCGTCCGGCCGTTCGAGGTTCGAATCGGCAGGCTGTCATGATGACAGTGGCGCGAAGCAGCGGAGTTTGAAGAAGAATGGCCTTGCCGGATAAGGATATGCGCGGCGGTTTGAAGGATCAGGTGCTTGCGGGCAAATATGTGCTCGGCGCGCTGCCGGAAGACGTGAAAGCCGAGCTTGCCGAAAGGGTTCGCAAAGACCAGCAATTCGCCACCATCGTGCGGCGCTGGGAAGACAATCTTGCCGAAACGGAAGTGCGCGAACAGCGCACCTTCGCATCCTACGTGGATGCTTCTATGGATCACGCGCTTCGCCGTTCGGACGACAAGCTGCATCGCAGCATCTACGGTCGCTTCGCCATCCTCACAGCTTTGTGGAACTCCACGCGCTTCTGGCGGATGACGACACTTGCGGCCGTTCTGTGGGCCGCAGTGCTGCTCTTCACCGCCGTTTGAGCATTTCGACCGTCAACCGTCAGGGCTGCGGATAACCGACCGTTTTCAGGATCTCGGCGCGCAGTTCATCGAGACCGGCCGATTTTTCCGATGACGTTGCCAGAACTTCCGGATAGGCCGCGGGGCGTTTTTTGATCTTCTCCAGCGTCTCGCTGATGAGGCGCGGAACGGCGGGTTCCTTGATCTTGTCCGTCTTCGTCAGAACGATCTGGTAGGAGACGGCCGCCTTGTCGAGAAGACTCAAGACGTCTTCGTCATTCTTTTTGATGCCGTGACGGGAATCGATCAGCACATAGACGCGCTTCAACGTTGCCCGGCCACGCAGATAGTCGAAGACGAGCTTCGTCCAGTTATCGACCTGATCCTTGGGCGCCTGTGCGTAGCCATAGCCCGGCATGTCGACCAGTGCCATCGGCGGCAGATCGTCTCCGGCGCCGGAATAGCCTTCCGGCACGAAATAGTTGAGTTCCTGCGTGCGGCCCGGGGTATTCGAGGTGCGCGCCAATCCCTTGTGGCCGACGAGCGCATTGATCAACGAAGATTTGCCCACATTCGAACGCCCGGCGAAAGCGATTTCTGCCGGGCCTTCGGGAGGAAGGAACTTCATGGCCGGAACGCCGCGGATGAAAATCCACGGCCTTCCGAAGAGGGGCTTGTCAGCCGTCATTTGGATTGCACCGGCTTTCGCTTGAACACCCCTTTGATGTTGTCAAAGAGCTCGATCTTGGCACCGTGGCGCTTCATGATCACAGCTTGCTGCGAGATCGACAGGGTGTTGTTCCATGCCCAGTAGATCACCAGACCGGCCGGGAAAGACGCCAGCATGAAGGTGAAGATCAGCGGCATCCAGGTGAAGATCATCGCCTGGGTCGGATCGGGCGGCGTCGGGTTCATGCGCATCTGCAGGAACATGGTGATGCCCATGATGATAGGCCAGACGCCGATCATCAGGAAGTGCGGCACGTCATAGGGCAGAAGACCGAACAGGTTGAAGAGCGAGGTCGGATCTGGCGCAGACAGGTCGTGGATCCAGCCGAAGAAAGGCGCGTGACGCATTTCGATGGTGACGTAGATGACTTTGTAGAGCGCGAAGAAGACCGGAATCTGCAGAAGCATCGGCCAGCATCCGGCAATCGGATTGATCTTCTCTTCCTTGTAGAGCTGCATCATCGCCTGCTGCATGCCCATGCGGTCGTCGCCGAACTTGGCCTTCAGCTCCTCGATCTTGGGCTGCATGCGCTTCATATTCGCCATGGAGGCGTATTGCTTGCTGGCAAGCGGGAAGAACAGGAGCTTGACGACGATGGTGGTGAGCAGGATCGCCACGCCGAAATTGCCAAAATAACGGAAGAAGAAATCCATCAGTTTGAACATCGGCTTGGTGATGAAGTAGAACCAGCCCCAGTCGATCAGCAGATCGAACTTCGGAATGGAATACTCTTTCTCGTACCGATCGACCAGCGGCACTTCTTTCGCACCGGCGAAGATCATGTTCTTCAGCTCGGTGGAGGCGCCGGGCGCAATGGTCACGGCATCACTGCGATAATCGGCCTGATAACGCGGCTGACCATCGGTAAAGTGCGAGTAGCGGGTTTCAACGGCCTTGTCCTGTGGCGGAACGATCGCTGCCGCCCAGTACTTGTCGGTGATGCCGAGCCAACCGCCGGTTGCTTTCGGCAGTGTATAGGGCTGTTCCTCGACCTTCTTGTAGGTCTCTTCCGTCAGGCTGCCATCAGCACCGGCAACGCCCAGGAAGCCTTCGTGGATAACGAAGACGGGCGGCGTTATAGGCTTGTTGTTACGCGTGATGCGGCCATAGGCCGAAAGCGTGATCGCGTCCTGACCGGGGTTCTCGATCTTGTCGGTGACGGTGACCATATAGTGATCGTCGATCGAGATGGTGCGGTTGAAGACCACGCCCTTGTCGTTGGTATAGGAAAGCGTGACCGGCGTCGTCTCGGTCAGCTTTGCGCCGGCCGGTGCGGTCCAGACCGTGGTCGGGCCAGGCACGGAGCCAACGCCCTCGTTGCCGATATAGCCGAGTTCGGTGAAGTAACCGTCATGCGTCTCGGCAGGCGAGAGGAGCGTGATGATCGGGCTCGAGTCATCCACCGTCTCATGATAGTCCTTCAGACGAACGTCATCGAGACGCGCGCCCGTCAGGTTGATGGAGCCGGCAATGGCATTCGTGTCGATTTCGACACGCTGGGTCTTCGCCAGCGCCTCGGCGCGAGACAAGGTCCCTGCCTGCTGGCTGCCGGTGGCGGGCGTCGTCGCGTTCGGCGTCGTGGCCGGTGCGGACGAGCCGTCGGCGGGTGCCGTCGTGGTCTGCGTCTGTTGCGTCGCCTGCTGCGCCTGGCGTGCCTCTTCGGCGCGGCGCTGCTGCTCGATACGCGGGTTCATGTAGAGAAACTGCCAGGCAAGTACGATGACAACCGAAAGGGCGATCGCGATAAAGTAATTGCGGTTTTTTTCCATCATTCTTTCCTGGAGCGGGTCTCCCGGGAGCGTCCGTTTTTCGCGCGTCCCTCGATCCGCTCTATGAGCAAGTTTTCCAGTACGGCGAAGTCGGTATTCAATGCGTCCCTTCGGGCGACAATCACATAGTCATGCCCGGGTTTCATTGCAAACCCGGCAGAAAGCCTCACGGCTTCCCTGAGGCGGCGACGCATACGGTTGCGCTCCACCGCGTTTCCCTGGCGTTTCGTGACGGTAAAACCGACCCTGGGTTCGGTTTCAGGAGCCTGTCGATCCAGGACCTCCAGAAGAAAAGTGCTTCCGCGCCTTTTCTCGCCCGCCTGAACGGCAAGGAAATCCGGCCGGTTTTTCAACCGACCGGGCATTTTCTTCTTATCTGTCATCTGCCGCGACTTTCATCGGGCAACCACTTGATTAAGCGGACAGACGTGCGCGACCGCGAGCGCGGCGAGCTGCAAGAACCTTGCGGCCGCCAGCTGTGGCCATGCGGGCACGGAAACCATGACGGCGCTTGCGAACAAGCTTGGACGGTTGGAAAGTACGCTTCGACATTTATTTAATACCGCGGGGTGCGGCCCTTCTTGACTTTGCCTTTAAGGGCAAGAGCGTTTCGACTAATGCCCGGAAAGCCATCATAGACTGCACAAAATGCCCGGACGTGCGGGCTTATAAGGGCTTATGGCCCGCAAAGTCAATTGCAGAACCGCATCACGCACTCAACGCGCGCGAACCCTTCAAAGCCCGGCTTTTCTGGAGGGATCTCTCTCATCTTTCCAAGACGGCTTTTTCAAAAGATTTTGCAATATAAGTAAAATCTGAAATTGTTTCTTAATTGACCTTCAATAACGTTGTCGTGACCAGACGGCTGGGAGCCTCGCTCTCCGGTCGTGGGGGATCTGGAATACGGGGGAGTTCGCAGTGAAAATTCGAAGCAAGATCAATCTACTCGTTGGCTTTTTGAGCCTTGTGGCCTGTAGTATTGGTGGCCTTTCAATCTACGCCATCAACAAATATCAGGCACACACCGTCGCTCTCGATGCCGTTGCAGATCGTGCTCGTTACGGCGAAACTCTCAACAGGCTGGTGACCGCTGTCGTTATGGAAGCCCGTGGCGTGTACGCGGCAAAGGACATGGCGGCGGCGGGAAAGTTCGCCGAGGGCATCATCACCAACCTCGATGCCATGTCCGCACTTCTTAAGGAATGGAAGCCGCGGGTTCCGGCCCATCAGGCCGCTGCCTTCGATAACATCGAAAAGCGCTTTGCTGAGTTTCGCGCCTTCCGCACCGAGACCGCCCGCCTTGGCCGCGAAGTTGGCCCTCAGGAAGCAAGCGTCCAGGGCAACAACGAAGCCAACCGAGAAAACCGCAAGGCCTATCAAGGCGAAATCGACGCAGTTGTGAAGGGCGATCTTAAAGATCTCGATGCGATCAAGTCGGAGATCGACGCCTTCGGCCAGTTTATCTTCCTGGTCGTCGCGCTTGTCACTGTCACCGGTGTCGGAGCCGGAGCCATCATCGGCCTTTATGTCGGCTCCAAGCAATTGAGTGCGCCGATCCTAAACGTCTCAGCAGTAATGAAGTCCGTCGCCGAAGGCAACCTTGAGGCCACAATCCCCTATCTCGACCGTAAGGATGAGATCGGCGAGATGGCGGCCGCAGTCGAAATCTTCAAGCGTAATGGCCTGGAGGTGCGGCGTATGAATGCGCAGGAAGCCGCAATGCGTACCAAAAGCGACGATCTACAGGCGGGTATGGCGGATGTGGTGGGTGCAGCCGCACAAGGTGACTTCAGCCGCCGCATCACCAAGGATTATGGTGACGACAACCTCAACCGTTTTGCAAAGACCATCAACGATCTTCTCGGCAGCGTCGATAGCGGTGTCTCCGAGGCGGGTCGCGTCATGGCCGACCTCGCGCAGGGTGATCTGACGCGCGCCATGAACGGCAACTTCCAAGGCGTCTTCGCCGAGCTTCAGGCCAATATCAACGACACGATGGCCAAGCTGAAAGTGACAATGGCGGAAGTGCAAGAAAGCACAGAAGGCATCAATGGCAATGCCAATGAGTTGCGCTCCGCGGCTGACGATCTGTCCAAGCGCACCGAGCAGCAGGCGGCAGCCTTGGAAGAAACCTCAGCGGCCCTTGATGAGATCACCGCCGTTGTGAAGAACTCCACCGCGCGTGCCCAGGAAGCAAGCGCCATGGTGTCGGAGACCAAGGAAAAGACCGCCCATTCCGCCAAAGTGGTTCGCGAGGCGGTCACCGCTATGGGCAGGATCGAGCAGGCATCGCGCGAAATCAGCCAGATCATCAACGTCATCGATGAGATTGCATTCCAGACGAACCTCCTGGCTCTTAACGCCGGTGTCGAAGCCGCCCGCGCAGGTGAGGCAGGCAAGGGCTTCGCAGTCGTTGCGCAGGAAGTGCGTGAACTGGCGCAGCGCTCCGCCAACGCCGCGAAGGATATCAAGGCGCTCATCACCAAGTCTGGAGAAGAGGTCGGCAGTGGCGTGACGCTTGTTCGCCAGACGGGTACAGCACTCGAAGACATCGAGACGCGCATCTTGAGCATCAACGACCACATCCATTCCATCGCCACAGCGGCGCAGGAGCAGGCGACAGGTCTGCAGGAGGTCAACACCGCCATCAACCAGATGGATCAGGTGACTCAGCGAAATGCCGCCATGGTGGAGGAAACCTCCGCTGCGACCCATAAGCTGAGCGGCGAGGCGGCAACCCTGGTCTCGCTGGTCGGTCGCTTCCGCCTTGGAAACGAAGCGTTGCAGACCCAAAGATTTGCCGCTCCAGCCCGACCGTCCTCAGCACCCGTCGCCTCTCCGGCGCGCAAAATGATGGGCACCGTGGCCCGCGCCTTCAGTGGCTCCGTTGCGGTTGCGCAGAACAGGGACGAGTGGCAGGAGTTCTGATCACCGGTTCGTTTATGCCTAAGCCGAGCGCCGCCTTCAGGGCGGCGTTTTCCGTTCTGCCCATCGAATTGTGTATCCGCCTTGCATCTGTTTGAAATTTCGCTTCGAATCCTTATGATATCTCGAAATGACGCTGTTTGCCGAATTGGACGCCGCCAAGGCTTCTGACCGCTGGCTGGCAGACCAACAGGAAAAGCCCTGGTGTTTTCAGCACTCAGAAACCGGATGAATGGCGAGCGGGAGGATGAGGCCACGAGCCGCCCCCTGCGCGAGATGCCTGGCCTGACCCAAGGGCTGTCCGGACGCCTGCTTCTGTTGACGATCATTTTCGTCATGATCGCCGAAATTCTGATCTTCGTGCCCTCCGTCGCCAATATGCGCCTTGCCTGGCTGCGCGACAGGTTGAACACGGCCGCTGCCGCAGGCGTGGTAATCGACGGTCTTCAGACGGAACTTCCCCGAAGCGTGCAGAACGACACGCTGCTCGCGACCGGCGCAAAGCTCATTGCACTCAAGAAGGATGGGACGTCCACGCTTCTCGCTGCCACCGAGGTACCGCCGAGTGTCGACGATCAATATGATCTGTCGGACGTCTCGCAACTGCAGGCGGTACGCGATGCCTTCTCGGTCCTGCTCTTCGGCCAGAACCGCGTCATCCGCGTCTTCGACGTGATCGGCGACAGCAACATGATCATCGAAATCGTGATGAGCGAGAACAAGCTGCGCGCCGCGATGATCGCCTATGCCGGCAACGTGTTGATGATTTCGGTGGCGCTGTCGCTGATCACCGCAAGCCTGATCTTCGTCTCCATCAACCGCATCCTGATCCGCCCGATCCGACGCCTGACTGTTGGCATGCAGACCTTCTCGGAGCGACCGGACGATCCTGCAAGCCTGTTCAAGCCGGAAGAGGGGACCGATGAGCTGGCGGTTGCCGGACGCCATCTTGCCGATATGCAGGTGCAATTGCAAAAGACGCTGCGACAGCAGAAGAACCTTGCCGATCTGGGTCTGGCCGTCTCCAAGATCAACCATGACATGCGCAACATCCTGGCGTCCGCCCAGCTCATGTCGGACAGGCTGGTCGATGTGGAAGATCCCATGGTTCGCAGCTTCGCGCCAAAGCTTCTGAGAACCATCGATCGCGCCGTCGGTTACACAAGCGAAGTGCTCGCCTATGGCCAGGCAACCGAAGGCGCGCCAAGACGCCGCATGATCGAGCTTGGCGAAGTGGTCCAGGATGTAAAGGACATCCTCGCCATCGAACCGGAGAGCGGGATCGAATTCGTCGATAGCATCCCGGATAGCCTGACGATCGATGCCGATAGCGAGCAACTGTTCCGGGTTCTCTACAATCTGTGTAAAAACAGCGTGCAGGCGCTGCAGCAGGCAAGCGGGTCCGATTACCCCACCAAGCGCCTGACGATCGCCGCCCAGCGCAACGACGATATCGTCAGCATCGTCATCGACGATAACGGCCCCGGCATGCCGCAGAAGGCACGCGAAAACCTGTTCTCCGCCTTCCGCGGCTCCGCACGCTCCGGCGGAACCGGCCTCGGCCTCGCCATCGCCCGCGAGCTTGTCCTGTCCCACCGAGGAACGATTGCCCTTGTCGAAAAGGCCGATCGTGGCACCCAATTCCGCATCGAGATTCCCGACCGCCCGCAGCCCGGATCGACGGCCGCCACGACATAGTTTTTTTCCTTTCGTGGTTCCCCTCGAAGGCGCCAGCACGCCATCCCTTTTTCATAGCGAATTTGACGTAGAAATCAGAATCGTCGAAAAACCCTTTATTTTCAAAGAACTGTAAAATTCATTGCAGGAAAATGACGATTTAAAAACAAAATCGCTTGCATTCGAAGGTAGGACGTTTTAGAGGATCGCCACGCCAGCAGAACAGCTTCTGCGGCACGCACCCGTAGCTCAGCTGGATAGAGCACCAGACTACGAATCTGGGGGTCAGGAGTTCGAATCTCTTCGGGTGCGCCATTTCTTCTTCCCAAAATATAGTCCGTAGAAGCTGAAGCTAGCGCGTCCCATCCGCGTTTCTTTTGGCATTTCGTCTCGATGGTGACGAACCTGGCGACTGCCCAAGATGCCTCTATCTTCGCGGCCCGGTTCAAGCCACAATAGACCGCAACGCTTCCTCATTTCCTTGAAAAAGACATCCTCTCTCTTCCCAGCATCAGCATGGTTAGTCTGAGGCAAGCTTTTGGCACTACGACCATTCGATAGTCTAATGATGGGACATCGAATGCTTAACGTATCAGAGAAAATAGCTCCCATTTCCATTGATGCTGATCAATTGCTATCGCGAACGTTCACGTTCAAAGTCGAGCCCCAAAATGGCATCATCAGTGACGATTTTGTATTTCATAAAAACGGATTTCTGATTGGTTACAGTCATGCCAATGAGGCGCATTGGGAGATAGACGGGAGTTTCCTCAACCTGTTCGACCAGGACGGCCGGATCACGTGCCAGATGTCTCTTCTGTCGGGGCCGGGTGAAGCGTTACGTCTTGGCGGGTACTTCCATAACCCAGCGCTGGGATATGTAGAGACGGCCAATTTCCACGTACTGGAAGAGAACTCTTCCGATAGTCATACCAAAATCCAGAGCTTCGATCTTTTCGACACGCTTGTCGCCAGGCGCTGTTCCGATCCGCTCGAGATTTTCCGCATCGTCGAGCGCAAGTCTGCCGTTGCCGGCTTTGCCGACATGCGGCACAGGACGGAGATGAGCATCTTCGGACGTCGGACCTATGGCATCGACGATATCTACCTGATCATGATCTCTGAAGGGTTCATCAGCGAAAAGCAGGCGGCCGTCCTGAAGTGGATGGAGCTAGAGGAGGAGTGGGAGCATCTCTTCCCCATCGGCGACGTTGTAGCCCGCGTTGCTGAGAACGACATCGTCATATCCGACATGTACCTGCCACGGCCCTTTATCGAGCGTGTGCTGCGTGAAAAATGCGGTTTGGAGAACAAGCTCTATCTGAGCAACTACGGCAAACATCATCGCTTGATCTGGCCGGAAATCCTCGGAGAGCACAATCTGCGCACCCATTTCGGCGACAATATCCAGGCCGATATCATCAGCCCATCGTCCTTCGGCATAGACGTTATGCTCGTCAACATCTCGAAATGGGACCCGAGCGAGCAAATTCTGCACGCCATCGGGCTCGGTGACTATGCGCACGCTGTCCGTGAGACGCGTCTTCGCTCCTTCCACAGAAACATCAATATTCGCCATGCACAGAGAGCCCAGGCCTCGATCAACATCCCGTTGATGATCCTCGCCTCCTTCTGGATCAAGGCCTGCGCCGAAGAGCGGGGTGTCGACAAGATATTGATGGCGGCGCGCGACTGTAATCTGTGGCAGGAGATGCTCGCGTCTCGCCATTTTGCCCGCGCGAATATGCCGCCCTCGGAATACATCCGCATCTCCCGAGCAGTATGCTACACGGAGTCTCCCGAATACGAGGCCTATCTGCAAAACAAGCTGGGTCTTCGCAACCTTCTCGTCGATTTCGTCGGCACGGGAAGATCGCTGGGAACGATCATCGACCGTATGGATCGCAGGGCCACCATAACGCCTTGCATCCTTCTGGGCGAACCGCGCAGCGCCGAAATCGTCGAGACCCTGCCTGAGACGTTCATCCTTCGGGACTTCGGCAGCCATCGTGTGTTCTTCGAGGCGTTGAATGCGTCGCTCGATGGATCCACCGTTTTCACGATCTCAGACAATTATCGTCTGACGATCCTGTTGCAGGAAAACGAGTTCAGCGATGTCGTCAAAACGATGATCGTCGAGATGAGGAACACCTTCCAGCATTTCATGCACAATCTTGATCGGATCAATCCGCCTCAAAATGTGCCGTCGCTCGAGGTCTTGCGGCAGGCCGGCGCGGCGATCGTAGACCTGCTACCCGGCTGGAGCCCGAAACTTGCTGCTCTGGCAGCGGAGCAGAAGACCAATCTGATGCAGGGCAACGCCTTTAAAGCAGCTTACGCCGCGCGTTAGCGCCCGTTTTCCGTTCACTGTTCGAACATGTAGGATCATACATGCCATTCAAGACGATCTACAATCTTTTGCCGGAAGCGATGCGCGAGAAGGTGTCGTGGGAGAGCAACAAAGTCCCGCCGTTTCCCAGCATCGATAACACCGTGTCGGGCCAGGTTTGGGCAACCATTCCCGGTGGGCACAAATGGCTGGGTTACTTTCAGGTGTATGACCGCGAGTTCGGACGCTATCACGGCAAGAGCCCGCGCGTTCTGGAAATCGGCGTCTATCGCGGAGCCTCGCTTCAACTCTGGCGTCGCTTCTTTGGCGACGGAGCGACCATCGTCGGTATCGACATCGATGAAAGCTGCACTGCTTTTAATGCCCCTGAACACGATATCCACGTGGAAATCGGGGATCAGAGCGATCCGGTTTTCCTGCAATCTGTTGTCGACAAATACGGCCCCTTCGATATCATCATCGATGATGGCAGCCATGTTGCATCTCATCAGATCGCCTCGTTTAATGGTCTGTTCGACAAGGGTCTGAAGGAAACAGGGATTTATTTCGTTGAAGATCTGGAGTGCATGTATTGGGGGCACACAGACGCCTTCAGGGATGCTTCCGTCACGACTGTGGAATTCTTCAAGATGTTGATCGATATCCAGAACAGCATTTTCGAAGACTACACCTACAATGACTTTTCGGTCCAAATTCCAGGGTCCAGAACTCAATATGAGGTCATCGCGCTGGCAAAGTCGATTGCGTCGATCAAGTTCGGGCGTGGATTGCTGCTGGTCGAGAAAGCGCCACAAATTCCGCCATTGACGCTGCATCTTTAAGTTCCGCCGCGCAATCTCTCCCGATGAAATGCAAGCGATAGCGACAAGAGCCGTGGAGGCGTTGAGGTCTCAACGGCTTTTGACGTGCTCTATCGTTAGAGGCGTGAGGGCCACACCAACTCCTAAAAGCAAGCTCTGATAACATCAGTATGACTGGTCTATCGACGGTCCTTCTGTAATAACCGCTGGGGTTGATCGCCGGGCCGCGTCTCACATCTGTTGGGAAAATAGCCTCGCCCTATCCTGGAGTATCGGAATGGCCGCAAGGCTTGTTGCTTTGGTCACCTTGTTGGCCTTCCTCGCCGGTTGCGGCGGGCGTCCGGTCGGGGTGATGACGCCAACGGGGCAGGTGGTGCAGGGCACGACGCCGGTCAGCCTGCTGGTGGCGACGACACGTGCGCCAGCTGAGGACAAGGCTGTGCTGTTCGGTGGCGAGCGCGGCACGGGTCTAAAGGTGGATGCGGTGACGGTTTCCATCCCGCCGGCTGCCAACCGCAAGGTCGGACAGGTGCAGTGGCCGAAAAAGCTTCCGCCGGATCCGTTGAAGGACTTCACAACGATTTCGGTGGAGCCCGTGACCTCGGCGGCCGATACGCGCAGCTGGATCAAGCGCCATAGCCCGGAGGACCGGCGTGTTCTTGTCTTCGTCCATGGCTTCAACAATCGCTACGAAGAATCGGTCTATCGTTTCGCTCAGATCGTCCATGACTCCGGAACGGACGTCGTTCCGGTCGTCTTCACCTGGCCCTCGCGCGCCAGCATCTTCGATTACAATTACGACAAGGAAAGCACCAACTACTCGCGCGATGCGCTGGAGGAGATGCTGACGCGCCTTGCCAAGGATAGCTCGGTCAGTGACATCACCGTCATGGCGCACTCCATGGGCACATGGCTTGCGGTGGAGGCACTGCGCCAGATGGCAATCCGCAACGGCCATGTTCTGCCGAAGATCAACAACGTCATCCTGGCGGCACCCGATCTCGACGTGGATGTCTTTGGCCGTCAATATGCGAGCCTTGGCAAGGACAAGCCGAAATTCACCCTATTCGTCTCGCAGGACGACCGGGCACTCAGCCTATCGCGGCGCATTTCCGGCAATGTCGACCGCCTCGGTCAGATCGATCCTGCGGCGGAACCCTATCGCAGCGAGTTGGAAAAGGCCGGAATTACGGTTCTTGATCTGACCAAGCTGCAATCGGGCGATCGCCTCAACCACGGCAAGTTTGCAGAAAGCCCCGAGGTCGTGAAGCTGATCGGCGACCGGTTGATTGCCGGCCAGACAGTGACAGACTCCGATGTCGGTCTCGGCGAAGCCATTGGCGCAGTTGGCATCGGTGCGGCACAGACGGTCGGCACGGCGGCGAGCGTCGCAATCAGTGCGCCAATTGCCGTCTTCGATCCGCGCACCCGCGAGAACTACGGGCGGCAGGTGGAGCGTCTTGGTCGTTCGGTCGAAAACACCGTTGGCTCGGTGGGCGATACGGCAACCAGCGTGGTCGATCCGCAGCTCCTCGATAGCGGAAATCGCAGCCAGACGGATTGCTCGCTGCGCGCCAACCGCAACAGCGCGGCCTGCCGTAGTCGCTGACCTGCCAATATACAAACAGTATTTTATCGGCTATGACGGGGAAAATTCCCCACCGGAGTAACGCGCCATGCGCTGGAAACGCACCCTTCAGCTTCTCGATGTCCATTGCGAAGGCGAGATCGGTCGCGTCGCCACCGGTGGCGTGCCGAAAATTCCGGGCGCCACGGTTGCCGAGCAACTGAACTGGCTGAACACCGATCCGAAGGGTGAAGAGCTTCGCCGCTTCCTGACGCTTGAGCCGCGCGGGACGCCGATCGGCTCCGTCAATCTGCTGCTGCCACCCAAGCACCCGGACGCGGATGCTGCCTTCGTCATTCTCCAGCCTGACCAGGCGCATGCAAGCTCCGGCTCCAACTCCATCTGCGCCACGACTGCTCTCCTGGAAAGCGGCATGGTAGAGATGAAGGAGCCCGAGACGATCGTGATGCTGGAAACCGCAGCCGGCCTCGTCAAGGCCACCGCCACCTGCAAGGACGGCCGCTGCGAAAAGGTCAAGCTCACCATGGTGCCGTCCTTCGTCCATGAGCTGGACGTCGAGATCGACACGCCGGACTGGGGCCGCATCCGCATGGATATCTCCTATGGCGGCATTTTTTATGCACTGGTGGATGTGCGTCAGATCGGGCTCACCATCGACAAGTCCAACGCTGCCAAGCTCGTGGCCGCCGGCATGGTGCTGAAGGATATCGTCAACCGCGATATCCCTGTCGTGCATCCGGAAATCCCAGCGATCTCCGGCGTGGCCTATGTCATGTTCCGCGATACCGAAGAGGATGGCACCATCCGTACCTGCACCACCATGTGGCCAGGTAGAGCGGATCGTTCGCCCTGTGGTACTGGCAACTCCGCCAATCTGGCGACGCTCCATGCGCGCGGCAAGGTGAATGTGGGCGACACCTACAAGTCCCGCTCGATCATCGGGACGGAGTTCGAGGTTGGTCTTTCCGCGCTGTCACAGGTGGCCGGAAAAGAAGCGGTCATTCCCACCATTACCGGTCGCGGTTTCACCTTCGGTCTGCACCAGATCGCGCTCGACCCGTTCGATCCGCTGGCGGATGGCTTTGCCATGACCGATGTCTGGGGCCCGCAGGCGGGCTCGATCGGCGAGGCGAAAAAGTAGCCCGAAGTCACGCCAAGGCGCTGTTTTCTTCAGTGGAAAGGTGCTAAGCGGGCCGCACCCCATACATTGTTCTTCGCAAGGTCTTCACGCGCAAACTGCGAGCCACCTTGCACGGACCTGCTTGAGAGGCTGACAATGCAGACGATCACCCTTCGCCGCCCGGATGACTGGCACCTGCACCTGCGCGATGGCGCAATGTTGGAAGGCGTGATCGGCGATACCAGCCGCCATTTCGCCCGCGCCATCATCATGCCCAATCTGGTGCCGCCCGTCGTCACCACGGCGGATGCGCGCGCCTATCGCGAGCGCATCGTCAAGGCGATACCTGCCAGCGATCGTTTCGAGCCGCTGATGACGCTCTATCTTACCGAGCATACCAGCCCGGACGATGTGGAGGAGGGTAAGAAGATCGGCCTCATCACGGCCGTGAAGCTCTACCCGGCTGGTGCCACCACCAATTCGCACGGTGGCGTGCGCGATATGGATAAGGCCATGCCGGTGCTGGAGCGCATGGCAAAGATCGGCCTGCCTCTTTGCGTCCATGGCGAAGTGACGACGCCTGACGTCGATATCTTCGACCGCGAGAAGGTCTTCATCGATACGGTCCTTGCACCACTGCGCAAACGCCTGCCGGAACTGAAGGTGACGATGGAGCATGTGACGACGCGGGACGGCGTGGACTATATCCGCGAGTCGGAGAAGAACCTTGCTGGCTCCATCACCACCCATCACCTCATCATCAACCGCAATGCCATTCTGGTCGGCGGCATCAAGCCCCATTATTACTGCCTGCCGGTGGCAAAGCGCGAGGAACATCGTCTGGCGCTGCGCGCTGCGGCAACGTCCGGTGACAAGCGCTTCTTCCTCGGCACCGATTCCGCTCCGCATGTCGATCCGCTGAAGGAATGCGCCTGTGGCTGCGCCGGTGTCTACACCTCGATCAACACCATGAGCTGCCTTGCCCATGTGTTCGAACAGGACAATGCGCTCGCCAAGCTTGAAGCCTTCGCCTCGCTGAATGGCCCAGCCTGGTATGGTCTTGCTCCCAATGAAGAGACGATCACCCTGGTAAAGCGCGACGAGGCAGTGGCATTTCCGGCAAAGATCGAGACGGGTGCTGGACCCGTCACCGTCTTTGATCCGATGTTCCCGCTCCATTGGGATGTTGAAAACTAACGTTCAAGCTGCCGGTTTATCCGGCAGTTTTTTTATCGATAGCTGACAAAAAGAGGAAGATGCCGATGGCCCAATTCAATTTCACTGATCGCACCGTGGTCGCCGAACTCGTCGCGAAGATGCTGTGGGAAATCAAGGCCGTCCATTTCAACTCTGAAGCGCCTTACACTTTCGCATCGGGCATGAAGAGCCCGGTTTATATCGATATGCGCAAGCTGATCTCCTATCCGCGCATCCGCTCCGCCGTCATGGATTTCGCCGCCGCTAAGATCGTCGCCGATGCCGGTTTCGAGAAGTTCGACTGCGTGGCCGGTGGCGAAACCGCAGGCATTCCTTTTGCCGCTTTCCTGGCCGAACGCCTCGGTCTGCCGATGATCTACTGCCGCAAGAAGCCGAAGGGTCACGGTCGCAATGCGCAGATCGAAGGTCATATGCCGGAGGGCGCGCGCGTTCTGGTCATCGAGGACCTGACCACCGCGGGCGGCTCCATGTTCACCTTCATCGATGCGATCCGGGCCGCTGGCGGTATCGTCGATCACGGTATTGCGCTTTTCTACTACGGCATCTTTTCCGAAGCCGAGGCGCGCTTTGCCAACGGCAATGTGAAGCTGCATTATCTCAGCACATGGCGCAACGTGCTGGAGGCGGCCCGTTCCGAAAAGCTGTTCGACGACAAGACGCTGTCGGAAGTGGAAGCTTTCCTCGACAACCCGCTGCCGTGGTCGGCCCGTCACGGCGGTGTCAGCGAATTGCCGCAATCGTAATTTTGGCTGAACCTTGCCCGGCATCTTGACCGGGACAAGGTGCTGCCGTTAAGCATCTAATCGATTTAGATTTGGAGGAAATCGGATGATCCTGTGTTGTGGCGAAGCCCTGATCGACATGCTGCCGCGTGAATCGACCAAAGGCGAGGCGGCTTTCGCCCCTTACGCGGGCGGTGCGGTCTTCAACACCGCCATCGCGCTCGGGCGTCTTGGCGTTCCATCCGCCTTCTTCTCCGGTATCGCCGACGACATGATGGGAGAAATCCTGAAAGAGACGCTGCGCGCCAGCAACGTGGATTACAGCCTCTGCGCCTTCTCCATTCGACCGTCCACCATTGCCTTCGTCAAGCTCGTCGATGGCCACGCGACCTACGCCTTCTATGATGAGGGTACGGCAGGTCGCATGCTGTCGGAAAAGGATTTGCCGCATATTGGTGGCGAGTGCGAAGCCATGCATTTCGGTGCGATCAGCCTGATCCCCGAACCATGCGGCAGCACCTATGAAGCGCTCCTGGTGCGCGAGCATGAAAAGCGGGTCATCTCGCTCGATCCCAATATCCGTCCGGGCTTCATCCAGGACAAGCAAAAGCACATGGACCGCATCAACCGCATGGCGGCGATGTCGGATATCGTCAAATTCTCGGATGAGGATCTGGCTTGGTTCGGCCTGAAGGGCGATGAAGACACGCTCGCCCGCCACTGGCTGCACCACGGCGCAAAGCTGGTCGTCGTCACCCGCGGCGCGGAAGGCGCTGTCGGCTACACCAAGCAGCTTCGCGTGGAGGTGCCGAGCGAACGGGTCGAGGTGGTCGATACGGTCGGCGCCGGCGATACCTTCGATGCCGGCATTCTGGCGTCGCTGAAGCTGCAGGGTCTCCTCACCAAACCCCAGGTCGCCTCGCTCACCGAAGACCAGATCGCCAAGGCGCTGGCCCTTGGCGCCAAGGCCGCTGCCGTGACGGTGTCGCGCGCAGGCGCAAATCCGCCTTGGGCGAATGAGATCGGGCTGTAAGGCCTCCGATAGAATGGGCGAGACATTGGTCCGAGCTGCGCAAAAGAGCGATCTTCCAGCGTTGCTCGACCTTTACCAGCATCTTTCACCGGGCGACCAATCTCCAGACTTGCCCGATGCCGAGGCGATATTCGATCAGTTTCTTGCCTATCCCGGCAGCGTTATCGTACTGTGTGAGATCGGCAGCGTGCTCGTTGGCTCGTGCGTCTTGGTGGTGATACCAAACCTTACACGGGGTGGCCGGCCTTACGCGCTGATCGAAAATGTCGTGACCCATGGCGACTTTAGAAGGCAAGGGATCGGGAAGCGGGTTCTGGACTTTGCAACGGCTCTTGCTTGGCAGGCTGGCTGCTACAAGGCCATGCTGATGACAGGTTCCACAAGGCCGGAAACCCATGCATTTTATCGAAGCGCAGGGTTCGAACCGTCTAAAACCGGTTTTCAAAAGCGGCAACTCCCGGCAAGGGTGGAGAGAACTGAATAAGGTGCGACCAAGGCCCATGATCAAACCCGGATCGCTGTTTCCTCTTTCGCTGTCTTGATCACCACCATCGTCACGAAGCGCGCGACATTCGTCTGGTCGCGAAACAGCCTGTCGCACAGCGCATCGAACTCCTCCATGTCGGTGAGACGCAGCATCAGCATCACGTCCATATCGCCGGTAATCGCATAGGCATGCGTTATCGCTTCCTCCGCTTTGACGAGGTCGAGAAAGCGCCGCATGTGCTGCTCGCCGTGCAGCTTCAGTTCCACAGACACCAGCGCCTTGATGCCGCGCCCGGCCTTTGCCGGATTGAGAATGGCGACGATGCGGTCGATGATCCCGGATTTGGTGAGACGCTGAACGCGTCGCAGGCAACTGGATGGAGACAGGCCGACCTTGTCCGCCATCTCCACATTGGTAAGCGACGCGTCGCGTTGCATGAGGTTGAGAATAGTGCGGTCGATCTTGTCCATGAGACGATCATAGGCATGTGGAGGCGGTATGCAATAAAATTGCAAAAAGACGCAATCTTTGACCAAAAACGCCGCGGGCCGCGGGCTATAGGATGGTGGTGCCTAAGGAGACACCAATGCCGCTCTTTCAATCCCTACTGCTAAAATCCCGCGAGACGCTCGAGATCTATTGGCTGCTGGTCAAGATCACGGTCCCGATCTCGGTGTTGACCGAGGTCCTGTCGCGCTTGGGCCTTGTCAAAGCCATCGCTCCCGCCTTTGCGCCAGCCATGCACGCGGTTGGCCTCCCTCCAGAGCTGGGCCTTGCGTGGCTGACGGCTATGCTCGTCGGCATATGGGGTGCGGTGCCCTTAATCTTCACGCTCGTTCCTGTCTCGGAACTCAGCACGGCGGATGTCACGGTGTTCTCCGCTCTCGTTCTCTTCGCCCATGGCCTGCCTCTGGAACAGAAGATCATCCAGAAGGCCGGTCCAGGTATGGTGGCAACCACGATGCTTCGTATCCTCGGTGGTTTCGTTTACGCGCTTATTCTCCATCACCTCTTCCAAGCCACCGGTTGGCTTTCAGCGCCTGTCGCTCCGGCATGGGTGCCAGGTGCCGTCACACCGGACTGGTCCGTTTACGTCTGGGGACTGGCCGAAACCATGCTGATGATGCTGGTCGTCCTGCTTCTCCTGTCATGGAGCCTTGAGGTGTTGAAGATCACGGGGATCCTTGGCCTCGTGATGAAGGGTATAGAACCTGTGCTGCGACTGGCAGGCATCAAAGGCGAGGCAGGTCATTTGACAGCCATCGGCCTTTTCTTGGGCATTTCCTACGGCGCCGGGCTTTTGATCCGAGAAGCACGATCAGGCCTCATCAATCCACGTCAGATCTTTCTCTCCTGCGTTTTCATGGGCTTCGCTCACAGCATCATCGAGGACACGCTTTTGATGGTATCGCTTGGGGCCGATATCTATAGCACCTTGTTGGGGCGTGTCGTTTTCGCGATCGGCGCGACAGCAGCGCTGGCAGTTGTGCTGGCGTCCATATCGGATCGAGCCTTCTTCGCCCGGCTCTTCAGAAGCCAGCCTCAAGGAACGTGAGACGAAACAAAATTCCCCATATAAGCGACCACAGAAAATCCAATTCGTTGAAATTCTGTGCATCGTGCTGAATATAGGAGCAATCCTTTCCTTCGCGCGTTAGATGCTCTAGCATTCTCGCTTTCACGGAATTCAAAAACATGTCTGCTTTATCTTCCTCACCACGGGCGCAGAAGCCGTTCTATGCGTCCTTCGGTTTCCAGGTTTTCGCCGCCATGGTGGTGGGTCTCGTCCTTGGCTACATCGCCCGGGAAATGGGTCCGACGGAGGCCGGCCCTAACTGGCTGGTCCAGGCGCTTTCTACGGTTGGCTCCATCTTCGTGCAGCTTCTGCGCGCGCTGGTTCCCCTGCTGATCTTCACCGCCATTGTGGCCAGCATCGCCAATCTGCGAGAGTTGAACAATGCAGCGCGACTGGTCTGGCAGACGTTGCTCTGGTTCGCCATCACGGCACTGATCGCGGTGCTGATCGGCATCACGCTTGGCCTTCTCATCCAGCCCGGTCTCAACACCGGTGTGGAGGCTGCCGCGGCTGCGGCACCGTCCACCACCGGCTCGTGGCTTGATTTCCTCAAAGGTCTCATCCCTTCCAACGTTCTCGGCCTGCAGGCCTCGACCAAGGTTACCCAGACGGGGGCCACCACGGCGCTGAACTTCAACGTTCTGCAGATCCTGGTCGTTTCGATTGCGGTTGGCATTGCCGCACTTCAGGTGGGTGAGAAGGCAGAAGCCTTTCTTTCCTTCAATCGGTCGCTGCTCGCCATTACTCGCAAGATGCTCTGGTGGGTCATTCGCCTGACGCCGATCGGGACGATCGGTCTTCTCGGCAATGCGGTCGCAGTTTACGGCTGGGAAGCCCTGGCTTCACTCGGCTGGTTCTCCGCCGCAATCTATATCGGCCTCGCGATTGTTCTCTTCGTCGTCTACCCGGTGATCCTGGCAGCAAACGGTCTGAACCCGGTGCGCTTCTTCGCAGGCGCATGGCCAGCGATCCAGCTCGCCTTCGTCTCCCGCTCGTCTATCGGCACGTTGCCGGTGACGGAACAGGTCACGGAGCGCAATCTCGGTGTGCCGCGTGAGTACTCCGCCTTTGCCGTGCCGCTTGGCGCGACAACCAAGATGGATGGCTGTGCGGCGATCTACCCTGCGATCTCCGCCATCTTCGTCGCCCAGTTCTACGGCCTTCCCCTTGGCATTCAGGAATACGTATTGATCGTCTTCGTTTCCGTGCTCGGCTCGGCCGCAACGGCGGGTCTGACCGGGGCGACTGTCATGTTGACGCTCACCCTCTCCACGCTCGGCCTGCCGCTACAGGGTGTTGGCCTGCTGCTGGCGGTCGATCCGATCCTGGATATGGGCCGTACTGCGGTCAATGTTGCCGGTCAGGCGCTTATCCCGACGATCGTTGCCAAGCGTCAAGGCATCCTCGACCAAGCTGCTTATGATCGCCATGAAGGCATTGACGCGCTCGATCCGGCAGCGACGCCCGCGGAATAGGTCCGCTCGCAAGCTTGAGAAAAAGCCCGCCCTGCAACGCAGTCGGCGGGCTTTTCCTTTTGGACGCTTACGCGTGGTGACTGATCGACGATGAAAGAGCGCTTGGCGGATGGCCGACGATGCGCTTGAAGGCGCGGCTGAAGGCAGCCTGGGAACCATAGCCAAGCTTCACCGCCGCCGTTTCGATCGGCATCCTCTCCTTGCCGATCCATTGCATGGCAAGGCGCATCCGCAACTCGGTGAGGTAGCGCACCGGCGTCATACCGGTCACCTCCAGAAACCGCTCGGCAAAGACGGAGCGCGAAGCGCCCATCACGCCGGCCAGTTCCGCCAGCGTCCAGTCGTGACCGGGATTGTTGTGAATGGCGAGGATCACGCGCCCCAAACGAGGGTCGCGAAGCGCGGCGACCCAGCCGGAGGAATCGCCGCAGCCGCATTCCACCCAGGCCCGCACGATAAAAGCGGCGACAACATCGGCAAGCCGGGCAAGAATGCCAGCAAAGCCGGCACGGGCCTGGCGCGTTTCCCGCTCCATCGCTTCCAGCATGGGAAGGAGTTCCGGATAGCGCGAGGTAAGCGTGTTGACGAACATCACTTCGGGCATCAGTCCGGTAATCGGGTGCATGGCCCCAAGATCGAACTCCATGCAGCCGCTGAATACCAGCACGCGCTCTTCGCTGGGCACATCGGGTTCACAGGTCTTGATGGCGCTGACGGAGTTGCAAAGCGGCGCGGCATCCAGCGAGCGGATGTTCTTGCAGGCAATGTCAGGATCGGAAAGCAGCGCATGGGGCCCACCCCGCGGCAACAAAACCGCATCGCCCGCATTCATCTTGTGAAGCGTACCGGATGAGGTGCGAAGATAGACTGGTCCGCAAGCCACAAAATGAAACTGCGCGCGACCTTCCACCTCTCCAAAGGAGAAGCCAAAGGGCGCGGAGGCCTCGATGCGGCGATAATCGAGGCCCACAAGCCGCATGCCCATCAACAACTCGCTGATGAGGTCAGGTAAGGGTTGATTTCCGGACGTATGATCAAGCATGGCGGATTTTGTGGCATGGATCGTCCGGAAAGTCGAGTCTATGCTCCTGCCATCCTCTCCTCCCAAAGGACATACAGATGAACCCGACACCTAACTCCCTTCCCGCCGCGGATGGCCCAGAGGCGCCCGCTTGGGGGCCGTCATATCCATGGCGCTTGGCGTCTTCGGGCTGGTCACCGCAGAGTTTCTGCCAGCAAGCCTCCTCACACCCATTGCCGCAGACCTCGGCATCACCGAAGGTGCAGCCGGTCAGGCGGTCACTGTCACCGCCGTTGTCGGCATGGTGGCGAGCCTGTTGATCACTTCCCTCGCGCGCAATATCGATCGCCGTCACCTGATGATGATCTTCTCAGGCCTCCTCGTTATCTCCAACCTGATGGTCGCCGCGGCACCCGGCCTGAGCGTACTCCTGATCGGACGCTTGCTGCTTGGCGTGGCGCTCGGTGGCTTCTGGGCAATGTCCACCGCAATCGTCATCCGGTTGGTCCCTGCGGCCAGCGTGCCACGCGCGCTTTCGATGATCTTCAGCGGCGTGTCCGGCGCAACCATCGTCGCGGCACCCGTTGGCAGCTATGTGGGTGAACTTGCTGGCTGGCGCTTCGTCTTCGTCCTGACGGCACTGCTCGGTGTGGCCGCTTTGTTCGCGCAGTTCTTCACGCTGCCGAAGCTTGCGCCGTCAGGAACCAGCAGCATCAAGACCCTTGGCACTGTGCTGAAGAGACCTGGTATTGCGCTCGGTCTTGTTGCGGCAACACTGGTTTTCGGCGGCCATTTTGCCTTCTTCACCTATCTGCGTCCCTATCTGGAAGCGGATATCGGTGCGGGCATCGGCATGGTTTCCGCCCTGCTGCTCGGCTTCGGGCTAGCCAATTTCGTTGGCACCCTCGTTGCCGGATCGCTGATCAGCCGCAGCCTGAAAATGTCGCTGGCAGCACTTCCGCTTTTCATGGCGTTCATTGCAGTGCTCCTGGTAACGACGGCGCCACCTCTGCCGCTTGCCGCAGTGCTCGTCGCCTTCTGGGGCTTCCTCTTCGGCGCCGTACCGGTCGCCTGGTCCACCTGGCTCGCGCGCACCATTCCGGATGAAGCGGAAAGCGCTGGCGGTCTCCTCGTCGCCTCCATCCAGTTCGCCATTGCCATGGGTGCGGCGGTCGGCGGCATCATCTTCGATCTCAGCGGCGCAATCAGCGTCTTCGGCACCAGCGGACTCATTCTCGCACTCGCCGCCATCGGCATCATGGTCGGCGTGAGGTCGCGGCCTGAAGCCAGCATGGCGTGAGGAAAGCCAAAGCTGACATCGCAAGCCGGGGGGAATCTTCCCCGGCCTGTGCCATGGGCCAGCATGTTCACTATAGTCATGCCGGACTACCGCCCGAACTCGATGGCGCTTGAAGCTCACTGGAGAACCGAGATCATCGCGTTATGTCGGATGCTCCCAAAAATCTCGCAGTCGATTTTCGCGGGATAAGGGTCGGGGCGGATACCAAAATACGGTTTTCGCGCGGGGCGGTGGTTTGAGTGAGCAATTCCAAAGCGTGCGACGCAATCTGGTCAAAGGGAACGCGCAATGTCGTCAGAGGCGTCGAAAGATGGCTAACGATGGGAATGTCGTTATAGCCGATGAGCGAAATGTCGTCGGGAACGGATAGACCCATCTTGTTCAGCGCAGAGAGCGCGCCGATCGCCGTATTGTCATTGACGGCAAAAATCGCCGTGGGTCGACAGTCGAGCGCCATCAGCGTCTGCACCGCTTCGGCACCCGACTGGATGCCGAATGTCGATGGGACGATGAGTGCGGGATCGACCGAAATGCATGCCTCGGCAAGCGCCTGCTTATATCCTTCGACACGTCCGGTTGCGCTGGAGGCATAATCCGGTCCGGCAATCACGCCGATCCGTTGATGTCCGAGATCAAGCAAATGGCGTGTCGCCAGATATCCACCCAGGCGATCATCGCCAACAGCGGAGAGGCTATGATGATCCGTTCGCAGCGCCAGCACATAAGGTACGCCACGCTCGTTAAGTTCATCCGGAAAGGTATCGTCGTTCCGTGCCGTTGAAAGAATAAGCCCGTCGACACCGCGGTTGAGCAGCGATTCCGCAGCCACGCGATCCGCCTTCGGATTATCTTCTGTCGTCGCCACGATGGCGAAACGACCGGTGCGGGCACAGGCTTTGACGATTGCCTCATAAAGCATCGCCATCACCGTATCGGTGAGCCGAGGTACGATGACGCCGATCGTCATCGTATTGCCGCGCCGCAGACTGGCTGCGGAAACATCCCTCACATAGCCCAGTTCCGCGGCAATTTTCCTTACGCGCCGTGCCGTCTCGCTGTCGGACCGCGGAAGCCGTTCGTCCAGAATGCGCGATACGGTCGATTTCGATACGCCTGCAGCAGCCGCCACGCTGTGAACCGTGACTCGCGGCTGACGCGAACGCTCTCTTGATTCCATGTGTGTTTTTCCATTCCAGCTCTGGTGCTGAGCACTCGAACATCACATTGCACGAAAAACGCCGTTGACTCCAGAACAATAAAGATCGATAACGGGAACGTTCCCATTAACGATCCCAACTGCTGATCGATAGAGGACAGCAGCTGATAAGGAGGAGAAATCAGATGCAACCCATGGATCTTCGTGGCCTGAGCCCGGCACCCGTCACCGCTTTCACCCGTGATGGTGAAGTGGACTACGTAGCCAATGCAAAAATGGCCAAATGGTTGGCCTCGATGGACGGCGTAAAGAGCCTCGTCATTCTCGGTCATGCCGGCGAGGGCACTTTCCTGACGGAAGACGAACGTCTCGAACTCATCCGTGTCTATGTCGACGCTGTTGATGGGGAAATCCCGATCATCGCCGGTATCACCGGTGAGGGCACACGTGTTGCCGCAGCAGAAGCCAAAAAGTGCAAGGCTGCCGGTGCTACCGGCGCACTCGTCTATCCTAATCACGGTTGGCTGCGGTTTGGTTTCCAGAAGGGCGCTCCGCAGGATCGCTACAAGGCGATCTGGGAGGAATCCGGTCTTCAGGAAATCCTCTTCCAATATCCAGATGTGACGAAAGCCTCTTACGATCTCGATACGCAGCTGGCCATTGCCACCCAGCCGGGCGTTGTCGCCACGAAGAACGGCGTGCGCAATATGAAGCGCTGGTATGTCGAAATTCCTGAACTCAAGAAGGCCAATCCGAACTTGCAGGTTTTGAGCTGCCATGACGAATGGCTGCTTCCGACCATGTTCGATGTCGACGGTCTTCTCGTCGGTTATGGCAACATAGCGCCGGAACTCCTGGTCGATCTGATCAAGGCTGGTAAAGCACAGGATTATCCGAAGGCCCGGCAGATTTTCGAGCGGCTGCTACCGGTAACGCGCGCCGTCTACCATCGCGGTTCTCACATGGAAGGTACGGTCGCCTTGAAGCTCGGTCTCGTGCATCGCGGCATTCTGGATCACGCGACAATCCGCGAGCCGCTGAAGAACCTTGGTGAGAAGGCCGAGCAGGAGATTTTCGCCGCTTTTGAAGCCGCTGGTATTGGTCGCGTCGAGCAGCTTCTTGCTGCCGAATGATTGTCACGCCGTCTCGGCATTGGTTGGGACGGCAAACACTTGGAGCCGGATCGGCAGTCCAGCCGATTCGGCTCCCCTAATTGATGTCTGACAGCAACGTCTTAGAAAGAAGCAGAGGAGCAGAAACAAGGTCGCCGTCGGGAGAGAGCGGCGAGGGTGAGGAGGAACTCATGAACATCATGCAGCCCGTAAAGGGCAACACGAAGGCCCTTGCGGCTCCGCAGGCCGATATCAGCGCCAGGTTGGAACGTCTTCCGATTACCAGAGAAGTCTTCTGGGCGCGCAACATCGTCGGAGCGGCGACGTTTTTCGACGGCTACACGGTTATCGCAATCGCCTATGCAATGCCCGTTCTCGTGCGCGAATGGGGGCTTACCCCTGCCCAGACGGGCATGATCCTGTCGATGGGATATCTCGGTCAGCTGATCGGCGCGATCTTGTTTGGCTGGCTTGCTGAAAAGGTCGGACGCCTGAAAGTGCTGCTCTTCACCATCCTTCTCTTTGTCAGCATGGACGTGGCCTGCCTCTTTGCCGCTGGTGCCGGAATGATGATGGCCTTCCGCTTCGTGCAGGGGATTGGAACCGGCGGCGAAGTGCCGGTTGCCAGCGCCTACATCAACGAGTTGATTGGCTCGAAAGGACGTGGCCGTTTCTTTCTGCTCTACGAAGTGATGTTTCTGCTCGGCCTCGTGGGCGCCGGTCTGATCGGTTACTTCATGGTGCCGGTCTATGGTTGGAAAGCCATGTTCGTCGTCGGTCTGGTTCCTGCCATCCTGATGATCCCGCTGCGTTGGTTCTTGAAGGAATCGCCCCGCTGGCTTGCCGCGAATGGCCGCTATGATGAGGCCGACGCTATCGTCTCTTGCATGGAGGAAAGTGCACGCGCATCCGGCAAAGAGCTTCCAGAGCCGCGCATCGTGGCAACGCCTGTGAGACGCAAATCCGACTGGAAGGAACTGTTCCAGGGCATCTATCTGAAGCGGACGCTCTCGATCTGGGCGATGTGGTTCTGCGCCTACATGGTGGCAAATGGAACAATCACCTGGCTGCCGACGCTCTATCGCCAGACCTTCAACCTGCCTCTCGAAACCAGCATCCTCTATGGCTTTATGACCTCTGCTGCTGGCGTCGTCGCAGCTGTCATATGCGCCCTGCTGATCGATAAGGTCGGCCGGAAACGCTGGTATGCTGGCGCCTTGCTTCTTGCTCCGATACCGCTCGTCATTCTCGCATGGCTTGGCGCGACCTCGCCAGTGCAGGTGCTGATCCTGGCCGGACTTGCCTACGCCATCGTGCAGACGGTCACTTTCTCGCTCTACCTCTATTCGGCGGAAATCTACCCGACCCGTATGCGTGCAATCGGTACCGGCACGGGTAGCGCTTGGCTGCGTCTCGGCTCTTCCGCTGGCCCGATGCTTGTCGGCTTCGTCATGTCATCCTTTGGTATCCAATATGTGTTCGCCACCTTCGCCGCCATCCTGGTTATCGGTGCCATCGTGACGATGCTGTTTGCGGTGGAAACCAAGGGCAAGGTTCTTGAGGAACTGTCACCGTAAAACGGTTCCTCAGCCTGACGACGCAAAAAAGCCGGGATCGACGTCCCGGCTTTTTTCGTAATGGATCAGGCTCTTTAAGCGGAAGCCAGCCCCGCCAGCGCCTTGACCAACCCTTGGGTCGAGCTGTCGTGATCGGCCGCACTTTCCTTGCCTTCCACCACGGGCAGCAGGCCGGTTGCTAGTTCCTTGCCGAGCTCCACGCCCCACTGGTCGAAGGAGTTGATGCGGAAGAGCACGCCTTCGACGAAGACGCGGTGCTCGTAGAGCGCAATGAGGCGTCCGAGTGCGAAGGGTGTCAGCTTGTCGTAAACGAAGGTGATCGATGGGCGGTTGCCGGTGAACACGCGGTGCGGTGCGATGAAGTCGGCCTTCTTGTCTTGCATGCCCTTGGATGTCAGCTGTGCTTTGGCTTCCGCCAGCGTACGGCCCTTCATCAGAGCTTCGGATTGGGCAAGGCAATTGGCGATCAGCAGTTGATGCTGATGGCGCAGTTCCTTCTCGAAGCCATTGGCGGCGATCATGAACTCGGCGGGAATGATGCTCGTACCCTGATGGATCAGCTGGTAGAAGGCATGCTGGCCGTTGGTGCCGGGTTCGCCCCATACCACCGGGCCGGACTGGCCGTCTACCGGCGTGCCGTCGATGGTCACACCCTTGCCGTTCGATTCCATGTCGAGCTGCTGCAGATAGGCAGGGAAGCGCGACAGCCGCTGGTCATAGGGCAGGATGGCGCGCGTCGGGTAGTTCAATACGTTGCGGTGATAAAAGCCGATCAGGCCAAGCAGCATCGGCAGGTTCTGGCGGAACGGCGCCTCGCGGAAATGCTTATCCATCGCATGCGCGCCATTGAGGAACTCGCCGAACTTTTCCGGGCCGATGGCGATCATCAGCGGCAGGCCGATGGCGGACCAGATGGAGTAACGTCCGCCGACCCAGTCCCAGAAACCAAAAATCCGGTCGCTGTCGATACCGAAGGCGGCGACCTTGTCGAGTGCGGTGGACACTGCGCAGAAGTGATGCTTGACGGCCTCTTCACCCAGCGCATCGGCAATGAACTTGCGAGCAGTTGCCGCATTCGTCATCGTCTCGATGGTGGTGAAGGTCTTGGAGGCGACGATGAAGAGTGACGTTTCCGGGTTAATCAGCTTCAGCGTGTCGGCAATGTGAGCGCCATCGATGTTGGAGACGAAATGCGAGCGGGGACCGTCATGGAAAGGCGCAAGAGCAAGCGTCGCCATGACCGGGCCAAGATCCGAGCCACCAATGCCAATATTGATGACGTCGGTGATCTTCTTGCCGGTTGCGCCCTTGAGCGAGCCGGAACGGATCGCATCGGCAAACTTGCCCATGGCGGAAAGAACGTCGTTCACATCCGGCATCACATCCTTGCCGTCGACGAGTACGGGCGTGTTCGAACGGTTGCGAAGAGCGGTATGGAGGACTGCGCGCCCTTCGGTGAAATTGATCTCCTTGCCGGAGAACATCTCTTCGCGCTTTTGCGCCACGCCGCCTTCGGCCGCGAGCTTTTCAAGAAGCGCCAGAATGTCGTCATTCACGGCGCATTTGGAGTAATCCATCAAAAGGTCGTCGAAGCGCGCGCTGAAGCGTTCGAAGCGCTGACCATCTGCGGCAAACGCGGCTCGAATGTCCGTCGCATTGGTGCTGGCGGCTGTGGATTTCAGGGTCTCGACGATGGCCTGCATGGAAAGCTCCTCATGCTCCGTGGAAGGATGAGGAAACTATTCTCTTTCATCGGGCCAAATCAAGGCGTGTTCGGCTGAATTATTCTAAACGACGCCAATCAGTTAGCCAGCTTTCTCAGTTCACGACGCAGGATCTTGCCGACATTGGTCTTCGGCATTTCGGCGATGAACTCGATATGCTTGGGCCGCTTGTAGTTGGTCAGGCCCTCTGCGCAGAAAGCCTTCAATTCCGCGGCGGTCAAAGACTGATCTTTCTTGACCACATAAAGCTTCACCGCTTCGCCAGAATGCTCGTCCGGCACGCCGACAGCGGCGCATTCCTGCACACCCGGATGGGCGGCCGCCACTTCTTCGATCTCATTCGGATAGACGTTGAAGCCGGAGACGAGGATCATGTCCTTCTTGCGGTCGACGATCTTGGTGAAGCCGCGTTCATCCATCACACCCATGTCGCCGGAGCGGAAGAAACCATCCGGTGTCATGACCTTGGCGGTTTCGTCCGGACGCTGCCAGTAACCGGCCATCACCTGCGGGCCGCGAATGCAGATTTCGCCGACTTCGCCAATCGGCAGACTGTTGCCGTCATCGTCGCGAATGTCGATATCGGTGGACGGAACGGGAAGACCAATCGTGCCGCTAAAGCCGTTTTGATCGAGGCAGTTCACAGTTGCGACTGGTGAGGTCTCCGAAAGGCCATAACCTTCGCTGATCGCCGTGCCGGTGATCGAGAACCAGCGTTCGGCCACCGGGCGCTGCACGGCCATGCCGCCGCCTAGAACCAGCACCAGTGAGGAAAAGTCGAGCTTGCGGAAATCCTCATTGTTCATCAGCGCGTTGAACAGCGTGTTGATACCGGGGAAAACATGCGCCTTGTAGCCTGACAACTCCTTGACGAAGCCTGGAATATCGCGCGGATTGGCAATCAGCAGGTTGTGTCCGCCAAGCGCAATGCCCATCAGCGAATTCACCGTCAGCGCGAAGATATGATAGAGCGGCAGGGCGCAGACGAAATTGAGCACCTCGGGCCGGTTCTTTCGGGCAAAGACCGGCTCCATCCACAGCGCGATCTGCGCCTTGTTGGCCAGAAGATTGGCATGGGTGAGAACCGCGCCCTTGGAAATGCCCGTCGTGCCGCCGGTATATTGCAGAAAGGCGACATCGCTGCGGGTCAGATTGACGGGTTTCAGCGTTGTGTTGCGCGCCTGTTTCAGCACGCTCTTGTAGCTGATCGCCTGGGGAAGAGCATAAGGAGGAACGAGCTTCTTGACCTTGCGCACCACGAGATTGACGATGTGCCCCTTGAAGCCCAGGAGATCGCCCATCGTGGCGACGATCACATGCTTGACATCGGTTTTCGGCAGCGCCTGTTGCACCACATGGGCGAAGTTTTCCAGAACGAACAGCGCTTTCGCACCGGAATCCTTCAGCTGGTGTTCGAGTTCACGCGGGGTATACAGCGGATTGACGTTCACGACCGTCAGGCCGGCGCGCAGGATCGCGTAGGTCGCAACCGGGTTCTGCAGAATATTCGGCATCATCACCGCGACGCGGTCACCCTTCTGCAGACCGATGCTCTGCAGCCAGCCGCCAATGGCGCGCGTCTGTTCTTCAAGTTCGCGATAGGTGATGGACTTTCCCATGCTGGAAAATGCCTTGCGATCGGCAAACTGCTTGCAGCTTCGTTCCAGGAGTTCGGCAAGCGAGGTGTAGCCGAGATCGGGCAATTCGACCGGTATGCCCTGCGGATAAGATGCGAGCCATGGCCGCTGCACGGCACGAGGCTCCTGACGAATCGCACTTGTATCGCTCATTGCTTTCCTCCCACGCTGCTCCTCGCAACCGTCCTCGGCATCCTTATCCATCTGAAGGGTCCTCATCCATCAGATTGTCTGCCGTCCTCGGCCACGAGGGTAGATGATGCTCCCGAAGTCACCCACTCACTTCAGCGTAATTAACTCTAACGTAAACGTCAACTCTTCCGCGTCGCCAGCCGCGTGCTCTTGGAAATTTGCGTTTTGACTTTAATCCTGAATTGCGCAATCAACAAACTGACGTCGATGATGGATGTTTTTGATGACAGAGGTTGCAGCGCTACAACTGAGTGGAATCGGCAAGGTCTTTACCGGCTTGCCCGTTTTGAAAAATATCGATCTTTCAGTATCGAAGGGTGAGATCATTTGCCTGGTCGGCCGCTCCGGCTGCGGCAAGTCCACGCTGCTGCGCATCATCGCCGGTGTCGAAACGCCCGACGCGGGCAGCGTGCGCATGAATGGCACCGAGATTGCCGGCCCTTCTCGGTTCGTCGAACCGGAAAAGCGCCGTATCGGCTTCGTCTTTCAGGACTATGCGCTGTTTCCCCATCTGACCGTCGAGCAGAATGTCGCCTTCGGGCTGAAAGGAATGCCACGAAAAGAGGCGCGCGCCCGCACCGCAGAGATGCTCGAGCATGTTCGCCTGTCGGATCTTGCCAAACGATATCCGCACACGCTTTCCGGCGGCGAGCAGCAGCGCGTGGCACTCGCCCGCGCCTTGGCCCCGAAGCCTGAAATTCTGCTGATGGATGAGCCATTCTCGAACCTTGACCGCGGCCTGCGCGACAGCGTGCGCGAAGAAACGATAGGCCTGTTGCGCGCGCTTCAGACGACCGCGATCATGGTGACGCACGATCCAGAAGAAGCGCTTTCAGCGGGCGACCGCGTCGTTCTCATGCAGTACGGCCATATCGTCCAGTCGGGAACAGGCTATGACCTGCACGACCGACCCGTCAGCCGCTATGCAGCCGATTTCTTCTGTGCCTTCAACAAGGTGGAAGGAACGGTCAGAAATGGACATGTGGAAACGCCCATTGGCCGGTTCTCCCATGGCGGCGACTTGAAAGAAGGGGCGCCTGCTCTCGTCTATATTCGTCCCGCTGAGATCGAGGTGCAGGGCGACAGCACGTCTCACGCCAATCTTCTCTCAGGCCAGGTGTCGGGCCGTATGTTCATGGGCGAGATTGAGCAACTGTCGATCAGCGTTCCGGGTTTGCAGCGGGATCTGCGCGTGCGCAGCATGAAGCGCACACCGATCGATGTTACGGACGTTCGTCTTGCGGTCGATCCTCGGCAGGTGCTGATATTTACCCAGGATTGAAATCCGAAAAATCGCTTCGGAAAATCCCATCATTTTCAACTCAAAGTGAACATTTCGGCTGATCGCCCATTAGATTAAACTTGATTTACATTATCATGTATGGTCAGTGCCTTCGACATCATTCAAGTCCGAAGGGGAGAGAGATGGGTTTTTTCAGTACCAAAAATATTGCACTTCTAGCAGGCGTCACCGGAGCGGTTTTTGCTGGCGCGGCCAATGCTGCGGAAGTCAATATCTACACCACGCGTGAACCGGCTCTCGTTCAGCCATTGCTGGATGCCTTCAGCAAGGAAAGCGGCGTCAAGGTCAACACCGTCTTCATGAAAGATGGTCTTGCCGAGCGTGTGCTGAGCGAAGGCGCAAGCTCCCCTGCCGATATTCTGATGACGGTGGATGCCGGCAATCTCGTCGACCTCGTCGAAAAGGGTGTTACCCAGCCAGTCGAGTCCAAGGTTCTGACCGAGTCCGTTCCTGCAGAACTGCGGGACGCAAAGGGCAACTGGTTCGCGCTCTCCATGCGTGCCCGCGTTCTTTATGCTGCCAAAGATCTCGACCTGACGGCCTTCAACTATGAAGATCTGGCCGATCCGAAGTGGAAGGGCAAGGTTTGCATTCGCTCTGGCCAGCACCCGTACAACACCGCACTCTTTGCCGATTACATCGCCCATTACGGCGCTGAGAAGACCGAAGCCTGGCTGAAAGGCGTCAAGGACAACCTCGCCCGCAAGGCCGGCGGTGGCGACCGTGACGTTGCCAAGGACATCCTGGGCGGCATTTGCGATATCGGTCTGGCCAACTCCTATTATGTCGGCCTGATGCGCTCCGGTAAGGGCGGCGAAGAGCAGGTCAAGTGGGGCCAAGCGATCAAGGTCATTCTCCCGACCTTCAAGGACGGTGGCACCCAGGTGAACATCTCCGGTGCGGCAGTTGCCAAGAACGCGCCGAACAAGGCCGATGCCGTGAAGCTTCTCGAATACCTCGTCTCCGACGAAGCGCAGAAGATCTACGCTGAAGCCAACTTCGAATATCCGGTGAAGCCAGGCGCAGCACTGAACGAGGTCGTTGCATCCTTCGGCACGCTGAAGATCGATCCGAAGCCGTTGACGGAAATCGTCTCCCACCGCAAGCAGGCGAGCGAACTCGCTGACAAGGTTGGCTTCGACAACTAAGGCTTTAGCCTCGGATCAGCGATCCGGCATATGCATGACAAGGCGCCCGTTTACGCGGGCGCCTTCACCTTTTTCAGTATATCGATATTTCATGCACGATAAGGCTTGAGTACCCGCATGGTTTCAGACACCGCCAGTCCCACGACGATGAAGGCCAGGCCAAGATTCCATGCGAATGTCTGGTGGCTGGTGGCATCGGCGGTGATTGCGGGGCTTGCCCTTCTGCCAGTGGCGGCATTGGTGACGGAAGCCATGCAGGGCTCGACGGGGCTGTGGGCACATCTTCGCGATACGGTGCTGGCAACTGCTCTGCCGGACACGCTGATTTTGCTTCTCGGTGTCGGAATTCTCGCAGGTGTGCTGGGTACGGCGTCCGCCTGGCTCGTCGCAGCGCATGATTTTCCAGGGCGCGGCTTCCTGGAATGGGCACTGCTCCTGCCGCTCGCCATGCCCACCTATATCATGGCTTACGCCTATCTCGATATTCTCCACCCGCTCGGTCCGGTACAGGGGGCAGTGCGCTGGCTGCTTGGCTATTCCAGCCCGCGCGAGTTTCGCCTTCCCGATATCCGCTCCATGACGGGATGCATCCTGCTGCTCGGCTTCGTGCTCTATCCGTATGTCTATATTCCCGTGCGCGCCATGTTCCTGACCCAGGCCGGCAATCTGCTCGAGGCTGCGCGGCTTTTGGGTACGTCTCGCAGATCGCTTTTCCTGCGGGTCGCCGTTCCCTTGGCGCGTCCAGCAATCGCCGTCGGCATCAGCCTGACCTTGATGGAAGCGCTGAACGATATCGGCGCATCGGAATTTCTTGGCGTTCGCACCCTGACAGTGTCGATCTATACCACCTGGGTGACGAAGTCGGATCTGCCGGGAGCAGCGCAGATTGCCCTTTGCATGCTGGTGCTGGTCGTGGGCCTGGTGGCGCTGGAGCGCTGGGCGCGGCGCAGGCAGCGCTACGCGCTCTCCGCCCAGAAAAGCAGAACGCTCGAACCGCTGCGGATCGAGGGCTTTTGGGGTTGGCTTGCTTTTGCGCTCGGCAGCCTGCCGATCCTGATCGGCTTTGCCGGACCCGCACTCTATCTCATGACGCAGGCCTGGACGCGCTATCAGTTCAGCGGTGTCTCCGCGCGCTTCCAATCCGAGGCCGTGAACACGATCGTCTTTGCCGGACTTGCCACCCTCGTCACATTGTTTCTCGGACTCGTGGTCGCTTATGCCACGCGCATCGTGCCGGGCAGGGCGTCCCTATGGTCTTTCCGACTTGCGACGGTCGGCTATGCTGCGCCCGGAACCGTGATCGCCATCGGCGTGCTGATCGCTCTTGGCGGCTTCGACAGGTTTGTCGATCAAACCATGCAGAACTGGTTCGGCATCTCCACCGGGCTTCTGCTGATCGGCAGCGGGGCTGCCTTGATCTTTGCCTATACAGCGCGGTTCCTGACGATCGCCGCAGGCGGGATCGACGCTGGCTTGAGCCGCATTCCTCTCTCCTTCGATCACGCATCGCGCACTTTGGGGCGTGCGCCCGGCGCAACCTTCCGCCATGTGCATCTGCCGCTATCCAAAGCCGCCATGGCGGCCGCAGGCCTGCTGGTCTTCGTCGATTGCGTCAAGGAGCTACCGGCAACGCTGCTTCTACGACCTTTGAACTTCGAGACTTTCTCGACGCAGCTTTATGGCGAGGCGGCGAGGGGGACCTATGAGGAAGCCTCGATTGCGGCTCTTGCCATCGTGCTGATCGGTATTCTCCCGGTGATCCTGCTCGCGCGTGTCGGCAAGCCAAAGGCGGCGTCACACGCGATCTGACATCACCATCTCACGCAAATGCGAGCATGCATCCCCGTGCGATCTGGGAACGATTTTTCCGTGATTGGGTTAATTCTCCATCAACGCACTGAAAAGAGGAGATGCAACCATGCTTCACCATGAACCCCGTGCCGGCCAGGACCCATACGTTCAGGATACTCCAAGCTTCATCGCCAGCGATAAGGTCGAAGGTACGAACGTCTATGGCGCGGACGGCAAGAAGATCGGCTCGATCGAACGTATCATTCTCGAAAAGCGCGGCGGCCGCGTTGCCTACGCCGTCTTGAGCTTCGGTGGCTTCCTCGGCATCGGCGACGAATACTATCCGCTGCCCTGGGAAAAGCTCCACTATGATGAAGAGCTTGATGGCTACCGCGTCGATCTGACGAAGGAACAGATCGAAAATGCGCCGCGCTTCGCCGAGCGCGAAGACGACAGCTGGTATGGCCGCGAGGACCGCAAGGTCTACGATTACTACGGCGTTCCGCCATATTGGATGTAAAACATCACACGCCAAACGGCTCCGAAAGGGGCCGTTTTTCTGTGCGGGCTAAGCGTAAAGAGGCAGCTGCCGTCGAATGGCTTCGGTGTGGTCACCAAAGTCCCTATTTCCAGAAAGGGACGCCCTTGAGCCCTGAGTCTTAGCCGTAATACGCCTTGTCCTCGGGCTGAGCCCGGGGACGGCAGAAGGGGGATGACGGGATCTCCGACAGCATAAAGGCCGCTCAGTGCGGCCTTCGTGTGGTTGCTTCCGAGACTGCGTCTTCAAAGCAGCGACGTGCTTCTTCAGGCGTCTTGCGTCCGTCCAGTGCTGCGCGGCATGCGCTGCGTGCTCGGACAAAATTCAGCCCACGGGCGTGCGGCCAGTTTTCGGTAAGTAGCGTCAGCGCATCGAAGGGGCCGGAGATCACGTTCCGGCTATTCTTGTCAAAGATGACTTCGACAGGTTCTGTCCATATGGTCTGCTTCATTGAACACCTCCCTAACAACCCAAGCTAACGCGTCATGCATTGGCTCGGTTCCCGTTAGGGAGACTATTCCGATGCGCCCGATTTTACAACCGGGAGCTTAGCGTCAACGGAAGCCAAAGAAAGACAGGATCGCAAGAACGATAACGACCAGGCCGACGATATAGATGATCTGATTCATGGGTTGCCTCCGCTGGGAGCCGGCTGTGCCGGCGCTTCAAATCTGTCACCATAACGTGAAGAAAGGCCGCAAGTTCCCGAGGAAGGCGTATTTTCGGTTGTGGGCGAGAAAATCGCGTGCGTTGTTTTACGTCCCCAGGGTGAACTGAACAACGTCGATCCGGCCGCCTCTGAAGCCCGCCGCGCAATAATGAAGATAATATTGCCACATGCGGCGGAAGCGCTCGTCGAAGCCCATCGGCTGGATTCGTTCCCAGTTTGCAATGAAAGCACGATCCCAAAGCATCAGCGTCCGGTCGTAGTCCTGGCCGAAGCGCAGCTCGTCGGTGACTGAAACGCCCTCGCGTGCTGCCGCCTGGCGGAACGCGGTGATGGAGGGAAGCATTCCACCGGGGAAGATATAGGTCTGGATGAAATCGGCGTTGCGGCGGTACTGGTCGAAGAACGGCTCGTCGATGGTGATGACCTGTACGACGGCCTTGCCACCAGGCGCCAGCAGTTCCCGCACCCGCTTGAAGTACACCGGCCAGTTCTCCTCGCCGACGGCTTCGAACATCTCGATGGAGACGATCTTGGAGTAGGTGCCTTGGCAATCGCGGTAATCCTCCAGCCGGATGTCGCTGCGCTCTGACAAGCCTGCCTTGGCAAGCCGGTTGCGCGCATAGGCGGCCTGCTCCTGAGAGAGCGTCAGACCGGTGACACGGCAGCCTGTCTTTGCCATGGCATATTCGGCAAAGCCGCCCCAACCGCAGCCGATCTCCAGCACGTGGTCGTCGGGCCCGATCTGCAGTTCTTCAACGATGCGGTCGTATTTGGCGTTCTGCGCTTCAGCCAGCGTCTGGCCGGGTTGTGTAAAGAGCGCGGAAGAATAGGTCATGGTCTCATCGAGCCATGCGCCGTAGAAGCGATTGCCAAGATCGTAGTGGAACGCGATGTTTCGGCGGCTTCCAGACTTGGAGTTGCGGCGCAGACGATGGCGCAGATAGTCGATGGTTGCCGTCAAACGTGACGGCTGCGAAAGCGACAGCCAGCTTTTTTCGTTGGCAACAGCGAGTTCCAGCAGTGAGGAGATATCCGGGCTGTCCCAGTCACCGTCCATGTAGGCGCGTGCAAAACCCATATCGCCACCAGTTACCAGGCGACGAACCAACCGACCTCGGTTCAGGCAAATGACCCCATGCGGTCCGGACTCCTTGCCTTGCAACACATATTCCTGCCCGCCGGGGAAAACGAGCGTCAGACGTCCATGCGTCAATCCGCTCAGTCTCCGGCAGATCATCCTTTGCCAGAAAGGGGCTGCGTGAAGGAGAAGCGGGCGCGTTTCCTGTTCAGCGTGGCTCATTTTTCATGCCTCCCATGATTGCGGCGTTTTGGCGGGGACGGAGCTCGCAATGCGGCTCTCAGCGGCCTTGTGACGATAAAGTGGATTGCCCTTGGCCCAGAGGAGAAGGGCTTCCCAGTGGATGGCGCCCATGATCTTGAGCGTCATCAGCGGATGGGACAGAAAACATCTGGCGAGCGCGCCATCCGTCAAAGGACGGCGCTTGCCGGTGAAGGAGGCGAACAGCAACTCGCCCTCGGCATCGCGCTCGTTGATGGCAACGCGCACCATCTCCTGTGGCGGATCGATGCGGAAATCATAGGTGCACTCCATCGGCACGAAGGGCGACACATACATTTCCTTGTCGCAGGCATGCCGGACGGTGCCGTCAGCGCCTTGCGGCGTGGGAATGATATAGGTGTGGCGCTCGTGGAAGGTGTTGCAGACCTCATAGAGAATGGCGACCAGCCGGTCGTTCTCACGCCGGTCACGGCAGAAATAGACTGTCAGCGGATTGAAGACATAGCCGAAGATGCGTGGGTAGCAGAGCATCTCGACACGCAGCTCTTCAAGCGGCACATCGATATCGGCCTCGCCAAGCCTCATCCGGCACCAGTCCTTCAGCGCGCCCTTTTCACCGATGCCGTGGTCCTTGTCGTGAAAGCTGAAAATCGAAAAGCGATTATGGGCAAAGAGCAGCATCGTCTGATCGACCAGCGGCAATTCATCCAGGTCGAGAAGCATCGAAAAAACGCGGTAACGCAGCTTGTGCGGGCGCGGACGATGGCGCGCATGCACAACGTTGCCGGCGTAGATCGCGGAGCGCAACGTCATCAGACGCGCTCCTCTACGGGCGACATGAAGATGCGACCGGATTCGTTTTCCACCGTCCAAGGTCGTTTGACGCCGCCCAACGCTTCTGCGACCGCAAGGCCGGACTGAATGCCATCCTCATGGAAGCCGCTGCCGAAATGCGCGCCGCAGAACCAGGTGTTGCGACGGCCCTGCAGCGACCACAGGCTCTTCTGTGCTGCCATCGCCTTGGTATCGAAAAGTGGGTGGGTGTAATCGAAGCTCTGGATCACCTTGGCCGGATCGACGGCGCGAGAGGGGTTGAGCGTGACGAAGAGCGGCGTTGCAGGATCGATAGGCTGGAGCTTGTTCATCCAGTAGGTGACGCAAAGCGCCTCCGTACCGCGCGATCCCGGCTCGCTGAGATAATTCCAGCTGGACCAGACGGCTTTGCGCTTCGGCATCAGGCGCTCATCGCTGTGAAGCACGGCCGTGTTGTTCGTATATTCGAATGCGCCGAGAAGGGCCTGCTCATGATCGTCAGCGTCGGCAAGAAGCGACAAGGCATCATCCGCGTGCGTGGCGATCACCACATCATCGAAAACCGAGACATCGCCCGCGCGGTCGACGACCGTCACGCCCTCGGGCGTACGACGGATGGCGGCCACCGGGCTTGAAAGGCGCACCGTTCCGCGAAACTCGGCAAGCACGCGCGACACATATTCCCGGCTTCCGCCTTTGACCGTCCGCCACTGAGGGCGGCCGGAAAGCTGGACGAGGCCATGATTGACAAAAAAGCGAATGAAGGCGTGCAGCGGATAATCGCGCATGTCGTTGGCGGTCATCGACCAGATCGCAGCACCCATCGGCAGCAGATGATCGTCGATGAAGCCCGCTGAATAGTTGTTTCGATCGAGATAGGCGCCGAGACTGACGCCGCGCAGGCTCTCGTCTTTCAGAAGATCCGGCGCGACCTTGTAGAAGCGCATGATGTCCCGCACCATTTTCCAGAAGCGCGGGCGAAAGAGATTGGACTTCTGGCCAATCAGCCCGGCAAAGTCGGAGCCTGAATATTCAAGCGCTCCACCGCCAAGCGATGCTGCAAAGGACATGTCGGAGGCAGCCGTCTGCACGCCGAGATGCGCAAACAGAGCCACAAGATTGGGGTAGTTCTTCTCGTTGTAGACGATAAATCCCGTATCGACGGCAATGGGAGCCTTGCCCGCAGGTTCGACATCGACCGTATTGGCATGGCCGCCAGGTCGATGGTTGCTCTCGTAGAGCGTGACGTCGCAGGACTTGTCCAGGAGCCACGCAGCCGAGAGGCCAGAGATACCGGAACCGATAACGGCAACCTTGCGCTGTGCCTGTCCGTCTCTTGACCGCGACGATATATTCATGACTTCCAGGTCCATCTTCTTCATGTCGAACGTTACGCATGGCGATGCCCAATGGATTTCCGAAACGTTAAATTTTGTCTTCAGCCCTACCTCGAGTGATCCACTGAAATAGACGTGCCGTAGTCGCCATCATGACGATAAATGTTTCCATAGCGTCGGCGCCGTGCCACTATATGAGCAACAATAGGAAGAGGCCTGTTGCTCAGAAAACGCGTGGGAGCGAGGTAAAGCCTATTCGCATGGGTGAAACGGTCCAGAACAATATCGAGGACGAGCTTCCCGGACTGCTGAGAGCGATTGCATCGGAACGCAGTGTGGAGGCCTTCGAAGCCGTATTCCGGTATTTCGGGCCACGCGTGCGGATCTATATGTTACGGCAGGTGCGTGACGCGCAGGCCGCCGAGGAACTAATGCAGGAAACAATGATGACGGTCTGGAACAAGGCCGCCCTCTTCGATCCGGCAAGAGGCAACGTCTCCGCCTGGATATTCAGAATTGCCCGAAATCTCAGAATCGATGCGCACCGCCGCGATCGCCGTCCCGAATTCGATTTGAACGATCCGGCCTTCGTCGCCGATGATGCGCCGGCCGCCGATACCCAGATGGAAGAGTTGCAGGATGCAGAGCGTCTGCATCGGGCGCTGGCCGACCTGCCGCAGGAACAGCGTGATCTTCTGAAGCGTTCCTTCTTCGAGGAAATGTCGCATAGCGTCATCGCCCAACAGCTTGGCCTGCCGATCGGAACCGTCAAGTCGCGCATCCGGCTTGCCTTTGCCAAACTGAGAACAGCACTGGAGTCGCGCACATGAGTGTTCGGCACCACATCAGCGACGAATTGCTTCTGGATTATGCGTCGGGCAGTCTGGCGGAAAGCTGGAGCCTTGCGGTCGCCACTCATCTTGCGCTGTGTCCCGAATGCCGCAAGCGGTTGCACGCCATGGAAATGACGGCGGGTGCCCTTCTGCGTGACGTTGAACCTGCCCAGGGAATTTCCGAGGGTCAATGGAGCGCCATGAAGGCCCGCCTGCGCGCCGAGGCGCCTGCAACGCGACCTTCTGCAACAGCCTCAGCCGCGACCAAGGCGTCGGTCTTGCCAGAACCTCTGCGCTCCTATGCCGGCGGAGATATCGACAGGCTGAAGTGGAAGCCGCTTGGCCCAGGTGCGTATCATTTCCCCATCCCCACGCGTGATGGTGAAGCCCAGGTCCGCTTGCTGAGGATCCCGGCTGGAAAGCCTGTTCCCGAACACACCCATGGCGGGCGCGAGTTGACGGTGGTTCTCGCCGGATGCTTTCGCGATGGCGACGACGTTTTCCATCGCGGCGATTTCGAAGAGGCGGATGAGGATCTTACCCACCAGCCGATAGCCGGCGAGGGGGAGGATTGTATTTGCCTTGCCGTCACCGATGCGCCGCTGAAGTTCAAAAGCTGGATCGTCAGGCTGGTTCAGCCGGTTTTGGGAATTTGACGCCAGCTCATAAAAGGAAGTTTGCCGTATGCAACTGATCATCGCCTATGTCGCAACGGCTATCGTCTTCTTCGGGCTGGATTTCGTCTGGCTCTCAAAGCTCGCCGTCGGCTTTTATAAGCGGGAAATCGGGCAACTGATGCTGCCCAAACCCAATTTCGTAGCAGCAGGCGTCTTCTATCTCTTCTACATCGCAGGCATCGTCTACTTCGCCGTCGCGCCGTCCTTCACAGGCGGCTCTATCGGTGAAGCGCTACTCTCCGGTGCCATCTTCGGCTTCCTGGCCTATGGCACCTACGACATGACGAACCTGTCCACCCTCAAGGGCTGGACATGGCGTCTGTGTGTGGTGGATATCATTTGGGGAACACTGCTCACCGGCCTCGCCGCCGCAGCGGGAGCTTGGGCAACGCAGGCTTTCGCGTGAGTTCGTCCTACGAACAGCGCCTGCGCTGCTTGCCGCAAGTGGATATTGATCACTTACGCAGGATGACCCAGATCGCATGGATGATGCCGGGTAGGTAGCCGCAGAGCGTGAGCAGGATGTTCAGCCAGAACTGAAGGCCGAGACCCACCTGCAGGAAAACGCCGACGGGCGGCAGGATGATGGCGAGCAAAATGCGAATGACGTCCACGATCTAAAATCCCATGTCCATTGTTATCGGGCCAGTAACGTGGTTCGACACCGATTGGTTCAACTTCACTTTCGACCGCGCACATACATACCGTCCATTCGTTGCGGACTCGCTTGCCGCCACAGGCCACTTCCGCAGGGTCGCGCCCTAAAATAGTTTTGAAATAAAACGGCTATGGTGTTGTCTCTTTACGGTTTGATAACCAAATCTGTCTGACGGTAAGAAAGGGTGTTCATCGCCTCACCATATCCACATTAGCGCCTATGGTAGGACCCATGAAAAAGCCGATAGACAAAGCCGGACTGATCTTCGTCGCTCTCCTCTGCGTCCTGATCGGTCTTGTCCTCAGCATCGCCCTTTTTCGCGGCAACGTCCACATTGCCCCGCGGGGTATCGCTCCACAGGGCCAGGATGGGTCTCTGATTCCCCGCACAGCACCACATCAACAGACCAATTAAGCTCGGTCAGAAGCCAATCTGACCGCTTGGCTCGCGTTAAAGCGTGACTGGACGCAAAGCCTCCTTGTGGCCATGGGTGTGCATCGACGAAGATCAAATTCCGCTGAGCGCAACGTCGCGAGCGGCGTGATCAATGCGCTCCTGCAGCGCCACGGTGACGGCCTGTAGAAATTCCTGGCGCCGCGGCTCGTCATCTGCTGCCGGTGAGGACTTCAATCGCACGAGAATTTTGTTCATGAACCCCACATGGTTAAAGCTATCGGCTGCGATATTGACCTCAACCTCCTCCATGTAGTGGGCGAGGTGAGGCTCCAACTCCAGGTTCTCATCCATCTGGTACCGATTGGCCATCTGCTCCCCAAGCATCGCCATCTGCGCGTAAGGGCCAAATTCGTCGATCATTCAATCTCCTCTTGTGTTGAGAGACTAAGATAGGCGAGGCAATGAAGAAGCACGAGAGGCAGAAAATCCACATCGCGAAAACGTGAGATTTCGGTGATCAGTCAAGAAATATGGAGCGAACATTTAGTCAGATAATGGTGCCGCTTACGTGAGGCATTTCCCGAAATCTAAGGCGTTGAATATTAACGTCTTTACAAGCGGGTAGTGAGACACGATGTCTCACTCCTAAGTACCAGTTTTCTACTCTGACTATGGATGCATGGCAAGGAGGCAAATTACCAATTTCACTCATCCGTTACTGCTGGGATGTACGAGACGGTGGCGCAAGAGGGAGCGCCAACCATCGCTTAAAAGCCTTAGAGAGCGGGCTTTCACGGACAGCTAGGGGGACACGATGTCCCCCTTTTGTGTCTCTGCATTTCACACCAGCATATGGTATGCAACAATCAATCTCTCGATCTTCATGCATCAGCCGTGCTTGTACTTACTTTATGTTCTATGAATGTTCCAGGCTCGTAAGCCTTCGTAGCTAAAGCCAAGGGATAACCTCACAGCTGCATTTGTATCAGTCAGCTTTCGAAACTCGGCTCTTGGAGCAAAGAAGGCGGGCATGCCGCTTACGATGATCGTGCCTGCCTGTAGCGAGCGGATTTCATCGATCCGGCCCTCTACCTGAGCAAGATCAGTTGCATTTGAGAAAAAATCTCGCTGCTTATCCCAAATGCCTAGCTCGGTGTGATGGAGTAGTGGAATGGCGCGCCCAAGCGTCGGCTTGGCAAGCCATTCGAGGGATTTTCTTCCCACCGCCGATGTCGAATGTTGACGGCAATAATCTTGGTACTTTTTTGCTTCTAGGAGACTCCCAGGAAATCCCGATCTATGAGCTATAAAATGTAAAACCATAAGATAATAACGCGACTCTGGGTTGTCTCCAAGCAACGTTGCCCTGTAGAATTTCTCAATTGCCAAAGTGATCGAAGCGTCTGGAAGCATTCTGTACGCTCTCAACCAAAGCCTTAAGTCAACTATACTGCTAGGGTCATCCGAAAGATTATCTTCGCAAAGATGAACAATGTCGCGATAAACCGCGATATTTTTCTGCTTCGCCCAGTAACCAATATCTCTAAAATAAGCACTTGAGATCAGCCGCCGAATTGGCCCCTTTCGAACGTCTGGCCGCTTTAGAAGCGCAGATAGCTCCGAAACAACTTGGGTCATGTTTCCCAAAAGTTGCTGATAGTCAGCATCGCATCGAACTCGCCGCTCGGACGGATCACCAACCGCCTCCAAGCGGTGCAATTCGTGAAAAAGTGACTGGGTATAGTCTAATTTTTCACGACACCAAAAAGCCGCGTAACTGTTACCGGCTAAGAAGCTGACAAAATTCCCAGACTTTGAAAGAGAGAAGATTCTGCTCAAGGTATGTATCGTCATTTGAATAGGGGTTATAAGCGGAAAGTTGCTGTCCATTGAAATTTGGAACGACTTTTCGAACGCGGATCGAGCTTTATTGAAAAGTTCATCTATCTCACCGATGAGGCCGTCGAGATCTAATCCAACTACCGTGTCAACCTGCAGTCGTCTCTCTATCTCAAAACGGTATATCATTCCCAGAATGTGATATGGCTCATCGTTAGACTCGTCCAACACAATGGCCTGTTTTACGATCCTCTCCGCCTCGTCAAAGCTTCCAGAGCGCTTATAGTTCATGTGCCGCCCTAGATGGCTCAAGAAAAATGGATTATCGGGGAACGCTGAAACCAAGGCTTCTAATAGCCTCCGCTCACCATATGGCGATCCCAAAAGTTCAATCAGCTCTGAGAAACGCGACTTTCCCGACACGTCGTATGATTGCCGCTCTAAAAACAAGTCGTAAAGTATTTCCAAAATTTTTGAATTATCTTGTAGCCCTAATTTGACGATATCATTTATAAATTCGATGCAGAATTCGTTTAACGATGCAATCCATGCGTCTGGGTTGGTGCTTTCCAGCGGTCTTAGGTATTGTTTGAGCATTTCTTCCGCAAGCAGTGGATGTTTTATTCCAACGCCTTGTGACGTATTAATTAAAAGTCTTTCTGGACCGTCACCTAGAATACTCTCAAGGTTACCGGCACTAGATGTAGCGTCAATTCCCATCAGTACATTGAGAGCAGTAAGGGGAATTTTCTCTTGTGAATATCGAGAGATTAATGCCAGCTGACAGAGCGGCTTCATCAATGTTTGCGGTACAGATTCTAGGCAGTTTTTAACGAAATCAGGTATCTTCTTAAAATTTCTCTCAAAAGAATAAAGGCCGAAAAAGAATGGAGACCTATAGAATTCGAAATCCTTGTGTGTGGCAAGATCTCGTAGTTTTTCTATTCTATCGCTACTTGCCTTGGAAGAGAAAACTCGGAAAAAACGCTGCGCCTCATTGAACGTCATAGGATCGGCCAACGCAACTGCGGTGTCTGTGGTTGTAGGAGACTGATGACGCCGTACGTCTAAAATCAAAAACCTGACATTTCGTCCGCGCAGCTCGGTATAGAGAAAGTCTCGTTGCCCAGCAGTTACAAATGCCGCCTCAAGAATGATCAGCAGGGGCAGTGAAGTTCGACGAAAGGCAAAGTCGAGTACCTCTATCACATCCCTACTAAAGCTTGTGACAACAAACGCCGGGAACTCATCCCTAAGTTCCCATGCCGCACGTCGAGCAACTGTAGTGCCTCCAGCTCCGGGGCTGTGATTGATCGAATACGATTCGTTTGGTGATGCAGCCAGTCGGGTTCGTAAATGCTGTACGAGTTGGCGGGTTACATCGCGGTCGACATCGCGACGAGCATCCAGGTCGTCCCAATTAACTGTCCCTCCCTGCAGAAAGCCACTGTCGCCGTCAGACGCGGATGCGATTAGTGACGGGCTTGCGGGTACAAGCTCTACTGCTCCCCTAAACAGGGATGCATCCTCGCTTGATAGCATCTCTAATTTTTTTGCTCCATCGCCTGACCGGATAGGAATCCAAAGCGATTTTCGCTGAGAGACGTCGCCAATTATTTGATATATTCCGAGACAAAAGTCTTCGATGTCGCATTTGACTTCGATGCAATTTTCAATTTCGTCTTTAAATTGCGGGTATGACGAAGGCACGGATGGATCTGAAACAAAAACAAACCGAATAAATCCTGCCGCAACCTCCTCAATTGCGGTAGCTATTGCTTTCTTTTTGGGCGATTCCCCATCGTCGCCTAGTATAACCAGTGTTATCGGCTTTGGTACATTTGAGTGATAGACCTCCCTCACCAGCTTTCTGACGACTTGTAGAGTTTCTTTCCTCCATATCGCAAGTGGAATTGGGGCGCCGTCTTCTTGGGTAGCATTCGCAGCGAGCCAGCACGAGGATGAAGAAAGGTTATCGCCGGATTGGACTTGGTGTGGGAGCAGATGTGTTACCGTCTTTTGCTGTTGCATCAGAGGTACACCTGACTTGGCAAAAGAGGATTCCAAGCCTTCCTTTGCGAGATCGATTATTAGGGACCAAGGCAGTCTGGATATAAGTTTTTGTGAAAAATCTGATTTTTTGGATAAAAACTGATCGGACAATAATATAAAACATGATTTTTCTTCGTCGAATTTGCTACATTTCTCCCACGCAGATTTCCAATGGTCCGATTTTGGCAGAGGTTTTTCAGTCGAAGCTGAAATCAACACTCCGTCCTCGGGAATCGCTATCCTTGAATATTCAAGGAGCGCCCTTGCCGCTTCTGCGGCATATATAAATGCGAAGAATTTCTTCTTTTTTGATAACTCTTCATCATCATCGAGCGATTTCTTATTACAGAAATCTATACCTGCCGCTATTCTTGCTACGAGGACTTGCTTCTTAACGTCTTCTATTCTTTGAGGGAATTTTATTCTGCTCCAGTCGCCAACCTCGTACCTCAGTGCGCCTACGCTAAATAGAAGGCCTACGTCATCTTGAGCCGATGCCTTAATCCCATCCTGCGTCTTTTCGACACCTCTGAGGTCTCTGCAAATTTCTGACCATCGCTGTGGCGGCAGCATCTGCCTCTTCATCAAGAGGAAACTCAACTCCAAATATGCATTATCGAAAAACAAACATCCTTTTTCATTAAATTTTTCAAAGTCGATGATGTGGACAGAAGGCTTTTCACCATAACGAGCTAACAGTATGTTGCCAGGATGGAAATCCCCGTGAACAGCTCCCCGTATCGTCGCTAGATCGATCTGCCCCCCAAAAGACCTTGGATCGCCAAAAGCCATCGGGTTCGGGTAATCTTGGCCATTGTAGCGAAAAGCAGATGCATCTTTTGGGAGTCCCGCGTATTCCAACATAAACTGAGGTATTCTGCTGGAGTGGCTTATCTGCCTTTGAACTAAACTTGTAAGCACACCGAAAACGCTGTCGCGTGAATGGTCGAAGTTTGAATTGGAATTCCAAACCGCTAAAATTTCACGCGCGGCAATCCCAAGTGAAACATTAAGCTTTTTGCTTGGGATTTCAGAGAGCGTCTCGACCTCAAGCAACCCGTCTCCAGCAACTGACATGAGAAACGCACTATGATTACCATTGCTGAAAGTCGCCACAATCTCAGGGATCGCATGTCTTGGCGTGCAACGCGACGCTAGCTGATGATTGGCAAGCTCTGTTTCTATCAGTTCTTTAGGGGCGAACTTCAGGATACCAGGTCCGTTGTATTTCGATGTTTCTATATCGACAAGCCATACATAAGCTCCTGACTTCCCCCCCAGTTCCTTCCTACCGGTCAGGGCTTGAGCGCCCCAATCAGTTAGTGCTTGGTTCAGGCAACTGTGAAACAATTCAGGAAATTTGGATAGATCGAGCATGCTGTGCTGGCTCCAAATGAAACAACATTGCACTACCTATAGTGCACATCTTAGTTTGGTTACACCTATCAAATGGCGCCAACATTAGCTAATCCACAGCGAAAGGGCCGGTCCATGAACTAAGAAATTTTTGCGGAGGGGGTATATAAGCAGCTTTGTACAGCCGTTTCCCCCATGGGGCTCTATCGGCTGGGTGCCATTCAATTCACTACGGGCGATGCTTACGATCTTCATTAACAGCCGTCATCACAGCCGAAAGAACATAAGGCGGGGTACAGAGGGTTGTCCGTAGGGGTATACCACAACGTACATCTGGAATGGTGTACGAAAGCGTGTACGATTAGGTTGACTTTAATCAACGTACATGCATTTTAACGGACATTACCCTAACGGATAAAGGAACGGGTCATGTCCAAGACTGTACTCTATGCTCGCGTGTCAACCATCGACCAGACACTTGATCACCAGCAAACGCAAGCCGAACAAGCAGGCTTTGTCATTGACGAAGTGATTGCAGACCATGGCGTATCAGGCGTAAGCACCAGACTTGCGGACAGGCCGCAAGGCAAGAGGCTGTACGATAAGCTGCGTCACGGTGATGTACTGGTTGTTCGTTGGGTTGATAGGCTTGGCCGTAACTACGAGGACGTGACGGACGCCATACGGCATTTTATGCGGCAAGGGGTGATCGTTAAAACCGTGATCAACGGCATGACGTTCGATGGGGCGACGGCGGACCCAATACAGCAGGCCGTCAGAGATGCGCTGATTGCGTTCATGGCCGCGACGGCACAAGCTCAAGCCGAAGCCACGAAAGCCGCTCAGCGGGCCGGTATCGAGGCAAGCAAGGGTGATGCCGAACGCTATCGAGGCAAGAAGCCGAGCTATGACCGGAAGGTGTTCCGGCAGGTGGTGGATATGCTGGCAATCGGGAACGGCGCTTCGGAGATTGCGAAGGCCACCGGATTGACCAGACAGACCGTGCTCAGGATCAAGGGCGATCAGGCCGGGGCGGAAACGGCTCTAGTCAAGTGGGGTATGTGATGCCGCAGCTTTGCTCTAAAGCTTTGCCTTTAAACGGTTTTCTGTGGTTTCTGTCGATCTGGACCCTAATAGGAAATAGAACTCTGCATAAATTAGTTTTCGCTGATGCCGTATCGGTGTACTCCCAGTTGAAAGCACAGCTTTAAAGCTGGATACAAGCTGACTGCAATATCAAGCCAATGCTTACTGATAAAATGCTGATGCATGATGGCCGGTCCGGTTGCGGATTGGAGCAGTGCGGGAAGCCTGCCAGACCCTAATAGGAATAAGAGGCCGGATGCCGAATAACCCTATATGATGCCAAATCCCAATAATCAATGTACGATGTATCAGTATATTCCCAGTTATATATAGATTAATATACAGATTATAATAAATTAATGATGTATATGTTCATTATATGATAGATATAAATACAAATACATAATTATGATAAACACGGGTTAATATCATTAGATAAAATGTAAATGAATAAGCCGGTATAATAACGTGTAGACGTTAATACTGCTCAAGACCACGGCAGCTAAACTGATTTCAGCAATAGCAAGCATGCCACAAGTATGCCAGCCCTAATTCGGCCCGTAAGCCAGAGAGTACGATAATTGGTTCATGAATCATGTTTTCAGGATAAATACAGAAAATGAGTACAGAACAGTGTGTTTATTATCTGTAATTACCATGTTTACTCGATTTATGTTATAATGTACGAGTTATATCAGCGAGCTATATTATATAGAGTACAATACGGATTGGAAGTAATAAAGTGCTGATGGTTTGAACTTAGTAACCCCGGATGTTTCCGATCTCGAATTCCGCGCCGTTTGATTTGGCCTTCGGTACCTGTTCTTTCGGCCACAGGAGTCCGTCAGATCGCAAGCGGGGCTTTGAGTGGGCAATGAGGCGCCGAGACGAAAAACGCTCACCAGCGGGCAAATATGGGAATTTCATTGTTTGCTAAGTAAATGCAAGCCTCTGATTTTATTCAATGTTCTCGTACACGTGTCTCGTAGAGTTATCCTGTTTTGAGCGACTATTCGCCTTGGCTGTACGGAAAGCCTGCTAGCACCATGGTTGCTTTTTCCCGTTCCATGTCCGCGCCAAACCTTCCGATACAAGCATGTCGCCAATGGATCGACCATCCTTTACCAGCACTCGAAGCTTGCGCCCGTACTTATCGTCATCACGTCCCGGCCATGCCTGCATCTGGAAGGGGCCGGCATTGACCAGTTCCATGAGCCGCACTTTCGCCCGTTTTCCCAGCGCCTTTTCGGCTGCACAACGTGGCTGGCTGATTTCCGGTGTATCGATGTCGGCAATGCGGATTTTAATACCGTTGCTCCAAAGTGTATCGCCGTCCACGATGCAGTTGATGCGAACAGCTCCGATACAATGCCCGTATGTCACTCTGGGCCTGTTGACTGTCAGTGAGACATTCCGCGGCATCTGCTCATTGCGTCCGTAGGCAGGGACAATCTGCTTGCTGGTCACTGAAGGCTGCGCGACGGCTGTACTGTCACCAATAACACGAGATGCACCCACGCCGATAACAAAGCTCCCGGCCATAGCAATGCCAACGATCCCGATTAACGAGCCTGCTGAAACTGATCGGGCGTTATGTCGTTGCGTGGACGGCATTACATTGGACATGGCAACACTCTCACTTGCCCGCGATGGATACACATAGGCCGTATATGTTCGCCTACCCGCATCGGTGAAATTTTAGGAAATACTGAAATTCAGGCGTGCGAGGTCGCTGGTATCGGGGCTACTCCGTCCTTGGGATACTTCGCTTGCAGATATTCGTCGTAGCGCATCCCGAACATGTCCTTGAACAAAGTCTCGATGTTGAAGCGGACGATTTGGCCCATCATCATGGCGGCAGCCTCCTCATTTGTTTTTACCTGCCTGATAATCTCGTCACGATGAGCGAGTAGTTCCGCCTCGGTAATATCAGTGCCGGTTTCTTCCTTGTGCATGGCGCGTATGAACGGCCCTAGTGCCGCATGGCTGTTGGCCCACTGGATGTTTGCGGAAAGCAGTTTGCGGATGTCGGCAAGGGCCTTCGGATAATCGCCTTGCTGCATGTTGCGACCGTGCTTGTCCCGTAGGTAATTGCCCAAACTGGCGATGAACGACTGTTGCACACCTCCGGCAATGCGCGGTTCCATGAGGCCGACGAGCTCCTCCGGGATGTCGCCCGTACCATAGCTGTAGAGGCACAACGTATTGGTGGCGTGGTAGACGGAAAACCGTCGCACCCAGTCGTCTTGCTGCGCTGGTGCCGATGTCCGGTTCTTGTAGAGCCAGTAGACACAACCCGCGATGACAAGAAGTACGATGATTTCCATGATACGGCCCCCATATGGAAGGGCGGTAGGCACGGTACGTCCCCGTGAATTGCCCTTCGATCCTCTGGTGATCGGGGAGTTAGTAACCGCACAGCGACGGCCCCACGGCCTTTAGTTCGGAGAACCTGTTGCATACGCCGCAGGCTCCCCGACCATAAAGGTCGAAGAGTGGTGCTGATTTGGCAGCACACATACCTAGCTGTAGGGGTTACTAAGCCCCTGAAGCCGCACGTACGGCTCCAAGGTCTGTTTCTCGTATTCAGGAATCCGTGTCAATCCTGAATAGCAGTTTCAGGCGTCTGCGCTGGCTGGCTGTAGTCAAGCTTCTGTATCGCGTCGTTTAACACCTGTAGCGTATGGCCACCGAAGTAATTCTGGTAGGTCACACCCTGCTGACTATGCCCGACAAGAGCTTTGACCAGTGGGTCAGGTACGTGCGCATTCACAAGCTGCGTAACAACGGTATGGCGAAGGCTATGAAAAACCAGTTCCTTTGTTTTGAGGTTGAGCGTAGGCAAGAGCTTCTCGTTGAACCATCTGCCAAGATTGCGACCCCGGCCATGCTCAACCGAGTTTGGTAGCTCGTGAAAAAGCTTCTGTTTGCCCTGTTTGCGCAGCGCCTCGACATGATCCAGCAGTCCAAGCCTGATAAGTTCGCAGTGTATTGGAACCCTGCGCTTTGAAGCCTGCGTCTTTAGCTGCTTATCGTCGCCCTCGTCGTTAAGGTCGAAAAACCAGATACCGTCCTGCTGCCTGATGTCAGCAAGATCAATCTGTGCAATCTCGTTAAGTCGTGCGCCCGTGTAAACACCGATGAGCGGCCCCCATTTCTGGTACTGCTTTCTTGCATACATGATGCTGTTGTCCACGATGGCGTCCAGAATGGTGCGCACCTGCTCAGGCGTGAAGTCCTCACGGCCCTTCTGTATACGATGCCGGTTCTGCTTGACCGCCACACCTGCAAACAGGTTCCGTTCTATGTAGCCGTGCTGGTGAGCGTAGCCGAATAGATCGTTGTACGTCTGTAGATACTTGTTGATGGATGGTACGGACAGGCGGGGCAGGTTCGGGATTTTTAGAACCTCCGCCAAAGGCTTGCCCTTCGTGGCCTGCTTCTTGTGCCTGTGTGTCGGCAAGCTGGTGAGCGTGTCCTTGACGATTGTCACATCCTGCGGGGTGAATGTGCTGACGTCCCGATCTGCGCCGAATAGTTCGATCAAAAGACCGATATATTCCTCTTTCCCCATGATCGTTGTCTTGACCCAGTTATCACCAAGTCGCCGTTCCCGCATGAACCGTTGCGCCAACTGATCAAGGCTTATGCCTGTAACTGCTGACTTGGTTTCGGACGCGGAGTGGCCCGTACTCGTCTGTGGTACTGCGGGAATTTGCGGCGCGCTAAGGTCGAACTCTCCCATCGATGCATCGTAGTCGAGGACGGATTTCAGAAAGCTGCGGAAGGCTCGTTTGAAATCCCGTTCAAGCCATCCATATTGCTCGCTGTCTTCGGCAACCGGAACATTGTACTTGCCGATGAAGCGAGCCAGAAATTCATCGTCGGATTTGACGAGAGCGAGGGGAGTATCTGTCTCTATTGCCTGTTCAGCCACGGCAAGACTGGTTTCGTAGGTTTGTCTGTCACTATCGTTCAGCCTACCCTTGGTGTCTATCTCGGCTCTGCTATCATCCAGCAGCTTGCGGAAATGCTCTGTCAGCAAACCGCGCAATTCATCGTACCGCATCCCGTATGTAATTCCATGCTCATTCAACTGTTCGCCTATCTGGATCATAGGACGAGACAAGCGCAATGCTTTTCGTGGGTCGCGTGTCTGTAGCGAAAGCTTGATCGTTTCGGCTTTCTGACGTGGGTGTAGCTGCTTGGGCAACGGCCAGCGGAAGTAGAATACACCATGCCGGGACTTTAGAATGTAGGATGGGATAAACAAAGAAATGTCTCACCGAAATGTCCCACCTGTGGAAACCGGCATCCAAGTCTTTGATTCTAAAGGAAATGGTGCCGCTTACGTGACTCGAACACGTGACCCCGTCATTACGAATGACGTGCTCTACCAACTGAGCTAAAGCGGCCTGCGCAAGCGCCGAAAATCTCTCGGCGCGGCGTATGGCGGGCTGATACAGCCATTGTGGCGGGATTTCAAGCGCTGAATGTCAGCTTGTTGAAAATTTCCCGCAGGCGACAAGCTTGTTCGCCTATGACGCGCAGACGCGCTGCTTCGCCGCAGCGTACTCCTGGGCGAGCCGGTCGACGAGTGCGGAGACGGGTTCGATGGCCTTCACCGCGCCCACTCCTTGCCCTGCGCCCCAGATGTCCTTCCAGGCTTTGGCGCCTGTGGAGGCGGTGGCGAAATCCATTTTTGAGGGATCGGCGACGGGCAGATTGTCGGGATCGAGACCAGACGCGACGATCGAGGCCTTCAGATAGTTGCCATGCACGCCGGTAAAGTAGTTGGAATAGACGATGTCATTGGCATGCGCCTCGACGATCGCCTGCTTGTAGGCTTCCGCCGCGCGCGCTTCGCGGGTGGCGATGAAGGGCGAGCCGATATAGGCCATATCCGCCCCCATGGCCTGGGCCGCCAGAATAGAGCCGCCATTGGCGATGGCGCCGGCGAGCAACAGAGGGCCATCGAACCATTCGCGGATTTCCTGAACCAGCGCGAAGGGCGAGAGCGTACCCGCATGGCCACCGGCACCAGTCGCCACCGCAATGAGACCATCCGCACCCTTTCGGATCGCCGAGTTGGCGTGGCGGTTGTTGATCACGTCATGCAGCACGATCCCGCCATAGGAGTGGATCGCGGCGTTGACCTCCGGGACAGCACCCAAGGACGAGATCACGATCGGCACCTTGTATTTCACGCAAAGCCCAAGATCATGTTCCAGCCGTTTGTTGGACATATGCACGATCTGGTTGACCGCAAAAGGCGCGGCCGGCCGGTCAGGATTTGCGGCATTGTGCGCGGCAAGCTCTTCCGTCATCATCGCCAGCCACTCGTCCAACTGGCTCTCCGGGCGGGCGTTCAAAGCGGGAAACGCCCCCACCACGCCTGCCTTGCATTGTGCCAGCGTCAATTCCGGATGAGAAATGATGAAAAGCGGCGAGGCAATCACCGGCAGTCGGAGATTGTCCTTGAGAATGGACGGTAGCATGGTTCCTCCCACGGAATGATACTTGGCTATTTACGTTTACGCGCACGTAAGATTTAGCCGAGGTGAGCACCGTTGAAAAGCGAAAAGCGCAGGCAGACAGTAAGGCGTTGAGGACGTGCGGTGAGGATTGTGATGGGCGCTTGCCGGTAACCTTATGGCCCAACTGCCATAGTGGCGACGTTTTCCCCAAGCCAATCTCCGCTTTGCGGGTGAGGTGGCTTGCGGTTGGGGACGCGAGTCGTTACCGAATCGTAAACGTGGTGCCGAAGCGTTGATCTTTCGCGTATGGCGAGGAAGAAGGACCGAGAGTGAGCGGACTGGAAACGGCAATCAGAAATGCCCTGGAAAAATCGGATCGGTCGAATGCCGAAGTGCGCGCGCGCATCTACCAATCGTCGCGCCAGGCCTTGGAAGCCGGTCTGCGTAAGCAGGGCATAGATGACCAGACTGTCGTGGCGCAGCAGCGTCAGCGTCTGGAAAATCTCATTCACGCCATCGAGACGGAAGAGCGCAACCGCCTGCTGGATGTGGTCGAGGATCATGTGCGTCGGGAAACGCAACGTGCCGCGCCGCCTGTTGTCGAGCCTCCTGCCGTCGCGCAGTCTGCCCCCGCTGTCGCGGCACCGTCCGTTGCGCCCGCGCGGCGGCATGAAGACGAGGATGAGGGTGCCGCGATGCCAGTCGAGGCGCCGGTGCGCGCTGAGCCGCGCAGCGAGCCCGCATCTGAGCCGCCGGAGATGAGTGATTTTCGCGCCGAGCGCTCCGACGAGGCCTTGAGCCGCACGACCTCTGCGGCCGGTCCGTCCTTCGAAGCCTCTTCGCTTGCCTTCAAGCCGGAGCGTGCGGCCAAGGGCCGTCGCAAGAAGGGCATCATCACACGCCTTTTCATCTGGTTTACGCTTTTAACCTTCATCGGCCTTGGTGGCTGGTGGGTCTATAGTTCCGGCTTGCTGCTGAGCCCGGCCCAGCGGGACACCAGCGTTCCAAACCCGCCGCCTTCGGTGGAATCGGAAGATTTCGACGGTCAGCAGAGCCCCCAGGAGCCGACGCTTGCCGCCGGCCGCGGTTTCTCTGACGCCTGGCAGGAGGTTTTCAACGCGGATCGCGGAAATGCGGGGCTCCAGCCCGGTTCGCTTTCCAAGGTGGAAAACGTGGCAACCGGCGGCGGGAAGGCCGTTCGCGTCACGTCTCAGTCGGCGGATGCCGCAGGTAACATCGCCATCACCGTTCCGGCCGAAGTGCTGCGGGAGATGGCGGGCAAGTCCTCGACGATTTCGATCACGCTGCAATCTGGCAGCAATGGTCAGAGTCAGGTGTCGGTATCCTGCGACTTTGGCACACTTGGAGATTGCTCGCGCCATCGCTTCACTGCCACGCAGGAGCGGGCGGATATGCTGATCAATGTGAGTTTCGATCGAACCATGGCGCCGAATGCGCCTGGCCGTATCTTCATCAACAGCGATATCGATGGCACCGCCCGCCCGATCAACCTCTATTCGGTTCGCATCTTGCCAGGTCAGTGAAACCAGAAATGAAAAGAGGCAGGCCGCTGTGGGTCTGCCTCTTCTCCTTGGGTGTGCTAATCACCTCGGCTTGAAAGCGGAGCGACGACGATCGTCGCTCAAGCTATTTTAAAAACTTCGGTCCGCTTCCCAAAATCTTCTCATCGATCTTGCCGATCGCCCTCTCATCCTTGCCGTCATAATTGAGCGACGTGAGAATATGACGGATCAGATTGAGCCTCAGCCTGCGCTTGTCATTGGCGCGGATCACCGTCCATGGCGCGTCCTCTATGTGGGTCTTGTCCAGCATCTCGTCGCGCGCTGCGGTGTAGTCGTCCCACTTGGTCAGGGCGGCGATATCCATGTCGGAAAGCTTCCAGGATTTCAGCGGGCTGTGGCGCCGGTCATGGAAGCGCTCGAGCTGGGTCTCGCGTCCGATATCCAGATAGAACTTGAAAAGGTTCACGCCCTCATGCACCAGCATTTTTTCCAAACGCGGTACTTCTTTCAGGAAGCGTTTGTGCTCTTCCGGCGTGCAGAAGCCCATGACCGGTTCGACACCGGCGCGGTTATACCATGAGCGGTCGAACAGCACGAACTCTCCGGCTGTCGGGAAATGGGCGATGTATCGCTGGAAATACCATTGGCCGCGTTCGGTTTCTGTCGGCTTCGTCAGCGCCACTACGCGTGCATAGCGCGGGTTGAGATATTCACGAACTGCGGCAATCGAGCCGCCCTTTCCGGCAGCGTCACGGCCCTCGAACAGCGCCATGATGCGTTGGCCCGTGGCCTGCTGCCAGAACTGCACCTTCACCAGTTCGATCTGGAGCGCTTCAATCTCCGCCTCGTATTCTTCCCGGCCGAGCTTCTTGTCATAGGGAAAATCCCCGGATGTCAGCTTCTTGTCCTCGACCCAGTCGGGCAGCACCGGATCGTCGATATTGAAGACCCGCTCCTTGCCATCGATCGTCAATGTCACGGATCTGTCCTTGACGGTTTCGCTCATGCTCACTCCCTTTTCAGCCTATGGCATTTTGTCTTCTTAAGGTCAGCCTGACACTCAACGAATTCAAGAGCAAAGAGATTCCGGCATCGAAGCTCCATCCACATAAATTTTGCCGGCTAAGGCTTGCAAAAGGACAGGGCGAAGAATCTCTGTCATGAAAGGCGATTATGACGGTCGGATCGGGAGCGAGACGAATGGATAAGATTCGCGATGGCAATGGCAGCGATGGACGGGGAGGGTGCGTTGTTTAAACAGATGCGCCGCATGCGGAGAAACTGGCTTGCGCTTTTCGTCGTCACGATGCTTGCAGCCTTGGCGCTTGTCGAATGGCGTTCACCTTACGTCGTCGTTGCATTGTGGCTTGCCGCCATCCTTGCCATCCTCTTCGTTGCGCCATCCAATGTCATCAAGAAGGACGAGAAGAAACCCAAGGTGGAAGCGCAGCCTCAGGGCGCGGTTGATCAAGGGTTGATCGCAGGCGTGCGAGCTGGCATTGCCGTTCTCGATACGCCCGTTTTTATCCTCGACCAGGACGCCGGCGTGCTCTTCGAAAACGCCGCCGCCGAACGCGCCTTCGGTACTCTCCCGGTTGGTTCCCATATCTCCGGGAGGCTGCGTTCGCCGGGCCTGCTCGACGTTATTCGCGAAACCATCGCCACGGGTCAGCCGAACCAGGTGGAGCATTCCGAGCGATTGCCATCCGAACGCGTCTTCATTGTCCGCATCGCGCCTGCCGACATGCCACGGACGTCGGGCGCGCCCTTTTACATCCTGTCCTTCCGCGACATCTCGGATCTGCGTCGGATCGACCGCATGCGCAGCGATTTCGTCGCCAATGCCAGCCACGAGCTGAGAACGCCGCTCGCCTCCCTGCGCGGCTTCATAGAAACCATGCAGGGACCGGCACGCAACGACCCGAAGGCGCAAGAGCGCTTTCTCGGCATCATGCTTGATCAGGCAACCCGAATGAGCCGCCTGGTCGATGACCTGATGTCGCTGTCGAGGCTTGAGCTTCGCGCCAATATCGCGCCGGATCAGACAGTCGATCTCGTGCCGCTTCTTGGCCACGTGCGGGATTCTCTGCTGCCGCTTGCCGGCGATTTGGATGTCGAGATCAAGCTGCATATGCCGGAAAGACCCGTAGAGGTGAATGGTGACCGGGACGAGTTGGTGCAGGTGTTCCAGAACCTTGTCGAAAACGCCTGCAAATATGGTCAGGATGGCAGGGCCGTCGATGTGTTTTTGCGTGCGGATGCGGGCAAGCCCGTCGAAGTCAGTGTCGTGGACAAGGGTCCGGGTATTCCCGCCGAGCATGTTCCGCGCCTTACCGAGCGGTTCTACCGCGTCAGTGTCGCAGACAGCCGCTCAAAAAAAGGCACCGGTCTCGGCCTTGCCATCGTCAAGCATATTTTGACCCGCCACCGCGCCCGGCTCATTATCCGCTCTGAAATTGGCGTCGGAACGGACTTTACTGTGAGGTTTTGACATGAAAGCCCGGTCGCTTCGATCCGATTTTTAAAATAATATTTTAAATCAATAATTTAACGTGTCACAAATCTTTCACCGAAGTGACATAAAAGGGTGTGGCAAGACTGGTTATGAAGAGGCCGCCGGGACAGCCCATACGGGCTTAAGGATCAAGCCTCTTGCCGGCACAGTTCACGAAAGCCCGAAAAAGGGCCCCACGACGGGAGAGTCATAATGAACTTCTTTAAATTGTCTGCAGCAGCTCTGGTGGCGTCCGTTGCCTTCGCGGGTGCCGCTTCTGCTCGCGACCAGATCCAGGTTGCTGGTTCCTCCACGGTTCTGCCTTATGCAAAGATCGTTGCTGAAAGCTTCGCCGAAGCTTTCCCGAACTTCAAGGCACCGGTTGTTGAGTCCGGCGGCACGGGCGGTGGTCTGAAGGCATTCTGCTCCGGCGTGGGCGAAGGCACGATCGACATTGCCAATGCATCGCGCAAGATCAAGGCTGACGAGCTGGCAGCCTGCAAATCCGCTGGCGTTGCTGACGTTCAGGAAGTGAAGATCGGTTACGACGGTATCGTCTTCGCCATGGACAAGTCCAACAAGGACGTCAAGTTCGAGCCGAAGGATCTGTACCTCGCTCTCGCCGCTGAAGTCGTCAAGGATGGCAAGCTGGTTGCCAACCCCTACACCAAGTGGTCCGAAATCAACAAGGACCTGCCTGACGTAGAGATCGCTGCCTACATCCCTGGCTCCAAGCACGGCACGCGCGAAGTCTTCGAAGAGAAGATCATGGCTGACGGCTGCAAGGAAGCTGGCGCGACGGACGTGATCAAGGGTCTGGTTTCCGACGCCAAGCAGGCTGCTGCCAAGTGTGTTGCCATCCGTAAGGACGGCAAGGCTGTCGATATCGACGGCGACTACACCGAGACGCTCGCTCGTATCGATGCCAACAAGTCCGGCGTCGGCGTCTTCGGCCTCGCTTTCTACGACAACAACAAGGACAAGCTGAAGGTCGCGACCGTCGGTGGCGTTGTTCCGTCCACCGAAACCGTTGCTTCCGGCAAGTACCCTGTCTCGCGTCCGCTGTTCTTCTACGTCAAGAAGGCTCACCTCGGCGTCATCCCTGGCCTGAAGGAATATGTCGAGTTCTTCACCTCTGACGAGATGATCGGCCCTGACTCCCCGCTCGCCAACTACGGTCTGGTTGCTGCCCCAGAAGCAGAGCGCAAGGAAATCCGCGCTCAGTTCGAATCCGGCAAGACCATGTAATAAAGCTCGAGAAAGCGCAGCGCTGAAACGCTGCGCTTTCTCACCTCTTCCTGTTGGCAAAGTCGGTTTGTCGGGCCTTGCGACATCTCGAAGGGTTGACAGTTCCTATTTATCGTAAGACGACCCCGCCGATAAATATGATGTATCAACCCGGAATGCGTGAACTGAATACAGATCCGGTATCGTGCGGTGATCAGCCGTCGGTGCTGCGCTCTAGGTGAAATGATGCCGCATCGTGCCGCGTGGCGCGCCGAGGAAACTCTCCATGAACATATCCATCCTTCTGCTGATATTGGCGCTGATCGGCGTCTCCAGCTACGTGCTTGGCAAACGTCGGGCCATGGCGCTTGCCGGCGGACGCCCCTCCAGCATGCACTCCCGTTCTGGCTATCACGGTTCCTACGTCCTCATCTGGGCGCTCATTCCTTCCGCGCTGATCCTGGCGGCGTGGCTGATCATCAGCCCTATCATCGTCAACTCCGCGGTGCATGAAAGCTTCCCGGATGACATCAAAGCACAGCCGGAAGCCCAGCAGAGCCTCACCTATGGCATGGTCGTTTCCATTGCCCGTGGCCTTACCCAGGTTTCGCCGCAGGAATATGACGCGCTGAAAGCCGATCCCGCGACGGCACGCGCGGTCCTCGCTTCTAAAGGTGTGGCCATCGCCGGCGATCCGCAGCCCTTCATGATCGAGTCCGCAGAAAAGCTCAATAACATGTCGGCGGTCAGCCGTATCGCCATGGTGCTCGTGGTGCTTGCCACGGCCATCGCTGGGGCCTTCAAGGCGCTCCGCGGCCTGGCACCGCGCTTTCGTGCCCGTAACAAGGTGGAGAAGGTCATTCTCGGCGCGCTCGTTCTTGCATCGTCGATCGCGATCTTGACCACGATCGGCATCGTTATGTCGATGCTGACGGAAGCCACGCAGTTTTTCCGGATGGTTCCGGCGCATCAGTTCTTCTTCGGCACGGTGTGGGATCCGCGTTTCGCCGCGGCTGGTTCGACAGACAGCTCCGGTCAGTTCGGCCTCATTCCGCTCTTGGCCGGCACGCTTTATATTGGCTTCGTCGCCATGCTGGTCGCGGTACCGGTCGGTCTGTTCTCGGCCATCTACATGGCCGAGTACGCAAGCCCCCGTTTGCGCTCGATTGCCAAGCCGCTGCTGGAAGTGCTCGCCGGTATTCCGACCATCGTCTACGGCTTCTTTGCGCTGACGACTGTGGGCCCATTCCTGCGCGACATCTCTGCCCAGATCAATGGTCTGGCAACCGGCGACTATGCCAGCTTCATCCAGGCGCAGAGCGTCATCACCGCCGGCTTCGTCATGGGCATCATGCTGATCCCCTACGTCTCCTCGCTGTCGGATGATATTATCACCGCGGTGCCGCGTTCGCTTCGCGACGGATCGCTCGGGCTTGGCGCGACGCGCTCCGAGACGGTCAAGAAGGTCATCCTTCCGGCCGCTCTTCCGGGCATCGTCGGGGCGATCCTGATGACCGCTTCACGTGCCATCGGTGAAACCATGATCGTGGTTCTGGCCGCCGGTGTTGCCGCACGCCTGCAGCTCAACCCCTTCGAGCCGATGACGACGGTGACCGTCAAGATCGTCAGCCAGCTGACCGGTGACCTTGAGTTTACCTCGCCGCAGACGCTCGTTGCCTTTGCGCTTGGCATCACGCTCTTTGCCATCACGCTTTGCCTCAATATCTACGCGCTCTACATCGTGCGCAAATACCGGGAGCAGTATGAATGACCGACGTCGTTACTCCGGGCATCTCCGCCCCTGCCGCAACGAAGAAGGTCCGTCGCGATATCGGCATCAAGCGCCGTTACGCTGCAGAGCGCCGCTTCCGCGCCTACGGTGTCGCCGCGATCTCCTTCGGCCTGCTGTTTCTCTTCCTGCTTCTCTGGTCCGTCATCGGCAAGGGCTACACGGCCTTTCAGCAGACGATGATCACGATCCCGGTCGAGTTTTCGCAGCAGATCATCGATCCGGACAATGTGCGCGCACAGAACCCGTCAAAGCTGATGACGGCCAATTACCCGGTTGTCGCCCGCAACTCTCTGGCCAAGGTGCTCGGCGTTTCGCTGGAGGATCGCACGGCGCTGCGCGCCGTCAACGCACTGATTTCCGATAGCGTCCGCACCCAGCTTCGCGACATCGTCACCTCCGATCCAAACGTCATCGGCACGACGCGCACCGTGTCGCTCCTGGCATCCGGCGATGTCGACAGCGCTTTCAAGGGCCAGGTCGATATGTCGGGCGAGGAGCAGAACCGCCGCATCTCCGACCAGCAGGTCGGTTGGATGAACGAACTGGTTGGCAAGGGTGCGCTGGAAAAGAAGTTCAACACCGGCATCTTCTTCAATGGTGCATCCAGCCGTCCTGAAGCCTCCGGTGTCGGCGTCGCGCTGATCGGCTCCTTCTACATGATGCTGATCGTGCTGGTGCTGTCGCTGCCGATCGGGGTTGCCGCTTCCATCTACCTGGAAGAGTTCGCGCCGAAAAACCGCCTGACGGACCTCATCGAGGTCAACATCAACAACCTGGCAGCGGTGCCATCCATCGTTTACGGTCTGCTTGGTCTGTCGGTCTTCATCAACTTCATGGGCCTTCCGCGCTCGGCCTCGCTGGTGGGCGGTCTGGTGCTGACGCTGATGACGCTGCCGACCATCATCATCGCCACGCGCGCTGCCTTGAAAGCTGTGCCACCTTCGATCCGCGCCGCAGCGCTCGGTCTCGGTGCCTCGAAGATGCAGACCATCTTCCATCACGTGCTGCCGCTTGCCATGCCGGGCATCCTGACCGGCACCATCATCGGCCTTGCACACGCGCTTGGCGAAACCGCGCCGCTCCTTCTCATCGGCATGGTGGCCTTCGTGGCGAATTACCCGACGACCCCGCTTGATCCTGCAACGGCCCTGCCGGTTCAGATCTACATGTGGGCGAACGAAGCCGAACGCGCCTTTGTTGAAAGAACATCTGGCGCTATCATCATCCTGCTTATGTTCCTCCTGGTGATGAATGTGGGCGCAATCCTGCTGCGTCGCCGCTTCGAACGGCGCTGGTAAAGCATTTCGAGGAAATGTGGATACCGGTTTTCTGCTCGGAAATGCGATAAGAAGCAAGGGAGAACGGAACAATGAACATGTTGTCGGAAGCAGCAGTTGAAAAGGCGCTGGACAAGAAAATGAATGAAGTTTCCTATAAGATGATCGGCAAGGACGTCTCCGTATATTACGGCGAGAAGCGCGCCCTTTACGATGTGAAGCTCAACGTTCGCGAAAACACGGTGACCGCTCTCATCGGCCCCTCGGGCTGTGGCAAATCCACCTTTCTGCGCACGCTGAACCGCATGAACGACACGATCGATGGTTGCCGCGTCACCGGCGAGATTACGCTGGACGGTGAGGATATCTACGATTCAGCAATCGATGTCGTCGAGCTTCGCGCTCGCGTCGGCATGGTGTTCCAGAAGCCGAACCCATTCCCGAAATCGATCTACGAAAACATTGCCTACGGCCCGCGCATCCACGGTCTTGCCCGCAACAAGGCAGATATGGACCAGATCGTTGAATCCGCCCTGCAGAAGGCAGGCCTCTGGAACGAAGCGAAGGACCGCCTGCAAGAATCCGGCACGGGTCTTTCCGGCGGCCAGCAGCAGCGCCTGTGCATCGCACGTGCCATCGCCGTTTCGCCGGAAGTCATTCTCATGGACGAGCCATGCTCGGCGCTTGACCCGATTGCGACCGCCAAGGTGGAAGAGTTGATCCACGAGCTTCGTGCCAACTACACCATCGTCATCGTGACGCACTCGATGCAGCAGGCCGCTCGCGTTTCGCAGCGCACCGCCATGTTCCACCTCGGCCACCTGGTTGAGGAGAACGATACGGACAAGATGTTCACCAACCCGGATGACCAGCGCACCCAGGACTATATCATGGGTCGTTTCGGCTGATCCTGCTCTTGCTTGCGCATCCCACCGCGCCTGTCGCTTGAGCCACTAAAAAGGCTTGCGACAGGGCGTTTCGAAACTGGAGACTACGAACATGTCGACACATTCCCACATCATGTCCGCCTATGATGAGGAGCTTAAGTTCCTCAGCCGACGGATCGCCGAAATGGGCGGCCTGGCCGAGCAGATGTGCGCCGATGCCGTGCGCGCGCTCGTCAATTCCGATGCGGCCCTGGCACAAAAGGTCATCTCGGACGATACGATCCTCGATCACGCCGAGCGCGAGATCGGCGACAAGGCGATCGTCACCATTGCTAAGCGCCAGCCGATGGCAGCAGACCTTCGCGAAATCATCGGTTCGCTGCGCATTGCCGCAGACCTGGAGCGCGTCGGCGATCTGGGCAAGAACACCGCCAAGCGCGTCATCGCTGTTGCCGGCACCGGCGTTCCGCGCAAACTGGCGCGTGGCCTTGAGCATCTGTCGGAACTGGCCCTGGTGCAGTTGAAGGAAGTGCTGGACGTCTACTCCACGCGGTCAGCGGAAAAGGCTCAGGCCATCCGCGAGCGCGACGAGGAAATCGACGCCATGTACACCTCGCTCTTCCGCGAGCTTTTGACCTACATGATGGAAGATCCGCGCAACATCACCACCTGCACGCATCTTCTGTTCTGCGCCAAGAACATCGAGCGCGTCGGCGACCACGCCACCAACATCGCCGAGACCATCTACTACATGACCACTGGCAGCCAGCCGGAAGGTGAGCGTCCGAAGGACGATAGTTCCAACACGCTCGGCGCTGTGACCGAGTAAGCGACAGATAGGATCTGGAGCCATGGTGCCAAAAATCGCCGTTGTCGAAGATGAGGAGGCGCTGAGCGTCCTCCTCCGTTACAATCTCGAATCCGAAGGCTATGACGTGGACACCATTCCGCGTGGCGACGAGGCGGAAATCCGCCTTCAGGAGCGCACGCCGGATCTTTTGATCCTCGACTGGATGCTGCCGGGCGTCTCCGGCATTGAGCTTTGCCGTCGCCTGCGCATGCGTCCGGAAACCGAACGTCTGCCGATCATCATGCTGACGGCGCGCGGCGAGGAAAGCGAACGGGTTCGGGGCCTGGCGACGGGTGCGGACGACTATGTCGTGAAGCCCTTCTCGACGCCGGAGCTGATGGCGCGCGTCAAGGCGATGCTGCGCCGCGCCAAGCCGGAGGTTCTCTCCTCCGTGCTCAAATGCGGCGATATCGAGCTCGATCGTGAGACGCACCGTGTCCATCGCAAGAGCCGCGAAGTCCGTCTCGGGCCAACCGAATTCCGCCTGCTGGAATTCCTCATGACCTCGCCCGGTCGTGTGTTTTCCCGTTCCCAGCTTCTCGACGGTGTCTGGGGGCATGATATCTATGTGGATGAGCGTACGGTGGACGTCCATGTCGGTCGCCTGCGTAAGGCGCTGAATTTCTCCAGCATGCAGGATGTCATTCGCACCGTTCGCGGCGCCGGCTATTCCATGGAAGCCTGATCGGCTTCGGGAGCGCTTTGCCAGAAGGTACAAGCGCTCCTATTCTCGTTGCGTCAGAGAGGGTAGCCCTTGGCTTCCCAGCGTCAGATCAATGTTGACGGAATGGGATATCGCGCGGCGTCTGTCTCGTCCTTCGACAACGGGCTGCGTGTCAACACCTCGGCATAATTGGCTCGGGTTCGAGCGCCATAGCTCTCCTTGATCGCGCTCATCAGTTCGATCTCCTGGTACATCCAGTTCCAGCGCGAATAGTCGTCCGAGGCGGTCGACTGGCGGCTCGCTTTTTCCCGAACCGCAAGCTCGCGATCGCGCACTACTTCTCCCGTCACGATCGACATCAACTGAAAGGCGGCATCGTCCATGTCCTTGGCTTCCCGACGCCAATATTCCTCTCCGCGCTCCTCGCAGATCAGCCAGTAGCTGCCGCGTCGCCATTCGACGTAAACGGTTCCGTCGCCACGTGCGCGGCGCGGGATTGGCGGGAAGGGCGTGTCCACGGCCCTGGCCCATAGCGCCGAGATATAGTCGTGAAGTGTGTCGATAGCGTCCATGATGATAGTCTGGGCGCGATTGTTGCTGCAGGCAAGTTTGGATTATTTGGCAAAGCTGGAGACCGCCCAATAAAAAAGCGGACCGAAGCCCGCTTTCTGAATTGGTTCTGAGACAGACCTTACGCCTTGCGGCGTTCGCTGACCGGCTGGTAGGCCATCTTCGCGTGGAACTTGCAGTAGGGCGAGGCTTCAGACGCTTCGCAGCCGCAGAAATGGAAGTCGTCCTTGAGCGGGTCGCCGACCGGCCACTTGCAGGTGCGCTCGGTCAGTTCCGTCAGCGTCAGGCGACGCGAGATCGGGATAACAACATTGTTGGAAGAGCGGACATATTCCATGGGCTCGACCGTGTCGATGTCCATGTCTTCCTTGAAAGCGAGGGCACCAGAGCTACGGGCCGGTGCTGGACGGCTGGTCGCAGCGCGGGCCGGAGCCGCATAGCTTGCGGGACGCGGCGCTGCTGCAGGACGCTTGGGCGCAGGACGCGATGTGGCGACCGTGCCGCCGGCCTTGGCGCGACCTGGCAGGTTGAGGCGGTGAACCTTGCCGATGACGGCATTGCGGCTCACACCGCCTAGTTGTGCTGCGATCTGGCTTGCGCTAAGCCCTTCGGACCATAATCTCTTGAGCTTTTCTACTCGTTCGTCCGTCCAGTTCATGCCGCTTCTCCGCTCGTCGCGTTGTTTTCGGGCAGAATCCACCTACTATGCCATGGAGTGAACCACGCGCAGGCCATTCGCCAGATTGTAGGTGACTAGTTCCGCCGCATTGCAGTCTAGTAATTGACGGTTAACCTAATCGTCGGTTGACTCCGTGACAAGAGTCGCAGGAATCATCTGGAATCGATTTTCCGGTTTTCCCCAACTTGCTTCCCCTGTGAGTCAGAAAGGCAACACCTCGGGCCTGCGCGGCAAGCACCTACCAAGGCTTGTAAATGCCCTGAAGTGCCGAGATTTGTTGACATTAGGCGGGGAAGTGACAATAGTGCTCTCGCAATGAAGACAGCATGCAGGCCGCCGCGAGGCGGCATTTTTGATTTTCAGGGCAGGGATAACCCGCGAGCCCTATTGACAGTCGTCTGTCCCGACTTGACGTAAGGAGTGATGTCGCCATGGCCGAAACTGCCCCCAAATCCGGGCCGTTGTTCGATACGTTTTCCAGAGCCCCCCTGCGCTTCGAACGAGGCGAGGGCGTTTGGCTGATCACGGAAAGCGGCGAGCGATATCTCGATTTCGGTGCGGGCGTTGCGGTGACCTCGGTCGGCCATAGCCATCCCCATATGGTTGAATCCCTCAAGGCGCAGGTCGAGAAGGTCTGGCACCTGTCCAATCTCTATGAGGTTGCCGGTCAGGAAGTGCTGGCAAAGCGGCTGACGGATGCGACATTCGCCGACAAGGTATTCTTCACCAACTCCGGTGCGGAGGCGCTGGAATGCGCCATCAAGACGGCGCGGCGTTATCAGTACACACACGGTCATCCGGAAAAATTCCGCATCATCACCTTCGAGGGTGCGTTCCACGGCCGCACACTCGCCACCATCGCGGCTGGCGGCCAGGCCAAATATCTCGAGGGCTTCGGCCCCAAGGTGGAAGGCTTCGACCAGGTGCCATTCGGTGATCTCGAAGCGCTGAAGGCGGCGATCGTTCCGGAAACGGCTGCCCTTCTGATCGAGCCGATACAGGGCGAAGGCGGTATCCGTGTCGTTCAGCCCGAGTTCCTGCGCACGCTGCGGGCGCTCTGCGAAGAGCACGGCCTGCTGTTGATCTTCGACGAAGTGCAGACCGGCGTTGGCCGTACCGGCAAGTTCTTCGCCCATGAGCGCTCGGGCGTCACGCCCGACATCATGGCCGTTGCCAAGGGCATTGGCGGTGGCTTCCCCTTCGGTGCATGCCTCGCAACGGCAGAAGCCGCGTCCGGCATGACCGCAGGCTCGCACGGCACGACCTATGGCGGCAATCCGCTGGCCATGGCAGCCGGCAACGCCGTGCTGGATATCGTTCTGGCCGATGGCTTCGTCGAGCATGTGCGCGATGTCGCGCTGATCTTCCGCCAGGGACTGGCGTCGCTGAAGGACCGTTATCCGGATGTGATCGAGGAAATCCGTGGCGAAGGTTTGCTGCTCGGCATCAAGGCGCGGGTTCCATCCGGCGATCTGCTCCAGGCCATGCGCGCGGAGCATCTTCTTGCCGTTCCGGCAGGCGATAACGTCATCCGTCTGCTTCCGCCGCTCGTGGTTACGGCAGAAGAGGCGCGTGATGGGCTTGCGCGCGTCGAGAAGGCTGCCGAAGCACTCACCACCAAACTGGCAAAGAGCGCCTGACGAGGCGCATCAGGGCCGGCGTAAAGGGTGGCCCGCATTGATGGGACTGAATTAAAATGGCAAAGCATTTCCTCGATCTTTCGGCCGTCGGCTCGGAAGACCTGCGGCTCATTCTTGAAGACGCCAAGAGCCGCAAGATCGCAACGAAGAACGGAACGGCGGAAAAGCCGCTGGCTGGCAAGATGCTGGCGATGATCTTCGAAAAGCCGTCGACGCGCACACGCGTGTCCTTCGATGTCGGCATGCGCCAGCTTGGCGGTGAAACGCTGTTTCTCTCCGGCACCGAAATGCAGCTCGGCCGCGCCGAAACCATTGGCGATACCGCCAAGGTCCTGTCGCGCTACGTCGACGCCATCATGATCCGCACCACCGATCATTCCCGCCTGCTGGAACTTGCCGAGCACGCGACTGTTCCGGTCATCAACGGCCTGACGGACGAGACGCACCCGTGCCAGATCATGGCCGATATCATGACCTTCGAAGAGCATCGCGGCCCGGTGAAGGGCAAGACCATCGCCTGGACGGGCGACGGCAACAATGTGCTTCATTCGCTGGTCGAGGGCTCCGCCCGCTTCGGCTACAAGATGAACATGGCTGTACCCATGGGTTCGGAGCCGCTCGACAAGTACCTCAACTGGGCCCGCAACAATGGCGGCGAGATCATGCTCTGCCATGATGCCGAACGCGCTGTCGCCGGTTCGGACTGCATCGTCACCGACACCTGGGTTTCCATGAACCAGGAGCACAAGGCGCGCGGCCACAACATCTTCCAGCCCTATCAGGTGAATGAAGCGCTGATGAAGAAGGCCAACAACGAGGCGCTCTTCATGCACTGCCTGCCCGCGCACCGCGGCGAGGAAGTCACCGATGCGGTGATCGACGGTCCGCAGTCGGTGGTCTTCGATGAAGCGGAGAACCGCCTGCACGCGCAAAAGGCCGTGATCGCCTGGTGCATGGGCGTTATCTGATAGCAGGGCCGAGCTGAGGATTGGGGCCATGCCGGGAACTTGAATTTCAAGCGCGGCGCCCCATCTTTACGCCAACCAGTGCTGCCGGTTCACGGCGGCGTTTCATCAATCGTTGATCGCGACATTTGGGCCGGGGATGGTTTCGTTTTGCCATTCTCCGCTCTATCTTTGCGAAAACCGGACAAGAGACCTGCTGGTCGCGGCCGAAAGCGTGGCGATCATTTCCACATTCCGGAAGGCGGGTTCGAAGGAGCAGAACCATGGCGGACGTAACCGTAGAACTGGACGATATGAACTTTGCCGGCGACGACAAGGTCGTCCCCTTTCAGGTGGAAGGGCTCGACGTTCGCGGCCGCGCCGTGCAGGTCGGTCCGTTGCTGAATGCAATTTTGCAGCGCCATGATTATCCGCCCGTTGTCGCCCGGCTTCTGGCGGAAGCTTTGGTGCTGACGGCACTGATCGGCACGTCGCTCAAATTTTCCGGCAAGCTCACGGTGCAGACCAAGGGCGATGGCCCGGTGGATCTCCTGGTGGCGGATTTCACCGCACCTGAGAACATGCGCGCCTATGCCCGCTTCGACGATGAGCGTCTGGCACAGGCGATTGCTGCTGGGCAGACCTCGCCCGAAGAGCTTCTCGGCACCGGCATCCTCGCCTTCACCATCGATCAGGGTGTGGGCATGCAGCCCTACCAGGGCATCGTGCCGTTGGATGGCTCGTCGCTGGAGGAAATCGCCAGCGTGTATTTCCGCCAGTCTGAGCAGTTGCCGACGCAGGTGCGCCTTGGCGTGGCGGAGTTCTTCGACCGTGACAGCGAAGGCAAGCCGCGTCGCGGCTGGCGTGCGGGCGGCATTATTGCGCAGTTCCTGCCGCAGGCGCCGGAGCGTCTACGCACCCGTGACCTTCATGGCGGCGATGGCGATGAAAGCTCGTTCGGTGGAGCCGAAGACGATGCCTGGACCGAAGCGGTGGCGCTGATCGACACGGTGGACACGGATGAACTGACCGATCCGCAGGTCCCGGTAGAACGTTTGCTGTTCCGGCTTTTCCATGAGCAGGGCGTGCGCGTCTACGAGCCTCAGTCGATCATCGACAAATGCAGCTGCTCGCGGGAGAAGATCAAGGGCGTGCTGTCCGGATTTTCGGCAGAGGAGATCGAGGACAGCCAGGAGGACGGCGTGGTGTCGGTGAGCTGCGAGTTCTGCTCGACGACCTACCGTTACCCGGTCGAAGAACTGTCGGCATAAAGATAAGGAGCGGGGTGAGAGCCCCGCTCAGTTCAGCACGCGGGCAAGCCCAGGGCTGTCCAGCGAGAAGGCGGGAATGTCTACCGTGAAGACCTCGCCCGTGTCCGTTTCCATTTCGTAGTGGCCAAACATCATACCTGACGGCGTGTCCAGTGGGCATCCGGAAGAATATTCGTAGCTGTCGCCTGGTCGCAAATGGGGCTGCTCTCCGACGACACCCGGGCCTGAGACCTCGTCCACCACGCCATTCTGATCGGTGATGTGCCAGTAGCGATTGACCAGCGTAACGGCCTGCTTGGAGTTGTTCGTGATCACGACCGTATAGCCCCAGACATAACGGCTATCGTCCGGGTCCGATTGCTCATCGAGATAATATGGGTCGACGGTGACCTCTATCTCTCTTGTCGATGCACGATACATGTTCGCGACCTTGGCTGTCTCTGCCTCTAGCATTTTATTCTACTACACCGAATGAAGGACGGGAATGTCCGTTGATTGGAGTTGAGCTGTTTGAATGCGTTACGAGGCTAAAGCGTTGCGTATCAGGTTTGTTTCTCCATTCAATACGCACAAAATCGTGAAGAGACAGTAGATAAATCGCGGTTTGTCTAAAATAATGTAGAACGGGCGCTCTACGCGTGTCGCGAGCAGAAGATCTGAAAATCGAGAAAGAAATTGCCCGGTGATCGCTCACCGGGCATTTGATATCAGGCAGAAACCTTCGAAAGCGCTGCGGCGAAATCTTCCAGGAGGTCGTCGGTGTCTTCGATCCCGCAGGACAGACGAAGCGTGCCGCCGGAGATGCCGAGTTCGGCGCGCGCCTCATCGGTCAGGTTCTTGTGGGTCGTGGTAGCGGGATGGGTGATGAGGCTCTTGGCATCACCGAGATTGTTGGAAATCTTGACGACGTCCAGCGCATTCTGCAGCTTGAACGCCGCTTCCTTGCCGCCCTTCAACTCGAAGCAGACGAGCGTCGAACCGCCCGACATCTGCCGCGCGATGATGTCGGCCTGCGGATGGTCGGCGCGACCCGGATAGATGACCTTCGCGACCTTGCTTTGATCCGCCAGGAAATCGGCGATCTTGCCGGCGTTCGCCGTCTGCTGCTTGACGCGTAGCGGCATGGTCTCGATGCCCTTCAGCAGTGTCCACGCGTTGAAGGGAGACAGTGCGGGGCCGGTGTGGCGGAAGTAATCCTGAAGTTCTTCCTCGATCCACTTCTTGTCCGACAGCACCACGCCGCCAAGGCAACGGCCCTGACCATCGATATGCTTGGTGGCGGAATAGACGACGATATGCGCACCAAGCTCCAGAGGCTTCTGGAAGAGCGGCGTCGCAAAGACGTTGTCGACGACGACCTTGGCACCAATCTGGTTGGCAAGCTTGGCAACGCCTGCAATATCAACCACTTCCAGTGTCGGGTTGGTCGGGCTTTCCAGGAAGAACAGCTTGGTGTTCGGCTTGATCGCCTTTTCCCAATTGGCAAGATCGCGGCCATCGACCAGCGTGCATTCGATGCCGTATTTCGGCGCCAGCGTCTCGACCACCCAGCGGCAGGAACCGAAAAGCGCGCGGGCCGCAACGATATGATCGCCGGCCTTCAGCTGGCAGAGAATGGCAGCGCTGACAGCGGCCATGCCGGACGCCGTGGCGCGCGCATCTTCGGCACCTTCCAGCAGGCACATGCGCTTTTCGAACATGTCATTGGTGGGGCTCGCATAGCGCGCATAGATGAAACCGTCCGTCTCTCCCTTGAAGCGCGCTTCTGCCGCTTCCGAGCTTTCATAGACAAAGCCCTGGGTCAGGTAGAGTGCTTCGGACGTTTCACCGTAAGGGGAGCGCAGTGTGCCGCCATGTACGAGTTGAGTTGCCGGGCGCCATTTCTTGCTCATTTGATCACCTTCAAACAAAAAAACCGGTCGCAAAAGCAGACCGGTTCCAAGCACCCGGTCTTTTTAGCCACTTGTTTAACGTGGCTGCAAGCCGACCGGCCAAATCACCACGGGATAAGATTGCCTTACTGCCGTTAACAACTTGCGTCAATGGCCTGCTTTTGATTTTGTCGGCGCGGAACAGGGGCACTGACGATGATGAGAACCACGGGTATTCTGGCCGATGGCGCGATACGGGCGCTGTTTTCTTCCGGCCACCTGAAGAGCGAACGGGCGCTGGATGGAGACCAGGTGCAGCCGGCAAGCCTTGACCTGCGTCTCGGTGCCAAGGCCTATCGTGTGCGCGCAAGCTTCATGCCTGGCCCGGGCACCAAGGTCATCGAAAAGCTGGACCGCCTGCGTCTGCACGAAATCGATCTCAGCGAAGGCGCCGTGCTGGAAACCGGCTGCGTCTATATCGTGCCGCTAATGGAAACGCTGGCGCTGCCTTCCGACATGTCCGCCTCGGCCAACCCGAAGAGCTCCACTGGCCGTCTCGATATCTTCACCCGCGTCATCACCGACCACGCGCAGGAGTTCGACAAGATCCCCGCAGGCTACCAGGGGCCGCTTTATCTGGAAGTCAGCCCGCGCACTTTCCCGATCGTCGTGCGCCAGGGTTCGCGCCTGTCGCAGATCCGCTTCCGCATCGGTCCTTCGCTGTTGAACGAAGGCGAGTTGCAGGCGCTTCACGAAAGCGAAATCCTCGTTGCCAGCGACACGCCCAACGTATCCGGCGGCGGTATTGCGCTCTCCATCGACCTCAAAGGCTTCGGTGACAGCGGCCTCATCGGTTATCGCGGCAAGCACCACACGGCGGTTGTCGATGTGGACCAGAAGGCAGCCCACGACGTTCTGGATTTCTGGGAGCCGCTCTACGCGCGCGGCCGCGCCGAACTGATCCTCGATCCAGATGAATTCTACATCCTCGTCTCGCGCGAAGCCGTGCACGTGCCACCGCTCTACGCTGCCGAGATGACACCGTTCGATCCGCTGGTCGGCGAGTTCCGCGTCCACTATGCCGGCTTCTTCGACCCCGGCTTCGGCCACGCCAGCGCCGGCGGCACCGGCAGCCGCGCCGTCCTCGAAGTCAGAAGCCACGAGGTACCCTTCATCCTAGAGCACGGCCAGATCGTCGGCCGCCTTGTCTATGAACATATGCTGGCCAAACCCGAAGGTCTCTACGGCACGGGCCTCGGCTCCAACTATCAGGCCCAGGGCCTGAAGCTCTCCAAGCATTTCCGCGCCGAGTGATCGGCCAGACACCGCAGCGCGATAGTGGAATGCCTTGCGGCGCGGCTTGACAGCCGCATCGTTCTATCGGAAGTTTTTAAGTCTGCGGGTGTAGCTCAATGGTAGAGCAGCAGCTTCCCAAGCTGAATACGAGGGTTCGATTCCCTTCACCCGCTCCAGCTATCTGCAAAGACTATTGTTTTTGTTGCTTATTTCTTACCGCGAATGAGGTCAGCGTACGGGTGTAACGCGCTGAGCGAGCCGTTATTCAGGCGCGGTCGTACGTAAACGATGTCAGCAAGGATGTGACGAAGTTGCTGGCTTTTTCCTTGACGAGGACTTCCGTCCATTCGTCCGTTCCGCGAAACCTGAGATCCGTCTGGATACTATCGACCGCTGCCATTTCGATGCGCTCGATATGTTGTTTGAAATGCGCTTCGCCCTTGGCCTGGTAAAGATCGCGGATCACGACCCGAAGGATTTCCTGCATCGCGATCTGCCAGGCAGTGTTGGTCGCATTGAGTTCGTTGGTTGTCGTTGACATGCATCCACCTGTGTTGCTGGATTTCTTGGCTCTCGCCGGCGATGTCGCGCAAAAGCGCGATGCGGCTTTGCGAAAGCGACATGCGATAAAACGAAGGCGTGAAGCGCAACGAGCGAGTCTGAACGATCGCGACGCGATTTTAAGCATGATCCGCGCAAAATTGTGCAGCGGTTCTGCGATAAAGACATGCGAGAACAAGGACTTAAAGCGTATGAGCGAATCTAAAAGATCGCGACACGCTTTAAGACGTGGGACAAGCCGTCGGCGTCTTCTTGGTGCGTTTGGTCACCAGAGCAGCCACCGCGGATTTGCGATCGGCCAGTTCTTTTGCAAGGCGGGCTGCCTTTAGTCTGGCTGTTTTCGCGTCCCGCGCATCGACGGCTGCTTGCAGTTCATCGACAGCGTGATTTTTTGCGAAGAATGGCGTCTGAAGCTTGCCGAAGGCAAGCTCCGCCTGCTGGCGGGATTTGCTGTGTGTTTGTGTCATGGGGTATTTGCCTCTCCGGCCATATGCCGAAACGAAAAAGGCCAGGCGCGATGCCTGGCCTCGAATGAAATTGCTCCCGGCAGTGCCAGTACATCCGTGGTCAAAGGGAAGCGGATCTCAATTATGCGGACTGCAGATTGGTCGCAGACATCTTGCCCGACTTGTTGTCGCGCTCGAGTTCGAAGCCAATCTTCTGGCCTTCGACGAGTTCGCGCATTCCTGCACGCTCGACAGCCGAAATGTGAACGAACGCGTCAGCGCCGCCATTGTCAGGCTGAATGAAGCCGAAGCCTTTTGTGGAATTAAACCATTTAACTGTGCCAGTGGTCATAATGAACCCTTTCAAAGCATAGAGTGAAGGACCGCGTAACGGATGCCACGCGGATAAAAACCGACTATTTTTGAAAGAGAAGTTCGCTTAGAGCGCGGTGCCAATCGCGCGGTAGACAAAGCTCGGCAAGCAAAAGATCGATGACCTATCTATAGTGGAGTTCACCACTGTAGTCAACGAAAAGTTTTCACTTTTATCGATGTTCGTCTTTTGGTTGTGCTTTCGGGGGATTGCGTCACTTTTCTTTCGCACGGATCGAGCGGCCTTGGCGCGGGGTCCTTTTCCGATACGCAGCGCCGTTTCACGTTCATTGATGGGAGGGGAGTTGTCGCATTAATATGCTTGTAGCTCTTCAACAACCATGTGCCTCATGACGCGAAACCAGCAAATGTTTCGACTGGAAGATTGGCGATGAACGTTTACGGAGCGCTAGAACCTGGCTCCCAGGTCTTTCGCGCTTGATATAATCGCAGCCGCCTGGGCCTCGCCTTCCAGCGATCCGTATAAAATCTCGACCTTTCCTTCTTTCACACTGCAATAATCGAGGATCCCCATCTTCAGCTGTGTGCGAAAGGAGATGTCATAGCCGCGCTTGCGGTAGTCATCCTCCGTTGCACCAGCGATGCCGACCATCAACACCTTGGCATGCGGATAGGTCTTGCTCCCGAAGGCCCAGTTCTGCGCCCACACGCGGTCGATCCAACCTTTGAGGATCGCCGGCATGGACCACCACCACACGGGAAAGAAGAGCACAGTGGCATCGTTGCGCTCTACGCGCTCCATCTCTCGTCGAACATCTGCGGCGAAGTCTATGTCCCGCCCGCTCCAATCCGGCTCGTCCTCGGCTTTGAGCACCGGGTCGAAATTCTCCGCCACCAGATCGGCAAACTCGACCTCGTGGCCGTTCGCTTGCGCTGCCTCGGCAAAAGCGCGCGCCGCTTGATGTGTCAGGGAGTTTTCCCGCGGATGGGCGATGACCACCAAAATCTTCATAACGGCGATGTCCTTCATAGTAACCAGACGACCGCAGGCGATGCGGTAGCGTTCAAGGACCATGCCGGTTATGGCACTGTCCAGGCGGTCTAGGTATGAAGGGAGCGCAGGCACTTCCATCCTGTCACGACATCGTGCCTCAGCAGAGATCGTTGGGGCAGAGGGCCGTCGCATGCGGCCCCTCGCTCTGTTGATTGGCCGTTACCGCTTGTTCACAGCATCTGCCAGCTTCAAGGCCCGCTCCAGGCAGGCGGGCTGCTGGTCGGCAAAGCGTTCTGCGCCGATTTCCATGATGAGGGTGGTGTCGGGCAGGAAGGTGAGTTCGGAGAAAATGTCCTCCCAGTCGATATCGCCCCAGCCGATCGGCAGGTGAAGGTCGCCGATGCCGAGTGCTGTGGCTTCTGCGGGGTGGTAGAACTTCTTCATCGTGTAGGGCAGGCCGAAGCTGTCGTGCACATGCAGATGGCCGGTGACGGGCGCCATGGCGCGCAGTTCTTCGCGGAAATCCAGACCCTTGAAGGTGGATTCGATATAGGCGTGGCTGAAGTCGATCAGGGCGGCGAGATTGTCGTGGCCGACGGCCCTCACGGTTTCTGCCACTTGCGATGGCGTCTGGCGGTACTGGCCGTCTTCCGTGGTGAAGATGTTTTCCAGAACGATGCGCACGCCATAGGTCTTGGCAATCTCGGCCATTTCGAAAAGAGCCTCACGCTCCATCTGGTCGAGATCGCTGCCACTCATGCCATCGGAGAGGATCGCATTGCCGCTGTGGTGGACGAGCACGCCAGCGCCCAGCCGGTCACAGAGTTCGAGCATGGCACGCACGACCTTCTTCTGCAGATGCAGGTGCTCGCGATCCATGAAGTTGGAGACGATCTGGCCATGCAGAGAGAGCTTCTTGAACGCATACTGCTTGACGATATCGCGGACTCGCTGTGCGCGGTCCTCGATGATGCGACCGCCGGAGATGATCTCCTCGCCATAGATGCCGATTTCACAGGCGCTGGCGCCGGTATCGGCAATGATCTTCAGGGACGAGTCCAGGGTGGAAAGATCGCCGCGCCCGGTGGCATTGCAAAAGCCGACGGCGGAAATGATGGAGGTCATGTGCGTTTCCTTGATGCAGTCAATGAAGGCGGGAGATGTTCAGGCACTATGGGCCAGAACATCCAGGTTGCTGAAGCCGGCTTGATCGGCTGATGCGAGGCTTGAGTCGATCCGCCGTTCCGTGATGGGATCGAAAAAGTGCAGGTGCGCTGCGGGGAACTGCAGAATGACCCTGTCGCCGGGGCGGACGGTGAGATCCTCACCAATCGCGGCAGCAAAGATTTGTCCGCGAATGTCCGCATAGACGATGCGACCGGAGCCGAGTTCCTCGACAAAATCCACCACGGCGGAAATGCCGTCGCCCTGACGGGTGACGACGCACTGCTCTGGCCGGATGCCGGCAATCACGTCTTCACCCGATAGGGCGCGCGCGATCTCCGCCGGCATTGGGCTGCACCAGTTGCCGAAGCTGACGGCAGCGCTCTCACGGTCCACCTTGGCATTGAAGAGGTTCATGGCGGGAGAGCCGATGAAGGATGCGACAAAGGTGCTGGCCGGGCGGTTATAGATGTCGAGCGGCTGCCCCACCTGTTCGACATTGCCCTTGTTCATGATCACCAGCCGATCCGCCAGCGTCATCGCCTCTACCTGATCATGGGTGACGAAGACCGATGTCGCGGACAAGCGTTGATGCAGCCTGCGGATTTCAGCGCGCATGGTGACGCGCAGTTTGGCATCGAGGTTGGAGAGCGGCTCGTCGAAGAGAAAAACATCCGGCTCGCGAATGATGGCGCGCGCCATGGCAACGCGCTGACGCTGGCCACCGGACAATGCCGCAGGCTTGCGCTCCAGATAGTCCGAAAGGCCGACGATCTTCGCCGTTTCCTCGATCCTGCGGCGGCGCTCTGCCTTGGCCACGCCCGCGACCTTCAGCGCATAGCCGATATTGTCGGCAACCGTCATATGCGGATAGAGCGCATAATTCTGGAACACCATGGCGCAACCCCGCTCGCGCGGTTCCAGGCGGTTCACCACCTTGCCAGCGATGGCGATTTCGCCGGCTGTAATGTCTTCTAGCCCGGCAATCATGCGCAGCAGGGTGGATTTGCCGCAGCCGGAAGGGCCGAGGATCACGACGAATTCTCCGGACGGAAAGATGAGGTCGACACCATGCAGCGTCTTGGTCTTGCCGTAGGATTTATGCACCTGACGAATGTCGATCTGCGCCATGGTTTGGCACTCCTGTTCTATAACTGTCATTTCTCGGTGGAGACGAGGCCACGCACGAACCAGCGCTGCAAAAGCCCGACGACGAGAAGCGGCGGCAACATGATGATGAGGGAACCGGCAAGCGTGACATTCCAGTCAGGCGTGCCGTTTTCGGAAGGGAGAAGGCTGGAGAGCGACATCATCACCGTCTTGTAGGACGGGTCGGTCACCATCAGGAGCGGCCACAGATACTGGTTCCAGCCATAGACGAACATGATCGTCGTCAGCGCCAGCATGTTGGTGCGCGACAGCGGCAGGATCATATCGACGAAGAAGCGCATCGGTCCGGAGCCATCCATGCGCGCCGCCTCGGCCAGCTCGTCCGGCAACGTCATGAAGAACTGCCGGTAGAGAAATGTGCCGGTGGCCGTGGCGATCAGCGGCAAGGTCAGGCCGGCATAGGAGTTCAACAGGTTCCATTCGATGTTGATGTCGATGCCGGAGACGGCATTGATCAGGAGCGCGAAGGGATGGAACATGTCGGCGGCCACGGCGTAAGTCGGCACCACGCGCACTTCCAGCGGCAGCATCAGCGTAATGAACACCGTCCAGAAGAACAGGTGCCGCAGCGGCGAGCGGAAGAAGACGATGGCAAAGGCCGTACAGGCCGACAGCGCCACCTTCCCGACCGTGACAAGCGAGGCCATGATGAAGCTGTTGAGCATGGCATTGCCAAGATTGGCGCGGTTCCAGGCCGCGTGCATGTTCTCGAACAAGCGATCGCTTGGCATGAAGCTGAAGGGCACGCTGTTGATCTGCTGCAGCGACTGGCTGGCACCGGAAATGATGACGATGAAGGGGCCGATCAGCAGCAGGAAGCCGATGATCATCAGGCCGTAGGTAAAGGCATCGGCGTAGGGAGTGCGTTGGATCATCGCCGTCTCACTTGTAATGCACGCGCCGCTCGATGAAGCGGAACTGGATGAAGGTGAAGATCATGATCAGGCCGATCAGAATGATGCTCTGCGCCGAAGCACCCGAATAGTTGAGCCCCTGGAACGCTTCCTGCACGATGCGGAACACCATGACCTCGGTCGCATGGTTCGGGCCGCCGCCGGTCGTGTGGTGGACAATACCGAACGTGTCTGAGCCGACAAAGCCTTCGGTCATCATCGTCACCGTCAGGAAGAACAGGGTGGGAGCAAGCAGCGGCACCTGAATATCGATTGCGCGGCGGATCGGCCCGGAGCCATCCATCGCAGCCGCTTCCGTCAGGCTGCGCGGTACGGATTGCAGTCCGGCCAGCAGGAAGATGAAGGTGTAGCCCGCCCATTTCCAGATGAAGATGATGATGACCAGCGCCAGCGCATGACTGCCGAATTTGGCCGGATTCCAGATATCGGGATAGATCGCGTTCAGCGAGGCGGCAAGGCCGCGTTCGGGTGACAGGATGAAGCGAAACGCCATGCCCGCTGCCGGACCGGCAATGGCAAAGGGCAGGATGTAGAGGACGCGGAAGAAACCGGAGCCCGGCAGTTGTCGATCGACCGCCAGCGCGAGCGTGAGCCCGATGAGAATGGCAAAGAACGGGCCGACGATTGCAAAGATCAGGCTGACGGTGACCGAGTTCCAGTAAAGCGGATCGGCGAAGGTCTCGTAGAAATTGGCAAGCCCGACAAATTCAGCAGCTCCGCCGAAAGGCGGTTCCAGCGTGAAGGCCCAGTTTACCACCGCCACGGCAGGCCAATAGAAGAACAGGGCAATGAGAGCGAGCTGCGGCAGGGCAAAAAGCAGGGGTAGCCAGGTGCTCTTGAAGACGGAGCGCTTTTCCATGGAAATTCCAATAGACAGTCTGGATGATCGTGCCACCCGCGTTCACGGGTGGCACTGGTATGAGCGCTTAGTTGATGGAGACGCCCGAGAAGGTCTTCTCAAAGCGGCGCAGGCCGACATTGGAGCGTTCGACAGCCTTGTCGAGTTCCTGCTGAACGTCGCCATTCTGCATGTAGATCGCCTCAAGTGCCGTTGAGAGTTCCTTGCGGATCTGCGTGAAATTGCCGAGGCGGATACCGCGTGTGGTATCGGTCGGCTCGGTCAGCGTCAGGCTTTCGATGGCGACTTCACGGCCCTTGTACGGCGCCTTGTCGTAGAAGCCGTTCTTCTTCATGCTCTCGAAACCGGTCTTGGTGACGGGGATGTAGCCGGTGACGGTGGACCACCATTCGACCATGTCAGGCTGGGCGATGAAGTTGAGAAACGCCGCAGCGCCCTTGTATTCAGCGTCCGGACGGCCAGCCATGACCCACAGCGAAGCGCCGCCAACCAGCGACTTCTTGCGCTCGGTTCCCTTGAAGACTGGCAGCATGGCAACATCCCACTTCACGCCTTCCGGCAGCGTCTTGCCGACGGTGCCGTGGTCGGCAATCGAGCTCATCACCATCTGGCAGGTCTGCGAGGTGAAGGAGGGAACCGTGTCCATGCCGAGCGTCTTGGTCTTGACGACGAAGAGCTTCTCGTCCTGCATCTTCTTGAAGAACTTCAATTCGTCGACGACCTTGGTCTTGTTGACGACGAGTTCCGCATTCAGACCCTTATAGCCATTGCCTTCCGTGGCAATTGGCTGGTCGTGGATGGCGGAAAACTGTTCGATCAGCGGCCAGGTATCGAAGTTGAATGCCAGCGGGCATTCGTAACCGGCAGCCTTCAGCTTCTTGGCGGCCTCGGCCACATCTTCCCAGGTTTCCGGCTTGCTGGTCACGCCAGCCTTTTCGAAGGCGCTGACATTGTAATAGAAAACCGCGGTAGAGGAGTTGAACGGGAAGGAGTTCAGCTCACCAGCGGCCGTTGCGTAGTAGTTGGCAATGCCGGGGAAATAGTTGCTCCAGTCGATCTTGTAGCCATTGTCGGCCATCAGCTGCTTGGCCGGAACGAAGGCCTTGGACAACATCATGTCCAGCGTGCCTGCATCATAAATCTGCGCGATGGCGGGGTGCTTCTTGGCGCGGTACGCGGCAATCGTGTTCTGCAGCGTCGCGTCATAGCTGTTTTGCGAGGTGCAGACGATTTCATAATCCGGCTGCGACGCATTGAACTTCTTGCAGGCGTCCTGCACACGCTCGCCGAGATCGCCGGAGAGGCCGTACCAGAACTCGAATTTTGTCTTTTCAGCATGAGCGGCCGTGGTGCCGAGCGCGGCGACGACAGCAAGCGATGCCACAAAGGAAGAAAGGGTCAACGTTTTCATGAGGGGAGCCTCGTTGGAAAGAAACGATGGCCTGGTCGCGGAATTTTTCGGCCCGGCGAGCAAAACCGGCGCCGTCCTAACAATGCTGTATGACAGGTCGCGGACGTTTTCTTGAATATTGGATGACGGGTCTTCGTGGCCGCACCGTCATCGACCATCGAAGGGATCATCACCGAGCTGTTACGGCAGGCGCATCGATGCTCTGCAATTTGTTGCCGCGACGGCATGGCTTTGCGCGAATCTTATGTATAATCACATGTGTAAGCACTGACCTGCACCATCGTGCCAGCCCTTGAGCGATGGCGTTTTTCATTTCATACCGGGCCGGATCATCTGAATGCGCTCTTTGATGGCACGATTGAAAAATCTCGGTCTTCGAACTTCCGTTGTGTGCATGATCGCACTTGCGTTAAGTGGCGTCGCGCGTGCCGAAAGCGGGAACCTGCCGGTGCTGTTCGACAAGCAGGAACGTCTTCCAGGTGCCGACCTGTCGTCCATTCCCCGCGTCCGGTTCCTGATGTCGGTCGATTTCCCGCCCTTCAATTTTACCGATCAGGACGGCAGGTTGGTGGGGTTCCATGTCGATCTCGCCCGCGAGATCTGCGCCCAGCTGAAGATCGAAAGCAAATGCCAGGTCCAGGCGCTCCCCTTCGATGAGTTGGAGGCAGCCCTGGAGCTCGGCGAGGGAGAGGCAGTGATGTCGGGCGTTGCCTCGACGTCGGATCTGCGCAAAAGCTTTAGCTTCACGCGGCCTTATCTGCTGCTGCCAGCGCGTTTCGCCGTGTCGAAAGCTGCCAAGCTGGAGGGACAATCGGCGGCGACGGCTCTGACCGGCAAGAAGGTCGGCGTCGTCAGCAATTCGCGCCACGAAGCGATGCTGAAATCATTCTTCCCGAATGTCGTTCCTACCGGTTTTGCCGGCTACGAACCGATGTATGAAGCGCTGAAAACCGGCAAGGTTGATGCGGTCTTTGCCGACAGTTTGCGTCTGCCCTTCTGGGTCGCCGGGACCGCTTCGGAAAATTGCTGCGCCATGTTCGATGGCCCCTATATGTCGGACAAATTCCTGGGCGAGGGGCTCTCGATCATGACGGTCGATCCCGAGAACAAGCTCGTACCCGCCTTCGATCAAGCGCTCGCAGCTCTTTCGCGCAACGGGCGCCTCGAGGAAATCTACCGCCGCTATTTTCCCTACGGGCTTTTCTGACGTCAGGCAGTCAATTAGGCGGTGTCAGCCTGTTACGCTACGAGAGCAGGTTGGTTCAGCTTGGATAGCTGAATCACCGCCTGCGTCCGACTATCCACATTGAGCTTCAGCAGAATGGCCGAGACATGCGCCTTGATCGTCGCTTCGGAGACGTTGAGCTCATAGGCGATCTGCTTGTTGAGCAAGCCTTCCCCAAGCATGCCGAGCACGCGGCTTTGCTGCGGCGTCAGCGTCCTCAGTCTGTTGATCAGGTCCGCCATGTCGGCATCCTGATCGCGGCTCGACTGACAGGAGGCGGGGATCCAGACGTCGCCTTCCAGCACGGTGCGGATGGCTGTGCGGATATCATCGATGCCGGACGACTTGGAAATGAAGCCGGACGCGCCAAGCTCTATGGCACGGCGCATGGTTGCCGGGTCGTCGGTGGCCGACACGATGATGATCGGCAGACTGGAAAATTCTGCCCGCAATGCCATCAGGCCGGAAAAGCCGCTGACACCCGGCATGGCAAGATCGAGCAGCATGAGATCGGCATCCGGCTGCTCTTCCGCGCAGCGTCTGGCGGCGTCGAAATCGCCCGCTTCGATGAAGCTATTGTTGCCTTCGAGACCACTCACCGCCTGACGCAGAGCGCCGCGAAACAGCGGATGGTCATCCGCAATGATAATCGTGAGTTCTGCCATGCCGCGCCCCCTCCCAAGAGCATTTCATGCGACTCTTCCTCCCGCAGGCCGACAGGCGACTGCGCAAATAAGATTGCGCCAAATCGTGAGCAACACAAGTCTTCAATTGCAGCCAAGCCTCACTACCTTCCGGTCGAGGATAAAAATCTGTGTGAAGCGATGGACAACAGATACCATTTGCGGCAAACCGCCCTGACATGAAGGAGATGCCCGATGAGCCAGACACCGCCTGTCATCTACAAGATCGTGCCGGATGCCCTGTGGCAGACAGCAAAGCACGAGGGTGTTTTCAAAGGGGCGGCAATCGATCTGACCGATGGCTACATCCATTTCTCTACGGCCGAACAGGTGAAGGAAACGGCAGCCCGTCACTTCGCCGATCAGCAGGACTTGCTTCTCATCGCGGTTGATGGTGGCGCTCTCGGCGACAAGCTGGTCTTCGAGCCCTCCCGTGGCGGCGATCTCTTTCCGCATCTCTATGGCGAGCTTCCGCTCAATGCCGTGCTGTGGGAAACGCCCTTGACGCTGGGCGACGATGGCGCCCACCAGTTTCCGGAGGTTTGAGCATGAGCGGATTGTTTTCTTCTCTTGGACGCAAGGGCCTTTTCCTGCTGGATCCCGAAGTCGCGCATGGCATGTCGATTGCAGCTTTGCGCAGCGGCTTCATCCCCACCTGCAACGTGCCGCATGATCCGCGCCTGCAGCAGACGGTGGCGGGACTGGTCTTTCCCAATCCGCTCGGCATGGCCGCGGGCTACGACAAGAATGCCGAAGTTCCAGGCCCACTCCTCAAGCTCGGTTTCGGATTTACCGAGATCGGCACTGTGACGCCGCGCGCGCAGGCGGGCAACCCAAAGCCGCGCATCTTCCGACTGGTGGAAAACGAGGCCGTTATCAACCGCCTTGGCTTCAACAATGAAGGACATGCGGCGGCACTTTCGCGCCTCATTGCCGCTGGCCTGCGCGGCATCGTCGGTGTGAACATCGGCGCCAACAAGGATAGCGACGATCGCATCGCCGATTACGTGAAGGGCATCGAAACCTTCTCCTCCGTGGCCTCTTATTTCACGGCCAACATCTCTTCTCCCAACACGCCAGGCCTTCGCGATCTTCAGGCGCGCGAAAGCCTTTCGGCACTTCTTTCCGCGGTGCTGGCGCAGCGCGATCGCGAGGCCGAGAAGCTGTCGCGCCACGTCCCCGTCTTCCTGAAGATCGCCCCTGATCTGACAGAGGAAGGGCTCGACGACATTGCCGCCGAGGTCCTGTCGCACCGGCTGGACGGCCTGATCGTCTCCAACACCACGCTTTCCCGCGACGGATTGGTGCCGGGCAGCAACAACCAGGAAACCGGCGGCCTCTCCGGCAAGCCGCTCTTCGAACGCTCAACCGCGGTGCTGGCAAAGATGCGCAAACGTGTCGGACCGGACCTGCCAATCATCGGCGTCGGCGGTGTGTCGTCGGCAGAGACTGCTTTGGAAAAAATCAGGGCAGGGGCCGATCTGGTCCAGCTCTATTCCTGCATGGTCTACAAAGGACCGGGCCTGCCGGGCAATATCATTCGCGGACTGTCGGAGAGGCTGCAGCGGGACGGGATCAGGAATATCCGGGATTTGCGCGACAGTTCAGTGGAAAGCTGGGCGGCGCGGTCGATTTAAACGGCCACTCCTTTTCGCTGTCGTCATCCTCGCTTCAACGGCAAGGATCACGACAGAGACTGTGATGAATGTCAGCTCGCATAGAGCGCGAACACGCCTCTTTCAGGCGCAAAGCACCATCGCCCAATAGGGACGGTTCTTTGCCGCGCTGTCATAGGCGACAGCAACACCAAGCCCGCCATAATTGCCGAGCATGTTTTCCAGGTGATGCGGCGAGCCGATCCAGGCTTTGACCACCCGCTCGACCGTGTCTTGACCTGCGGCGACGTTTTCTGCAGCAGGCAGGGGCACGTTGCCGTTTTTCATGCGAATGAGGAAACTGTCGGTGATGCCGATGAGATGCGCCATCTTCTGCGCCTTCACCATGCGGTTGGCCTGATAAATGGCCGCCTGCTGTGCCGCCGGGTTGGCAGAAAGCGTCGAGAGACCTTTCGAGCGGCGAAGTTCGTTGACAATGGGCAACGCCGCCGCCGTCTCGTCGCGGGTGCCGGATGGCAGGCCCTTGTTGGTGGGAACGGAAACGCAGGCCGATAGAACGGAGCCAGCGGACAGCAGCACGAAGCCGCGCCGGGAAAAATTCGTCAGGGAATGGTCGGTCATATCAACGCAAGCTTAGGAGTCTGAGGACGATGAAGACGGGGATGACGATGACAGCGCCCGCCAGAAGATAGTCGCCGATGCTGCCAAGCGCGTGGAAGCCCGAATACCAGATGTTCAGAACGAAGTCGCGCACACCATAGATGATGCTCCACGGCGTCAGCCCGAAGACGGCCATCAAAAATCCGACGATCAGCGATATCACCAGCAGCTTGACGATCGTGCGCCCAACGCTGTCACCCAGCACCTTGTTGACCTCACCGGCCATCAGCAAATCTCCTAAAGCCTGTCATCGAACAAACCCGCATCCGCGGGATGATGACAAACACCTTCAAACCTTGATCAAGACATATGAAGCGCGGCGCTTCGATGCAAGCATCGCGGTATTTACACCGTCGATCCGGGCTTTGCGATGAAATAGGACTTGAGTTTTTTTATGGCTTGATGAAAGAGAGCCCACCTCTTTCAGGAAAAATTCGTGAATGGCCCAGAACCAGCATTCCTCCGGCGACGTCATTGCTGATCGTCGTGCCGATTACGCCCGCATGCTGGCAGAAAGCGGCGACCACCAGGCTGCCGCGGAATTGATCGAACAGGCGCTGGAACTTGCCCCACTTTGGACAGCAGGCTGGTTTCGACTGGGCGAGTACAGCGAAAAGGCGGGTCAGCAGGACAATGCGGTGAAGGCCTATGAAAAGGTCGCCGAGCTTGACGAGGAGGGGATATTTGCAGCCCCTCTGAAGCTTGCAGTACTGGGCGCAGCCGAAACGCCAGAGCAGCCACCGAGCCGCTATGTGGAGGGCCTTTTCGACGACTATGCTGATCGGTTCGAAACCTCGCTGGTGAAGAAGCTCGATTACAGCGTGCCGGAGAAGTTGGCGGCTCTCATCGAAACGGCGCGCCCAAGTGGCGAGCGCTTTCGCTGCATGGTCGATATCGGCTGTGGCACAGGATTGCTCGGTGTTGAAATCCGCGACTGGACCGAACGGCTGGAAGGCTTCGACATTTCCACCAACATGCTGGCAAAGGCGGAAGAGAAGGGCATCTACCACCATCTGTCGCAGGCCGATCTTTCTCTCGATGAGGAGACATCCGGCCTCTTTGCCGATGGGCTTGAAAAAGGCCGGGCCGATCTCGTCGCCGCTGCCGACGTGATGATGTATCTCGGCAGTCTCGAGACGGTCATGCCGCTAGTTCTGGCGCTGCTCGGGCAGGGAGGCCTCTTCGCCTTTTCGGTCGAAGATGCGGGCGACGAGGAGGGTTTCGTCCTTCAGCCCTCGCTCCGCTACGCGCACTCGCAAACCTATGTGAGCAATCTCCTTGCCGCCTTCGGCATGGAGATCCTGCAAATCCGAAAAACAACCATTCGCAAGGATGCCGGAAAACCACTTTCCGGCATTCTGTTTCTTGCCGCAAAACCCGCCTGAGCTTTTCGTTTCTTGCCATTTCATCGATTGGTCAGGAAGGCTGACATATAGCGGTTGTCGAGCGCCATTTTGCAGTGCAAAATAACCGCATCTCCGCCGCTGATACCTTGTGACAACGACACGGAGACCGTCAACAAAATCAGGTCCTGTCGAGGGGATTTCGCATGGCATTCACCAGAAGCGTCTATGGCATGTGGAGTGTGGACCCGGCCAAGCATTCACCGATAGAGGACGTCCAGGGTATCGTCACCGGGAGTATTGTCTCGGCGCTTGGCTTTTACATCCTCAACAAGGTCGGCCTCCTGACGGGTGGCACAGCAGGCGTCGCGTTTCTTATCCATTACGCCTTCGGCATCAGCTTTGGCCTGTTGTTCTTCCTCGTCAACCTGCCGTTCTACTACCTCTCGTTCCGTCGCCTCGGCCTTGCCTTCTCGGTGAAAACGTTCATCTCGATCGGGCTGGTATCGGTCCTGACGGAACTGGAATCGCGCTGGATGGTGATCGACAGCGTCAATCCGCTTTGGGCTGCCATTCTCGGCGGACTTCTCCTCGGTTACGGTCTGCTTGCGCTTTACCGCCACCGCGCCAGCCTGGGCGGCATCGGCATTCTGGCCATCTACATCCAGGATCGTTTCGGCATCCGTGCCGGTCTGATCCAGCTTGCCTTCGACACCTGTGTGATGATCGCCGCCTTTGCTGTCATCGAACCGAAGACGGTGCTCTACTCAATCGTCGGTGCCTTCTTCCTCAACATGTTCCTGGCCATCAATCACCGCTCCGACCGCTACATCGTGGTGCGCTGACGCTTGAAATCTGGCCCGGCGTGGCGCAAGGGAAGCTGTCGAAATCCGTGGGGATGGCAATGCGCGATATGATCTGGAAGAACCGTGCAAGGCTGTGGGCCACGACGCCCGATCGGCATTCTCTGCTGGAAGATGTTCAGGGTGTTCTTGCCGGAGCCATGTTGGCGTCTCTCGGCGTCACCCTGTTTTCCGCCGCCGGTCTGTTGACAGGCGGAACCGTCGGCCTCGCGTTCCTCGTCCACTATGCAGCGGACATGCGTTTTGGTCTTGTCTTCTTCCTGGTCAACCTGCCCTTTTACTACCTTGCCTTTCGTCGCCTTGGACCCGCATTCACGGTCAAGACCTTTAGCGCCATCGCCTTGACAGCCGTGCTGTCCGACATGATGCCGCGACTCTTTGCTTTCCAATCGATCAATCCCATCGCCGCTGCGCTATTCGGCGGATTGACGGTCGCAGCAGGCATGCTGGCGCTTTTCCGCCACCGCGCCAGCCTCGGCGGCTTCGGTATTCTGGCGCTCTATCTGCAGGATCGTTTCGGTTGGCGGGCAGGCTTCATCCAACTGGCCTTCGATGGAATGGTGCTGCTGGCATCCTTCTTCATCGCCACGCCCTTCGTCATTCTTTGCTCGGTTCTTGGCGCGTTGGTGATGAACCTGGTCATCGCCATCAACCACAGAAACGACCGCTACATCGCCATGTAGCAGTCGTTTCGATTGAGAGGGTCAGGCGGCCTTGGCGGCGGCATCGACCGGATGCTGCATCCTGAAGCCGACGGCAATGCGGTTCCAGGTGTTGATCGTACCAATGGCGAGCGTGATCTTGACGATCTCCTCTTCGCTGAAATGCGCTTTCAACGCGTCGAAATCACCATCCGGCGCGCCAGTCTCGGCAATCTTTGTCACCGCATCCACCCAGCCGAGCAGGGCTCTTTCCTGTGCGTTGTAGACGGTCGATTCCCGCCATACGCTCATCAGGTTGATCCACTGCTCCGAAAGCCCGTCGCGGCGGCTTTCCTTCACATGCATGTCCACGCAATAGGCGCAGCCATTGATGATGGATGCGCGCAGTTTGATAAGGTGGATGAAGCGGCGCTCCAGCCCGGAATTTTGCACGAATGTTTCGAGCGCCAGAAGAGCCTTGTAGGATTCGGGCGATGCCTTGGTGTGGTTTAGTCTCGTTTCCATAGTCGTTTCTCCTTGGTTGCTTTTGGTCATGCGTCATCGTTCGGACAGGCGGCGGCCTGTCCGTCATGGAATTGAAAGAAGTGCTTGTCTCAGCGCGTCGTCTTGCGCTCGTTCAGCTCCAGAAAGGCGCAGCCGCGTGCGGCAATGCCGCCATCGTCTGCGCGGGCGAGGTCAGTACGAATGTCCGCGACGGTGGTCTTGGCAAGCTCTGCCCGGTAGGCTCTCTCCGCTTTCAGCATGGCGGCATTGATGCCGCATGGCTTGCTGAAATAGCGGTCAGGCAACGGGTTCGGCCCTCGTTGCCGGATTTCGGCGCAGCGGAAAGCCGGCGCCGGACCTTCTACCGCAAGCACGATATCAAGCAGCGTGATCCCCTCGGGCTCTTTCGCCAGCCTGTAGCCACCTTTCGGCCCGGGCAATGTCGAAAGAATACCAGCACCTGAGAGCGACTGAAGGTGCTTCAGCAGGTAGCTGGTCGAGACGCCATGAAACTCCGCCAATGCTGCCGCTGATAGCACGCCGTCGGGCGAAAGCGAGGCGAGCATTGCAACGCTGTGGATGGCCTGTTCCACGCCATCGCTCATCTTCATCGGGTCACCTCCATAATCATGGATATTATTTATCCGCGATTATGCGGCTCTGTCAAGCGGTACCTAAAGCCTCTTCTTTTTTGGAAGAGTTTCACTACCTTAGAGGGGTGAAACACATCGATCCGCCCATCTTAGCGAAAAGTGCCGGAACACTGCCTTTGCCCTTCCAGAAATGGTTTGCGGAGAAGGGCTGGAGTCCGCGTGCGCATCAGCTGGAATTGTCCGCCCGGGCACGGGGCGGGGAAAACATGCTGTTGATTGCGCCGACCGGTGCCGGCAAGACGCTTGGCGGTTTCATGGCATCGCTGACCGATCTGGCCGAGCGCGGCAAGGTACCACCGGGCTCTGCCTTTGTCGGCGTTCACACGTTGTATATCTCGCCACTGAAAGCGCTCGCCGTCGATATCGAGCGCAACCTGATGAAGCCGGTCTCGGAAATGGGCCTGCCGATTACGGTGGAAACCCGGACCGGTGATACCCCTCAGGGCAAGCGCCAGCGACAGAAGCTCAAACCCCCGGACATTCTTCTGACCACGCCCGAACAGGTCTCGCTGCTGCTCGCCAACAAAGAGGCAGAGCGCTTCTTCAAGGATCTGAAATATGTGGTGCTGGACGAGTTGCACTCGCTCGTCACCTCCAAGCGCGGCCATCTCTTGTCGCTGGCGCTCGCCCGCATCCGCCGCCATGCGCCTGCCATGCGCACCATTGGTCTTTCGGCAACGGTGGCAGATCCGATGGATTTACAGCGCTATCTCGCACCACAGGTGGAAGGCGAACCACCGGCGGGGCTGATCACCGTCGAGGACGGCGCGAAACCGAATATTGCGATTTTGCAGACGGAGGAGCGTATTCCATGGTCGGGCCATTCGGCCCGCTACGCCATGCAGGATTTGTATCCTGAAATCAAAGACCATCAGACGACGCTGATCTTCGTCAATACCCGCTCGCAGGCCGAGCGAATCTTCCAGGAACTCTGGACGATCAACGACGACAACCTGCCGATTGCGCTCCATCACGGCTCGCTGGATGCCGGGCAGCGGCGCAAGGTGGAACAGGCGATGGCCGAAAACAAGCTGCGCGCCGTCGTCGCCACCTCCACGCTCGATCTCGGCATCGACTGGGGCGATGTCGATCTCGTCGTGCATGTCGGCGCTCCGAAGGGCGCAAGCCGCCTTGCACAGCGTATCGGCCGCGCCAACCACCGCATGGATGAGCCCTCCAAGGCGATCCTCGTTCCCGCCAACCGCTTCGAGGTGATGGAATGCCGCGCGGCGCTCGATGCGAATTACATCGGCGCGCAGGATACTCCCCCGATTGCAGAAGGCGCGCTGGACGTCTTGGCACAGCACGTGCTCGGCATGGCCTGCGCCGAGCCTTTCGATGCGGATGAGCTTTATCGCGAGGTCACCAGCGCATCGCCCTACGCCGACTTGTCACGCGAGATGTTCGACCGCGTGGTCGACTTCACCGCGACCGGCGGTTATGCGCTGCGCACCTACGAACGCTACGCCCGCATTCGCCAGATGGAGGACGGGCGCTGGCGCGTTTCCAATCCCCAGGTCGCGCAACAGTATCGCCTGAACCTCGGCACCATCGTCGAGGCGGCGGAGCTGAATGTCCGCATGGTCAAGCGCAATGCCAAGGGCACGGTGGGCCGTGGCGGCATGTCGCTGGGCAAGGTGGAAGAGCATTTCCTCGAACAACTGGTCCAGGGTGATACGTTTCTCTTTGCCGGCAAGGTGCTGCGCTTCGAAGGCATCCGGGAGAATGAATGCCTTGTCAGCCAGGCCTTCTCCACGGACCCGAAGATCCCCTCCTATGCCGGGGGCAAGTTTCCGCTCTCCACCTATCTGGCAGATCAGGTGCGCTCCATGCTCGCCGATCCCACGCGTTGGCATACGCTGCCCGATCAGGTGCGCGACTGGCTGGCGATCCAGAAGGAGAAGTCGATCATCCCGAAGCGGGACGAGCTGCTGGTCGAGACCTTTCCCTTCCGCAAGCGCTTCTTCATGGTCATGTATCCCTTCGAGGGGCGGCTTGCGCATCAAACGCTTGGCATGCTTCTGACCCGCCGGCTGGAGCGGGCAGGGGCAAAGCCCATGGGATTTGTTGCAACCGACTATTCGCTCGCCGTCTGGGCGATGGAGGACATGGGCAAACGCCTGCAATCGCGCCGGCTGTCTCTTGCCGACCTTCTGGATGAGGACATGCTCGGCGACGACCTCGAAGCCTGGCTGGATGAATCCTATCTTTTGAAGCGCACCTTCCGCAATTGTGCGGTCATCGCAGGACTGATCGAACGCCGTCACCCCGGTAAGGAAAAGACCGGACGGCAGGTCACGGTTTCAGCCGATCTTATTTATGACGTTCTTCGCAGCCATGAGCCGGACCATATCCTGTTGGAAGCCACGCGACGCGATGCTTCGGCCGGACTTTTGGACATTGCCCGACTTGGCGATATGCTAAGGCGAATCAAGGGCCACACGCATCACCGTGCGCTGGACCATGTCTCCCCGCTTGCCGTTCCCGTCATGCTGGAAATCGGCCGCGAAACGGTGGTGGGACAAGCGCAGGACGATGTGCTGGCCGAAGCCGCCGACGAGCTGATTGCCGAGGCGATGGCGTAGGTTTCTTTCGAAGGCCGCGCCGGAAGATACGTGGAAACAAAAGAGAGAGCAGTAAGATTGCTCTCAGGGAATTCGAGACGCCGTGCTGAGCCGCCTTGCCTTGAGTGAAAGATTGTCCACCGGCTTTGAATGCTTCGGAGCCGAAACCGCCATCAATGGCGTTGCGGCCCTTTGCGATCCGCTGGGCGGACTTTACATCCCGGATCTGTCGCTGCTCGTCGTTTCCGACCTCCATCTGGAAAAAGGTGCGGCTTTCGCCCGGCGCGGCATGATGCTGCCGCCCTATGATACGATCGCGACATTGAAGATCCTCGCCTCGCTGATTGCCCGATACAATCCGAAGATTGTCGTCAGCCTCGGCGACAATTTCCATGACCGCAAGGGATCGGAACATCTGCCGCTGCCGCTGCGCGAGATTATCAAGGAGATGGCAAGAGGCCGCGAATGGATCTGGATCAACGGCAACCATGATCCGGATGGAACGGTGGATCTGCCGGGCTCTTCGGTCGATGAGATGTTCTACGCTAATCTCGTCTTCCGCCATGAACCGAAGCTGAAGGGTGTAGACACGAAAGGCGAAATCGCCGGCCACCTTCATCCCTCGGCCACCGTGCGCCGCCGCGACAAGACGGTACGCCGCCCATGCTTCGCCACCGATGGCGCGCGCCTGCTGATGCCCGCCTTCGGCGTCATGAGCGGCGGGCTTGATCTGCGCCACAAGGCCATGCGCGGCCTGTTCGATCACGCGGACCTGATTGCGCATCTGATGGGACGCGACCGGATCTATTCGGTTCGGTTTGGAAGCCTGCTGGGATAGGTGGCAATCAGTCCCTGCGGAACAACAGGCTTGCGCCCCAGCCGGTGATCACAGCCGTCAGCACACAGAGAATACCGTAGACAACCGGCGTCTGATGCGCGGCATTCGTAATCGCCTGCTCCATGCCGGTTTTCACCACGCGCAACTTGAGTTCGCGCTGGGCGACAGGCATGCCGCTCTTGAAGAGGTAGGCTCTGGCTGTGTGAACGCCATTCGGCACGTTGGCAGGCAGGCGAAGCGTTGCCCAGAAGAGGCCGGTTCGCTCCAGCCGCACCCCGGTCGTGTCGTTGCGATAGATGCCGCTGGCAAGCTTCAGGCGGCGATAGGCCTCCTGAAAATCGTAGACATTGTCCGGCACGCCGGAAAACACCGCGCTGTTCAACGGCAGATGCTCGACGCCAAGGCCCATCGCCTTCAACGTGCCAGGTGAGGCGATATCGTTGATGTTGCGGGTGCTGGCCATGGAGTAGGATTCAGGTAGCGGCGCGAAGGTGATGGCGCTGGTATTGATCCAGATGCCCGCCACCCGGCTCTTTTTACGCACAGTTGTATATTCGTTCGGGCCCTCCAGTGTGACCACGATGTCGTATTGCCCGATGGCAAGCAGCAACTGGTCGGCATTATTGAGGGCGCCGAACATGGTGAAATCCGCACCGCGAAAATCCGACGCGATCGAGATTTCATTCGTCGATGCACCGATCTCGATGTTCTCTTGAAGCGTCCGCGGCTTGCCCTGAGCGTCTGGAGAGACCGCGAGCGGGGGCGTTTGCGCCAGAGCTGCACCGGCGCAGAAAACCACCAATGATGCAAAGAGGGCAGCGCGCATCAATAGCCAAGCCCTCCGACCGCAACGGAAAAGAGATCTTCCGGTCGCACCACAAGCCCAATGGCAAGGCGGATACCGACGGCCAGAACAAGAAGCGCCAAAAGCGCGCGCAGCTGCTCGCCGCGCAGCTTCTGCCCGACACGCACGCCATATTGGGCGCCGATGACACCGGCCAGCATGAGAATGAAGGCCAGCACGATATCGACGGAATAGTTCGTCGCCGCCTGCACGATCGTCGTATAGGCGGTGACGAAAATGATCTGGAAGAGCGATGTGCCGACAACGACGTTGGTCGGAATACGCAGGAGATAGATCATTGCCGGCACCATGATGAAGCCGCCGCCGACACCCATTACCGATGTCAGGATACCGATGGCAAAGCCAAGCGCGATGATCGGGATGACGCTGAGATAGAGCTTCGACTTCTTGAAGCGCATCTTCAAGGGCAGGCGATGCACCCAGTTATGGTGGCCGGGACGGCGCAGCGGAATGGTTTCATTGCGCGCCGTGCGGCGGATGGCAGAGACGCTTTCCTTCAGCATCAGCCCGCCGACGGTCGACAGCAGAATGACGTAGAGAAGCGAAATGATCAGATCGAGCTGACCGATGCTGCGCAACAGGGTGAACAGCCATACACCGACGGTCGCCCCGCAAAGGCCGCCGATCAGCAACATCGAGCCGAGCTTCACATCCAGCGTGCCGCGGCGAAAATGGGTAATGGAGCCGGAGACCGAGGAGGCGACGACCTGGTTTGCACCCGTGGCAACCGCCACGACCGGAGGAATATTGTAGAAGATCAGAAGCGGGGTGATGAGGAACCCACCGCCCACCCCGAACATGCCGGAGAGAAACCCCACAGCCGCGCCCATGCCGAGGATGATGAAGACATTCACCGACAATTCCGCGATGGGCAGATAGACAGTCACAATCGGACCTCTGGCAATGGTTCCGGGCGTCCCGGTCGGCTCAAAGCCACCTGTCCGCCAATTCAAATCTCTGTCCTGAAAGAAGGCTTTAAGGGCCTTTGTTGGTCATGCCCGGCAGGCCACGACCTGTCAATCATTCAACGGCAAATACGTTGATAATTTGAAAAGAAGAAGGGCCGGAGCGACATTGTCGTCCCGGCCCTTCCAATAGCTCTGTTTTTCGTTCGATTACTTGTTGCGGGCAAGCAGCGCCGTCACCAGTTCGTCGGTAATGCGACCGTCCGGAGTCTGGCCGACGGATTTCTGGAATTCCCGAATGGCCGCGACCGTGGTCTTGCCAAGCTTTCCGTCCGGCACACCGGCCTTGAAGCCGTTATTGTTGAGGATGGCCTGAATGTTGCGGATTGCCTTCTGCATGTCGACCGAAGAGGTCTTCACGCCGCCGGCATTGGTCCACTCATCGGGAAGGTTCACCGAATTGGCGTCTTCATTGAGCGGCGTCACCTTCCAGGCGTCGACCTTGGCCTTAGCGCTGGCAAGCTGCTCCGGCTTCATTGCCTTGGCCACATCGTCGCGCTTCTGGGCTGCATCGGCATCACCATCGCGGGCAGCAATGGCGAACCACTTGTATGACTCTTCCAGGCTCTGCTGAACGCCGCTGCCGCGCGCGTAAAGGATGGCGAGGTTGAACTGGCTGTCGCGAACGCCAAGATCGGACGCTTTGATGAACCAGTCTGCAGCGGCCTTGTAGTCTGGCTGGCCTGCCGCGTCGGATGTCAGCAGGACGGCGAGATTGTGCATCGCGCCGGCATTGCCCTGGCTGGCGGCCCTCTCATAATAGCGCTTGGCTTCCGGCAGATTGCGTTCGACGCCGTTTGCCTTCTCATACATGTTACCGAGACGATATTGCGCCGGTGCGAAGCCACGGTCCGCCGCAAGCTTATACCACTTGGCCGCCTCTGCACGATCCGCCTGAACGCCGACGCCATCAGTATAGCGTACAGCGATTTCGAAGAGCGCCAGCGCATCGCCTCTGCCCGCCGCCTCTGCCAGAGAGGCCGGCGTGATGGCGGCCGGGACGGCAATCGTCGTTTCAGCCTGTGGTGCGACGGTACCGGGCTCGTTAGTGTGGGCAATTTCGGTATCGGTCTGCGGTGCGCCGCTCGGCTGAAGCTGCTCGGCCGCGGCCATCTCGGTGCGGGGTGCTGCGACATTGATGGCAGGCGCCTCTTGCGGCAGGGGTGCGCCGCCAATCGGCCGCGTGTCGATCAAATGCCCCTGTCTGTCGGCATCGCTCTGCATCCGGTCGGCTGCCGCCTGAGCGGTTTCGTCAACCGGGGCGGTGGAGGGCTCCGTAACGGCCTGATTGGCAACGTCCGGAATTGCGGACGATACAACGCCGGGCTCAGCGTCGATCGTGCTCGTCGTCACCCGTTGAGCAGGCGGCGTGTCGGAACCGACAAGCGATTTGACCATGGGCATGGCCATCATCGCCAGAAGAATGGCGCCAATGCCAAGCAGAAGTGGGCGACGGTAGCGCGCCAGCATGGACGCGCCCTTGGGGCTGCGGCCACTTTTTGCCGACCCGGAGTTTGTCGCCCTTTCTGGCATGGTTTCAAGTGCGGCGGCCTGGGCCGCACGACGTGCAGCTGCGATGAAATCAGCGCGGTTGTCGCCGTCCTTGTCACCGGCACGCTGGGCGTTCTGGCTGGCGCGAACCCGCTCCAGAATCTTCTTCACGTCCGGGGCACCGGTGCCGGGCTCCAGAAGCTCATTCTCATCCTCGGACGAGAGAAAATCGATCGGATCGAGAGCCGGCGCCGGGTTGACGTTGGTGCGCCCGTTTGCGGTGGCAGACGCGTCACCCTCGGATTTGGCTGCGCCCGATTTGAACCGGCGGGTCAGGCTGGCAAGGAGGCCTTGCTTTTCTTCGGCGACAGGTTTGGCCGCTGCGGGAGGCGCAAAGGCGGTAGCCGTATCCGTATCGAAGGAAGATGTGGCGGTCGCAGCTGCCAGCGAGGAGAGACTTTCCTCCGAGAAGCTGGCAAAGGGCATCGGAGAATTGGAGGCCTGCTCTTGCTTATAGGCAGGCTCAGGGGCGCGGCGATCATCCAGCGCATCCAGACGGCTTGCGATCTGCAACAGGGTTTCGTGTAGCGCCTCGAAGGTGCGGTGGGTGCGTTCATCGGTGTTGCGGCTCAGGCCCTCGAGTTTGCGAAGGTCGTTCGCCAGTTCCGCGAGCACCACCATGTCCGCTGGGCTCGCGGTCTGCGCCAGATTGTTGCGCGTGTGCGCTTCCAGCACCGCTTCCGCTGCCTGTCGTGCCGCCTCGATGATATATTCGTCATTGGACGCCATATAGTCTTCGATTGCGCTCATCCGCGCATCAAGCTCAGGGGGCATGCCCATGGGCTGGGCGTGGCTCTGCTCGTTCAGCATCGAGGACAGATTGGCGATGTGGCTCTCGAGGCTCGCAAGCGCGCCGGGATCGGTATTGCTGGAGCGGGTTGTTTCGTCGAGCTTGGCCGCGATCTTGCCGAGGCGGTCTTCAAGGCGAAGGAAGGCAGAATCGTAGGCCGCGTTTTTGCCGGATGCCGGACGCGTATCGATATCGTCGATACGCCGAGCAATCTTGTCCAGCCGCTCGGCCAGCTTGTCATTCACCGCACCATTGCCGAGTAGATCGATCTTCTTGGAAATATCGGTGAGGAACGACGTCAGTTCAGGCTGCGCCGGCGTGCGCTTGGATTGCTCCAGATAGGCGGAGAGTTGGTCGAGTTGCTCGGTAAGCTTGGAGATGTGGCGATCTGATGACAGCTCCTCTATGCGGTTTGACAGCGCGTCGAGACGCCCCGTCAGTGCGTCGGACGGCTTGTCCTTCTCGGCGCTCATGTCCTTCAGCTGGTCAAGCTGGCCCGAAAGGCCGTTGAGGCGATTCTCAAGCCGTTCCAGCAATGCCGCATCTGGCGAATGTTGAGCACGATTGGAGGTCGCGGCGATCGCGCGGCTGATTTCGTCCAGACGCTCATCGACACCGGAAAAATGCTCGGTGAGAACATTCTCGTTCGGCTGGATGCGACGGCCCAGCTGCTCGACGAAGCCCGCCATGGTGATGAGCTTGTCTTCCAGCGCGCGGATGGCCGGGCTGTTATTGGCATTGCCAAGGTCGCTCTTGATGTCGTCAAGACGATAGGCGAGCGCGACGATCTCTTGCTTCAGCGCAGTCTGGTCGAAACCGCGTAGCGTGTCTTCGACCTCGTCCCAACGACGCTCCATCTTGTGCATGCTGTCCTGGCGAGCCATCTGCTCGACCAGCGAGCGCAGTTCCTCGACCTCGGAACGCAGAGCCTGGGAATCCGGTCCGGACGTCGTGCTGAGGCGGTCGATGCTTGCGGCAAGACGGGCAACGTCTTCGCGAATATCTTCGGCGAAATCCTGGTTTTCGGCAAAGGAGCGGATGTTGCGCAATTCGCTGCGCACACCCTGCATCTCGCGCGCAACGCCTTCGGAGAGTTCGTTCTTCAATTCCTGCCGCAGGTTGACGAGTGCTTCGGCCACTTCGCGCAACGCCGCATCGCCCTGCGAGGCCTGTGCTGGGGCGGCTGGTGCGCGTGAAGGGCGGCTGCGCTCGACACGCGGCGCTTCTATCGGGGCTGTTGGTCGCGCGCGATAGGCCGGAATGGCGGTGGAAGCACGGTAATCCTGATCGTCATAACGGCGCTGTTCCTGCTGCATCGCGCTGCGGGCAGGCTGCGGCGCTTCGTAAGCGTCGCGGCTCCAGCGGTCATCGAGCGCTTGCTGACGGCGGCGAATTTCATCGACGGGATCGAATCGGCGAGAGCTTGGTTCGCGCTGCGCACGAGACGGTGCGGGCGCGCGCTCCGGCGGGCGCTCGGCAGGTGGTTCGCGACGGCTTCTTTCCATCGGGCCGCCCAGCAGATCTTCAAGCCGTGCTTCCAGGCCTTCGATGGTGCGATTGAGCGCGTCCAGCGACGATCTGTCACTCTGTCCTCGGGAATTCGATCGCAATCCGCTCATCTTGCTGCTCGCTTCGTCTTTGCCGTTTGACCTGTCCACCGACTGGAAAGGGGTATGCCGTTCTTCTCCTCCGGAACTGCGTCGTTTCCGAAGCACTTCCTTAAAACAGGACAATTGCCTATCTATGGTTAATTAAGAGTTAATTAGAATTTACTGCTTTAATACTTTCTTCATGATTATCCTTGCGCGAAACTTAATGCGGGATACACGATATTGTTGCAAATGGTGATGAGGGGAAAATTCTCGCCAAAGACATTTGACGTTTACGCGCACGTCAAATATTGTGAGCTCATCTTGAGGCCGGATAAGGTCCGGCGAGCGATGCGGAGGAACATCGGTAATGCCTGTGTACAAGGCCCCTGTTAAGGACACTCTTTTCATTCTCAACGACGTTCTGGGTCTGGAGCGCTACAACAACCTGCCCGGTTTCGAAGACGCAACGCCCGATATGATCGAGGCCATTACCGGCGAGGCTGCAAAGCTTGCCGAAGAGCAGCTCTTCCCGCTCAATCTTTCCGGCGACCAGCAAGGCTGCAAGCGCGCCGAAGATGGCACGGTTTCCGTGCCGGACGGTTTCAAGCAGGCCTATGACGCTTACTGTGAAGGCGGTTGGAGCGGTCTGGCCGTGCCTGCCGAGTATGGCGGGCAGGGGCTTCCCTATACGCTGCACGCCGCCGTCGGCGAATTCATGTCGTCTGCCAACCTGTCGCTGATGATGTATCCCGGCCTGACGCAGGGCGCGATCGCCGCGATCCTCGTTCACGGCACGGATGAGCAGAAGCAGACCTATCTGCCCAACATGGTGGCTGGCACATGGTCCGGCACCATGAACCTGACCGAGCCGCATTGCGGCACCGATCTCGGCCTGCTGCGCACCAAGGCCGTGCCGCAGGGTGACGGCACCTACAAGATCTCCGGCCAGAAGATCTTCATCTCCGCCGGCGAACATTCGATGACGGACAATATCGTCCATCTGGTGCTTGCCCGTATCGAGGGCGCACCGGAAGGCACCAAGGGCATCTCGCTCTTCATCGTGCCGAAGTTCCTGGTCAATGCCGATGGCTCGCTTGGCGAGCGCAATGGCGCGGTCTGTGGCGCGATCGAGCACAAGATGGGCATCCACGGCAACGCCACCTGCGTCATGAACTATGACGATGCGACCGGCTACCTGATCGGCGCGGAGAACAAGGGCCTTTCGGCCATGTTCGTGATGATGAACGAGGCGCGCCTCGGCGTCGGTCTGCAGGGTCTTTCGATCGGCGAGATCGCCTACCAGAACGCTGCAAACTACGCCCGCGATCGTATTCAGGGCCGTTCGCTCTCCGGTGCCAAGCATCCGGACAAGAAGGCGGACCCGATCATCGTTCACCCCGATATCCGTCGTTCGCTGTTGACGATCCGCGCCTATAACGAAGCCGGCCGCGCCTTCCTGCTGTGGACCGCACTGCAATCGGACATTGCACATCGTTCGACCGACGAGGCGGCACGCCAGGCAGCAGACGACCTGCTCGGCCTCGTTACCCCAATCGTCAAGGGTGTGTTGACCGACAAGGGCTTCGACCACGCAGTTGCCGCTCAACAGGTCTATGGCGGTCACGGCTACATCGAAGAATGGGGCATGAGCCAATATGTGCGCGACGCCCGCATCACCATGATTTACGAGGGTGCCAACGGCATCCAGGCGCTCGATCTTGTTGGTCGCAAGCTTGGTCTTAATGGTGGCCGTGCCGTCATGGCGCTCTTCAAGGAAATCGGCGATTTCTGCGAAGAAAACCGCGCGGACGAAAATCTGGTCGTCTACACAAAGGGCCTGAAGAAGGGCTTGAACGATCTGCAGGCTGCAACCATGTGGTTCATGCAGAACGCCATGGCAAAGCCAGACAATGCCGGCGCCGGCTCCACAGACTATATGCATCTCTTCGGTCTGGTGGTCCTCGGTTACATGCACGCCCGTATGGCGAAGGCGGCCCAGGCTTCGCTGGCCTCCGGTTCTTCCGACGAAGAATTCCTGAAGGCCAAGCTCGTCACGGCCCGCTTCTTCATGGAACGCCTGATGCCGGAAACGGCGCTGCGCAAGACCCGCATCGAAGCTGGCAGCGATACGATGATGGAGCTCGCTGCCGAAGCGTTCTGACACGGATGAGGAGGCCGCATGCGGCCTCCAACAATTTTCAGGCAGTCACCTGCCACAGGGAGATGAGACATGACCGACGTTTTTATCTATGACCACGTCCGCACCCCGCGCGGACGCGGCAAGAAGGACGGCAGCCTGCATGAGGTGCCGTCCGTTCGTCTTGCCGCCAAGACGCTTGAAGCGATCCGCGACCGCAATGGACTCGATACGGCGACCGTTGATGACATCATCATGGGCTGTGTCGATCCGGTCATGGATGCCGGTGCGGTGATCCCGAAGGCCGCAGCGTTTGAGGCGGGATACTCGACCAAGGCGCCGGGCATGCAGATCTCGCGCTTCTGTGCGTCAGGACTCGATGCCGTCAACTTCGCCGCCGGCAAGGTTGCCGCAGGATCGGACGAAATCGTCATCGCAGGCGGCGTGGAAAGCATGTCGCGCGTCGGCATGGGCATGTCGGGCGGTGCCTGGTACATGGACCCGTCGGTCAACTTCCCGGCCTATTTCATGCCGCAGGGCGTCTCGGCCGATCTGATTGCCACGAAATACGGCTTCTCGCGTGACGACGTCGATGCCTATGCGGTGGAAAGCCAGAAGCGTGCCGCGCATGCCTGGGAAAACGGCTACTTCAAGAATTCCGTCATTCCCGTAAAGGATCAGAACGGTATTACCATTCTCGACCGTGACGAACATATGCGCCCTGGCACAGACATGCAGGCGCTCGCCTCGCTCAACGCGTCCTTCCAGATGCCAGGTGAAATGGGCGGCTTCGAAGCCGTTGGCATCATGGCCCATCCCGAGGTGGAGCGGATCACCTACGTCCACCACGCCGGCAACTCGTCAGGCATCGTCGATGGTGCGGCCGCTGTTCTGGTCGGTTCGAAGGCCGGTGGCGAAAGCATGGGTCTGAAGCCCCGCGCGCGCATCCGGCACTTCGCCAATATCGGGTCCGATCCGGCCCTGATGCTGACCGGTCCCGTGGACGTGACGGAAAAGCTTCTGAAGAAGACGGGCATGTCGATTGCCGACATCGACCTCTTCGAACTCAACGAAGCCTTTGCTGCCGTCGTTCTGCGCTACATGCAGGCCTTCGACATCAGCCACGACAAGATGAACGTCAATGGCGGCGCCATTGCCATGGGTCATCCGCTTGGCGCCACGGGCGCCATGATCCTCGGCACGGTTCTCGACGAACTGGAACGCCGCGATCTCAACACCGCGCTGGTCACGCTCTGCATCGGTGCAGGCATGGGCACCGCGACGGTGATCGAGCGGGTTTGATAGGCTGAGGCTGAAACTGCGCCGGCCCCTCCGTCATCCTCGGGCTTGACCCGAGGATCCATCCCCGGCGCTTGGATCCTTGGGTCAAGCCCGAGGATGACGAGGAAAGCGAAGCGGCCATTACGATTCAGGGAAGAGGAATCCCACAATGAGCACTTACACCAATTTCAAAATCGAAACCGATGCAGACGGCATTGCCCTCGTTACCTGGGACATGCCGGAAAAATCCATGAACGTCTTTACCGCCGAGGTGATGGAAGAGCTGAACGCCATTGTCGATGCAACGGTTGCGGACGCAGCCGTCAAGGGCGTGGTCTTCACCTCCGGCAAGAGCACTTTTTCCGGCGGCGCTGATCTTTCCATGATCAAGTCGATGTTCTCCTTCTACCATGAAGAGAAGACGAAGAACCCGGATGAAGCAGCCCAGAAGCTTTTCGATCTGGTCGGCAAGATGAATGGTCTCTTCCGCAAGATCGAAACCAACGGCAAGCCCTGGGTCTCCGCCATCAACGGCACCTGCATGGGCGGCGCCTTCGAACTGTCGCTCGCCTGCCATGGCCGCGTGGCTTCGAGCGCGAAAAGCGTCAAGATCGCGCTTCCGGAAGTCAAGGTCGGCATCTTCCCCGGCGCGGGCGGAACGCAGCGCGTTTCGCGTCTGACCGATGCGCAGTCGGCGTTGCAGATGATGACGACCGGTCAGTCTCTGACTGCCCAGCGCGCCAAGGCGATGAACCTCGTGCACCAGGTGGTGGAGCCGGATCAGTTGATTTCGGCTGCCAAGCAGATGATCAAGGATGGTTTGAAACCCATCGCCCCATGGGACGAAAGAGGCTTCAAGGCACCCGGCGGCGGCATCTGGACGCCAGCGGCCGCGCAGCTGTGGCCGGCCGCACCGGCAATCCTGCGCCGTGAAAGCGCCGGCAACTATCCGGCCGCGCTCGCCATCCTGAAATGCGTATATGAAGGCCTGCAACTGCCCTTCGACACCGCACTGAAGGTCGAGCAGCGCTACTTCACCGAGATCCTTCGCTCGAAGGAAGCCTTCGCGATGATCCGTTCCCTGTTCATCTCCATGCAGGAACTGGGCAAGGGCGCGCGCCGTCCTGCCGGTCAGCCGAAAAGTGATCTGAAGCATGTGGGCGTTGTCGGTGCCGGCTTCATGGGCGCGTCCATCGCCTATGTCACGGCTGTCGCAGGTCTCGACGTCACGCTGATCGACCGCGACGAAGAAGCCGCGGCAAAGGGCAAGACGACCTGTGAAGGTCTGGTCAAGGGTTCGGTCGACAAGGGCCGGATGACGCCGGAGGAGGGTGCCGTCATTCTAGCGCGCATCACTCCAACGTCGGATTATAACGCACTGAAGACGGCAAACCTCGTCATCGAGGCTGTGTTCGAAGACCGCGATGTGAAGAAGGCCGTCATCGAACAGGTGGAAGCGGTTCTGCCGGAAGGCGCGATCTTTGCCTCCAACACCTCGACGCTGCCGATCACCGGCCTTGCGAAGAACTCCAAGCGCCCGTTGGATTTCATCGGCATTCACTTCTTCTCGCCCGTCGAGAAGATGATGCTGACCGAAGTGATCCTCGGCAAGGAAACCGGCGACAAGGCGCTCGCCGTCGCACTGGATTACGTCGCCAAGATCAAGAAGACCCCGATTGTCGTCAACGACACGCGCGGCTTCTTCGTCAACCGCTGCGTGCTGCGCTACATGGCGGAAAGCTATGAAATGCTGATCGAAGGCGTGCCGCCGACGATGATCGAAAACGCTGCGAAGTTCGCCGGCATGCCGGTGGGCCCGCTGGCGCTGAACGACGAGGTGGCGATCGATCTGTCCTACAAGATCCTGAAAGCCACGGCGGCGGATCTCGGAGACAAGGCTGTCGATCCTCGCCACATGGAGTTGGTCAAGAAGCTGGTGGAAGACGAAGGCCGTTTCGGCCGCAAGAACTCCAAGGGTTTCTACGACTATCCGCCAAAGCCCGCCAAGAAGTCCCTCTGGCCCGGCCTGAAGGACCTCTACGCGCAGAAGGCGCCGGAAGACGTTGACATGGACGTGCTGAAGCAGCGCTTCCTCGTCACTGTCGCCTTGGAGGCGGCCCGCACCATGGAAGAGGGCATTGTGACCGATCCGCGTGAGGCCGATGTTGGCTCCATCCTCGGCTTCGGCTTCGCACCCTATACCGGTGGCGCTCTGTCCTACATCGACGGCATGGGTGTTGCGAACTTCGTAGCGCTGGCCGCAAAGCTCGAAGCTGAATACGGCCCGCGCTTTGCCCCGACGCCACTCTTGAAGGATCTGGCCGCCAAGGGCGAGACCTTCTACGGTCGCTTCGACCCCTACGCCAAAGCTGCCCAGGCCGCTTGAGCGAAACAGGTCACAACAACGAAAAGGCGGCCATCCGGTCGCCTTTTTCTTTTGTGCGAGCGCGGTGCGCTTCCTCCAGGCGACACTGCATCCTTTTGCCCCCTCCAGCGTTTGGAGAGGGAGTTCTCCTGAGCATGATCGGGAGCCCAAGGATATTCCAAAAGGAGATGTGAATGAGAGCGCCCGCACGATCCCACGGTTTCGACAAGCCGGCCGACCTGGAAGACGAACTCGCCCAGTTGGACGAAGAGCGTGCCGACGAGAAGCCGAAAGCCCTCGATCGTCGTCCAGCCCCGCCAAAGCCCGGGAGAAAACCTGCGGAAGAAGCATCGCTGCACGCGCAAGTCGCTGAACTGCGCCGTGATCTCGACGAGGTCCGTCGTGAAGTCGAGAAGCTGAGCGCATCGCGAAATGTGCCATCGCGCTCGAGTTCATATGACACCCCGAACTGGCTCCCCGTCGTCCGATCCGTCGCCATCACTTCGCTCGCCAGCCGGATATTCGCCTCGTCGCCGATGATCGCACTTCTCGTGGCGGCCGTTCCGTTCGCACTTGGCCTCACCGCGGGATCGAAACAATAAGCCTCTGATTAGCGTGCGGAGCGCCGCATTTACGGGGCGGGAGCGAGGAACATCTGGTTCCTCGCTCCCCTCTTTTTGACAGCGTCAGAAGCTTCGAAACAGGCTGAAGAAAAACTGTCAAAAAAACTCGTCCGGGCGCTTGCCATGTCCGAACAAGATGCTATAACCCCGCTCACTTCCGGGGCGGAACATTCCCCGGCGCTTCAAAAAAGCGAAGGTTCTTCAAGAGCCTTTTGTGCCCGGATAGCTCAGTTGGTAGAGCAGCGGATTGAAAATCCGCGTGTCGGTGGTTCAAATCCGCCTCCGGGCACCATTCTAACTCACTCAAATCGTTTCTTTTTCTCAATTTTCGGCCTGATTGCTTCGAAGTGGGTTTGACATTTTTCGTTTTCCGTCTGTTCACTTCCTCAGCGAAACTTTTGATCGCCGTGGCCGTGTTTTTCGTCATGTCAGCGCGCCGGGAATAGTGCTTCACCACCGCCTCGGTTCGCTGGCCGAGAACGTTGGCGATAGTTCCGTAGTCCATGTTCATCTCGCGCAGGATCGTCGCTACTGTATGCCGCAAGCCTTTGAGTGTAAGGCCCGGCTGAACACTTCCCTCTTCTTCGAGCTTGATCTTGATCGGTCGCCATGATGCACGAAAGCCTGAGACCGTCCATGGCTTCCGCTGCGACGTCGCGCAGAGCGTTATGGCCGAATGAACTGGCGCAGCTGCAAGCTTCAGTAGCGGCAGGTAGTTCACCTGTTCCGTTCTTGCTATGGTTTTAGGAATAGTTTTGTCCTTTTCTATGATTCTCGCGGATCACATTTGAAGGTGTAACTCACTGTGATTGAGGCACTTATTGATGGAAGGCGGAGAATTGCAGTTGATGTCTGAACGACGAGAGGCTCGTTGGAGAGCATTCGTTGAAGCGATCAATCAGGAAGCTAACAGCGGCACTGACCGAGGATTGGTGCTGGTCTGCGTTTCGATGATTGACGCTGCGTTGGGCGAGCTACTCGAAGCTTTTCTCATTGATCACAAGGACGCTAGGGATTTGCTGAACGGGGCAAACCGACCCCTGAAAGGCTTGTCCAATCGCATCAACATGGCCTTCGCACTCGGGCTGATAAGAACCGTCGATCGAACTGCGTTACATATGTTGCGTGATATAAGAAATGAAGCCGCGCATGAGATCGCATTCAACCTTTCTGAAACAAAGCATTTGGCTCGTCTGCTCGCTGCATACAAAGAAACTTCAATTTTGGAGCCCAACAGCGATCTCAGAGAAAGGCTCATCCGGGTGGCGATCTGGCTACTTAGTGGTTTAGACTTGGCAGCACAATTCGCCGAAAAAGAAAGACGCACCGTTCCCGAATTGTATTAGAGCGATGACGAGTTTTCTCATCTGAGCACCGCTGAAAAACTCGCTGAATTGCAAATCGTCTGTGGATTGTCGTTCTGTACACTGACAAATCTAGTGATTCCGGCGTCATAATACGCCCGTGCCGGAGAGTAGATGCGATTAGAGACCGCGTAATAGTCTACTCCCCGGCGATGGCGACCCCGGCAGAGGGAGGACGGGTGCAACCGCCCTCCCTCACTCGCCGGAGAGACCTTATTCAACATCAAACCCGGCAGACTGCAAAGTGATCTCGTACTTTTTGCAGGTGTTTTATTTTGAGGTTCCTCGGAGCGGCTTTTATGTATCGTTTGAAAAGAGACCGCGCTCTGTCCGCAACATTCGAAGCGGAGTTCGAGAAAGGTGCGACTAAGGCGATCATATTTTCGGCAATAGCATTAGTTCTCCAAGTCTTTGATAAGGGTTCCAACAAGCTATCGATTTTCGGCGTTGAGCTGGTGTTGCAGGACAGATACTTCCTCAGTGGGGTGTTCTGTGCAGTCGCGATCTTTTTTGGTATTTCTACTTTTCTCGTGGGCCTAAAATTACACGGAGCTGGATGGCCATTAAACTACGAGCTATACGTGAAACGTTACCTGTTTCGGCGTAGAAATAAAGAAGGCGCCGATTATCGGCCGTTAGCCGCAAAAAGGCGCGTTAGAGTTTTTTGTACGATCGTGAATGTGATGCTCCTCGTTCTTGGTATACCGGCCGGGCTCATCTATTTTTATGGCGTCGCGGTAACCTTTCCAAATTTGCTTGGGATATTCGGCTTGTTTTGAGCTCGCGCAGTCCGAAAGGCTAGCTTAATGCCAGCGAAATTCATTGCGACCCTCCGCCGCCGCCAGGTTGATTGGCAGAAAGCGGCGTGGACCGTCCGGTATCTGCGTTGACTGCCGGACGTCCGGCCTGTGCACCCATGTTCGCTCCGACCCCTGCGCTCGCTGGGTAGCGGTCTCAAAGCCCTGCACAGCTTATTGAATGGCTTGCGCCGCCCTTTGCCCCCGCTGTCGGTGCTATCCGCGACGCTATCAAAAAAGCTCGCGCCTTCGCTCCCACCTTCCGAGATGGATTTCGCCGCCTGTTCTCCGGCATGTTGCGTCGAGGCCTCCAGCTTTTCGCGAATGCCACGGAACGCATCTGCATTCGAGATCGCGGACGTAGATTCCTCCGCAAGCGATCGGCCCTTGCTGTATTCGAGATACTGGCGCTGCACATCTGCGAGCGGGGAAGCCGCCCGGCCGATGTCTCTCGGCCACGCACCAGGTATGCGCGGCAGGCCCTTGGCTCCGCCTGGAAACTCCGGCTGGACGATCGGCACGTTGTGGCTGCCTCCCGATGCCTTCGGCCTGCGCGGATCATTGGCGCCAGCGCCACTCCCCCTTTAGGTGCCGTACCACTGGCGCGGCTCTACGCAGGGCCAGAGCACCCCGGGCCTCGCCTAGACAGAGGAAACAAAAAAGGCCGGGGCGAATTCGCACCGACCTCTTGTCGCTTGTCATCTGCCGCCAGTACATCCGTGGTCAACGTGCAAGCGGTGGCGCCGCCACGCCACTCGCTGTAGAGAATGCGGGACGGCGCGTTTGGTTCCAAATTTTAATCGAGTAATTCTGCGGGTACCTTGCCGCCATTTTCTGACAGTTTTTTAAGCAAAGCCTTGTGAAGCCAGTTGTTCATCTCGGCCGAGCCATTGAGTTCGCCAGTATAGCCAAGTTCCTGCGCCAATTCCTTGCGCTCTGCGAGGCTTGCATCCATGCCGAGCGCCTTCATCAGATCGACGATCGAATGTTTCCAGTCGAGGCGATGTCCGCTGCGCTTGACTGCGGCGTCGAGCTGCGACGCGACATCGACCTGCTGGGTGGATGCAGAGGTTGGCGCCGACGGGACAGGTGCCGAGCTTCCGGAGGTGGAGGGAACGGCCTGGCCTGTACCTCCAACGGGCGGTGCGGTGGTTGCGGCGGGTTCAGGGATGGATGAAGGGGCAGGCGTTGGTTCCGTGGCGGACGGGGATGTCTGCTCGGCATGGGCCGAGCCGAAGATCGCGTCTTTGATTTTGCCGAAGATGCTCATGATGTTTCCTCCTTGGACTGATTATCGATGTCGGTCCAACGGATCGAAGGCGGATCGCGTTCCGATTGGAGGTGAAAAAGCCAGCCCTACCCAGGGTAGCCATCACCATCGGGACGATTATCTGCTTTGAAAACCGAGGTAGACACTGCGGTAACAGGAGCCGGCATTGCAGAAGATCTGAAGGAATGCGGGACATGTCGGCGCTTCTGAAAGTGTAGCGAAGACGAATATTAATGGCTTTTCAATTGATGTCGGGCATCATCGCTTCCCACACATGGAGGTATTGATGCGGCGGTTGTCGTCGGGCGCGATTTTAAACTTTGCGCCATTACGCTGGATTGCATCTATTGATCCGACATTGCCCCATGAGGTGCGAAAGCGTCTTGGGGACATGTTCTTCAGCTCCACCAAGCCGTTTTTTCTTGGAGCAGCCAACTCCACCGCGGTTCTCAGTGTCGCCTTCTACAGGATCGGTGATCCTGTGTTTCTGGTCATCATAGCATTGGAAGTGATGCTCCTCGTCGCCAGACTGGCGGCTATTCGAACGGCGGAGCGGAGCAAGGCTCCCTTCTTCGTGGTCGGGCTGACATGGGCTTTGACGCAGGCTTTCACGATCTCGCTCGTTGTGCTGTCGCGCGACATTCCAATGACAATCATCGTGCTGGCCTCAAGTCTCGCTGCCATCGGCAGCATCATCGGCCGCAACTTCGCCGCACCGCGCTACGCCATGACGCAGGTCCTGCTCCTCGACTTGAGCTTCAAGGCGAGTTTCAGCTTTCTTTATCCCGAGTTTCTGCCGCTCATCCTCTGTCAGACCGTGCTGTTCTTTCTGATGAACCTGACGATGATTGAGCAGCAGCGGAGCGTCACCGTGCGTGCGATCATCGCAGAAATCGAAAGCCGGGCGCAATCCTTTCGCGATCCTCTCACGGGGCTCCTCAATCGCCGCGGCATGGAACGCGCATTCGAAAGCCTGACCGTGGATGGTGCTCGACCATCGCTTCTTTTTCTCGATCTCGATAACTTCAAGCAGGTGAACGATGGGCACGGACATCGTGTGGGCGATCTGCTGTTGGAAGAGGTGGGACGGCGCCTGACATCGACGATCGGTCCTGACGCGGTGGCCTGTCGTCTGGGTGGAGACGAGTTTCTTATCCTCTGCAAGGAGAGGACCGTTCAGGGCATCGAGAATCTTGGTATCCGGCTGATTGCGTCGCTTTCTGCTCCCTATGACATCGGCTCTATGGGGACGGCTCATGTGGGCGCCAGCATTGGCGCAGCGCTTGGCGGCAAAGATACAGATCTGACCGAAATGATGGTGCTCGCCGATAAGGCACTCTATGGCGCAAAGGGGAATGGCAAGGGCCAGTGCGTGCTGGCGACGTGAGTTTCTATAGGCGCGGGCTAAGTACTACTGAGGAGCTCTGGTGTGTGGAGCAGATTAAACCTTCGCCGCACGCCGTCGATGCGCTCTTAGTGTTAATGCAAAAAGGGCGGCCAATCGACCGCCCCTTCCAATTCTGTCGCAGCATGTGCCGTCTCAGGCAGGCCGCTCTTCACCGGCATTTGGACGCCAGGTAATCAGCTTCTTCTCGGCAACATCGAGAATGAGGTCGATGATGAGGACGAAGATGGCCAGGATGATGATACCAGCGAAGACGCCGACAGCATCGAAGTTGCCTTCCGAGCGGGCAATCAGGTAGCCAAGGCCAGCGGATGCGCCGAGATATTCACCGATGATGGCACCGACGACCGCAAAGCCGACGGAGGTGCGCAGCGACGACAGGATCCAGCTTGCTGCGGCCGGGAAGTAGACATGGCGCAGAAGATCGGAGCGCTTGGCGCCGAGGATGCGGGTGTTCGACAGAACGACCGGGTTGACTTCGCGAACGCCCTGCATGGCGTTGAAGAAGGTGACGAAGAAAACCAGCGTTACGGCCAGCGCCACCTTGGACCACAGGCCGAGACCGAGCCAGAGAACGAAGATCGGTGCGAGAACGACGCGCGGAATGGCGTTGACGGCCTTGATGAACGGGTCGAGGACGCGCGCCACGAAGGGGCTGAGACCGAGCCAGACGCCAGCGCCGACGCCGAGACCGGTACCGATCAGATAGCCGAGAACCGTTTCGCTGAGGGTGATGCCGACATGCTTGTAGAAGCCGGCGTCGCCCACCCAGTCGATCACCTGTTTGACGATATCGAAGGGGGCGGGGAAGAAGAAGCGGTCGATGGCGCCGGTGGATACGCCAAGCTGCCATCCACCGAGAATGACGACCAGAAGGACGACCTGGATGAGGCGAATGTTAATGGCGTGCATAGCTTTTCTCCACTTCGCCGCGCAGGGATGCCCAGATGTCGCGGTACAGAGTCATGAATTTCGGGTCGAGTTTAATTTCAGCGACATTACGCGGACGCTCGAGATCAACAGGGAAGCTTTCGATCACGCGGCTCTTCGGACCAGCGGCGAGAACGACGACGCGGTCGCCAAGCGCAATGGCTTCTTCCAGATCATGCGTGATCATCACGACTGCGCGGCGATCTTCCTGCCATAGGCGCAAAAGCTCGTTCTGCATCAGATGACGGGTATGGATATCGAGCGCCGAGAAGGGCTCGTCCATCAAGATGACCTTCGGCTCGGTGATCAGAGCCTGGGCCATCTGCACGCGCTTGCGCTGGCCGCCGGACAGCATGTGCGGGAAGCGGCTTTCGAAGCCTTTGAGGCCGACTTTTTCAAGCCAAGCCATGACCTTCACCCGGCGTTCCGCTTCCGGCACGCCACGGAACATCAAGCCCAGCTCGACATTCTGATAGGCCGTTTTCCAGGGAAGCAGGGCATCCTGCTGGAAGAGATAGCCGATATTGTTCTGTACGCCGTTGACGGCCGCACCATCAATGCTGACGGAGCCCTTGGCGGGTTTCAACAGGCCGGCGATCGCATTCAGGATCGTGGACTTGCCGCAGCCCGTCGGGCCGACGATGGAGAGAAATTCTCCATCACCAACTGCGAGGTTGACATCCTGAACGGCTGTGAAAGAACCAAATGCCATCGTCACATTATCGATGGCGACCATCGATTTTGGTTCTGACTGTGCCACCGGCGTGAGCTTTCTGACTGGTGAAGACATGGACGGACCCTCAGTTTGCGGGTTTCGAA
>Ga0308172_1000095_pt1 | contig 178959 bp, 144 predicted proteins | sample PhyGR2_FD_202134 | JGI IMG/M metagenome (GOLD analysis project Ga0308172, IMG submission 202134) | Phyllosphere microbial communities from UC Gill Tract Community Farm, Albany, California, United States - DLSLSG.R2 | ecosystem: Host-associated > Plants > Phyllosphere > Unclassified | place... | reverse complement strand
GAGGCAGGGCTGGCCTGCGGGCAACACTCTATATGGCGATGCTTTCCGCGGTTCGATATAACCCTCAGATTAAAGACTTCTATACATCCCTCATTGCACGTGGAAAAGTAAAAAAAGTCGCGATCACTGCCTGTATCAGGAAATTCATAACGATACTCAATGCTATGTTCAGGGACCATAAGGATTGGATATACAGCTGAAGCTACAATTTACGACTCTGGATGAAGCAGACGATACGTAATACTGTTCAATCTGAACGAATAGAGGATCCGCTTTGTGCCAGAAGCGGCCTCTTCGCTTTCATCTGTAAAGAACAGAAAGCTTGCATCTTTAACTGGAGACCCTAAATAAATCATTTTTTCTAAAGCTTTATGTCGCTCTGCCGTTACTTGAAAAAAGCCATCGATATAAATCACGGACTGAGCTTTATTCAGGCTGGAGAGACATTTAATTATGAACATCAATACATTAAGTAATATTTACAGCCAAACTCAAGATGCATCAGTTAAGACATCTAAAATCTCCAGCCCCCAACCTGCCAGAGAAACCAACGCCACGGTAGCGCAGCCTGTCTTGTCAGGCCAGTCTACGATAAGTGGACAAGGACTTATGATGTCTCGTCTGTTTGGTAAGGTAAGCACCTTACCTGAAATTCAGACACAGCTAACCAAAAGTAATCAAAATATGGATGCCTCTAATTTTCTAACTAAGAGCGATCTCAGTGCACTTTCAGATCTGTATGGTCAGGCACAAGCTCAGGACACTGACTTACGATATGTCGATGACATAGCACGCGACTTAGGGAATTACCGAAAGTTTGGAAGCGTATCGGGTAGTTACAATACAGGAAATACTTACGATGCGAGTGGTCGGATTCAAACGGTATCGTTTACAGATAAAGATGCTGCAACGGCATACCGTATTCTGAGTAGCGATAACCTTTCAGGCTCTGGCCTCGACTCTGCTTTTCTCAGATATGAACTCGACCCCGGATACTCTTTCAGTCATACCGCGAGTTTTGACTATCTGGAATCCATCATGAAAACTACCGATTCTGATGTGACATCGAAAGGCCAACACATGGCATCTCAGTTCGCAACATATGTAAGCCAAGGGCAGAATAACTACATAATAAATACTGCCAGCGAAGCCACACTGAAAATCGAAGAACCTGATGTCATCAGCAAAGATGGTGTATTTACTATCACCGAAACCGGTAAAAAGCATGGATTCAGATTAGAAGGCAATGACGTCGTACAGGATAAAAACATTGGCATAAATGACAACCAGTCTGGTACTAAGGGGGGCAAAACGTTCATGGATTACTTCCTGAATCAGAACAATACAGAAGGCATTAATACTGAAAAGTCAGCCAGTTTTTTTGATTTTCTTTTCTGACCTAAGGCGAATACTAAATCTCAGGGGTAGTGCATACAGATGCATCCTTTTCATTAACAGGGATGCTCACACCAATCGTAAAGAAAATTGTGAATTCCGCACGTCGCTCATAGCGAACCTTGCCTTCACGCATGGCCGCTTTGTGCCAAAAGCGGACATTGCTGGCACATGGTATGTTAGTTTAAAGGCGGCTGGTCATAACCTGTATACCGCCGTGGTACAATCGTTGCACTATTCAAACAAGGAGGCGTTACATCGTGAAAATTGTCTTCGAAGTTAATGGAAAGAAGGTCCCACTAAAATCTTTAAAATACATAAGCAAAAAAGATCAACTCGAAGTAATGAAAAGCTGGTTCTTTGAAAACTTTGAAGATCCGGTTAATGCTTGTCCGTATGAAAGTAGAGAAGGTGGCTATGCTTACATATATGGCGGGCCGTATGATGCGAGCGAAGAACTACAAGCAATCTTCGATCAATATGTCAAGACAGAATATATCGAGGAATTAGTAGACGACTTACAAACACAATGTTTTGATTGGTCTGGAAATTCAAATAATATAGATGACTGGTACAGTGATGATATCTACGATGCTGTAACTTCTTCCGATAACCCGTATTTAAAATTCATTGAAAACATTGACAAAATTAAAAAAATTGCAAAAGATAAAAATGAACAACAGCAAAAAGACCATTTGCTTAGTTTGCTCTACACGAATGTTATTACAGCTTTAGAAACACTTTATGTTGAACTATTCATTAACTCTATAGAGAAAGATGATCTTTACATAGCAAATTGTATAGAAAAAGGTAAGACTGAATTTAAAGTAAGCAAAGAGATTGCTGCGTTGCCTTTCAAAGGTGAACCCATCGAGAAAATTAGGGAAGAGCTCATCAGGTCAATCAAGGAACACTTGATCAGTGCAAGCTGGCATAGCACTAAAAAGGTAATCGACCGCTATGAAGCTACATTCGATATAAAAGTACAAAAAGACTGTCCGATAGAAGCTATTGAATTGGCAACCCTCAATCGAAATCACTTAGTGCATCGTGGTGGAAAAGATAAAGAAGGAAACCTCGTAGTGATTACGGACCAGATTCTTGAAAGGCTGATTGATAATGCGTCGAAACTGGCAATTGTGCTCTATAACAGTTTAAATTTAGCTACGAGTAAAATCAACATCTTACAATCAGATATCAAATCGTTCATTCATGAATTTTAATAGCGCAGGTCATATATGGATATCCGCACACGAAAGGAAAATTTTTTAGAGGCGTTAGATTCAACTGAAGCAATACGCAAAGCAGTAAGTCTCGCTATAGATTGCATAATTGATAATCATAATAGCAATGAGGATATCCCCTTAGTTATTACCAGCTATGATGACTTCTGTAGGCACCAAGTACTAGAGTATGTACAGGAGTTTTGCGAAGCTGCGTACCCCGACACGGATAAAAATTACTTTAATCCTAATATACTTCACATTAACGGTAGGACTAGTGAAGAAGCCTGTATTAACTTAATTAAAATGCTGAGAATTACAAAGGGCATACTATTTTGGTCAGATGCCCCATCGTGGTTTTCTAGCCTCCCCGATGGATTATTCCATGTTGTTAACATTGATCAAAAAACCGTTACGCGCGGCCTTAATAAGAAAAACTCTAAGCCGACAATAATCAATAAAGAGTATAGCGTAGATACATTTCTATCAGAGTTATTTTTGAATGGCGCGCACATGGAGCAAACCAACTCAAACAACATTTCTGAGGCAGACATGAAATTCTATGATGAATGCCATGCTGGATTAATCAGACCAATACCCGCTCCAGTAGGCGCGTCATATGATGAAGAGATCACAATTAATTCTCCAGATTGGCAGAAGCTCGCGTGCGTAGCTTTACGCCGGTATCAGTCAAAGGAATGTCATGATGGAATGCAATGGGATACAACCGATCATGGTTGGATTGATGTAATCGCGTATCCGTTCATCGAAGAAATACAATCATTGGATAATAGTGGTTATCGACAATGTTTAGTTGGGCTAGTCACAATAAACAATTCAAATGAAAATTCCGCGTATCTTTCTACGGTTTGGATACATCCGTTTTATCGCAGGCGAGGGTTGTTAAGTAAATTATGGCCAAAATTACAAGAGCGATATGGAAGTGATTTCGAAATTGAGCAACCTAATGAAAATATGAAAGAATTTTTGAAAAGTGTGAAATAGGCGGATTACTAATTTATGAACCAGCCTGTGGAGTTAAGGTTTGTGTGAACAAGTGGGGTAATAGCCTCAACGTGATGCTATACAGATTTATAACACGCTAAACATCGAAGAAGAACCCCATTCGTTGCCTTGGCCTGCTCGCTTATAATTCACACAAAAGGCTGTTAACAATGTCCGTTGAGCTCTTAGTGGACATCGACTTGCTTGTCAGTCCGCTTCGTGCCAGAAGCTGACGTTTAATTGTTCTTGAAAATCTCTCATTCCGTGGCCAAATTTTATCGACCACTAGATTTCGCCCTTATTGATAGATTTAATATTTGATATACTAATCAGAAGCATACAAACTAACTACTTGTAGTTGTCTTAACCCTTGGGGAGTAAAGTCATTGAAAGTTATCAACAATTCTGTCTTGATAGATATGAGCCTAACAGATGAAGTATTTGAGGAGCTAACATTGCTTCTTACTGGCCTAGATGACATAAGTTTAAATATTGAAAACTCAACTATCACCACTAAGAAAATAGAGCTACCAGATGCCGTAAGTTCCGTACGTTTCAAAAACTGCCTATTTACAGCTCCTACTATCATCTCGAACCTTAAAAAAGGGCGACTATTTAGCATTGAAAATTGTAAAAGAAGTTTTTTTCTTGGGAATGTAAAACTTAAGAAAATCGATTGTAACAACGTAATTATTGATCAAGGAGAAATCCAAAACTATACTGAATGTTTATCCCCAGATATCGAGCAATCTTTGATTGAATACTTCGATTGTATAAGTGATCAACCCCCAGTTTTCTCAGAGGTCATTTTTTCAAGAAGATTTTAATAACATCGAACACAAGAAGCGAATCGTGTGGTTTGTTTTTCAATAGTTGCAAGTTTTTTAAATCCCTTCAATTAAATATAAACATTATATCACCACTTCTAATCAACATGGAGGAATGTGATTTTGTTAAACCGAAAGCTGATTCTGATTCTGATTCTGATTCTGCTTTTGATTCTGAATTCGCATCAGTGAATTTTGCTGAAGACTCAATAATTACATCACTTAACATATCAGAATCTAAACTTATAGGAATGAGATTCAACCTATTTTCAGTTGCAATAAAAAACATCAGAATAACAAATTCAAAAATAGGGCGGCTCGATTTTTCAACTATTGAAAAAGAAAAAGATGATAAGAATCTTAATTCTATTTTTAATATAATGATAACTGACTCCTTTGTGAAAAGTCTCAGTTTAAAATATAGGAAAATAGTCCATGAAATTAACTTTTCCAATACAAGTTTTTATACTCCTCCACAAATACAGGGTGCAAACATCTCGGAAGGAAGTGAAATTCCAGATAAGAGCCATTTCATTAGTAGGAAAGGGTCGTATGATGCATCGTGTTATCGCGCGTTGCGATTTATAATGGAGTCTCAAAGAAATCGAGAGTTAGAAGGGATGTTTTTTTCACTTGAACAAGAAAGTTTATTAAATACAAAAGGTAAAATTAAAAAATATTTTAGCGCGAATTATTTATATTATGCACTGTCAGACTATGGTACTAATTACCGCACGCCTTTATGCATCCTTTTGATATCCATTCCATTGTTTACAATAATTTATTCAACTATTAACTCCCCAGTAATCTCTACTTCCTTACCTATAGATTGGGATATAGTAATAAAATCTTTAATGATTACATTAAAGCAAACATTTCTCCCTTTTGACCTGCTTAGAAACAACGATTTTTTAGTTAACAAAAATGTAGGTTCAGTAATAGGATTTGTACTCGTAGGTGTTGTTAATAGTATTCTTTCAGTTTCTCTTTTAGCGCTTTCTGGATTGGCACTCAGATGGAAGTTCAAAAGGGGATAGGTCATACGGCGTGTTATCAACTATCGATACCTTAGTCGGTCAGAGCGGTTGGTATGCAAGTATTCCGGAATGTGGGCCAGTCATTTTGGGCTTCTTGCAATGAAGCTAAGCCAACGTCCGCTTATCGCTCTTAGCGGACGCTCATCACCTGCAACCAATGCGCGCCTTTGAAACATCCTTCCTAGTTGACATCAAACACAACTGCTCACCCGTTCCCCGCCGTGCGCGTGACATTCAGTCCGTTCCGGCGGGGCGTGCGGCTTCCGGTGTCGCCCCTGCCTGCTCGGCTTTACGCCCGGGGCGCAGGTGAGGCCGTGCAACCATTGACTGAGGAGCAGATGATGAAAAGAGAGCTTACCATTGCCAGCCTTATAGCCAGCTTGTCGGGATTTTCCCCGGACACCCCGTGCGTGGCACACATCTGGATGGCGGACGATTTTGAGGACATTGACTCAGAACTCTCACCACATGAAGTGACTGCAGCGATCGAACTGGCTGACAGGACGCTGGATGCTGATATCAGCCTCAGCTGGGATTTTATGCGCGACTGTGCAGAAAGCGTGAAGGCCCGGAGGGTGACAGAATGAATACCTGGCTTGTCAGTTATCAGGAAGAGGTCGGCAGCACCTCACATGAATACCACATGCTGCTTAGCGGGCAGGACTTTAAGCTGGCCGAAGCAGCGTGTGAAAGGATGGGTGAAAACTGGTGGCCACCGGAACGTCCCGTCTGCTCTCAGGGCTGCTACTGGCAGTTTGATCGTGGCAGTGTTTGGCTCAAAAGCATCGTTCTGCTTGACGAACGTGAGGCACAGACGCTGGCCGGCCTGCGATTCCTCGATGAGTGGCAGGTGAGCGGTTCACCGGATGCGCCCGTCATCTGTGACCGTAGCGACTGCCAGTTGGAAGATTACCGACCCTGACTTTTTCACCCGATGCCGCCCCGACCGGCGGCATCTCTTCAGTAAGGGATTAGGAAGTCGCTTCGCTCCGCTTCTTTTGACGCTCCCCGTCCTGCGGACGGAAACCTGCAGGGGTAATGTGCCGTGCCCTCACGGTAGCCGGGCCGCTTCGCATTCAAGGGAAGCTTCGCCGTCCTGCTCACCCGTTCCCCGCCGTGCGCTGGACATTCAGTCCGCTCCGGCGGCGCGTGCGGCTTGCGCGTCCGCCCCTGCCTGCTCCGCTTTACGCCCGTCTTTGTGGTGGTCACGGCACCACAGGGGTGCCCCCTGACACTGAGGAGCAGAACTATGTCCCGATTCATGCGTGGCGACAGCGTAGAGATCATGGCCAACTTTCCGGATAACAGCATCGACTTCATTCTGACAGATCCCCCGCACCTCGTCGGCTTTAAGGACCGGTCCGGCCGTTCGATCGCGGGCGACGTTAGCGACGAATGGGTGCTGCCGGCCAGCCGTGAAATGTTCCGCGTCCTCAAAAACAACAGCCTGGCGGTGAGTTTCTACGGCTGGAACCGCGTAGACATTTTTATGCAGGCATGGAAAGCGGCGGGCTTCCGCGTCGTCGGGCACCTTGTGTTTACCAAAACCTACGCATCGAAATCGGCGTTTGTCGGGTATCAGCATGAAAGCGCCTACCTGCTGGCCAAAGGACGCCCGCCGCTACCGGCTAAGCCCTTACCTGACGTGATCCCCTGGCAGTACACGGGCAACCGGCACCACCCGACCGAAAAGCCGGTGAGCGTGTTGCAGCCGCTTATCGAAACCTTCACGAAGCCCGGTGATCTGGTTTTAGACCCGTTTGCAGGCTCCGGTTCGACCTGCGTCGCCGCGGACCAGTGCGGCCGCCGCTGGATCGGTATCGAACTGCTGGAGCAATACCACACGGCCGGCCTGCGTCGCCTGGGTGAGCTGCGCGCCGCCCGTTCGGCCCGTGCCGCATAACATTTTCCGTAACCAGACCAGGAGGACCGCACCATGACAGACCAGCTAATGACAACTGACAACACCCAGCTTACCGACGACATTAACGATTTGGAGGAATCACTTTACGAATTTCACCTGCGGCTACGGGACATGACTAAACGCCATCTGTTCCGCGGCGCGGCGCCGGCACAGAAAATGGCCGGGATGCTGATCGAGCAGATCGATACCGAACTGGTGGCGTTGTACCGGCGCGCTGCCGAAATGCGAGGACACCTGAAGTAAAAGACGAGGCGGTCATTTTATGACCGCCTGCTGTTTGTGTGCAGTTACTGCCGCCGCCGGGCTTTTGTCCAGAGGGTTACTGACCGGATATCACTGCTGGCAATGTTTAATCCGCCATACCCTGGCGGCCTGATAGCAGAAAAGCTGGAAGATAATGCCATCAGTTGAACCCATCAACGCAGCGGCGCATTAACCTGCAATGCATCCAGCTCGCGCGCATCGTGACTGCAGAAAAAGGTGATTTCGCCGCCGCGCTGGCAGGAGAGCTCTCGCAGTCGCTGCTGGTTGTGGCGCCTGGCCTCGTTGTCCATCGCCATCATCCACTGGTAAAAGCGCAGTCCTGGCGTGCAGTGCCGCGTCGGTTGCCGCATTTCGCCGCGGTAGAACCAGGCATCGCCGCCGTGCAGCAGCCAGCCCTCGGGTTGCTGAATGGCAATGCCTGCATGGCCCGGCGTATGGCCCGCCAGCGGCACCAGTAAAATCTCCGGCGGCAGGTCACGCAGGCCGTTAACCGCCTCGAAACCAAACCACTTTTCACCCTGCGGCTGATAGGTCTCCCAGTTGCTGATACCCCCCCATTGTCCGGGACGATAGCGCTCGCGCGACAGCCAGCTATGACGCTGGTGGGCGGTATCAACCTCCTGCTGCATCAGATGGATGCGCGCCTGCGGAAAATCGGTCAGTCCGCCCGCGTGATCAAAATCGAGATGAGTCAGAATAATATGCCGCACATCATCAGCCCGGAAACCCAGCGCCCTTATCTGTGACAGGGCAGTGAGCTCGCTGCGGCGCTGAATGTTATTCAGCGCCCGGAAAAAGCCGGACAGGCGACTGCCGGGCGTATGAATATCCTGACAACCAAAGCCGGTATCCACCAGCACCAGCCCGCTCCGGTCTGTCTCTATCAGCAGGCAGTGACACACCAGATGCGCCTTCAGGCCTTTACTGAATCCATCGTAGAATGTGCCGCCCATCGGGCACATACAGCCACAGTTAAGATGGTGAATTTTCATCGGGCCTCCATAGTCTCTTCGGCAAAATTGCCGCGTAGCGCGCGTCTGTCCGGCGTGCTACTTATCAGCCTGGCTATAGAGTGTAGAGAGGGTTGTAACAACAGGCGAAGCGGTGAAGCGGATAACCGGGCAAAAAAGCCGGTTATCCGCCAGAAAGCAGAGGGTTAACTGTGGAACAGCGGGAAAGCACCGGTCAGCAGACCGCCCGCCATCAGCACCAGACTGACCAGAATCCCCCACTTGATTGCAAAGCGCTGGTGGTCGCCGATATCGACCTTCGCCAGACCCACCAGCAGGTAGACCGACGGCACCAGCGGGCTCAGCAGGTGGAAAGGCTGACCGACAATCGAAGCGCGGGCAATCTCTTCGGCAGTAATGCCATAGCTGGCCGCCGTCTGAGCGATAACCGGCAGGATGCCGAAGTAGAATGCATCATTCGACATAAAGAAGGTGAATGGCAGGCTGACCAGCGCGGTGAATACCGCCAGATACGGCCCGAAGCTGTGCGGGATCACCGCCAGCAGACTCTTCGCCATTGCATCCACCATGCCGGTGCCGGACAGGATACCGGTGAAAATACCGGCGGCGAAAATCAGCGCGGTGACCGCCAGCACGTTACCGGCATGGGAGCTGATGCGGGCTTTCTGCTCCTCCAGCGTCGGATAGTTGAGCATCACAGCAATCGCGAACGCCAGCATAAACAGGATCTGAATCGGCATTAAACCAATCACCAGCAGCACCAGCAGCACGGTGGTCAGGATGAAGTTAGGCCAGAACATCTTTGGACGACGGTTGGCGGCGCACTCTTCGGCATCGCCCAGACCCAGCTCAATGTTGTCGAGATGGTGATCTTTCATGGTCATCACGCCTAACCGCTTACGCTCCCGCAGGCCAAACAGCACCGCCATCGCCACCAGGCTGACGCAGGCAAAGAACATGGCTGGCAGCATCGGTATAAAGATGTCCAGTGCGTCAATGCGCAGGGCCGCCGCTGCACGGGCCGTCGGGCCGCCCCAGGGTGAGAGGTTCATGATGCCGCTGGCGAGGTTGACCAGACAGGTCATCATCAGCACGTTCATGCCCAGCCGGTGATAGAGCGGCAGGAACGCGGCGATAGCAATCATGTAAGTGGTCGAGCTGTCACCATCCAGTGAGACCAGTAGCGTCAGTATCGCCGTTCCGACCAGCACTTTCAGGGGATCGCCGCGCACCATCCGGAGAATAAAGCGCACCAGCGGGTCAAACAGGCCGGCATCGATCATCAGACCGAAGTAGAGAATGGAGAAGGTCAGCATCACGCCGGTAGGCGCCAGCTTTTTGACGCCATCCAGCATCATGTCACCCAGCCCTGCGTAAAAACCCCCAATCAGCGCAAAGATGGTGGGTATCAGGATCAGCGCAATCAAGGCTGACATGCGTTTGGTCATGATTAAATACATGAAGCAAACGACCATCGTAAAACCCAGTATTGTCAGCAAAATAACAGCCCTCGCATGGCGTAAAAGTAATGAAAAGGTTACGAAAAGCCAGGAAAATTCAGGTTATTACTTAGCGTGGTAACGATTAACCTGTTGTTTTAATTAACCCTGCACTGAAGGATGATATTAAATTGTTGTCAGGATTTAGCATTTCTTTAACAAAGAAGAGTGATCACGATCATCTTTAAATGAATCTTAAACGAGATTGTGTGACTGGGATCAAAGGGTGACGAAGTGTAACCGGGGATGTCGGGCCAGCAGGGGGCTGAATCCGGTGGGCTGGATGCGACAGAAACAGGATAAACGGCTGAGGCAGGATGCTCAGCCGGTTAAAGGTATTAATTGCCTAACAGCTGGATAATCATTTCAGGCGTTTTGTTCGCCATTTTGCTGACGGCCGTCTGGCCCTGCTGAATGATCTGGTTGCGTGCCAGCTGGCTGGCTTCTTCAGCATAGTCCGCATCCTGTATGCGGCTACGAGCCGCTGAGGTGTCCACGCCCTGCTGGGCCAGCACATTACGGTTCGATTCGTAGCGGTTTATCTTCGCGCCATAGGTCGACTGATAACTGCTGATTTTCGCCAGCGCGCTATCCAGTGCCTTCATGGTGCCGGAGATGTCATCACTGTTCAGCAGCGTGGTGTTGTTCAGCCCCAGCGTTTTGGTGTCTGACGGCGTAGCAGGAATGCTATCCGACTGCACGGGCTGACCATAATCGGCGCTGGTAACCACTTCCAGAGGGCGACTCTCATGTGGCGGCGTGGCGGGTATACCTTTGGGTTCCGGCAGCAATCCCCAGGTCAGATTACCGGTGAAGGAACCATTGCCCACGACCACTACAATCAAATCTTCGTTTACGGTATTTAGCGTGATGCGCTCAAGCCGGTTACTGGTAATGGTCCCGTTATTGAAATCGCCGCTGGCAACATCCTCATAACGGTCGCCGTCACCGCTATAGGTGATGTTCATGCCGTTGTAGGTGCTGCTGTTACTGCCCGCCAGCGCCCAGCTCGGGCCGCCTTCGAGCAGCTGCGAACTGTCATACGCCGCCCCATTATCAAAACCGTTATTGCTGGTCAGCAGGCGGGTATCCGCGCTCGCCGCATTCGTAATGCCTTTACTGGCCCAGGTGTAGTCGGGCGCGCTGCCGTCCAGCGGTGTACCGACCAGATGTTTACCATCGCGGGTAAAAAGCTGGAGATCGTCATCCATACCCAGCGAGTCGATGGTGATGCTTATCGATGTTGAGCCTGCCGGAATATAGGCCAGCGGGATCACACCCGAGGTAAAGGAGTAATTCTTACCCGGCACCGGAAACTTCGTGTTGATAGGGTCAACATTACCCAGTTTTGCCGGTGGCAGATCGGGATTATTCGTCGCCAGCGGATAACGCCCGAAAATCTCGGTGTGGTCGGCGATGTCGTTGATGCCTGCCAGAATCTGCTGATAGGCACCGTTGACGCTCTGCCGATCCGCGTCCGACAGTGTACCGTTGGCGGCCTGAACCGACAGCGTGCGCGCCTGGATAAGAAGATCGACGATGCTGCCAAGCCCGCCACTGGCGGTCTGGGAATAGCTGATGGCGTCATTGAGGCCGCGCGCCACCGCCGCATCGGCGTTGATATTGGCCGTCATGCGGTTGGCAATGGCCTGACCCGCCGCGTCATCTTTCGCACTGTTAATCCGCATCCCTGATGATAACCGTTCAACCGTTCGTCCCAGAACAGAGTCAGTGCTGTACCGCGTTTTGTTCGTAATGGCGGCGGGTTCGTTATGGTTGATCGTTAACATGGTCGCTTCGAACAGGGAGTGGAGTCTCTGTTTTATCGGCAGGATAATAAGCAGCTTTAATCTCTACGGCGACGAAAACGCAGGGCTGGCGCGGTTAAATGGTCAACAGGCTGATGGCTAACCGTTTTTAAGATAAAAAAAATTAATGTTTAAATCCGAACAGGAAAGGAACCTGCTGCGCCGGAACGCAGCAGGCGAGGGCAAATCAGTTAAAGACCATGCCGCCGTCAATCAGCAGTGACTGACCGGTCATGTAATCGGAGTCGGGACTGGCCAGATAAGCGACGCAGGCGGCGACATCTTCCGGTTCAGACAGACGTCCCAGCGTAATGCGTTTCGCAAATTCTTCAGTGCCGTATCCGGCCGGTTTTCCGGCGGCTTCAGAAATCTGCCGGTCAATCTCTTCCCACATTGGCGTTCTCACAATGCCAGGGCAGAAGGCGTTAACCGTAATACCGGCCGGGGCCAGATCGCGCGCGGCTGTCTGCGTCAGGCCGCGCACCGCAAACTTACTGGAGCTGTAAACCGCCAGCTCCGGATTGCCGACGTGACCCGCCTGCGAACAGGCGTTGATGATTTTGCCGCCGTGGCCTTCAGCAGCAAACGCTTTAATCGCGGCCTGCATGCCCCAGATCACGCCTTTAACATTGACGTTGTAGACCTTGTCGACCACCGCTTCGGTGATCTCAGCAATCGGCGTGGAAGGTGCAATACCGGCGTTATTGACGATAACGTCGAAGCCGCCCAGCGTGCGACGCGCCTCTTCTACGGCATCCATTACCTGATCGCGCTGCGAGACATCGACTTTCAATGCAATCGCTTTACCACCCTGCTGATTAATCTTCTCCGCAACCTGGCGCGCCGTCTCCTGATTGAAATCGGCCACCGCTACCGCCAGCCCATCTTTTGCCAGGCGCAGGGCGATCGCTTCACCAATGCCCTGGCCTGCGCCGGTCACAAATGCCACTCTGTTTTTCATCATGATGTCCTTTTTGAGAAATTAAAGAAGCTGGCTCAGATGCAGCTGACCCATCAGCAGCGGGTTGTCGGCGTAATCAACCGGCACCGCCACCACCGCAGGACCCTGAACATCCATCGCTTTGCGCAGCGTCGGCTCCAGCTCTGCCGCGCTGGTCACCGCAAAGCCCGCTGCCCCAAATGCTTCGGCGTAGGCTTTGAAATCGACCGGGCCAAAATTGACGCCCGAGACGCGGTGATATTTTTTCTCTTCCTGCATCGCCACCATGTTGTAGGCGTTATCGACCCAGACGATGTGCAGAATATTGGCTTTTAAGCGGACGGCCGTTTCCAGCTCCATGCTGGACTGCAGGAAGCCGCCGTCGCCTGAAACCGACACCACTTTTCGCTGCGGATCGACCAGCCAGGCGCCAATCGCCCACGGCAGCGCGACGCCCATGGTCTGCTGACCGTTGGAGATCATGATCTGGCGGGCGCGGAAGCTATAGAGATAGCGGGCGATCCAGATGTGGAAACTGCCCATATCGACGGTGAGGCTGACGTCGCTGTTAATAATGTCCTGCATAGCGCGCACGATGCGCAGCGGATGCAGGGCAAACTGATTGAGGCTGGCACCCTGCATCGCCAGCAATTTGCGCTGCTGCTGACGATCCTCAAGGATGCTGGCCGCTTCTGATGTCAGCTGCAGCGGCGCGGAAATGCGCGTAGCCAGTTTACGCACCGTGGCGGCGATATCGCCCACCAGCTCGGCATCCGGCAGATAGCGGTTGTCGGTCTCTGCGGGTATCACGTCGATGTGAATCAGGGTCGCGTTACCGCTGTTCCACATCGCCGGTTCATATTCCACCGGGCTGTAGCCGATGGTGATGATCAGGTCGGCCTGTTGCAGCAGCCGGTCGCCCGCCTGGTTGTTAAACAACCCGACGCGCCCGGCGAAGCGTGAGAAGTGATCCTGTCTGACCGCGCCCGCAGCCTGATAGGTGCTGGTGACCGGAATGTGGCTGCGGGTGAGCAGATCGTGAATCGCTTCGCTGTTCTCTGGCTGGCTCGCCATCAATCCCAGCAGGATGACCGGATTTTTGGCCCCGGCAATCGCCTGGCTGACCGCGTCGATCATCGCATCAGGCGCGGCACCCAGCACCGGACGGCCTTTGCTGCTCAGCGCTTTGCCGGTCACCGGCTGATCGACAATATCCTGCGGCAGGCTGATAAAGGCACCGCCGCCCCGGCCATGCTCGGCGTGGCGAAACGCATTCGACAGGCATTCAGACAGCGCAGAGGGATCGGTCACCTCAACTGCATATTTAGTGATCGGGCGAAACATGGAAACGGTGTCCATGCTCTGATGAACCTGCTTGGCACTGTCGGAGCGTTTCACCTGGCCGCCGATGGCGACCACCGGATCGCCTTCGCTGGTGGCGGTGGCCATGCCGGTAATCAGGTTCGAGCAGCCCGGTCCGGAGGTGACCAGCGCTACGCCCGCGTTGCCGGTGAGGCGGCCAACGGCTGCGGCCATAAACGCGGCGTTGGCTTCATGGCGAACCGGGATGGTCTGGATGGATGAGTCCAGCAGCGAGTCAAAAACCTTATCGATTTTTGCGCCAGGGATGCCAAAGACATGCTGGACGCCCTGCGCCTCAAGCTGCGCAACGACCAGGTCAGCGCCGCAGGTCCAGAGCGTGGTATCGGTTGGATTTTTCATCGTCATTCCTCTGATTAGCTTTCTACCGCACGGATCGCGGCGTCAAGATTGGCGGGGTTCAGGTCGGCATTGAGAAAGTCACTGTCCTGCGGCAGATCCACGACCAGCTTGCTGATGGCACCAAAAGTCAGGGTGCCCTGTTCCAGCGCGTAATCGAGAATGTGGCCGCCGCCTTCGCGGTCGTCGGTAATAAAATGTTCGTGATAGCCCGCCACGTTAATGCCCTGCATATACTGCGGCGTCCGGAATCCGATCAGTTCGCCCGCGCGCTGACTAAAGGAAAAGGTCGGCTGATCGCCCAGCACTTCCGGCATGGAGCGATAGGGGCGGCACTGACACGGCACGGTGCGGGTGTCGACGCGGCTGAAGCGACCGCTGATGCGCAGCGCGCAGAACTGGTTATCGGAGGTGATTTCGCTGTCGATCACCCGATGGATTTCCTCGCGCGACATCGGCCGGTCAAACTCAAACAGATGTTGTGGCTTAAAGAAGGTCATCACTGCAAACGGGGTTTTCTGCGCCGGATCGGCCGGATGTGCGCTGCCATCGGCGTGCAGCTGATAGACCTTGCTGTCAAACGCGATCATCTCGCCATCCAGCCGGTTAAAGGTGCCGAGACCGAAATCGCCTTTGCGCAGCAGGTCGGCAATCCTGACGTTGCCGTCGTAGACGCCGCTCAGCAATGCACTCATTAAAGAGGTCTGATAGATAACGCTTTCTGGTGCATCCTGGGAAAGCGATAAGACAGTATGTTTTAGTTGATCCTCACAGGAACAATCAGTTACACAATTGCTCATTTGATGCCTCGTCGTTTAACCGTTAAGCCGTGTTAACCTAATGGTGAACCGATTCAGTCGGTGGGTCCAATAGCGAAACCTGTTAACTTTGAGACGTTTTTGATATGGAACTTCGCCATCTGCGTTATTTTGTTGCCGTAGCCGAGACGCTTCACTTCACCCGGGCTGCTGAAATGCTGGGAATTTCGCAGCCGCCGCTGAGTCAGCAGATACTGCGGCTGGAACAGGAGATTGGCACACCGTTGCTGAAGCGGCTGACGCGCGGCGTGGAACTCACGGAAGCGGGGGAAGCATTTCTGGCCGATGCCCGGCAGATTGTGCAGCTGGCCGATCAGGCGCTGGAGAATGCACGTGGTATTGCGCGCGGGATCAGCGGGCAGCTGTCGCTGGGCTTTGCCAGCTCGGTGGCGTTTAATCCGCGCATCTTCACCCTGATCCGCCAGTTTAAAGAGCGTTACCCGGCGATGGAGTTGCTGACCCGCGAAGAGAATATGTCTCTGCTGATGCAGGATCTGCAGGAGGGATTGCTGGATGCTGCCTTTATCCGGCTGCCGTGCGAAAGCAGCAAGGCGTTTAATCTGCGCGTCATCTCCACCGAAAAGATGCTGATTGCGCTGCCGCGCAGTCATCCCCTCAGCGGCACGCCCACCGTGGCGCTCTCCGCGCTGGCGGATGAAACCCTGATAATTTTCCCGCGTGATGTCTCGCCCAGCCTGTATGAGCTGATTGTCACTGCCTGCCTGCGGGCCGGCTTTTCCCGCCATACCTTCCAGCAGGCGCCGCAGATCACCACATCACTGGGTATGGTCGCGGCGGGCTGCGGAATTGCGCTGGTGCCGGAGTCGATGCGCTGCGTTGATAACCCCGAAGTGAGCTTCTGCGATATCGAAAACAACACGCTGTTTACCGACGTGGCTTTTGCCTGGCGTCGGCATCACCCGTCAAAAGCGGTGCTGCATCTGCTGGCGTTGCTGGCGGAACACCCTCCGGCACCCGATAAAGCGGGTTGATAAGCGCCAGCTATTGTACTGAAAACAATAACCAACTGGCGGCGGCAGGGCCGGGATGCCAATAATCACTGCATGACTACATACCGCGTAAGAGTCGGGTATCACAACCCGTCAGCCCTGACATTTAGGCAACTGGATGAAATTCTGGAGCCGCAGCGATTCTGGAGAACAGATTCGGCCGGCGGCCAGTTCCGCTATTTCATGGAGTATGAGTACCAGTCTGACGTACGCGACCTCTGTTCGGTCTGCTCGCTGGCCTACAGTCAGGCGTGCAAAGTCAGAAAGTGCCCACTGATTCTGGTCGAGGTGATGAACTGAATGCGCCCGGCGATTCCGCTGCTCTCAGCCAAGATCGCCGGGCGTTGTTTTACTTTGAACGGCGCTCCATCATCAGACTTAATGCCGCAGGCAGCACCGTTAGCGTGACCAGCGTTCCACTGACCAGACCGCCAATAATCGCCAGCGCCATTGGCCCCCAGAATACCTGGTGGGCGATGGGGATCATACCGAGGATCGCAGCGCATGCGGTCAGCAGGATGGGACGCGCACGGTGATGGGCCGCCTGCCGGATGGCTTCTCCTGCGGGCAGGCCAGCACGGCTGTTCGCATCTACCTCACTGATCATAATCACTGCGTTACGGATGATGATCCCCGCCAGCGCAATGATCCCCAGCAGCGCCACGAATCCCAGCGGTGTTCCCGCCGGAAGCATCGCAGATACGATGCCGGGCAGGCCAAACGGGGCCATGCTCAGCGCCAGCAGCATGCCTGAGAAGCGTTGCAGCTGAATCATCAGCAGGACCAGCATGGCGCAGATCGTCACCGGCAGCAGGGCAAACACCGAACCGTTGCCTTTGTCCGACTCCGCCGCTACGCCACCTTCTTCAATACCGTACCCGGCAGGCAATGAGGCGCGCAGCGCGGCGACACGTGGGGCGAGCTGTTGCGAGACCTGTTCGGCCCGCTCACCGGGCGCGATATCGGTCTGCACGGTGATGTAAGAGAGTCGCTGACGCCGCCAGATCACCGGATCATCCACACCCCAGTTCAGCGTCGCCACCTGCCGCAACGGAATCTTCTGTCCGCTGGCATTGGTGATCATCAATCCCTCCAGCGTGTCCGTGTTCTGCCGCTCCGCGTCATTGCTGCGCAGCACCACATCGATCAGCCGGTTGCGATCGCGCAGGGTAGTCACCACGCTGCCGGACATCAGGGTGTTCAGCGCGGTGGCGATGGTGTCGGATGAGAGCCCGGCGGCGCGGGCGGCCGTCTGATTCACCGCCAGCGTCATGACCCGTTCCGGTTCCCCGGCGGTCAGATTGACCTCGCGGGTCAGCGGAGAGCGGGCGATCAGCGCTGCCAGCTGACTGGCCGCCTGCCGGACCTTGTCATTGTTCGGGCCGGTGATGCGATATTTCAGCGGCCAGCCGACCGGTGGCCCCAGCTCCAGCGGCGATATCCGGGTCGTGATGTCACTGAAATCCTTTGTCAGCTTCTGCTCCAGCCGGTTGCGCAGCCGATCGCGTGCCGCCAGATCTTTCGCCACCACCACCAGCTGCGCGATATTTTCATTATCCAGCAGCACCTCCATCGGCAGATAGAAGCGTATCGCGCCTGAACCCACGTAGCTGGTGAAGTTCGCCACATCCCGGTCATTACGCAGCATCTGTTCCAGCTGTGCGGTACGGCGCGTGGTCTCGGCCTGGGCCGCGCTGGCGGGTAACGTCAGGCTGACCAGCAGTTCGGGACGATCTGACGACGGGAAAAATTCACCCTGCATAAAGGTCGTGGCGTATAGGCTGACCAGCAGCACTGCCAGCGCCGCGCCAGTCGTCACCAGCCGGTTGCGCAGAATCACCTCCAGCAGACGATGATAGCTGCGCGTCAGTATGCCCGGCGGCTGGTGGGCCTTGATGTGTTTCGATGAGAGCAGCCAGCAGCCGGTAAGCGGAGAGAAGATGATTGCTACCACCCACGAGCAGAGCAGCGCCAGGGTAATCACCACAAACAGTGAGTAGCAATATTCCCCGGCACTGGAGGCGGCGAATCCGACCGGGATGAAACCGGCGATCATCACCAGCGTGCCGGTCAGCATCGGAAAGGCGGTCGTTTTAAACGCATATGTCGCGGCCTGCCACTTGCTGTCGCCCGCTTCGAGTCGCGCCACCATCGCCTCGACGGTGATCATGGCGTCATCCACCAGCAACCCAAGCGCGATAATCAGTGCGCCAAGCGAGATGCGCTGAAGTCCGATGCCTGCCAGCAACATCCCGGTAAACGTCATCGCCAGCACCAGCGGGATGGCCGCCGCTACCACCAGACCGGCACGCAGCCCCAGCGAGACAAAGGAGACGGCTAATACGATGACGATCGCTTCGCCCAGTATCCTGACAAAGCCGCTGACCGCGTTTTTCACTACTGAAGACTGGTCGGCCACGCGGGTCATAGTGATGCCGTGCGGTAACTGCGCGGCCAGCGTCTGCATACGCTCATTCAGCTGTTTGCCAAAATCGAGCATGTTGCCGCTGGCGGCCATGGAGATCGCCAGCCCGATAGCCGGAACGCCATTGACCCGAAACGTGGGAGCCGGAGGCTCGGCAGGCTGGAGGCTGATGGTGGCCAGATCGGTCAGCGGGATGAAACGCTCGCCGATGTGCAGGGTTATCGCCTGCAGACTGTCGACCGAGGTCAGGGTGCCACTGACCCGCAGCGCGATGTTCTCGCGGTCGGTACGCAGGCTGCCCGCAGGCACTACGTCGTTCTGCGCTTTGATGGCATCGCTGACCTGCTGTAAATCGAGTCCCATACCGTTCAGCTTGCGCGGGGAAAAGGCGATAACCACCTGCTGCTCCTGAACACCCAGCAGCGTGGTTTTGCCGATGTCGGGCAGACTTGCCAGACTGCGACGCAGGTTATCGACCCGATCGCGCAGCTCTCTGGCCGAAAATCCATCCGCCGTAAAGCCATAAATCGTGCCGAAGGTGTCATCAAATTCGTCGTTAACCGCCGGACCCTGTACACCCTGTGGCAGTGAAGGGGCAACGTCATGCATTTTTTTACGCAGCTGATACCAGATGCCGGCCACCTGTGACGGCGGCGTGTCATCGCGCAGGTTGACATAGATTACCGTCTGACCGGCGCGGGTTTCGCTCTCAACCGCATCCAGCGACGGGATCTCCTGCACTTTCTGTTCCAGCACGTCTGTGAGCAGTTGGACCGTGGTGTTCACGTCAGCGCCGGGCCACTGGGCCGAAACCACAGCCGTTTTGATGGTAAACGCCGGGTCTTCGTTGCGTGACAGACGTTCATAGCTCAGCACACCCGCCGCCATCACCAGCAGCATGAAAAAGATCACCAGTTGCTGATGCGCCAGCGCCCAGCCGGAGAGGTTAAAGCCTGTCGATTTTTTCATGGTGCCTCCTGCGCCAGCGCGACTTTCTGGCCAGGCTGCAGGGTGCCAACACCGGCGGTGACGATGCGCTCGCCAGGTCGGATCCCGGCGGTAACAAAGATCTGCTGCGCGTTAAAGCGTGCCAGCACCACCGGACGAAGCTGCAGACGTGACGATGCATCAACGACCAGCAGCGCGGGTTTTTCGGCGAAACGGGTCAGGGCGCTGGCGGGCAGGGCGATGACAGGGGGTTGCGCATCCGGAAGGCTGACAATGACAGTGGCACCGGGTGCCATCGCCTCAGGTGGCTGATTGAGTGAGATACGCAGCCGCCACGTACGGGTCTGCGGATCGGCCTGCGGGCTGATGTCACGCACCGTACCGCTGGCCTGCACAGCAGGATCGGCGAGCAGCGTCACCTTCAATGGTGTCCTGTCGTCTGGTCGAAAAAGCACAGGCGTGGTCAGGTCAAACACCGCATCGCGTGCATCCCCTGCGGCCAGCGTCATCACGTTTTGCCCGGCGCTGACCACCTGACCGGGCTGAACCGAAATGGCGGTGATACGGCCTGCGGCGGGGGCCGTCAGCTGAGTCCAGCTGAGGTTATCCTGGGCATTTTTCAGAGCCGCTTCGCTGCTGAGACGGCGTGACTGCGCGCTCTGCCAGTCCGCCTGGGCGCTATCCAGCTGGCTGCGGGCGATGGCACCGCCGGGCATCAGCAGCCGCATCCGGTGGAGGTTAAGCGCGGCGACCCGCTCGGCGGCGCGGGCGCTGTCGAGATCGGCCTGTGCGCTACTCAGCTGATTACGTGACTGATCGTTTTCCAGCGCGGCCAGCGGTTGCCCGACGCTGACGTGATCGCCCAGCTCAACCGCACGACTCACGACGCGTCCATCCAGCCTGAAGGCCAGTGCGACCTCTTCATGGGCCCGGATTTCGCCGGTCAGCACCCGCGACGCATCACTGCTGAGCGGCGGCGCAATCACGGTTTTAACCGGGCGAAGCGGAGCGGCTGGCGGGGCACTATTGTTGTCCCGGCAGCCGGTCATAATGAACACGCCGAGGAGCACGAACACGATCGGCGCAATGACGTGAACACTGAAGAGGTGACGCCACACCTGGCGTGCAGCATCCGATAAGAAGTCTGTCATAACCGGGTTCCTTTAATGAGTTGTGCTCATTGAACCCGGCTTGTGTCCAGAAACGTTCCATGAACCATCAAGATATGGTCAAGCCCGAACAATTTATCTCAGTGGCAGCGTGATCCCGATAAGCAGACCGCCATCGGCAGGCCGCGTGGCGTGAATCGACCCGCCGTGCGCCTCGACGATCGCTTTGGCGATCGACAGTCCCAGACCGCTGCCGCCGGAGTGACGGGCGCGTGAGGAGTCGGCGCGGGTAAAGCGATCAAACAGCTGCGGCAGGAAGTCGGGTTCAACACCCAGGCCGTAATCGCGGAAGGTCATCGTGATCGCCTGATCGTTCTGGCTGGTGGTGATCAGCAACGCCCCACCGTCGGCGGCGTAGCGAAGCGCATTTTCACAGATGATGGTCACTACCTGGCCCAGGCGGAACGCGTCGGCATAGAGCAGCAGCTCTTCGGGTGCGATAACGGTGAGTGTCATTCCGGCCTGTTCGGCCTGCGGCAGCAGCCAGCCAGTGCGCTCGCGCAGTAATTCACCGGGATTCACCCGTTCGCGGTTGAGAGTAAGCTGCCCGGCATCCGCCAGTGATAAGAGATGCAGTTCGTCAGTCAGGCGACTGAGCTGCGTCAGTTGCTTCATGATCATCGCCAGCTGCTGCGGCTCGGCTGGAAAGACGCCATCCAGAATACCCTGCAGGCGGCCCATCGCTGCCGTCAGAGGTGAGCGAAGTTCATGCGCCATCGCCACATGGGAGGTGCGCAGCTCACGCTCGTAACGCGCCAGCTGCTGCGTCATCTGATTAAAATCTTCAGTAAAGCGCACCAATTCCTGCGGGGCTTCTTTCACCACCGCCGCCGTCCGGCCAAACTCGCCTTTCGATACCGCGCGCGCCGCCGTGGCCAGATGGCTGAACTGCGCCGACAGCGGACGGGCGAATCGCAGCGCCATCAGCACCATAAACGGGATGGTGACCACCACCAGAACCAGGACGGTCAGCCAGTCAGATGAGGCCAGCGAGGGATCGGAAAAGTTGATGCCCCACCACTGATCGATAATCTGATGAAAGCGCGCCGGATCGCTGGCGGGATGGAGGCGCAACTGCCGGAACTCTTCGAGCAGCGCGGGTGGCATCCGGTAATAGACCCAGAACGCCTGTACCGCAAAGCGCAGCCACATACAGATAGCAATCAGCACCACGCTGCCTATCGCCAGGAACAGTACCCGGATGCAGATCCAGCGCCACAATGAGGTATGCGTATCGTTTTTCATGGCTGTCTGAACCGGTAACCGACGCTGCGAACCGCCGGTAAGACGTCAGAGATACCCGCGGCTTCCAGCTTGCGGCGCAGGTTATAGACGTGGGTATCCACCACCCGTTCCAGCGCATCGCTTTCCGGCAGGCAGTGCTCCAGCAGAAACAGACGAGTGAACGGTCGCGTCGGCGCGCGCATCAGCGTAACCAGCAGGGAGAATTCAGTGGGCGTCAGATCCAGGCGACGCGGTGCCTCACTGTCGCTATCAACCACAGCGGTGAGTGCCACAGGATCAACCACTAAACCTGCCCAGCGCAGGGTTTCTGCGGTGGGGGCGTGACTCTGACTGCGGCGCAGCACGGCCTGAACGCGCGCTACCACTTCACCCGGATGATAGGGTTTGACCACGTAGTCATCTGCGCCATAACGCAGCGCACCGATGCGGTCGGGTGCATCGCCCATCGCCGTCACCATAATGACCGGGGTGTCGTCACGACGGCGCAGCGCGGCCAGCACCTCGGTGCCGTTCATGCCGGGTAGCATGATATCCAGCAGGATCAGATCGGGCTGCCAGCGTCGGGCAGCCTCCAGCCCACCGGGCCCGTCACCGGCAATCATGACCTCATAATTTTCACGTTTCAGGTAGGCTTCAAGTACGCCCGCTGCATCTGCGTCATCTTCAATAATCAGTACACGTTTTGACTGCATTTTCGGATCACCTTGACTGTTTCTTCATAAATCCCTGGTCGTTCATTGACACTCGCCTCGCATACTCCGGCCAGTGACGCGGCACTGAATCCCTCAGCTCCGCACCTGATGTGATAATGAGGAAACGTGATGATAACCGGAAAAATAACGCTTCACATGGTCTGTTTTTCGCTGGGATTCAGCGCCGCTGCTGCCATGGCTGATGAAAGTGCGACACCACCGCCCAGCCTGACCCTGGGCGTTGCAGGTATCAATGCACCGCGTTATAGCGGTGCAGATAAGCAGCACTGGCAACTGATGCCGGTGATTCAGGCGCGAGACGGAGCTTTCTTCTTCGACTCGCAGAAAGGGATTGGCTACGACCTGCAGGCGGATAACGGACTGTATCTGGAACATACGCTGGGTTACGGGTTGGGCCGCTCTGACCGGAATTCATCCTGGCGTGACGGTGATGACCGGCTCAGGGGCATGGGAAATATCGACGCAACGGTTAACACCGCACTGGCGGTGGGTTGGTCAGTCACGCCGTGGTTTGTACTGGAGGGCAAAGCCACGCTGCCGTTAAGTGATAGTCAGGGTGTGCAGTATCGGACTTCTGTGACCCTGATCCCCTGGCAGACCAGCGACGATACTGTCGCTCTGCAGGTGGCCGGTCTGTTTGGCGACGCACGTTACATGAATACGTATTACGGTGTTAACAGCGAGCAAAGTGCGCGCAGCGGATTTGCTCGCTACGATGCGGCGGGTGGGTTTTACGGCACCGACACCAGCCTGACCTGGAGCCATCAGTTCACGCCTGCCTGGGCCGCCAGCGTCATAGGGGATTACACCTGGCTGGATAAGCATGCCTCAGATAGCCCCATCGTCGCACGGAATAACGGCGCGTCGGCCACGCTGGCATTGAGCTACACCTTCTGAATGGCATCATGAAGAAAAGAGAGATGCGCAGCCACCGTCGTTTGCTTGCTGCGCTGATTTTATTGTATCTGCTGGTTTATGCGGTGATAGTCGCGGTGCTTAGTCTGTTTGATGCGCCGAAATAAGGATAGGGATATCTTTAGTTATTAATGTTTATCACCGCGACTGTGAGTGTTTCGCATCAGTGCTACGTAAGTAATTAACGCTATTGTTGAGAGTGGTGCAGGTTGATAAGTTAAATTATTAGCATTAAAGGTAAGATTTATTCTTAATGGCAGGTTGTTGAGTGCGTTTATATTAATGAAGTGACTAAATAAATATTTCAAAAAAAGATGTCATTCAGAAGGTGATGGTTTTTTTAGAAGGTTTTCCACTCATTTATTTTGATTGGAATGTTTGCGCGGGATGTAACTATGCGATGATGAAGTAGAGTTTTAATGTGGTTAACTTATTGTTTTATTTTTAAATAAAAGTGCATTGATATGTGGTGGGTAATTTTCAATTAATTCGAAGATTGAATAACATTTTCTCTTAAATATGAATGCATTCATTGTCTATGAATTCATAGATGACTCAGCAATAATTTACTCTGTTCCGGATAAATTCTTGCTGAAGAAGCATCATAAAAATTTAAAGAAAGTGAACCGATGACAAATAAAAAAAGCTCAATACCCCATGACGCGACATTTAGACAGTTCCTGACACACCCGGATGTTGCCAGAGAGTTTATGCAACTGCATCTTCCAGCGGAACTGCGTGAAATCTGTGATCTCAACACCCTCAAGCTGGAATCTGGCTCATTTGTGGAAGACGATTTGCGCCAGTATTTTAGTGATGTTCTGTATAGTCTGAAAACCTCCGCCGGGGACGGCTATATTCACGTTCTTATTGAACATCAATCTACGCCTGACAGACATATGGCGTTCCGCCTGATGCGTTATGCGATAGCTGCGATGCAACGGCATCTTGAGGCGGGCCATAAAAAGCTGCCCCTGGTTATACCGGTATTGTTCTACACCGGTAAGCGTACTCCCTATCCTTATTCCACCCGCTGGTTCGATGAATTTGATGATCCGGATGTGGCAGAAAATCTTTATGTAAGTGCTTTTCCGCTGGTGGACGTGACAGTTATCCCTGATGACGAGATCATGACGCATCGCAGCATGGCCGCGCTTACGCTGATGCAGAAGCATATTCATCAACGTGACATAGCCAGTCTGACCGATCGTCTGGCCACGTTACTCATGGCCGATTATCTCTCTTCACCCCAGGTATTGGCGCTGATACACTATTTGATGCAGGCAGGCGAATCAGCTGATCATGAAGCTTTTGTTCGCGAACTGGCACAGCGGGTGCCGCAACACGGAGACGCACTGATGACAATCGCACAGCAGCTTGAGCAAAAAGGTATCGCAAAGGGCATCGAAAAAGGCCGCTCTGAAGGTAAGCGTGAAGCAGCCCTTGAAATTGCGCGCACTATGTTACAGAAAGGCCTTGAACATAAAACCATCATGGAGCTGACTGGCCTTACCTCACAAGACCTGGATCAAATCCAGCATTAGGTTTTACTGGATAAGATCCGGATTCAGGTTTGCATTCTCAGTGTGAGTATTGAGTCACCTGTCAGCTTTACCGCGCTGCTGGCGCTGCAGGAAATTCCAGGTCGCGCCCAGCATGCCGGAGTCGTTGCCGTAGGTCGCGGCATCAATCGGAATATCCAGATCATATTTTGCGAGCTGCTCTCCAAGTTCATCGAGGAATGGTTCGCGCGCAGTAATCCCCCCACCGATAAATATCATCTGCGGATCGAAGACACTGAAGAGGTTGTATAAACAGGCGGCGAGGTCCTCGTAAAATTTATTCACCACCTGCTGCGCGGCTTCTTCATTTCTATCGTATGCGTCAAAGACATCTTTACCGCTCACGTCGTCAGTGGGCCGATCGGTGAGCTGGCTGTAATTCTCCCGCAACGCTGTCATGGTGCAGCTCTGGCTCATGGTGTGACGTTCAATATTGCTGCTGGTGGGGCGCGAGGTCAGCAGACAGCCAAACTCGCCCGCCCGATTACGACCACCCCGGATCAGGGCGCCGTTGCAGAAGGCCGCTCCGCCTAAGCCGGTGCCGATGGTCAGCATCAGAAAATCATTGAGCTCTTTCGCTTTTCCCTGCCACTGTTCAGCCAGCAGTGCGCAATGTGCATCGTTTTCAACCGTGGCAGGCAGAGCGGTTTTTTCCGTCAGCCACTGACTCAGATGAAACTGATCGAAGTCACGGATGGTACCGCCCATGGCGATATATCCGGCTTCTGCATCTATATAACCCGGCGTACTCACGGCGATGCCTGCACAGCCGGGATTTTTCTCCAGCCAGTTCAGGATCTCATCAAGGATTTTGTCGCGTGAGTTATGGGAGATATCGGCACTGTCGCTGGTCAGTATATTTCCCTGATCGTCAATCACGCCCATTTTTAAAGAGGTACCACCAATATCAAAAGCTGCAATTTTCATCAACGTTCTCTGAAGTTGTTTTCATCCGGTTAATTGTAGTGCTGAAAGAAAAGGGCAGGAGGCGTGAGGGCGGCAATTTTGTCAGGAAAGGTACAGATATAAAGCTATTGCTGAAAGGGCGTGTCTGAGATTACCCCGCGCACAGGAATATCCCTGTAATTTAAAACCTGCGCACCAGAGTGTCTGGTTGCGCAGGTTTAAACATTATTATGGCGTCACTGCCATTTGCGCAGCAGGATGCTGGCGTTAACGCCGCCAAAGCCAAAACCATTCGACATGGCATGGTTCAGGGCGGCGGGACGCGCGCTGAGCGCCACCAGGTTCAGATTGCCTGCGGCTTCATCGGGATGATGAAGGTTCAGTGTCGGCGGAATAAGCTGCTGACGCAGCGCCATCAGAGTGAATATCGCCTCAACACCGCCCGCCGCACCCAGCAGATGTCCGGTGGCGGATTTGGTTGAGGCGATCGCAACCTGGGAATCATCGCCAAATACGGCGCGAATAGCGGCCAGCTCACCATGATCGCCAACCTGCGTGGAGGTGGCGTGAGCGTTAATATGCTGGACATCGTCCGGGCTGATACCGGCCTGGCGCAGAGCCGTCCTCATCGCCCGCGCAGCCCCACTGCCATCTTCCGGACCTGCGGTAAGATGGTAAGCATCAGCGCTGGTGCCATAACCGATAATCTCCGCCAGCGGGATAGCGCCACGTGCTTCGGCATGCGCCAGCGATTCAATGACCAGCAGGCCAGCGCCTTCAGCCATCACAAAACCACTTCTGTCGCGATCAAACGGACGCGAAGCATGATGCGGATGATCCTCATAACCCACGCACAGTGCACGTGCTGCCGCGAAACAGCCCAGCGTCACGCGATCTAAGGCTGCTTCGGTGCCGCCACAAATCGCAATGTCTGCCTCGCCACTCCTGATTAACCTGGCGGCATCACCAATGGCCTGCACGCCTGCAGCACAGGCGGTCACGGGCGCACCCAGCGGGCCCGTGAAACCGTGTTTTATCGAGACATGACCGGCGGCCATATTGGCCAGAAACGAAGGGGCAGTGAAGGGCGAGAGCCTGCGTGGGCCTCGCGCGTCGGTGGTGCGCACCGCGTCAGCAATGGCCCCAAAGCCGCCCACGCCGGAGGCGATTATGGTCGCGGTGCGCTCGCGTGCGGCGTCATCTTCGGGATGCCAGCCTGCCTGATTTAGCGCTTCGTCTGCGGCCAGCAGCGCAAATTCGATAAAGCGTGACATCTTTTTGCGCTCTTTCGGCGCGATGAATGCTTCGGGGTCATAGCCCGCCAGCGGATCTTCATCGATGCCCGGCACGCTGCCACCTACAGAAATCCCGGTGCCGGCGGTGAGCGTATCAGGCAGGAGACGGATACCCGACTCGCCCGCTGTTAATCGTTGCCAGACGGTGTCAACGCCACAGCCGAGTGGCGAAACGATGCCTGCGCCGGTAATGACAATGCGTTGTGATGAGGCTGAATGACTCATGCGGTTTCTCCTGTCATCTTTTCGGACAGCGGCTGGAATGCTGTCGCAAAGCGTGGAAACACGCCTGAGGCATGAATGCCTGGAGCGTGAAGGGTGAGACCCTGCGCTGCGCGAGCGCAGGAAAGAAAGAGAACAGATAAAGATAAGCTTAGCATCAGGATCCTGAATGATGACCAGAGAGAGGCTTAGCTTTGATCATGTGACCATTTAAGTCAATGGTCACGGCGTATCAGGGTGCAAGGCTTCGAAGCACCAGCGCAGCCAGTTGTGCGGAGGCGGCCTCTGCCTCATCGAGACTGTATTGCAGGAGCACCGGACTGACATAGGGTTTGATCACCCGGTAGATCGCTTCTGCCGCTTCGTCAGCGGGTGTTTTACGCTCAAACTCCCCCGTTTCACGGCCCAGACGAAGGATCTGCTGAATCAGATTCAGAATACGCTTTTCGTATGCCAGGGCGGATGGCCAGCGATCGCGCGACGCGACGGCGGCAATGTCATAGAGTTTGCGTTCATGAAAAAACAGCTCAGTGCTGGAGGAGGAAAGCGTGCGAAACAGTCGCCGCAGTTGTTCCGATGCCCCCGGTACATCAGCGATCGCAGCTTCAGAGCGCTGCATAATCATCGCCAGCCGGTTTGAACAGATGACTTCGCCAATCGCCTGCTTCGATTCAAAAAATTTGTAGATGTACGCCTTAGAGAAGCCGATAGCTCGGGCGAGATCGGAAACGGTGGTCTTTTCGTAGCCGTAATGCGCGAAGTGCTGCATGGCAGCATCCACAATCTGGTCACGCACGCTGTGCCCGGCGGGGCCGCGGGTGCCACTGTCCGTAACGGATTCAGTCATTGTTATAACCTGACGAGTTGGTAAGTGGTTAAAAATTCAGTGACCACTGTTATTGGTGGTCACATTTTAGACGTGGTTTTCATGAAACACTACATTTTGCTGCGGATAAAAAGAGAGAGCGGTTATCAGTTCAGTTGAACCGCATTCCCGGTGAGAGGAGGAAGCAGAGTTGTTTGCAGAACGGCGCGTCTTAAAGAGAAATAACCCATTTCAGTAAACCCGCTTATGGGCTGGCAGGACATTTTTAGAATGCATTCGGGACATTAGTCGCATTTTTTGTCAAGACGGTAAAGCCGCTTTAAGGTGGCTATTTAAGGTCTCTTTAGTGAATATTTATATAACGTAATTTATAATAACGGTAATTAAGCAAATTCAGCGTATTTTTAATGATTTACATCATCAACGACATTATCACCTTCAATTCAGATGACTGTACGCTGAGTCATATCCCTACCCAGGAGTCACTGAGCCTGAGCATTTCATCGGGCCGGCTATTTGAACAGCTGTTGAATTCCGGTGGTGAAATACTGGCGCGTGACACCCTGCTGACCGAGGTCTGGGATAAATATGGTTTACGCGGTTCAAACAGTAATCTGAATCAGTATCTCAGCATTGTGCGCAGAGCGCTTGCCGCCTTCGGCTGTGAAAACCTGATCATTACCATTCCAAAAATTGGTATACGCCTCAATACCGAAATCAAAGTTGAACGTGAATCACCTCCCTCTCTCGTCAGGGCGGAAGAAGCACAGGATGAAATGCTCGCTGAGGTTGCTGTTGCCGGTCCGGAAAATCAGGTCCTGTCACCTGCTCCAGAATGGGCAGGTCGCGTTGTCAAAAAAACTTTCCCCGCCTTCAGGGTGACGTTCATCCTTATTGTGCTGGCATTAATGGCGAGTACTGTCTGGCACTATGCTGGCCGTGATACCGCTTTTAATACAGGCATGATGACTATAAAACTTGAAGGGGGTTGTGAGGCCGTGCTGATTCAGGGGCTGGACGTTTTCGAAAAAAAATCACTGGGTAAGCAACTTATTGAAATACTCAGGGAAAATAATCAGTCCTGTGTGCCCGGAAGACGCATCTATTTTGATAAAAATACTGCATTCTCCACCACTAATTACGGCAGAACGCTGGTCTCCGCGTGTAATCTTAGCGGCAGTGGACATATTATCGCCTGCAACAACTTTTATTATCTTAACTGGAGAACAAATTGAAAAGGCGCAGCACCCTCACGCTGACGATAATGCTTGCTGTACTGCTGCTGCTGGCCTTTGCTGGTATTAATTATTTCAGGCCTCAGGCAAACGACCTGCCTTTTCGCTGTTCCACTTTTAGTCGCTATGATCTCAGCCTTGATGATAATGAAAAAATGGAGTTTGCGGTTTTTCAGGATCTGCGTTTTGTCGATCTTAGCTCTGGGTATCTGCTGCTGAACGGAAAAGTAACGTCTGGTGACAAGGTAACCATTCTTAACCGGCGCATTGCGCTGAGCTATGGTCATGAAATTGAAGACAATACCTATCGTTATAAGATCAGAACGATCATTACTTCAACGAATGATACGACGCCGGATACGGTATTCAATCGGTTGCTGGCAGAAATCACGCTGGATCCCACCTATGTGCAACTGGACATCACTCAGCTCGATGACAGCACCTATCTTATCGGCGCGCCGCTTGCCTATCTTTTTAGCTGCCAGAAATATTAAGTCGTACGGCACTCTGCTTAAATCGAAACCGGAAGGACTTTTGCCCTTCCGGTTTTTTCACATTGGCAGACAATAAACTGTGTTAGCCGGTCCGGAAGGTTTTCAGTATCCCGGTAAAAAGCTGAATGTCCTCTTCTGTGAGAGGTGCCGCTTTTGACAGAGAGAAGATCAGAATATCGTCCATGTTCAGTGTAAATATCGCCTGTTTTTGATAAAGACGCTGATTATCGGGTCGCAGAAAATCGTAGGTAATCATAATGCCGGTGGTCAGGCCATCACCTAACACCACAGGCTGATGATCCTGCTGCTGCCAGTCTTTCATCTGCTTTTGAAAAATAGCCAGCTGGCTAAGAATGTACTCTTCCGGATTATTATGGTTCCCTAATTTATCGCGGGAAATAGTGATCGGCGGCAGAGCTGATTGCGTATGAACCAGTGTGTTCAGCGTTCGCTCACAGTAGCCCTGTGGCAATGTGATCATACCTTCGCTGAAGCGGCAAAGAGACTTATCCATGCGTCATTTCCATATTGTTGTGGGGGGTTCTTTAAATGAATAATTGCTCTGCAGTGACTTCGCGGAGCATGCCGTTATTAAGCAGGACGAGTCTGTCTGCACTTCGGATCGTTTCAGGGCGATGTGCAATAATGATTCGGGTAATTTTCATCTGCTTAATAGCGTTGTTGATCTGCGCTTCGTTATAGATATCAAGATGGCTGGTTGCCTCATCCAGAACCAGAATATGGGGTTCACGGTACAGCGCGCGTGCCAGCAGAATACGTTGCAGTTGCCCTCCCGACAGAAATGACCCCATATCGCCGACCAGACTTTGATAATTCATCGGCATTTTCATGATATCGCCATGAATCTGGGCCAGGCGTGCCACACGCGTAATTTTTTCGTGGTCGGGTTCATTATCAAAGAAGCTGATGTTCTCACTGATAGAGCCTGAAAAGAGAATGTCATCCTGCATCACACAGCCGATCCGGTTACGGTGGTGTTCAAGTCCGGTCTGGGTGATATCCAACCCCCCCACCGTGATAGTGCCGGCTTCAGGGTGCAGCAGGCCAAGAATGATTTTGGCCATGGTGGTTTTTCCCTGTCCGGATGGCCCCACGATGGCCAGGCTTTCGCCTGCTTTAATCTCCAGATTTGCACCATCGACAACCCAGGGTTCCGTCGGTGAATAGCGGAATCGGATATCATTCAGTCTGATATCCTGCGGTTCTTCAGTTTCAGAGTCGGTGCTTTTACTGACCAGAATGGGACTGGCCTCAGAACTGGCTTCTGTTTCTGACAACACAATATCGGCCAGACGTTCGCCATGCATACGCAGCATTCTGAAATCGATGATGGCGTTGATTAAACCCGCGCCGCGACTCATAAACTGATCGGAAAAACTGATGAAGGCCGTCAGCATACCGGCGGAGAAGTTACCATCGAGCACCTGCAGCGCGGCCAGCCAGACCAGAACGACCCGGCCTATTGACGTCAGTAACCCCTGTGCGGATCCAAACAGAATATTAAGCTTCTGTATCACAATGCCTTTATTGGTGGTATCCACCAGAAAGTTCATGTAAGCCGAGAGGCGGGGGATCTGTTTATTATTAGTTTTCACTGCCTGTATACCGCGCAGTGTCTCAAGCAGAGAAGACTGGGTTCGTGCCGAACTGATTATCTGCTCTTCGTTGGCCCGGCGAACCGGATCGTAGGCCAGGAAGCGCAGCAGTGCATAAGCGATAAAAAGACCAATGACCAGCCAGGCAAGTTGCGCATTATAAATGAAGAGCATTACTACCGTGACAATTGACATGACACCGTCCAGTACGGTGCTGATGAAACGGCTGGTCAGCGTACTCTGAATGGTATTAAGCGAACCGTAACGGGAGAGAATGTCACCTGTGTGTCGTGATTCGAACCACTCCAGCGGCAACTTCAGCATATGGTGACAGACGTTTATGGTCCACTGCACACTGAGCTGGCTGGAGAACCAGCTCATTACCCACGAGCGCAGGGCTGTGACGATCGTCTGAAACAGCGCGATCATGATAAAGCCCATACCAAGCAACGTCAGCAAAGAGTAGTCAGCTGAGACCAGCACCATATCCATAACCCACTGCATAAAGAATGGGGTCAGGACGCCGAACAGCTCCAGCGCGATCGACAGGATGAGCACCTGAGCAAAGGCAGATTTAACGCCGGTGACGCTGCCCACCAGCTTCATCATGGAGATGCTTTCTTTTTCCTCTTTGACTTCGAAGCTGGAAGAGGGAACCAGCTCCAGAGCGACGCCAGTGAAGGCGCTGGAGGCCTCTTTGAATGTCAGCTCCCGAATGCCACGCGCAGGGTCATGCAGGGTTATTTTATTGCCGCGCACTTTTTTCAGTACGACAAAGTGGTTCAGTTCCCAGTGCAGAATGCAGGGCATGCGAAGTTTAGATAACTCTTCCATTTCCACACGCAATGCCCGTGAAGTCATGTTGAGCTGTTGTGCCATCGCAATAATATCAGCCAGTGTGGCCCCTTTAAGTGAGGTGGCGAACTGGCGACGTAACGTAATCATGTCGATTTCATGACCGTGATAATTGGCCACCATGCCGAGACAAGCCAGCCCGCACTCCGCTGCCTGTGACTGACGAATCATCGGCAGGCGGTTAAACCATTTAAAATTGAGTTTCTCTAATAACAACACAGAACAGACCTTCTAAATCAGAGAGAAATTTTGTGTCCCAGCGCGAAAATCGGCTCCAGTACCCATTCATAGAGATGACGTTTGTCGACAATAAAGTCGGCGTCCAGCGCCATACCCGGCTTCAGTTTTTCATCCTGCGAATAAGCAGAAATGGTTTGTTTATCGAGTGCGACCAGCACCCGATACTGCTGTTCCTGAATATTGTTTTTACCGGTTAAGGTGGAAACTTCCTGAGGAGAGAGGGCGGTGCGGGAAACTTCGGTCACCCTGCCATACTGCTGACCAAATTTTTGGTAAGGGAAGGCTTTGTAACGCAGCACAACCCTTTGACCTGGCTGAATAAAGCCAATGGATTGTGTATTCACCATGATGCGGGCAACCAGATCGGAATTGCTCGGCAGAATGGAAATCGCTGACTGGCCGGCATTCAGCATCTGACCATTTTTAATCATGATCATGCCGACATAGCCACCTTTTGGCGCACGGAGCTCGAAGGATCGCCGCGCTTCATTCTCCGCCATCGATTGACGGTTATCTGCCAGCTGTCGCTCGATATCGTTACGTTTTTTCTCATCATCCAGCGGCCTTTCATCAAGCTGCTGTTCCGCCTGAACGATTTTCTGGGACGTATCCAGCAACTGACGCTGGTACTCCTGATAGCGTGCCTGACTATCGAGTAGCGCAGATTCCTGCTCTTCAAGTTGACGGTTTGAGGCGTAACCCTCCTGATGCATAGCATTCAGTTTATCGAGTTGCAGCTTTGCTAATGCCACCTGTTTACGACGGTGTGCAAGCTGCAATTTAAGCTGTTCCTGCTGAAGTTTCAGACTGCGGATTGTGTCCGATAACCCCTTCATCTCCACGTCATGCAGTTTGGCCAGTGTCTCAAGATCCTGCTGCAGCCTTTCCCGCTGACCTGCCAGGTTTTCCGCAATGACCTGACGCGTCTGTCCCATTTGTGTTGAAATTTCCGATGACAGCACCATGAGAACATCCCCCTTTTTGACGAGCTGTCCTTCTTTAACCGGAATATCAACCACCGTGGCGCTGACAGGAGGCGGAATAATTAACATGCCATTTTCAGGCAGCAGTTCGCCTGTAGAGGATTCATATTTTGTATAGCTACCAAAAATAAAAAAAAGAGCGGTAACGGCAGTAATAAAAATCACCACAGAAATGACAAGCCAGCGATAAGGTGGACAATAGAGTGCCACGACACCCAGGTTACCCCTGTTAGCGGCATCAAGCGCCTCCTGGCGGAAGAGTGACTGTTCCATTTATATATTCATCATGATTAAAGGATTAACGGCACTGAAAAAATTTCAGCATGTCGAGGGATAGCGATCCGGTGCTTTGCGCCAGATTAATCAGGGCATTGAGATAACTTAAGCGGGCTTCAGCCTGATCTTTTAGCGCGGTGTAATATTTTTGCTGGGCATCCAGCTCATCATTAACGGTCCGAAAACCCATTTCACGGCCATACCGGACCGACACGACTTTTTCACGCGCTGAGTCAACGGCGTTCTTCTGAGCCCTGATTAAGGCTTTGCCATTGGTCAGGCTAAGCCAGGCAGAACGCGTATCGGTGGCTGCTTTGCGTTGCGCTTCCATCGTGGAGTACTTTGCCGCCTGACGGCGGTAGGCCGCTTCAAAAGATTGCGAAACCTGACTACCGCCGGCAAACAAGGGAACAGAAACATTCACGCCATACTGCAGATTGTTACTCTTCGAATTGGTCCCAAAGATTGCGTTATAAAGAACATTGTCTTCGTTATCATTACGGCTCCAGTTTTTGCCGTAGCGGGCATAGAGTGAAACCACCGGCATATGCGCGCCGTCGGCCGCCAGGACATCTGCATCGGCCTGATCAGTCTGCAGCATGGCGATTCTGATATCGGTATTGCGTTGCTGGCTGGCATTAATCGCATCAGTGAGCGAAGCGTAGGGTGAGGATTTAAGACACTGAAAATTTACGGGTTCGATACTGTCCGGACTGATACCGGATAATCGACGAAATGCCTCGCCTGCCAGCAATAACTGATTGCCTGCTTCAATTTCTTTTGCCTGCGCCAGCGCGAAGTTAGCTTTTGCTTCATCCAGTTCCGTACGGGTATTCTGGCCATTAATTAAACCAGTCTGCAATTTTTGCTGCTGTTGCTTAAAATTATGACTGGCTGATTTTGCGGCCTGCAAAACTTCCTGCTGATAAAGCACGGTGAAATAAGCATTGCTGATGGAATTTAATAATCTTTCTTCAGCCTGTTTTCCCTGCGCCTCAGCAGTACTGGCGATAGCAACACCTTTACGCCACCCGGCATATTTACTCATATCAAAGAGGGGTTGCCTGACGCTCAGATCATAACTGTGATTCGTCACGCCACTCTGGTATTTCTTGTCAGGCTGTTCCTGGCGATCCCAGCTTCCTTCAAGTGTTAATGCTGGCAGCATACCGGCCATTCCTTGCCAGTATTTTTGTTTATCGGCAGCGCTACTCATCTGACTCGATTGTAATGCGGAGTCATACGTTAATGCAGCTTTAGCGGCCTGTTCAAGGCTGGCTGCAGATGTGATTAATGGTGCACAAAATAGTGCAGACAATACAATTTTAATATTATTGAATTTCATGGTTTTCGCTGTGTGTATAAATATTATGCTGATGCGTTAAACGAGTTCCTGTGCAAAAACATACTTAATTAAATCTGTATTGGTCTGGAGTTGAAGTTTGCGCATGGCATTGTATTTTTGGGTTGCAACAGTGCTTATGCTGCGTTTACGCGCTTTGGCTATCTCCATTAAGCTATATCCAATCGCGAAGAGTCGGATGACCTCGACCTCGGAAGGTGATAAGAGTGTTCGCGTTGTATTCTCAGGTGCAGAAAGCATTAAGCTTTTCATCTGTTCTGAATAGTATATTCCTGAGTTTGATGAACAAGCCCAGTTAAATGCCTTGACCAAATCACGAATATTATCGCGTTTGTGTACGATAGCACTGATCGGGATTTGTAATATACTTTTCATAACAGCCTGACTCTTTTGTGCAGTAAAAATAATGATCTTCAATTCCGGATTTTGTTTGTAAATCTGTTCTATTTTCCTTGCGCCATTTAAATCATTACGTTCGAAGTTAAAGCAAAAATCAGTGATTAATATGTCAGGAATCTCCGTCCTGATTTTGGATAGTAAATCTTCAGTTTCGATCGGATAAGCAGCAATACTCAGATCGGAGAATTCTTTTAATAATATGGTCTGAATGGAGTAAAGAATAAAGGGACTTTCATCAGAAACCCCGATTTTTAGTTTTCTCATTCCCTGATGCATATTCACAGATAATCCCTTTCTGTAGTTAAAATCTAAAGCAGGGCTCAGCAGAGCCCTGCCGATTACTGATAACTAATCGTATACTTTACTACCGCATTTGCCGAACCGGGTTTTACCCTTGCCGCCGTCTGATAATAGCGTGCATAAAATGGCACGGTTAACAGGGCAGATGAGAGCGGATAAGAGGCAATGTGGAAAGGTTTAGCCAGAGCAACGGGTTTCTGATTTTCGTCAAGAATTTGAACGCCGACGCCACTGGCAGTTGATGTGGCGTTAAGCGCGACCACGCCTACATCGTCAAGTCCGCTGGACGCATCACCATCGAACTGCATCATCACGTCAAAATTACCTGAAAGTAATGCCTCGCAGTTCAGCTGAATGTTGAATGCTCTGGCAGCCGTTGTCTGGCCTATTCCGGCACCCAAACCGCTACCGGAATGAGTAGTATAACTCCCCAGGGAGACAACCTGATTAGCCTCTCCTGCAACTTTGCAGGTCTCATCTATTACAGTGACAAAGCCTGTTTTATTATTAGAAAAGTTAAATGGCAAATCCCCCGAGGTGCCGCCTGTGCCTGCACCTACTACTAATGAACCAACACTAAAGGGGACGACATTGTTTCTGAGTGCAATAGCCGGGGACATAGAGTCAGATGTCTTAACGAGCTGATAAGGCACACTCAGCGTAGCTTCTGTATACTCGCCCACGGTTCCGCCACTGGTTATAGCATAAGTGCTGATCATGATACCGGTAGGTATATTCGCTTCTTCATTGCTCATGTCACCACCATAGCCGGTATACAGCGTTAATCCATAACCCAAAGCTTCCTCTGGAATTGGCTGACGTTTGAAATAAACTTCACCGATCATCTTATCTTTGTACTGAATAAAATCATTCATCGCGCATTTAAATTTAGCTGTCACTGTGCCGCTTGCAACAACCGTCCCTACAGGTACGGAAGATGAAAGATTGATGCCTAATGCTTTCAGGTCAAGCAGATTGCGCGTCGCTGTCTCTTTGCAGGTCAATGTCACATCGGTCGATGAACCTGCTGCATTAACGTTAAAAACAGTTATGAGCATCAGGCTTGATGTTGATGAAGCTGAGACCATGAGGCGCATTAATTTATTTGCTGTAATTAAAAACATGATGTCACCTCATTAACCCTGGTTGTCTTTACTGTCGTTGTTAGAAGCATATTGAACCGACCGTGTCAGATCATTGCTGCATGTTGTGGTTAGTCTTGCCAGCGCCTGATTATCGCTGGACTGAACTGCACCCGATTCAAGGTTAACCAGACAATTATCATTGGCTGTTTTTCCCCATGACACATGCAGACGACTGACATCTTTATTGAGCCTCACATAAATCTGGCCGCCCTGTGAAACGGTCGTGACAAGATTGCCGTTTTCATCATTAACTGAGGCGCCAAAGGGCAGGGCATTACCATTTAACTGACTGGCACGTATTAAAAGTGGTTTGCCTTTACTGGTTTTATAATCCAGCCGGACGACCGCGCCTTCTACAGGAATAACGCGCTGCTGGGTTGATTCCAGTTCAACGTCAAGCGGGATGCCTTTGGGATCAATCGCCAGCTCATTTATTCTGTAGGGATTAAGGTTCGGGACAACTGCTTTGCCACTTCCGTTTAATACAATATTCGGATAACCCTGTACCCGGGCCCCCTCGGCATCATCGGCTGACACGACAGCATAAGTTGATGACTGATAGGCGCTGAAGTTAATGCTATCAGGCAAAGCAATAATGGCTCCACTAACGCCTCCGGACGCTGAATAGTAATCTTCACCTTTGCTATATGACGCTGTCAGCATGCTGTAAGGTGAACGATATTGTCCACTTACGGAACCTGATTTACTGTTATCACTATCGCGTGCAGCGCCCACGTTATAACTATATTGATCATGTGCACCCAGAACGCCATTCAGGGAAGTTTGCGCACTCACGCCCTCTTTATTATGCGTGGCACTTCCATTTACATAATGTTTACTTTCGCTGCCAATTGGTAGCGAAAAATCGATTGAAAGCTGAGTGTCATGTCCGCCTGTTGAATATAATAATCGGTTTGCAGACAATGTATAGGATACGCGCCCGATTCTATTATTATAGCCTAACTGGAACTGGGTATTTGCACCGCTATCATTCCAGTAATTTTGAACGAAACCAGTAAGATACGCGCTCCCATATGACCCTCCAAAATTTTGGCTGGCAGTCATTGAAAAGCGTTGTTTGGGCCGGGAAAGATAACTTATTCCGCTATTCTCTTTATTTTTCTTGTAGTAGTTATTAATTTGCAATGCATTATCGTAGCTGTAATAACCTGATGATGAAAAACGGTATGCGGCGAGCGTAAAGTTTGTACCCGTCCCGGAAATTTTTTTGCTGTAAGTTGCGCGATAGCTCACACCCTGTTTTTTTTGATTGCCATATTTTGTCTGAGCACCCGTAACATCCAGTGATATCGTGCCAACTGGCAGCCCAAACGCACCGCCTAACAGCCCTGAGATATAGTTATCTGATCCCAGAATACCGGTATATCCGGTCAGGCTATTCGTAAAGCCATGCTGAAGCGTGCCCTGATAGACAGAAGGTGTGTAGGCCATATTACTTTTACGCGAAACACCCCCCGTCAGAGAATAAAACGTCATACCCGGACGTTTAAGCCTCGTCATAGCCGCATAAGGCAGTGAAAAACGTGTTTCACTGCCGTCAGCTTCTTTTACCGTGACGTCCAGATCACCGCCGTAGCCTGTGGGGTAGAGATCGTTAATGTTAAAGGGACCCGGTGGTACCGTTGTCTCATAAATTTTACTGCCGTTCTGCGATACGGTTACCTGAGCAGTTGTGCGGGCAACCCCACGAATTTCAGGGGCGTAACCGCGTTGTGAATCAGGCAACATTTGTTCGACTGTAGCGATCTGCGCACCTCGGAATGAAAAGGTATCGAACAGTTCACCACTGGTATTTCCTTCACCCAGGAGTAAGCGCGACTTCAGTTGTGGAATATCACGCTTAACATAGGTGTTAATGGCATTGTAATGATGGGATTCATCACCCTGCTGACGTTGCCAGCTTAGTGAGCCATCATGACGAAACATCCAGCCGCCCAGGTTAAAGCCTGTAAATGCACGGCCGTAAAAAGAGTCATACCCGCGCCCGTTGTTAACTGAGCGGTAAAAGTTAGTGTCATAGTTTAGCGTCAGTGCCGTTTCACCCTTATCCCAGAATTCGGGGGCGACGTAACCTCGTGCGGAGCGCAGCAGATAAATCTGAGGAATGGAGATATCCATCTGCATATCAGCCGAATTTATCGCAGCATGACTCTCCTTAATCACCTCTTCTATAGCGATACATTGGTTAGCCGACCGTAACGCTTCAGCTTGTTCAGAACTGAAAACCGTGTCTTTGATTGAGAGACTTTTAACCAGATCATAAGAGAGACAGGCCTTAGTACCTGTTCCATCACGTACGACCTGAACATTTTCCCGGCTGAGTTGCCGCCCATTTAAAAAAACATCCAGTGTATAGACACCGGGATCGATTGGGTTGCCTGTGGCATAGCGGGCAACATCTATTTTTATCCCAGGTATATTTTTCACAAAAGATTCATCGAAATCATAAGACGTTTCAGCAACCGCGGGATGGGTTGCTGCGGTCAGAAAAAGCGCCATAAAAGAGCGATAAAAAATTCTGCCAGCTGGTTTATTTAAAGAGACAGTCCCTGCCATTATAATTTCCCCTGTTTATTTACAAATGCTAATCAATTATTTTACTTTCAACCGTGCGTGCAGCACCAAAATCATCGAGGTACTGATAGCTGATTGTTGATTTTAATTTGTTTGTACTTATGCCTTTCAGCGGGAATGCTTTAGTTTCACCTGGTGCCAGCATTTCCCCTTTCTCACTGCTTAATTTGTGGCTGGCGTTATCTTCAGCATTTACCTGAGAAACGTTAACGAAAAAAGAAGAGGGATTGGTTGCAGATAGAACGTTAGGTTTTGAGCCATGGCGCCATATCAGACCTGATGCGGCTTTATTGGCCTGGACTGCATCGAATTGAGCCGGGCGATAAAATATTTTAATACGACTTCTGATCGCCATTTGTAACTGGTTCTGACCAGCCAGGCTTTTATCGCGTGGAGGAATATCCAGAACATTCAGCCAGTAAACAGACTCTCTGTTGGTGGGTAGACTGGTGCCAGTAAAGATAATACGTAACGTTTGCCCTTTGTTAGCCTCCATACGAAAAACCGGAGGTAATAACACAAAGGGAACATTGATTTTATCTAGTGCTTCATCCGGATTTCCGTTATCGATCCACGCCTGAACGAGCGCGGGCCGATCTCCACGGTTATCGAGCCGAACGGTAACCTCTTTTTCAGAGGCTGGGTAGATAACCCGGGTGCCCGTTATTGTCACGCTGGCAAATGCGGATGAAGTCATTGCACAGGTAAGCAGACAGGAGATCAGAAACTTAATGCTTTTTTTTTTCATGATATTAACAGCAATGAGGTGAGGATGAGTGGTGAGGGCATAGCCCCCACCATAATCAATTACAGATAATTGATTGAATAGTTTACGGAGGCTGAGACGCTACCCGCTTCTGGTACGCCAGTTGCGTAGTATTGGGCAGAGTAAGTCAGCGTAGCTGCACCCTTATCCAAAGGCACTTTTTTAGAAGCTTCAGACTGCGTAGTGCTACCTGCATTGATAGGGGTATTGTCGCTGTCCAGCAATCGCACATCGACATTTTTTGCGGTACCGATATTGATCAGGCGACCGTCGGCATTAACATTGTTACCCTGCTCAAAGTGAGCGTATACATTACCGGTTTGTGTAGAGCAATTGCTCAGAGCCATAGTGAAGCGAGTGGTGCCTGCAACATCGCTGGTTGCGAAAGCAGCTGTAGCAACCTTTGGCAGGGGGATGGTTGGAGATGGGCCATGGCCGGCAACGTTTATATTACAGGTTTGTGATGAAATTGCGCCCTCAAAGCTAATTGTGCCGTCAGAAGCTTCAGCTGCATTCACCTGAGCCGCAGCCAGCAGCAGACCCATGGCTACCATAGATATCTTTTTCATATACTTTCCTTCGTATAAAGAATGGATAATTTCTACCATTTTAGTTTTGCACAATTCCTGCAGTCGCTTGATGCTCCCTGAAAAAGGAAGTGCTCTACAGGAACAACACACCGAATATTACTGCTGAGACGAGACCTGCGATGCCCATGCCAAAAGCGTCGCCGCTGACAGGATTCGCTGCAGGCACTGAGTCCGGGCGAACCCACTCAGTTTTCTCCTTTGACGCTGAACCTGGGCCTAATCCCTTGAAAAAATCCAGAATAAATGAGGTGAGAGAACCGCCGCTAACGCCTTCGATTTCTTTGATATTTAATTCGCGCATATTAATGCCTTAGGCTGTAATGACAGGTGCAATCGGATCAAAAGTATTTTCAACAACGGTATTGAACCAGCCTACAGTTGGCCCCCAGCCATTTATCGCGCCATAAAGCGCACCATTAACCAGTCCGACAGCTGCACCAATAACCAGGCCACCCGTTCCTGAAACTAAGCCGACGCCTAACACACCACCTGCGCTACCGCCGCTCATTGCCCATTTAAGACCGAAACTGGTTGTTCCGGTAACACCGCCAACAACTACTGCGCCGATAAAATCAAAAAAACCTGCCCCAGAAACACTCTGCATTTCAACAGATGTTAACTCTCTCATTTAAATCTCCAAAAATACTAATAATCAGCTGATTCTAAAATGCCGCGTCATGCGAGCGGAGACTATTAGATTGTCAGACCATAAAAAATAAAATAGTAAAACGTCCATAATTAATATTTGCCGTAATTCTTTTAATTAAATCACCGTGTTATTTATTTACATGGATTTTACATCTATCGCCTTTTAGTGAAGGCGGAACAATATCTTCTTAATTTTTATATTTCATATTCTGATAAGGATTAGCTGAGTCTTTTAAACAACGGGGTAATTTTCAGCCCTTAAAGAATAAGGCTGTGGCTCGGTGGGCTGTAAAGGCTGGAAAGTTATCAGACGGGCGCCACACAGGTAAACAGATCGTTGAAAATTGGTTGTCATGTATAAACGAGTATTTAATATGAGAAAAGGAAGGATGCAATCTCAGTGGTTTTTTTAGCTAATTATATTTAATATAACAGATTATAAATCTATATATCAGCTCATTGCCAATTTAAATGTCTGTTATGAGGATGCTGTGGTTTAATTTACGCCATGAATGATTTTTGCTTTTTTTGTTTCTTCGTCGGCAGGGGGTAACAATGATTCCAATATGATTTCTGACTTTTAATTTATGGCGTAGTTTTGCATATATTATGCATTTCTGTATGCATAAATTTGCCGTGCAATAACAATTATGTTCATATGGTTATGATTGAATTGTATTTCTAAAAAAAGTTATAACCTTATCAATATGCCTCTACTTCTCAGTCAGATCTACTGATTGAGTGGATTTTAAGTGGTGAAATATCTGGTTGGTATTCCATTAGTTGGCTTAATGGTCTTAATTTTTTCCCGTTTGTGGTGTTGAATTTTAGTGTGATGGTTTTACTATAGCCAAACCAATAATAACTCACTCTGTTACTCAATTTTGAGGCTGTTTAGAGTTAAAACACCAGGCGAAAACACAGACAATAACAAACAGATTTTTACTTATATTTCTACTAGTCACTAACCTCGTGTTAGTTAGATTGAGTTAATTATTATGTATAGAGTGATAGAAAATCATGAGCGCATCATCGACGCGCTAGCCGGATATACTCAGGTTGCTAATCCAGATGAGATTTCACGTGGTAAGCGCCGTTATCATCTCACTAAAGATAATGTGCGTCGGGTAATGTTTATTCTTGATGGTGATTTTTTACTCAAGCTCAAATCTGAAAATAAGGTCCTTAATATCCTGTCTGCCCCTTTTGTTGTGGGCGTGACGCCAGCTTTAGATGAACCCCCCGTGTATCTGGAGAGAATAGATTACGGTAAAGTCAGCTTCGTCGATTACGATGTGTTCTGGCGTCTGATTTTTGAAAAAGATCTCTTTAACGATGCAATGTCTATTTTGTCGGGTCAGTATTCTGATCTGATGAACTATATTCAGTTGCCAAAAAATAACTCACACGACGAGGTTCTTTCTTTGATTAACCGGTGGGAAAAGTTACCGACGCATCTGAAGAAGCGTTTCTCCGCACTTTTCCTGATCGAAAATAGCTCACATCTTTCTAAAAGCTCGATTTGCCGGGTTCTGAAAGAACTTAAAGAGAAGGGTGAGCTGGTACTGGTTAACGGTAAGTTCACCTGATATTTCATTATTAATTTTGAGATGCCGAAGGAAAAAATGGATCTTAAAGTCATTTGTACAGATAAGAATTATTTCTTCAGATTAGGCATCTTAAAACTTATCGAGGAGGCGACATTAAGTGACGCTAAGGTGTGCTTTTTATCAGAATATGATAGTCACAATTTGCGCCAGGCAGATTTTATCCTGATCAATGACTCACAATGGCGTCTTTACATGTGTCAGCCTGCTTACCGTGAACGGAAACCGGGTAGTATTATCCTGGTGTTTGTAGAGCCGTCGGCAGATATCCTTACTGAACATCTTCCTGTCTGTTATCGCTCATTAATCGTGGTGTCACGCATTGATTCCATTCGTTCTATATCTGAAAAGATCATTCGCGCCTGGCTGACTAATCTGGCCTGCATGCCACGTTTTTTACCCTCAGATTGCCTGTGCTGCGATTTCGCGCGTATAACCGTGGTTCAGTTACAGGTGCTCAGCTTTCTAAAAAAGGGCTATAGCGTACGGCAAGCGGCAAAATGTCTGAATTTGTCGGAAAAAACCATTTATGCGCATAAATATAATGTGATGAGGAAGTTTGCCTTGCGGGGTGACATAGCGTTCAACGCTTTCATCAACGATTTATCATTGATCGAGCTCTACAAAGGCGTTGTGAGTTCTGTTGAAGCCTGAAGTCGCGCCTGAACTTCCTGAAACTGTTATGAGGCTTTGATGACAACTGTAAATAAATTAACAGGCAGCGTACTGGTGATGCTTGCTCTGCAACTCACGGCCTGTGCATCGCATCACGATGATCCGCAGCGCCTGTCTATGCGCAATCCTGCCAGTGAATGGTGCCTTAAGCGTAATGGAGAGCAGGTGCAGGAGAAATCATCCACTGGCAGCGCCCTCTATTGCCTGCTGCCTTCAGGTGAACGTGTTGAACAATGGGCTCTGTTTCATCGTGACCATCTGCAGTAAATACCTTCCTCTTCGTCTGTAAACGCCCGGCCGGGTGCTACAGGCGAACTCAGATCGTACCCGTATCTATGCCTGACTTCGTTCCGCTTCACATCATGTCGTGACACTCGTCAGCTTTGCTGACGGGATGCCCCGCACCTCTTACCTTCTCTTAAATCACAGAGCTCTCGTTCGGGCATTGGCGGTCTCAGCATAGGCGTTGAATTAAGCCTCGTGCCCTGAGATCGCTCAGTTAATTCTTTGGGCAAATGGAGGGGAGCGGTATGCATCAGCGCATTCCTGTTCCGGATCGCTTTTACAGGTTATCTGTTCTCTGTCCGCCTGTAGCCAAAACAGTGACTCAGTCAAATTATGTAACCGGGCCGTGCCACCCGCACTATGGTGCTGAATCCAGTCAGTGAGCGGTGATGCTGACTGTGGTTTCAGCTCTCCGCACAGGAAAATGGTGCGACAGATCGGCACCCTTTCCAGAGGAAGATACGTAGAATCGCGTCTGCTCATGGCTGGCTTCGCTGTGAGAATCCTTCAGGTGTCATCAGTGCTGTTTTTTCACTGTTAGTGAAATTTGATTCACATTTTTTTAGAGACTTTAAAATGATTTTCAGTGTCCCGATAAATTTGATTTACTCCCTTCTGAACGTTATTTATGACCTCTGTTTATTTAACCAATCATCGCCTCTGTGCATATTCTGTTGATGCTGTGACTTCGTGTTTAATTAATCCTGCTCGCCAGAATGAAATAGAGCGGGCACAGTCGGTTGACCGGAACTGATGATCTCAATTCCGGTTAACATATTACAAAGGGTCGGTTGTTTTTGATCTGTTTTCTTTTTTTTATTTTAGCAAACTAATCGCCAGACCTCTGAAGGGACTTCACTGTAAGTTTCCTTCATTATTAACTCCGCCTTGCGATGATCGTATGCGCCTTCTAAAGAGGAGAGGTCATCGGAAGGGAGCTTTTTCCGCATATAGCTGGTCACAATTTCAAGAATGTCTGTTGATGGGCAGTTTCTTAACTTATTCAGATAATAGACTTTATCCATAATGATTTGATTTAACCTTTAGAAATGATCTGATACGCGGTCTTAACTTTAATTAAGCTGACTCGCAGTGATATCAATGTCGTCAGGAAAATTACAGTGATCCCGACTACAGATATATTTTTATCCTTACGCAGCGGATGTGTTCAGCGGCGCATGACTGTCTCTGACGCTTTACTTTTCCGGCCACGCGAAAGGTTACTTACTCCATGCTTTGCCATGAGTATTTGTTTAAGTATATGATTTATAATTAATTTTAATCTCTCTGGCCTTATCCCATATCAGATTGAACAGATACGTATAAATCAGGAAAAAGATGACCAGTCCACATTCCAGCCTAAGCGCTGAGAACAGCGTAATATCCAGCCACCAGTCAGCAAAGGGGATTAGCATGAATAACAGGCCAGCCTCAAACATAATGGCGTGCAGGCATCTTACCCGCCAGTCTTTTTTAAATCCCTTCTGTCGTTGAATCCGGTCAAAAATCAGGTTTAACAGATAGTTCCAGCCCATAGCCAGCGTCGATGACACCACGGTTAACAGTGCTGATTGTGCAGGGGCAGCGGAAGCCATAATAATCAGGATAATAAAAACCAGAATATTTGCGGCGACCTCAAAAACAATTGCGTGCAGCACTCTCTCTTTAGTACTACGAACCGGAGGTAGATGGTTTTGCAAGCTATACTCTCATCGATTAGTCATGCTCCGTTGACGGTGCGGGACATTTAATACCCGTCCGCCGTTCACTCTTCTTATATTATGCGAGATGCGGGATGCTTTTTTAAATCGATGAGAATTTATCACTACCCTGTCCGAAAGTGAAAATGTAACGGGAGCCGGATAATAAAAAAGCTGGTCAGGTTTGATATTTATCAACTCTCATTCAAAACCCGCTTTAACCGATATTCGCATTAGCGTAGTCGTATCCGGATTGCTCTGACCCTATCACTCAATGCTGACGGTTGCCCGATGGCCAGGCCTGCCTCTGTTTACATTTCAGTACGGCGTCTGTCAGACGGATTCAGGGCGATGATAGCAACTCTTTCAATCAGCGAAACTTTAAAACACGAAATGCATGATATATAGATTTATGTTTCATCATTTAGATAAATATCAGACCCTGCTGCTGAAAGAGGGGCTTACTGCAGTTTATGATCGTAAGTGAAGGCTTGCAGGTGGAGTGCGTTGATCGAGGCTGCGGGGCTGGAGGCAGGGGGTTATAAAGCTGCCGGTTTCACATCCCGTTCTCAGCGGTGTAAATCATAAAATTCACTTTCCCGCTGAGATACTCATCGGGCTTCATCTCCTGTTCCAGATAGTTCAGCATCAGCTGCAGGGCGAGCTGGGCATGCTGTCGGGTATTTTGATCGAGCGTCAGGGCAACACTCTGCTGCGCCATCAGGGTTCGGGTCGTGTCGTAAAGTTCATGGGTGATCCAGACACACTGATTGAGCCGCCTGTGCCGTGCAAGCGCCTGCCCAATTTCACTATTCCCCAGGCCGGTATTGTAAATTCCCTGCAGATTTCCGCTCTTAATCAGCTGCTTCTCCAGCAGTTTACTGAGTGTGTCGCGATTTTCCTGCGCAGCCAGAACTTCACGCAGCTGAAGATGAGGAAACCGGCGCGTTAACAGGTCGCGAAATCCCTCAATGCGCTGACGATGCGCGCTGTAGTCCTGATGTCCACTGACCATTAATACCTCACCGGGCTGATGCAGCATTTTGCCCATCAGCTGAGCGGCGGTGCGCCCTGCCTGCAACTGATCGATCCCTACATGACAGAGCCGGGCGGCTCCGGGCAAATCGGTAACCAGTGAAATCACCGGTATGCCCCGTTCCTGACACTGGTGAAGGGCCTCATAAATCGCCGGATGCGCATGGGCAAAAACGATCAGTCCCTTGCGTGTCCCGGCGGCCTGACTGATGAGTTTTGCCAGCCGTTCAGGCTGCGCCTCCGGTACAAAAGTACGATGCAGGGTTAACCGGCGATAGCCCAGATGCGTGGCCATCTCCGTAAAATCCTGCGCCAGCTGCTTAAAGAAAAACGAATCGTTGCTGCTCAGCAGCAGTTCTATCTGCCACGGATGACGATGCTCCTCAGGCAGGATCCGCTTCAGACCGATTTCCCGGGCTGCCTGCAGCACTCTGTGAACCGTCTCCGGCGCGACGCCGCCACGTTCATTAAGCACCCTATCCACGGTTGCCAGTCCCACGCCTGCCCGTCGGGCGACCTCTTTCAGCGACATGCCGATCTCCTCTGAGGTAAACACCTCAAAACACCATGCGGTGAGTGTAAAACGCAGCGTTACTCTGCTGTGGCAGCTTTATACCGGACTATGATGGAGTTCAAATAAATGAATAAAAAGCAACGTGTTGCCCTGCTGGGGTGTGGCTTAATTGGTGAAGTTCATGCCACGAATCTGCAGGCGCATCCTGCGGTTGAGCTGATGTGGGTCGCGGATGCCGAGCCTGCCCGCGCTGCGGCCTTTGCGACCCGTTTTGGTGCCCGTGCCGTGTCTGTAACCGAGGCGATAAACGATTCGCAGACCGACATGGTGCTGATCGCCACCGCAACACCGACCCATGCCGGTTTGCTGGAAGCTGCCGCCCGTGCCGGTAAAGCGATCTATTGTGAAAAGCCGGTCGATCTTTCTCTGGAGCGGGCCCGCACGGCAGTCGCTAATGTGCTCCCTTACAACGTCCCGGTCACGGTGGGATTTAATCGCCGGTTTGATATCAGTCATCAGCAACTGAAGCAGCAACTCCGGCTGGGTCGGATTGGGCCGGCAGAACTGATTCAGATGGTCTGCCGCTCATCGGCTATGCCACCGCTGGCTTATCTACAGGCGTCGGGAGGTCAGATGCGCGATCAGGCTATCCACTTTTTTGACCTGCTGCGCTGGCTGACGGGAGAGGAGGTGACGGAGGTGGCGGCGATGGGCGCAGCGCTGGCGTTGCCTGTGATCGGTGAATCTGGCGATGTGGACACCAGCACGCTGCTTCTGCGACTGCAGAGCGGGGCGCTGGCACAGCTCGATAACACCCGCCGCACCGGCTATGGCTACGATGAACGTATCAGTGTGATGGGACCGGATGGAATGCTGGAATCGGCCTCTCAGGGTCAGCGTGGCGTCAGCTGCTATCAGGGCGCGCAGATTCAGCAGCCAGGTCTGATGCCCGACTGGTTCAGCCGGGTACAGCCAACCTATTATGCTCATCTGGATGCGTTTATCCGCTCGCTGAACGGTGAGCAGGTAGACGATCTGCCGGGCCTGGAGGATGGACTGAAAGCACAGGCGATCGCGGAAGCCGCGGTAATCTCTCTGGCTGAACGGCGCTTCTGTCAGGTGGAACAGCGGCTGTTCTGAAGCGGCGGGACAGTCTGACAAAAAATAATTTTATTTTTATCGAATAGAAACCGGCGCTGAGCTGTTTACCGTATAGCGCCGCGATAGCGGACTGCATCCGGCAGGCTCGACCGCCTGCCTCACCGCACCGATAAGGATACATTATGATAACGCGTTCGGGTCTTTCCCTGTTTGCTGTTCCGGCCCTGTTGCTGATGCTGCACTCTCCGCTGAGCATGGCGATGGGCGATAATGACAGTGAGAAAAAAACGCCTGACTGCCCCAAAGGCCAGGTCTATGACAGTCAGACTAAAAGCTGCGTACCTCAGAAGACCAGCAGGCTGAGTGACGATGATAAAACGCGCTACGCCTATCATCTGGCGAAAAAGGGCGAATATCAGGCGGCGCTGAACCTGCTGGATACGCTGAAAAATCCGGATACCCGCGAAGCCTGGAACTATCGTGGTTATGCCACCCGCAAGCTGGGCCGCACAGACGAGGGGATTGGTTATTATCAGCGCGCCATTGCACTCGATCCCCGTTACGCTAAAGTGCGGGAATACCTGGGCGAAGCCTGGATGATCAAAGGGCGTCCTGATCTGGCGCGCGAACAGTTAAAAACCATTGCCGGTATTTGTGGCACAGATTGCGAGGAATACCGCGATTTGCAGGCCGCCATAAATGGCCATCCCGAGGTCTGATGCGGCAGGGAGGAGCGAAAAATCACTCACAGTGACATCCGTCAGCACCTTGCGGAACATCTGACACGGCTCTGGCGCTATGGCTATGTGCTGTCGCACAACCGCGACATGGCAGAAGAGCTGGTGCAGTCAACCTGCGTTCGTGCGCTGGAACGCAGCGCGCAGTTCACGCCGGGCACACGCATTGATCGATGGCTTTTTTCGATCCTTCACTCCATCTGGGTCAGCGATTTACGGGCGCGAAAGGTACGGCAGGGGCAGGGATTTGTTGATCCCGATGCGCTGCTGGCCGCAGATAACCCCGCCACCAGCGACGAGAACCGTCATTTCCAGCGGATTATGCAGCAGGTGAACGCCTTACCCGAGGCGCAGCGTAATGCGCTGTTTCTGGTTTATGTCGAAGGACTGACCTATCAGGAAGCGGCTGAGACGCTGGCCGTTCCGATTGGCACCATTATGAGCCGTCTGGCCGCTGCCCGTGCCACGCTGGCAAGGCAGCCGGCAACTTCGCCCGCACCGCAGGAGAAACGGAGATGAACAGGGACACTTTTATGCCACCGTGGCGCGATGAGGCGATAGTGGCCTGGCTGGATGGTGAGATGACTCCGCAGGAAGCCGCGGAGTTTGAGCAGGCGATGGCTGAGGATTCCGAACTGGCCGCACGGGTTGAGCAATTCCAGCTCAGCAGTCCCGATTTTGAGCAGGCTTTTGCACTGCTTCTGGACCAGGCACCGCAGGCCAGAATGGCACAGCAGCTGGCAGCCATACCGGCACCCGCGCCAGTGCCCGCCAAAGGCTACAGCCGTCGGGCACTGATTGCAGCATCAGTCAGCTTTTTGCTGGTGGGCAGCGGCATTGGTTTACTGGCAAGACCGTCAGATGATGAGAAAGAGGAAAGCCAGAATATCCGCGATCTGGAAGCGCGTTATATGTCGCTCTACAGTGCTGAAACGCTGGCCGATGCGCCTGATGACGCCGCCATACTGCAGCGGGGACTGGACCGTACCCGGCTCGATTTAGGATTGCAGCTGCAGCCGCAGCAACTGCGTCTGCCAGGGGCTGAACTGAAAATGGTGCGGATCCTGCGCTACGAACGAACCTCCATCGCGCAGATTGCCTGGCTGCATGCGGATTATGGCCCGATGGCGCTCTGTATCTCGCCTGCGCCACACGACACGAGCCCGATTGCCCGCGAACAGCGCCACGGCATGCAGCTGGCCTGGTGGAAGCGCGACGGCTATCAGTATGTGCTGATTGGCCGCAACCCATCCGCCCAGCTGGCTGCCACGGCTGAAGCCTTGCAGACCGCGCTCAGCTGAACCGGTTCGCCCGGGGCGGAGACGACGGCAGCAGCTACCTGGCCTGCGCGGCTATAGCCAGCGCAATATTGACACGGTCATCAACAACCCCGACCAGTCGGTCCATGCCGAAAGCGGAACGGGAGATGGCGGTGGAGGCATGCAGCGCCAGCGAGCGTGACGCCGGGTCAATCATCTTACCGCTGTCCAGCGAGGCCAGCATCACCACTGGGCGGCTGACATTTTTAACCGTTAACACACCAAAAATCCGGAAATTACCGTCACCCAGTGAGACAACCCGGTTGCTCACGAAGTGAATATTCGGGTAACGCTCTGCATCAAAAAACAGATCGCTCTTCAGTTGCCAGGTTAACAGGCTGTTCGATGCCACCAGCGTTCCTGCCGGAATGGTCACCTCGATATGATCGTCACGATCTTCATCGGGATTGAGCGTCAGCGTGCCGGTCACGCCCTGCAGTCGGGCCTGCGAAAAGTCGTGACCAAAAGCACGCCATGAGAGGCCAATCGATGTTTTATCGGGCGTTATGGCATACGTTACCGGTGCGGCATAAAGCACCGGGGTGAGCAGGGCGAACAGGGTGCATAAACAGGCGGCACGTATCATCACTATTTTTCTCTTTCTTAGGCAGACCAAACGTTAACGCCTGAAACCGCGATCTTATTCACTTTTTTTAGCCCTGTTTTTACCACACAGGCACAGATAATCTGACGGATATTAACTGACTGTCACCAGAGATTCACCAAACTGTCATGATTATCGAAAGGGCGGAACATTAATTACCAACAATATTAAGAATACATTAAGACGATCTTATTACCCCGTGATTTTCCCGAAATCTGCAGGGCGCTATTTTTGTGGATATGAGGAGGAGATTGTCGCGCTGAATTTAAGTGATAAAAATCATAATGTTAAATTTTATTATCAACGGTAAATATTCTTTGGATCGCTCATTTCTGGCCTGATAACAGTCGGCACCTGCTGTTTTTAAACAAAATATCAATAAATCAAAAAGAGTTGAGGTCAGAATCATTATTAGTCATTTAATAGTGAACTTTTTCGGAAACCCTTAACTCACTCCTCCTTGATTTTATTGTCATTCACGCTATTCATTTAATGTTCAGTTAAGTTTGATACGGTAGTTTGTATTAGCGGTCCGGTAACCTTAATTCCAGAAAAGGAAAATGTGGTGTCGATAACACCCTGGCCGGACATTGATAAATCGCTATTCCTATTCTTTTCCAGCGTTGTGCCTGATTAACAACGCGCGACAGCTTATGGGTTTGATCTGCAGGAGTTTTAGCATGGATTTTTTGCCATTTTCCCGTCCTTCATTCGGTGATGAAGAACTGGCTGCTGTTAAAGCGGTATTTGACTCTGGGTGGATTACAACCGGCGCAAAATGCGCCGAACTGGAGCAGGCCTTTGTTCAGCTGACCGGCAACCAGCACGCCATTGCGGTGAGTTCTGCCACAGCGGGGATGCATGTCACGCTGATGGCGATGGGAATCGGGCCTGGCGATGAGGTGATTACGCCGTCCATGACCTGGGTCTCGACCCTGAACCTGATCACGCTGCTGGGCGCTACGCCGGTCATGATTGATGTCGATCCTGACAATCTGATGGTGACGCCGGAACGGATAGCTCATGCCATTACGCCACGCACCCGCGCCATTATTCCGGTGCATTACGCCGGTGCTCCCGCCGATCTCGACCCTATCTATGCGCTGGCTGAACAGCATGGCATCGCCATCATTGAAGATGCGGCTCACGCGGTGGGAACCACCTATCACGAAAAGCCGGTCGGGCATCGTGGCACGGCGATCTTCTCTTTCCACGCCATCAAGAATATCACCTGCGCGGAAGGGGGCCTGGTGGTGACGGATGACGCCGCTCTCGCCGATCGTATCCGCAGTCTGAAGTTTCATGGCCTGGCAGTGGATGCGTTCGACCGCCAGACCCAGGGGCGTCTGCCACAGGCAGAAGTGATGATGCCGGGCTTTAAATACAATCTGCCCGATATCAGCGCAGCCATTGCGCTGGTGCAGCTACAGAAACTGCCGGGCTTTATTGCCCGCCGCCGTGAGATTGCTGAACGCTACCTTGACGCACTGCGCTCGCTGCCCTTTGAACCGCTGTCGCTGCCCGCCTGGCCCCATCAGCATGCGTGGCACCTGTTTATTATTCGCATTGATGAACAGCGCTGCGGTCTGTCGCGCGATGCTTTCATGCAGGCACTGAAGACGCGTGATATCGGCAGCGGTCTGCATTTCCGCGCAGCACACACCCACAAATATTATCGCGAGCACTATCCCGATTTACGTCTGCCCGCCAGTGAACGTAACAGCCAGCAGATGTGCTCGATTCCGCTGTTTCCATCAATGACAGATCAGGATGTCGAACGTGTGATTCAGGCTTTACATGACATTGCGGGAGCCTGAGATGCGCGATATCAAACCGATTAATAGGCTTTCCGTGGTCATCCCGGTTTACAACGAGGAGGAGAGCCTGCCGGAGTTGCTTCACCGCACCTCGGCCGCCTGTGACTCCCTTAAGATTGAGTATGAAATTCTGCTGGTGGATGACGGCAGCAGTGACCGTTCAGCCGAACTGATTGAGCAGGCCTCTGTGGTGCCCGGCAGCCGGATAAAGGGCGTGCTGCTCAACCGCAATTACGGTCAGCACTCCGCCATCATGGCGGGTTTCAGCCAGGTCCGTGGCGATCTGATTGTGACGCTGGATGCCGATCTGCAGAACCCGCCGGAAGAGATCCCGCGTCTGGTAGACGCCGCGCGTCAGGGTTATGACGTGGTGGGCACCGTCCGGCAGCAGCGCCAGGACACCTGGTTCCGTCGCAAGGCGTCGCGCACGCTCAATCACCTCATTCAGCGGGTGACCGGCAAAGCGATGGGAGATTACGGCTGCATGCTGCGCGCCTATCGTCGCCACATCGTTGAAGCGATGCTCAACTGCCACGAACGCAGCACCTTCATTCCGATTCTGGCTAACACCTTCGCCCGACACACCATTGAGCTGCCGGTGATCCATGCCGAGCGGGCCTTTGGCGATTCGAAATACAGCTTTATGCGCCTGATCAACCTGATGTACGACCTGGTGACCTGCCTGACCACTACGCCGCTGCGATTGCTCAGCGTGGTCGGCAGCCTGATTGCCCTTTCCGGTTTCGCCTTCTCACTGGTGCTGATCGTACTGCGACTCTTTTTTGGTGCGGCATGGGCGGGTGACGGTGTTTTCGTGTTGTTCGCCGTGCTGTTCATGTTTATCGGTGCCCAGTTTGTGGGTATGGGACTGCTCGGGGAGTACATCGGGCGCATTTATAACGACGTTCGGGCGCGTCCGCGCTATTTCGTTCAACGCATTGTTCAGGCTCCAGAAGAGCCTTCAGTACAGGATACTCAATCATGAAGACCGTTGTTTTCGCCTATCACGACATGGGCTGTGTCGGCATCAATGCGCTGCTGAATGCAGGCTTTGAAATCACCGCCATTTTTACTCACAACGATGTGGCGACCGAAAATGCCTTTTTCGGCTCAGTCGCCCGTCTGGCGGCAGAGCACGGCATTCCGGTTTATGCACCGGACGAGGCGAATCACCCGATCTGGCTTGACCGCATCCGCACCATGGCGCCAGAGATGATCTTCTCCTTCTACTATCGCAATCTGCTGAGCGATGAGATCCTGCAATGCGCTGAGAAGGGCGCGTTTAACCTGCACGGCTCGCTGCTGCCAAAATACCGCGGCCGGGCACCGCTGAACTGGGCGCTGGTCAATGGCGAGCGCGAAACGGGTGTGACGCTGCATCGCATGGTGAAGCGCGCGGATGCCGGTAACATTCTGGCGCAGCAGAAGGTCGCTATTGACGATCTGGACAATGCGCTGACGCTGCATCGCAAACTGGCCCAGGCCGCAGAGCAGTTGCTGAACGAGGTGTTACCTCGCCTGCGTCAGGGTGAGGTCAGTGAGTGGCCGCAGGATGAAAGTCAGGCGACCCGCGTGGGCCGCCGCACGGCCGAAGATGGCCGCATTGACTGGAATCAGCCTGCTGAAACCATTCACAATCTGGTCAGAGCGGTCACCGATCCCTGGCCTGGCGCATTCGCCTTTGCCGGTTCGGTTAAATTTATCGTCTGGAAGAGCCGGGTGCATCCGCAGCAGCATCAGGCGAAGCCGGGCACGGTGATCTCTAAACAGCCGTTCCTGATCGCCTGTGGCGAGGGCGCGCTGGAAATTCAGACCGGACAGTCCGAGCATGGCGTCTACATGAACGGCAGCCAGCTGGCGCAGAGTCTGGGCATGGTGCCTGGTGCACTGCTCTATTCAAAACCGCACTCGGCGTTACAACGTCGCACCCGCGTGCTGATCCTGGGCGTAAACGGCTTCATCGGTAACCATCTCACCGAACGGCTGTTACAGGATGAGCATTTTGAGGTCTATGGCCTGGATATCAGTTCAGACGCCATCAGTCGCTTCCTCGAACATCCGCGCTTCCATTTCGTCGAAGGGGATATCGCAATCCATTCCGAATGGATTGAGTATCACATTAAAAAATGTGACGTCATCCTGCCGCTGGTGGCGATCGCGACGCCGATTGAGTACACCCGCAACCCGCTGCGCGTGTTTGAACTCGATTTCGAAGAGAACCTGAAAATCATCCGCGACTGCGTGAAGTACCATAAGCGCATTATTTTCCCGTCCACCTCTGAGGTCTATGGCATGTGTACCGATGCCAGCTTCGATGAGGATACCTCTAATCTGGTGGTCGGGCCGATCAACAAACAGCGCTGGATCTACTCGGTATCCAAACAGCTGCTGGACCGCGTGATCTGGGCGTATGGCGAAAAAGAGGGGCTGCGTTTTACCCTGTTCCGCCCGTTCAACTGGATGGGTCCGCGTCTGGATAACCTCAATGCGGCGCGCATCGGCAGCTCCCGTGCAATCACCCAGCTTATCCTCAACCTGGTAGAAGGTTCACCGATTAAGCTGATCGACGGCGGCAAACAGAAACGCTGCTTTACCGACATCAGCGATGGTGTTGAAGCGCTGTTCCGCATCATCGAAAACAAGCAGCAGAATTGTGATGGTCAGATCATCAATATCGGTAACCCGGACAACGAAGCCAGCATCAAAGAGCTGGCCGAGCAGCTGCTGGAAAGCTTCGAGCGTCATCCGCTGCGCAGCCAGTTCCCGCCGTTTGCCGGTTTCCGCGAAGTAGAAAGCAGCAGTTATTACGGCAAAGGCTATCAGGATGTGGAGCACCGCAAACCGGCTATCCGCAATGCGCGTCGCCTGCTCGGCTGGACGCCGACCGTAACGATGGATGTCACTATCGACAACACGCTCGACTTCTTCCTGCGTACCATTGAGCAACAGGCTGATAAGTGATGAAGAAGATCGGTCTGCGGATTGACGTAGATACCTGGCGCGGCACGAAGCAGGGCGTGCCGGCGCTGCTTGAGCTGTTCCAGCGTCATGCGGTGCGGGCCAGCTTTTTCTTCAGCGTGGGACCGGACAACATGGGCCGCCATCTCTGGCGGCTGGTGAAACCGGCGTTTCTGATGAAGATGCTGCGTTCCCGCGCAGCATCGCTTTATGGCTGGGACATCCTGCTCGCCGGAACGGCCTGGCCGGGAAAGCAGATGGGACGTGGCCTGCGGCATATCATTCAGGATACCGCCCGTTATCACGAAATGGGCCTGCACGCCTGGGATCACTTTGCCTGGCAGACCTGGGCTGGTGTCTGGCCACAGGATAAGCTGGTGGAGCAGATAGCGCGCGGCACCGAAACACTGAGTGAGATCCTGGGGCATCCCGTCAGCTGCTCGGCCGTCGCAGGCTGGCGCGCCGATGGCCGGGTGATCGCCGCCAAACAGGATTTTGGTTTTCACTACAACAGCGACTGTCGCGGCAGCGGGCCATTCCGGCCGATGTTGCCGGATGGACAACTCGGTACCGTACAGATTCCGGTGACGTTGCCGACCTGGGATGAAGTGGTTGGCCGCGAGGTCACCTCAGAAGGTTATAACGACTTCATTCTGGCGAAAATGCTCTCTTCTGACGATGGAGCGGTGTACACCATACATGCTGAAGTCGAAGGGATTATCGGCTACGGGGATTTTGACCAACTGCTGACTGCGGCGGCCCGTAACGGCATTCAGTTTTGTCCGTTAAGCGAACTGCTGCCCGACGATCTGAGCACCCTGCCGGTGGGAAAGGTCGTCAGAGGCGAAATCCCGGGACGCGAAGGGTGGCTGGGCTGTCAGAAACTGACTGAAGAGGCAAACTAGTGCGGATACATAACAACACGAAGTGGCTACTTTTTTTCAGCTTTTTTGTTCTTTATTACCTGATCCCGCCGATGTTCCGCGACCTCTGGCAACCGGATGAGACCCGTTATGCGGAGATCAGCCGGGAGATGCTGGCAACCGGTAACTGGATAACACCGCACTTCTTCGGCCTGCGCTATTTTGAAAAACCGATTGCTGGCTACTGGGTCAACTCGCTGGGTCAGTGGCTGTTCGGTCATAACAACTTTGGCGTGCGGGCAGGATCGATATTCTCAACGGCGATCACTGCGGCGCTGATCTACTGGCTCGGCAGGCGGATGTCTGGTTCGGCGCGCATCGCGGCTGCAGGCACCCTGATTTTCCTCAGTTCGCTGCTGGTTTATGGCGTCGGCACCTATGCGGTGCTCGATCCGATGCTGATGCTCTGGCTGGCGGCCGCAATGTGCAGCTACTGGCTGGCGACGGAGGCCAGCGGACGTGCCGGGCGCGCGGGCGGCTATCTGCTGCTGGGCCTCGCCTGCGGTATGGGGTTCATGACCAAAGGCTTTCTGGCGCTGGCGGTACCGGTGCTGGCGATTCTGCCGTGGGCGATCTGGCGAAAAAGAGTGCCTGAGCTGCTCTGCTTCGGCCCGCTGGCGGTTCTCTCTGCCGCGGCAATCAGCGCACCCTGGGCGCTGGCGATCTATCATCAGGCACCGGATTTCTGGCACTACTTCTTCTGGGTGGAGCATATCCAGCGCTTTGCTGAAGAGAATGCGCAGCACAAAGCGCCCTTCTGGTATTACCTGCCGGTGCTGCTGCTGGGCACGCTGCCGTGGCTGGCGCTGTTACCGGGCGCATTGATGACCGGCTGGCGCGAGCGGCAGCAAAATCCTGGCATGCTCTATCTGTTGAGCTGGACGGTGATGCCGCTGCTGTTTTTCAGCCTGGCAAAAGGCAAGCTGCCGACCTACATTTTGCCCTGTTTTGTGCCGCTGTCGCTGCTGATGGCGCACTATGGTCTTAACGCCGCGCAACGGGCAGGGCGTGCATTAACGGTTAATGGCTGGCTTAACCTGATTTTCGGCATCCTTACCCTGGCAACGGTTTTACTGGTGCTGGCGCCCTGGAGCGTGACGCATCATCCGCTGTTCGCTACGCACGAGATGCTGAAGCTGGTTCCGGCAGCGCTGGCATTTCTGATCTGGGGAGTAGTGGGTGCCTACAGCTGTCGCTCTTCACAACGTCGCTGGCTGGCGGCCGCGCTTTGCCCGCTGGGCGTCGCCCTGTTCATAGGCACGGCGATCCCGGACAAAATCCGTGACGCCAAACAGCCGCAGCACTTTGTTTCGTCGATCAGCGAGCGTCTGGCTTCCAGTCATTTTATTCTGGCAGACAATCCTGGCGTGGCCTCTGCCGCGGCCTGGCATCTGCAACGCAGCGATATCGGTTTCTATGACACCAAAGGCGAGCTGGAATATGGGCTGAGCTATCCGGATGCGCAGTCCCGCTTTGTCTCTCAGGCGGACTTCGGCAACTGGCTTGCCGACCATCGCCGCGAGGGAAGCGTGTCACTGCTGTTGCTGGTTGATTCGGTGCACAGTGATATCGGCGAGGATGTGCCGGTGCCGGACGCCGTTTATCGGCAGGGCAGGCTGGTCTGCCTCTATTACAGCCAGATGAAATAATGCTGCTGCTGATTGTGCTGGTGAGTCTGCTCAGCTGCAGCGCGCAGCTGTGCCAGAAACAGGCGACGCACGCCGCTTCACGTCGCATCCGCCTGAGCTGGATTGCCGTGAGTCTACTGCTGTTAGGTGTCGGGATGGTGCTCTGGCTACTGGTGCTGCAGCGCGTGCCCGTCAGCCAGGCCTATCCGATGCTCAGCCTTAACTTCATTTTCGTTGCCCTTGCAGGACGCATTCTGTGGCACGAGCGGCTCACGCTGCGCCAGATTGCCGGCACGCTGCTGGTGGTAACCGGCGTGGCACTGATGGCGAGTCAGCTATGAAAGGGTACGGATGGGTTGCGTGCAGCGTGCTGCTGGTCTCAGCGGCACAGCTGATGATGCGCTGGGCGATGCCGCGTCTGCCTGAGGTCAGCAGCATCACGTCGTTGCCTGCCGTTGGCATCGTGCCTGCCTTGCTGCTGCTGGCCGGGCTGGGCGCGTACGGTATCTCCATGCTCTGCTGGATACGGGCGCTGCACTTTTTCCCGCTGAACCGGGTCTATCCGCTGCTCAGCCTGAGTTATGTGCTGGTATGGCTGGTAGCGGTCTGTGCGCCGGTGTTTCATGAGGCCTTCAGCTGGCACAGTCTGGCAGGCGTGGTGATGATCGTCGTCGGCCTGCTGTGCATTGTGGTTAAACCCTGATTTTTACTATTTTCGCGTCAAAATTCCCTTTTATTAACGTTCCCGGACGAAAATTAGCGCCGCCACAATAGCGAAATTAGCATTTTCGTGATAAAAATCCTTTTTGTTATCGTTTTCGGACGGCTGATAAAGGATTCACTATGCTGGTCGGCTTTAGCGCACTGCATGAACGTTATGCTATTAAACTGGCGCAGCCACTGCGCGTGAAGTCAGCTATCGGAACGGTACGCTCCCATCATGAAAGTCAGGGGCAGGTTGAAAATCATTACCCACCCGGCTATCAGCCGACAGATGATTTTGCCGGTCACTTTGCCTTTGGCCTCAAGTACGAAGAGATCCATCTGGAGTTTTTTGCCCGACTGTTTAAGGCCATCGGTCCGGAACCGCTGGAGGCCTGGTGCCGTCAGGAGCCGTTCGGACAGTATGCACGTCGGGCCGGCTTTCTCTATGAATGGCTGACCGGTAACAGGCTACAGGTACCGGATGTCACCAACGGCGGCTATATCGAGGCCATATCATCCAAAGCGTATCTGACCCGGACGACTGTCAAGCGCAACAGACGCTGGCGTATTAACGATAACCTGCCGGGAACGGTGGATTTCTGCCCGCTGGTGCGCAGGAGTACGGCGGTTGAGCAGGCACTGGCGTTCGATCTCAATGATGCCTTTACCGATCTCGATAACGCCTTTGGTGCAGATATTCTGATGCGCACCGCCAGCTGGCTGACTTTTAAGGAGTCACGGGCCAGTTTTCTGATTGAAAAAGAGTCGGACCAGGGCGACCGCATTCAGCGTTTTGCCCACGTTATCGCGCAGTATTGCGGCCAGCTTGACGATCCGCTCAGCGAGGCCAGTCTGCATGCCATACAGCAGGGCATTCTTGGGCAGGATGCTCTGGGACTGGGTTTACGGCGCTCACCGGTGTTTGTCGGGCAGTCGACGATGCGTGAAGATATCGTCCACTACATTGCGCCACACTATGATGATGTTCCGCGCTTCATGCAGGGACTGAAAGCCTTCGACGAGGCGACGCCGGGCGCTGCGCCTCTCGCCCGTGCGGCGGTTATTGCGTTTGGTTTTGTCTATATCCACCCCATGCGCGATGGCAATGGTCGTATCCACCGGTTTTTAATCAATGACACGCTGATTCGCGACGGGGCGATACCCGATGGCGTCATCCTGCCTGTCTCGGCCACCATCACCAGTTCGATGGATTTTCGGGTCGGCTACGATCGCACGCTGGACGTGTTCTCGAAACGGCTGATGCGGCGCTATGCGGGCTGCTATCGGTTTAGCGAACTGAAAACTTATGAAGATGGCACGCTGAGCAACTTCAGTTTCAGCGAATACGAGGATGCCCGGTTCGCCTGGCGCTATCCCGATCTGACGGAGCATGTGCTTTATACCTGCAAAGTGATAGAGCACACCGTCAGAACGGAGATGGCTGATGAAGCACGCGTGTTAGTGATTTTTCAGCGTGCACAGCAGCGTCTGAAGGAGGTTGTCGAGATGCCCGATCAGGATGCCAGCCGGATTATCCGTTCGCTGAAGGAGAATGGCTGGCAGATCTCCGGCAAGCTTAAAAAAACGTTCCCGTTGCTCGACGATATTACACTCTCCGGGCGCATTGTGGAGGCGGTCAGATCGGCGTTTGAGACGCAGGCAGACTGACGGCCTGGGTTTCACCGGGCATCACTGCGCACTATGCTCAGCAGAGCGGTTTAAGCTGTGCGGCCAGCGCCTGGATATCGCTGACGATCAAATCTGGTGCAGGTGCCAGCGGGTAAGGTACCTGGCCTTTACGCTTGACAAAGGCAGTTTTCATGCCTGCCCGTTTTGCTCCGCCCACATCCCACCCATGCGCCGCCACCATCATGCACTCAGACACGGGTTTGCCCATTTTCTCCATTGCCCACTGATAGACTCTGAGGTCGGGCTTATACACCTGCACCTGTTCCACGCTGAGAATGCGGGTAAAAAGCGTTGCCAGTCCGGCTGAACTGAGCTGTTTTTCAGCCAGTGCGGCAGAGGAGTTGGTGAGCGCAACCAGCGTAAATCCCTGCTGCTTCAGAGCAGTCAGTCCTGCGGCAACGTCCGGATGGGCGGGCATTGCCGCGATAATCTCAGCCAGCGGCGTCGCGTCAGCAGGCAGGATGACGCCGTAACGTGCTGCAGTCATCTCCAGTACCGCTTCAGCGATATCACCAAAATTGTGCCAGCTGCCGGTGACCGACTCGACCAGTGAATGATGCAACAGCGAGGTAAACCAGGCTTCGGCACGCTCGGGTCTGTCGCCGAGTCGCTGCGCGACATCCTGGTTCAGGCCGGTGGTGTCCAGCAGGGTTTCATTAACATCAAAAAACAGGGTGCCGCTACAGGATGCGGGATTCTGACTGTCGATCATCTGGCCTCCGGTTGGATTAAGGGTGCGCTGATAAGGGGTGATAAAGGCTATCTGAAGGTAGGACACACTCAGGGATTACACAATATCGGAGACGGGCGCTCAGAGTGTTGCTTCCTGTTTTGATTGTGAATACTGGATAAAAATCCACTTATTTAATGTGCTTGTTAATTCATTTCACTACGTTCCGCAGGGTAATAATTTAAAGGGTGAGGTGATATAAATAATGTATAACAAACACCAGTATTCGACTGCATTCAGATCGAATTTATAACAGTCAGTATCAAAATAAACTTACTGTTGTAGATTAATATAGAATAAATTCTATATTAATCATTCCTCTAAAAATGCATTATTTTTCAGGTCAGAAACCGGTTTGCACAGTGCAATTATTGCATGCGGGTTCTGAATAAAAGAAAGATATATTGTCTTTATAAAGGAGAAACGATATGCGTGAATTAAATGTAGCAGAAATGAATGTGGTCTCGGGTGCTGGTTTCCTGGAAGCCTTGACCAGTGCCATCACTCTGGGAACAACCGGCTTTGCAGCAGGCGCGGCATATGGCGGTATCCACGGTGGCGATAACGGGGGGCTTCTTGGCGTGGGTGCCGTTGGCCAGTTGGTCGGCGTTATTACCGGATCTGCTGTAGGTGTTATCGGTGGTGTCATCCTGGGTGCAGTAATTGGCTGGGATAATCCAGATAAGATTACTGACATCTCAATCCAGTGGATGGGCCATTTCATTAACGGTGACTTCAAATAACTGTTACGTTCAGAATAAAGACGAAGCTCATGCTTTGTGTGAGGTTCGTCTATTACTAATACATTATGAGGGTGCGCCGGGCATGGCTACATAAGCTGACAATATTGATGTGACAGATATTTTTATGTCTAATAATGGTCGCGATTTATATTCGCATAATACAAATTATGTTAAATAAACTGTCTCGCGATGCTCCGTATCCCTTCTCTTCCACCTCTTCATTGCATTCTGATTATAAAAACTCGTAGTGATAAAGCCTCCCTGAGAGTGAGGCTTCATTATTGATATATTTTTAACGTTCTTTATGTAATAGAGATTTGTTGTTTCTAAAATATGGGAGTTTCATTTAAGGTTCATTCCTGTTAGCTCACGGATATCTTTGTCTGAGAGGCTAATTTGTGTGATTTTTGCTGTTTCGACCAGTAACTTACTCAAAAACACCTCATCATTTTTTCTTCTGTTAAGGACAGAGAAAACGCCTGGAGCATTCAGTTTATATTTCCTAATAAACGTCTCCCACATCATCCGTTGCCATTGTGCAATCAACGGGATTAACTCTTTGCGGTTGTAAGATTGCCACGCCTGCAGAAGAGCATGTATGCCAGCAAGGCAGAAATGCATAGGAGTGCGCATGCTTCCCTGCCCGATATAGGCTAGGCTAATGAGCATCTGCTGATCATGGCCAGTTCTTTTCTCTAAACGCGAAAACAGACTGGCTTCTGTAGCTGTTTGACCGAACCTATCGGTAATACTTTGTTTTAAGGCGTCGAGATTTGCTGGCCTATTTTTACAGGCAGCAACGATGAAATAGCTGATTAACAGCTTATCCAAAATCGTGATTTCAGTAGCGGTAACATCCTGTGTCAAAAGGGGAATGCTTTCCCACACCATATTTTCATGATCCGAACCTAGCCGCCCTGAATCACGTAAAGTCTGCAACTTTATCCAGCATGGAATGAAGTCATACGCAGCTTCGGCAAAGCCGGTTTCGTCCAGGTTAAGCATGGATTGCATGAGGAGTCGGTTTCTGAGGGCAAACTCCAAGATGAGCACGTACTGATTTTCAGAACGTGGCGTGATCTTATTAATCAGATGCAATTGAGCACCGGCAGCAATATCCATTTCCGCGAGCATGTACCATGCCAGCATTACAGGGGTATGTTTTTTCTGTGTTATCGCTTCCAGAGGCGTTGGGTTACTGCAACATCCGGGCACAACTATAATGGATTGTTGACTGGCCACCTCCTCCCCTTCCATCATCAGTTGCATCCAGAGGACAACGTGTCGCACAACCTGGTGGCAATAGTAGGCGTTAAGGGAGCTTTCGTGATCTATGTTCTCAAGCTCGTCCAAGGCAGAAGCTATCAACTTAAGCGAACGCTTGATGTTTCCGGCTTTGAAAGACGTAACCGCAGCGTCTGCCGTGAGGCCAGCAGCCATGGTCTGCATATTATCCATTTCGATACTGTGGGCTACTTGCTGGCTCATCAAGAACCATCGTTCAGCAAGATCCCAATTTTGAACTTTGCTTGCACTTATCGCGGCATGTCTGAGAAGGTAAACCCGTTCAACGGGATTATTCAGGTGCGCGTCTCCGGCAAGTGAGATCATGTCTTCACACACCCGCGCATGTTCACCGTTTTGCCACAAAATTTTAATGCGGGCGAGGCATACCATTTTGGGATCAGCGTTTTCAGCTAAGGCATGTTCCAAAATTGAGAGTGCGGCAGGTGTGTCACGAAGTTTTTCCGAGGCGACTATCGAAGACGCTATCCAGCACTGCGTTGTCAGTGCAGGTAGGTTCCAGTGAGTCGTTGAGCGTGCTAGGTCACGGTAGGCCTTAACAATGTCCGGTCCCTTCTCAATAACGAATTTTTCTGTCCAGGCAGTCTGTACTAGCACCGAAAAATCAGGATTTAATTTCTGATAAAAGCTCAGTAAATAAATCTTCATTTCAGGAGCTAGTTTATTGAGATATTGAATAATACGTTCAAGCACATTGATGTCCGACAACCCAGTTACACCGACTGCAAAGAACATCGGTACGACATCAGATTGGGCTAACTGCTCAGAACCGAATTCATCGAACATATCGGAATATGACGGATGCTCGATCAGACTGTGATATTCAATGAGAAGGTCAACCCAGTTGTCCAGGTAAGTGGCGATGCCCAGAGTATTGAGCACGGCTGCAAGACCAGCGGCATGAAAAGGACGTGAAGACTCGTTGTCATATACGCATTTTAGCTCTGGCTTAAGTGCTTCCCAGCATGCCTGAATCTGACGGCTATCACGGCTCAGTAACTTGATTTTGAATTGTATTATCCTTAGCGCACAAGAAACGACGGTATTATCTGGCCATACTGGCCCCCTTAATGGCAGCATTCGTAGTAAGGAAACGTTGTTGTCTAGGTACCTGATAATTTCTTCATCTGCGGTTAACAGATTCATTGAGAGTACAGTCAGCACGAATTCATTTTTTCCTGCCATCGCATGGATAATAATCTTTTCAATGTCCTGCAGGTCAATGCCCCTGCCCCCTTTAAAGAAATGTGAGGCGATATCACTGTGCAGGGCAGTTTGCGCCGCTGGCGTCAGAACGTCTTTTCCTGATTTGGCTGCGAGTGGTGATATTCTGAAGTAATTATTTCCAAGAGATTCAATCCATGGGCCTTTTAGAATATCAAACAGTTCTCCTGGGAGATGAAGAGGTGGTGGAGTTGCCCCTAAATTTGTTGCGGCATCACGAGTAAAATTGCCGTTAATAAGGCTTAACCTAAAGAGCATCTCTCGTGCCGGTTCTGGCAGTCCACGGATAACGTATCTTCGTACACTTTCACGTTCATCCCTCACATCATCAGATGACATTCCCTTTTTCAGCACTTCTACGATTTCAGGTGTAGGCCAGTCTCTCGCAGCCATTCCGGTAATGAAGGCATGAACCAGTTGGGGGTGGCCAAAATCACCACTGGCATGAGCGATGTTCCCCCATAGCGCCGGGTTTCCACCGTGCAATTCAACCAACAGATTCGTTTCATCTTGCGTCAGATAACGGCATGCCATGACTGACGACTTTGGAATCCCGGCTTTAAGCAAGGTTCTGTTTGTTGGTGCTTCATAACAGGTAAGGATAAACTTCATGTCACGTCGGTCAAATGCGCTAAAAAGCCCAACGGCATGCGAAGCAACACGCGGATCCTGCAAGCAGTTTAAATCTTCCAGAATAATAAGTTGGGTGTTCATAAACCCTAAATTGGACATCAGTACGGTGATCCTGCTGATTGCCTCAGCGCCTTCAACATCCCTGAAATCAATAACTTGCAGTGGAAAATCTGAAGGTGATGCCAGGTTCCTTGATACATGAGACTTACCCAGCCCAGAAGAACCAAAAATTATGCACGCCCCTGTGGATGCTAATTTGTCCTGCGCTTCCTTGATAAGCTGAGTGCGGGGAACAAGGCCATCATCATCTGACACTTCGTAAACTTTACTGATCCAACCGGGGAGATCCGGTGCGGGATTGAGCCCTGTATTTTTATTAAAACCGTTCAACGCATTTTCAAAAGTTTGCCAGCTGACTGAGACCCTGCTCGCGTTATCAATAAACCGGTACAACATTGTCCTGTTTAACGCCCGTTCATTTGGGTCTGCCCTTAACGAGGTCTGCAGAACATGAAACAAAATCATTGATTCAATTTTTTCACAGAATTGCGATGAGAGATTAAAAACCTCTCTGCCGGTGCGAACCAGACAATCCGAAAATTCAGTCTTGAGCTTATGATAATCAGGTTGACCACATGACCAGTGGATCCGCTGCAGCATATCAACGCGCAACTCATCATCACTTCGGGCTGCAACAAACTCCCGGACCTCCTGAGAGTTTCTGTCACTGCATAACCATTGCCGCAGGATTGTGATGTCTCCACCCTTAGCCAGTTTTCTCCAGTACATAAGGCCAGCGACGGGAAATGCCAAGCCACTGTTTTGCCGTTCCGTCGCTATTTCTGAAGACGTAAAATACTCCAACTGGACCTTAAGGTCGGTATTCTGCGATGTTAAGCGCACGAAGTTGTGTATTGCATCACGGATGGCCTGGGAGTTTAGCGTGACCTTTGTAGAGCCCTTTGTATCTCTGATCTGCACGGCTTTTAAACTGCCTTCCAGCACGGTAGCGTAGTCTTCTGCCACCTCGAGATACAGGGTTGCGCGTTCACTCAGTTCAAGCCATTTCAGCGCCGCAGCGGTTATTTGATAAGCATATCCTCTAAGAGCATGCACTGCATGCCTGCAGCTATCTGTAGTGGGCGCTGCATGATCATATCCATCAGTAAAGAGATTATTGTCGCTTACCACCAGATAACTCCATCAATCAATATCAAAACCAAAGTGTATAATTGCATGTTTTTTGGATTAATAAAGGATTTCTTAAGTCATATTCTTCCTCCACTTTTCTTATTAATCTGCCGCCCCTTTTTACGGTTAATGATGGCAATTACCTGAGATTTCAATGAGGAGGGAACATCTCCAGATAATCCCGCGTATTACCCTCCTACTTCCATTTCCCAGCCAGTAACCATCAATACACAGGCGTGCTTCTTCTATTACACGGTGTCACTTTAATGGGTTGAAAAAAGATTATCGCGTGCAATGAGAGATGCTAACCGCATCCGCCGTCGAAGTGGCCTGAGGTGTTATGAAAAGCTCTGCTCCTGCACATAAAGCGGCAGCCATAGAGGCTGTACTCAAACTGTTTCCCAACTGGTCTGAAAACCCAAAGCAAAGATTAAACAATCTCAGTGATGCAAACTGGGAGAGCGATTATGCTGACCCTGAAGTTGGCCCTGCTCCGAAATCCTGCTTCATTCAGAAACAGAATTCCGGCATGATAATGGCTCCCCTGAGCGGAGGTTGTGCCGATGAAAATGTCACGATTCACTGAAGAGACAGTTTGTCTTTGCCCTGAAGCAGGCTGAGCTGGGTACGTCCGTGCCGGAAGTCTGCCGCAAGCTGGGTATCTCCGACGCCACGTTTTATACCTAGCGCAAAAAGTACGGCGGGATTTCTCCTTGTGAAGTGAAGCATATGCTGCAACTCGAAGAGGAAACCTTCGCCTGAAGAAGCTGGTTGCCGATCTAAGTCTCGACAAGGCCATGCTGCAGGTCAGCCGCAGTTCATTCCGGTACCGCTCCGTTGCGGCAGATGGCAGCGCGCTGCGACTGGGCATTAGGGAGATAACCGAAACCCGCGTCCACTATGGCTACCGCAGGGTCCACGTCATGCTGAAACGGGAAGGCTGGCGCGATAATCACAAGCGCATTTACCGGCTTTATCGCGAGCAGGGGTTATCGCTCCGGCTTAAACGCCCCCAGTAATAAATCTGCGCTAAAACGTCAGCCACAGCCGCAGGGGCTGTATCTCAATCACGTATGGGGGATGGATTTTGTCTCCGATGCGTTATTTGACGGTCGCCAGCTCCGCCTGCTGACGGTAATCGATCTCTATACGCGTGAGTGTCTGGGGATCTGTGTAGGCCAAAACCTGCGCTCTTAAGAAGTGGCTGAAATGCTGGACAGCATCGCGTTGAGACGTCCATTACCACAACTACTGAAAACAGACAATGGCTCTGAATTTGCCGGAAAAATGCTGAATAAGTGGGTGTACGAACGTGATATCAGGATTGACTTCTCACGGCCAGGCACGCCCACGGATAATGCCACGGTAGAGTCGTTCAACGGCAGGTTGCGGCAGGAATGCCTTAACGAGAACTGGTTCATGTCTCTGGAAGATGCGCGATGCAAAATCGAGGCCTGGCGCATACACTATAATCAGAGCCGCCCTCATTCTGCGCTGAGCTGGATGACTCCATCCGAATTTGCCGAAAAATCTGCCGGTTGCCAGAATAAGCAACCAACCTGAAGCCGGTTATTCCTGATTATGCCTGGATCATATTCGTGGTCAGGGTCACCGCCGACATTACTAACTGAAGGTTGTATCTAGTACTGGGGGCAGATCACTCAAGCAAGAAGGCGTGGGGCGGGGATAGCATTGCGCGCAAGTAGTGAAACAATATATATTAGGCATTTAAATCCTAATAGCGTGTGAAAATATGGATCAGACTTCTAAAGAGCATGAAATCACCACCGCGGGGAATACTCGCAGAGTGAGTATACGCAATCTATTTCTTGACCCAAATAACTACAGACTGATACATGAAGATGATCAGGTAGATGTAAGTGATAGCGAGGTAAAGGAAAAGCTTGTTCAACAACGAACATTAAGATTGATTTCTGGTGATAAAAATCAATACATTCAAGACCTCATAGACAGTTTCCGGGCTAATGGTTATTTACCCGTTGACCAAATACAAGTCAGAGTACTTGAAGAAGGCGGCTATGTAGTTATCGAAGGAAACCGGCGTATTGCTGCCCTAAAAACTCTTTTCTCTGAGTATGAGAATAAAGGGAATAATTTGGGTAAGATTACACCTGAGCTTGCCAGTTCAATACCTGTCGTTATATATCCTGATGCTTCCGAAGAACACCACTTGACATTGATGGCACTAAAACACATAAGTGGAAATAAAAAATGGGGTGAATGGAATCAAGCCAAACTTCTTGAAAAACTCAGTTCTGATTACAATCTCTCCGAGAATGATATCTGTCATAGAATTGGGATTAGTAAAGTAGAGCTAAGGAGAAGTCTTCGGGCACTATCCCTTGTCGCCCAATATAGAGCATCTGATTATGGAGATCAATTTACCGAAAGTAGATTCCCTATTTTCAGACAGGCTGTTCGTAGTCAAGCTTTGAAAGTATGGTTGGATTGGGATGAGGAATCATCTGAGGCTTTAAATATTAAAAATAGAGAGCTTTTTTTCTCTTTATTATCTCGTGAGCCCATAGAAGAAGAAGATGAAGATGGTCATGTTGGCTATAGCGAAAGATATTTAGAACCAGCAATAAATAAACGAGATGATATCGATACATTAGCTAAAATAATTTCTGACGACCGTGCATTAGCTCAATTACAGTCGACAAGAGATTTAAACAGTGCATATAGGGCAAGTGATCTTGTTTTCCGAGAAAGGCAAGAAGCCGCTATCCAATCAGTCTCGAGCGATGTTGATACTTTAGCTCAATTAGCTATTCGCCCAGAATATGTACCACAGTTGGAGTCAGCATGGAGTAAGTTAAAAGGAATAATTGATCGCAGTAACAGTGTTAGTCTCTCAGGGGTTGCTCAAACCGCCCTGTATTTTGATAGAATACAGCGTCATTTTAGTGAGATTAACATCACTAATTATAGGCAACTTAAAGATATGCAGATAAAAAACTTATCTCTTATCAATATTTTTGCTGGTGTTAACAATAGCGGTAAGACATCTTTATTAGAATCAATTTATTTACTCATAAAACAAAATGACTTTAATGGGTTAGTAGAGGTCATGAGAAGGCGTGGTAAAGTTGCCGCGGATCATTTAGATCCAGAGTGGATGATTGAACAACTTGCAAACGAAATCAAAATAAGTGGAACGTTCGACAGTCATAGCAGTTCGTTAGCGTTAAGAGTTATTAACGAAGATAATAACAGCATTGATAGAAGTCGATACTTATCTACAATAGAGATTGACACGTCTTATGAAAAATACACTCAAATATCTCTCAACAGAACATATAAAGGTCGTGAAAGAGAAACCGTAGCTGATACAATAAAATTAATTTGCCCTGTTGCATTTAGCAGTCCATTTTTCTTGAACGAGCCTCATCATTATGCTCCTTATTACCATAGGAGTGTTCAGTCAAAGTCTCTGCCCTTACTTATTGATTTCATTAGATCATCTATACTCCCGAGTCTTCGTGACATTCGTCTAACAGATGAAAGACAACGATTTATTGTAGATGATGAGAATTTTGACCAAGGTGTTGACATTTCATCCTACGGGGAGGGATTACAACGTATTTTCTTTATGTCATTAATTTTTTCAAGTGCGACAAACGGCGTAGTACTTATTGATGAATTTGAAAATGCGTTGCATCATTCACTTATAAAAGACTTCTCAACTTTCATTTATAAACTTGCAAAAAGCTTTAACGTCCAAGTTTTTATTACAAGCCATAGTAAAGAGTGTATTGATGCATTTATTCTCAATGATGCTGTCGATTCATCGGATCTAGCTTGTCATGCTTTAGTTAATCAAGGTGACAAGATTCAAAGTAAAGATTTTTCTGGTGAAATTTTTAAACGATTAGTCATCAGCGGCAATGTTGATTTAAGGGATGCGAAATGATGGAGGAGAAAAAATCTGTCCTTATTTTTTGTGAGGGGCCACATGATGTGGCACTGGTAAGTCTAATATTAAAAAAATTACTAAATGCCAGTGAATTTTCTGATAAATTTTCTGCATTGCCATCCCCATTCGATAAATTATTCCAAACAGCAATTGAAAATCATGCGAAATTGGAGTTGAGCTTAGATATGGCTCATAAATTTTTCTTGCCAGACCTTATTTTAACCAAGGGTGACACATACATTGTGTTGTTTAATGCTGGAGGTCAAAATCGTGGTGACAAGATAAAGCCATTTATTCAAAATCTGTGGGATTTAACGTTGGTAAGTGACACATTCCCTGGAGATGCAACAACATATATTAAAGAGCATAAATATATATTCGTATCTGATGCTGATTTTAAAAATCACGATGCAACTCTTGCTGACATAAGTTCTGCATTTGAAACTGTTGGTGGGCAATCATGGATAAACACTTCATGGAATAAAATTAATGGTACTTATATTGCCATCAATGATAAGCAAAAAAATGTTGCCGCTTTGGTTTGGTGTAATACAACATCTGGACTCGGAACATTAGAAGATGTTCTAATGGAATGCTTGGATAAAGATGTAGCTTATCAGCAAGCTCAAGGTATAACTATTGAAATGCATGACTGGCAAATGGAGCATCCAAATCCCCAAAGACGAATAGCAGAAATTGCGAAAATGCGCAAAGCAAGCATTACGTTGATGGGGCAAAAAATAAAACCCGGCGGTTCAATGAATGTAATAGTTAGCCAGTCAAAGCTTATTAATAGCGGAAATTTACAAACATCCCCTACAGTTAATAATCTAGTCAAATTCTTTCTTTATTTTCTTAATTAACTATATTAAGGAGCCACTGGCTCCTTAAGTTAAATGAAATTGGTTCTCTTGATGCTTTTTTAAAAGCGTATTGCTTATAAAATATTGACTAGTCAACGCCATGAAATATAAACCTCTTAATCTAATTCATAAGCCTTGAATCTGATTATACTCCCCCTAACCACTCATTCACCTCCTTGATATGCTCCTGCAACGGAGTTAGCTCGTTACGCACAAACACCTGTGAAGCCTTCACTACGTCACCAAAACTACCGGTATTGTTGGGAATGAAGCCCATCATCTGCGGCGGCAAGCGGTGCGTGTCCGTGAGCTAATGAGCCTTGAGCACACCGTTACCCCGGAGCGACTGCGCGTGGCGATTAATGATGGTATTGCCGAGACCAACGCCGAGTTATTCGAGTACCGCAGCGTGCAGATGGCACTCGGTTTTGAGTGCCTGGTAGATGTGCCTGCCGAAACACTCGACGGCGAAAGCGTGCGCTGTTTTTATTACCTGCGCACCGTGCTGGCGATGATCACCGCGACCCTTTGCGAGCCTTATCGCGGTGTGGATGCGCGCGTAAAAGGCGACAAGAAAGCCGACGATGTGGAAAGCACCATTGATAAACTGTGGCGGGATATTCGCTGGGCGGTGTCCCGGTTACAGGAGAAATCACGCTGCATCATCTGGCAAATCTGATGAAGGTGATTGCCCTCTAGAGCAACACGCCGGATGCACTCTGTATGCGCCATTAGGAGCGCATCGGTGGCGCAGGCATATTTCGGGACACAGACACCAAAAAAAATGGCGCTGTATGTCAGCAGTGGCTGCGCGATTTTCACCGCGCCAGTAAATTTCTGGTATCGCCGTCAGACCCTACGCTATCACCGAGCTCTCTAGGTGCGTTTATCATCTATTACGCTCGGCCTCTGCTAGGATTTAGCACCCATAAAAAAATAATGATCTCCCAAATATTAATAGCTGTTCTCGATAATAAGATTTGATTGGGGTATTGTTTTGCTATTGTTTCAATTTTTTAATCCGTTTAAGATTTAGTAACCCAAAATTCTGCCTTATATGTTAAATGTTATCCTTTTCCATTTGCAATAGAGGGCCTTTCTTTTGGTAGTTTTGCCCACGGTATATGGGGATTATCAGTACATTTCTTCAGCTTTTTGGCAAACGGCTGCTGGATAGCTTTGCCCAGCTTCTGCCACTCTTAGAAGCCCTTCTCTGAATTTGACCCTATAACTCACAAAACCGCATCCAGAGCGACATCAGGCAGACGCTGATTGCTGCGTTCGTAGACCAGCTTAACCAGTTCCCCATTATCAAGCGCATCCAGCATCTGTTCGTAAAGCTTAGCCGGGACGCAATAAAATGCAGGCTGGTTGCGGTTAATAATGGCAACGGGATAACCCTCCCCTGCATTCACAGTGGCCATAGGTCTAGCTAACGCTGGTACTGGTATCGCTTAGAATGATGTGTGGCATAACGCCTCCAGCACTGCTTAACAGGTCTTATTAGTATCAGGGTGAAGAACTGTTAATCAGCCATCGCATGCTTTGAAAATACGGTATGGGAACGCTGACTTTATTCAGAACGGCAGATGTGGATTGGGGTAACGAAGAACGACGAGTCTGATGTGCGTAACGAATGAGCGCTCTTTTCTCTCCCTAAAAGGTCATTACACACGAGGTAATATCTCAAGCCACAGACAGGCTAATACGATTATCCTTTTCACCACAGCCTGAATGTGACTTATACCCTATGAGTCACGAATCAGGGTTTAAGGATGACTTTTGTCCAGCCATTATCACGATCATCAAAATGCTTATATCCTTCAGCGGCGTCTGAGAGCGCAAGACGATGCGAGATGATCTGCGCCGGATTGGCTCTGTCCTGATGAATAAGCCTTGCCAGCTGGAGGTTATACGCTTTTACGTTGCACTGACCTGTCTTTATTGACTGGCCTTTGAACCAGAAATTACCAAAATCGAAAGGCACTTTACCCTCTTTAGCCAGATCGGTCGCACCGCCCGGATCCTGAGGTACAAAAACGCCTACCGCACCAATGCCGCCCGTGGCTTTGGTTGATGCTACAAGGCTGTTCAGTGTGGCGGAGTTATCCTCATGGCCATGCTTATTACAGCATTGGTAGCCCACGCACTCGCAACCGCAATCCGTGCCACGACCATCGGTTAATTCGAGAATTTTATTTACCGCTTCGTCACCCACACCGTTGATCGCGACTGCGCCCATCTGTTCGGCTAACGCCAGTCTGTCTGGATGGGTATCGACAACGAACACCTGTGATGCGCCCTTGATGAGGGCCGAATGCGCTGCCATCAGGCCGACCGGGCCCGCGCCGTAAATGGCAACACTCTCTCCGGGACGTAAGCCTGCCAGCTCAGTAGCATGCCATCCGGTGGGGAAGATGTCGGAAAGCAAAACGTAGTCTTCTTCCTTCTCGACGGCATCCGGCGGCAGTACCAGACAGTTGAAATCAGCATAGGGAACGCGAAGTAACTCCGCCTGTCCACCATCCCAATCACCCATCTCAGCAAAGCCGTAGGCGGCACCAGCTGTACCGGGGTTGGCCGTCAGACAGTAACCGGTTAACCCTTTCTCGCAATTTTCACAGAATCCACAGCCGACATTAAAAGGCAGGCAGACATAATCGCCAACTTTCACTCGCTCAACAGCGCTGCCGACTTCAATCACCTGCCCCAGATTCTCATGACCGAAGATGCGACCCTGCTCGAAGCTGGTTCGCCCTTCGTACATATGCAGGTCGGACCCGCAGATATTGGTGGTGGTAATACGGACAAGCACATCGGTCTGGCGAACTATTCTGGGATCCGGAACGTCTTTGACTGAAACGTCAAAAGGTCCGTTATAGACAACTGCTTTCATAGTGTTCTCCTCACAGGCATGATCAGTTTTGAGGGCGGCGACTGCGTGACGCTTTGCTGTCACCGCTCTCTTCGTGATGCTGCTTTTTCAACCACTTTTCGTGATTGAAGGTGTAAGTGTAGAACAGCTTATGGCGCAGTCTGGCAAAATAAATATCATGTAACGCTATGAAATATAAGCACCGCTTCGCTAAAATCCCTTTTTTACTAAACGCTCAGCGGCGTATCAGTACCATTCTGAACTGGCCGATGACAGTCGTCTCAGACGGGACATTCGTGGATAAAAAGCCGCCCGCCTGTGGCTACTTTTTATCCTGCGACCAGGTCGCGCTGCGGATATCGACCTTCACTGGTAGCAGACCAATCCGAGTGAAGGTATCCGCCAGTGCCTGTTGCTGGGTGAAAACGTCAGGCGTCATTCGCTCGGCGCCAAACGGCATTCTTGCCAGCGCGCGCTGCCAGATGGGCTGAGGCAGACCGGTTGAGGCGGACATGATTTTCGCCGCCTCTTCCTGATTCTGATTGGCCCATGTGCTCAGCGAGCCGAGCTCATCCACCACCTTGCTGGCGATCTGAGGATAATTTTCCGCGAACTTGCGACTGGCCAGATAGAAGGTGTAGTGCGGCACCAGGCCTTCAGCATTCTTGATCAGACGCGCGTGGGCATTGGTCTCAACTTCGGCGTAGTAAGGATCCCAGATGACCCAGGCATCGACTGCCCCACGCTGGAAAGCAGCACGCGCATCGGCAGGTGGCAGATAGACCGGTGTAATGTCTTTGTAACTCAGACCGGCCTGCTCCAGCGCGGTGACCAGCAGATAGTTAACGTCAGAGCCTTTATTCAGCGCCACGCGCTTGCCTTTGAGATCGGCCACACTTTTGATGGGTGAGTCGGCTGGCACGACTATCGCTTCAGTTTTTGGGTTAGCCGGCGAGTGTGCGAGGTAAACCAGATCGGCCTGTGCAGCCTGAGCGAAGGTCGGCGGCGCGTCGCCAGTGGCGGCCAGATCGATACTGCCGATGTTTAACCCTTCCAGCATCTGCGGTCCTGCCGGGAACTCAATCCAGTGAACCGCAATCCCCTGCTTCTTAAATTCTTCATCCAGCGTGCCGCGATATTTCAGCAGTGCGAAAATATTGGCTTTCTGAAATCCGATGTTCACCGTATCGGGCTTCTCTGCTGATGCCTGGGTGCTGAACGCTAAGCCCGCCTGGGCGGCAATAATTAAGGCGCTGAGTAAAACTCTTTTCATTTCTCATTCCTGAGTCTGGTTGTTGTCAGCGCAACATAACAAACGCGGGATTAAGTGCTTAGCGAGGAAATGTTCAATGCTTAGCGGAAAAAACGCTATGGATGCCAGACCGACTCGCGGACCCGAATGGCGCGGTTGAATAACCCCAGAGCATAAAAGCGGTCAGCGATGGTCTGCTGTTCCCGGATGATGGCCAGGTTCATACGCTGGGTCTGATGACTGCGTCGGGCTAAGGCGTGCATCAGTGACGGTGCTGAAATGCCAAGCTCGGCAGAGAGCAGCCCGGCCGCTTCAGCGCGGTGGGCATCAATATAGCGTCCGGTCTGTTCGAGCGCGGTGAGCAGGATTGGGAGCAGGTCACTGGAATGTGCCGCAAACCCACGCTCAGCAAGGTAAAACTGATGATTATTGACCCGGCCAGTCCCATCCGCAATCACCCTGAACTGTCCGCTGTTCTCTGCATCACTAAGGAGCGGATCCCACATCATCCAGGCGTCCACGGCGTTGAGATCGCTGGGCGTTAGCGGAAATTTTGGCGGTGCATAGACGATGCGGACATCGTCCAGCGCTAAACCTGCCTCATCCAGAATCTGCAGCAGCAGATAATGGACGTTCGAACCACGGTTCACGGCGATGCGTTTCCCCCGAAGATCGCCGATTTGCTGAACCGGACTGCTGTTCGGCACCAGCAGCGCCACGCTCTGCGGCGCGGCGGGTTCCCACGCGACATACACCATCGGACTGTTGCTGGCCTGCGCAAACAAGGGGGGAACTTCCCCTGTCGTCCCGAAATCGATCTCCTGATGGCTTAGCGCATGCAGAAGCTGCGGACCTGCCGGAAACTCACTCCATAGCACGCTGACGCCCCGCTCGGCCATCTGCTGCTCCAGCGACTGGCGCGCTTTCAGTACGCCGAGATTGCCAAATTTCTGATAACCGATACGCAGTTCCCGCTCCCGCTGCAGATGAGGGGAAGCGTCGCGCTGACGCGGTGATGTGCGGCGCGGTTTTATCACGCCAAGATGGCCCAGCTGGGTACGCAACGTATGACGACTGATGCCCAGCAGCGCCGCCGCCTGTAACTGATTACCCTGAGTGAGTTCCAGCGCGTTCTTCACCAGCGCGGTAATCACCCGTGGATAGAGCGGTGTCTCACTCTGCTGCATCTGCTGACGCAAAAACTGGTCCAGCGCCTCTTCTCCGGGCGGCAACACGCTGCCTGCAAGCGGGCTCAGGCGCAGCTGTTGCGGCGTTACCAGCGAGCTTTTGCTCAGCAGTACGGCATTATGCAGGGTGTTTTCCAGCTCGCGGATATTGCCGGGCCAGCTGTAATCTATCAGGGCGGTCATGGCCTCATCACTCAGGCGTAACTGAGGACGACCAAGTCGACGCGCATAGAGCTGCAGAAAATGGCTGGCCAGCACCGGGATATCTTCGCAGCGCTGGCGTAACGGCGGCAACGTCACACTGGCCACATTGAGCCGGTAGTAGAGATCTTCCCGGAAACGCCGCTCGCGAATCGCCTCCGCCAGGTCGCGGTTCGTGGCTGCAATGACCCGCACGTTAACCTTTACCGCGCGGGACGAGCCCACGCGGGTAATCTCGCGCTCCTGCAATACGCGCAGCAGTTTTACCTGCAGCGATAAACTGAGTTCACCCACCTCATCCAGCAGTAGCGTGCCGCCCTCAGCCGCCTCAAACCAGCCGTGATGGCGATCCTGTGCGCCGGTAAAAGCCCCTTTCTCATGACCAAACAGCTCTGACTCCGCCAGGCTCTCGGTGAGGGCGCCACAGTTAACCGCCAGAAAAGGCTGTCGGCTGCGCGCGCTGTGATGATGCAGATAACGCGCCATCACCTCTTTGCCGGTGCCGGTTTCACCGATAATCAGCACGGTGGCATCGGTAGGGGCGAGCTGATCCAGCACGTCTTTAAAGGCGCGTGATGCGGGGTCTATTAATTCAGGGCTGGAAATCTGCATCTCATTTACCGGGTTAACAGAAGAGTCATGACCATAACGCGCGACAGCCGGAGAAACGAGAGGCGAAACGGGCCGTTTTGTTGCCAATGCAGCAGGCTGCAACTTCAGCTGTTGCAGATGCAGCAATAAGACGCAGCGAGTTACCCGGCTATCGCGCTGATCTCAATGGAAAATAGTAAAAACGCGCGCTGGCACGCTTCATGCTAAGAGCTATATAACCAAAGAATTTATCCGTATGTAATAAATTCAAATATCGTTATAAAGGAATCTGCTAATGAGTCATGCGACACAGGAAAACCTCAACCTCTTCTGGTTTTTGCCCACCCACGGCGACGGGCGCTATCTGGGCACTACCGAAGGAGGCAGAGCGGTCGATTTACCCTATTTACAGCAGGTTGCGCTGGCAGCAGATAATCTGGGCTATTACGGTGTGTTAATCCCGACCGGTAAAAGCTGCGAGGATTCCTGGCTGGTCGCCTCTGCCCTGGCACCGATCACCAAAAAGCTGCGCTATCTGGTGGCCGTGCGCCCGGGTCTGCAACCTCCAAGCCTGGCGGCGCGTATGGCGGCCACGCTGGATCGGCTCTCTGGCGGCCGGTTACTGATTAACGTGGTCACGGGTGGGGATCCGGTGGAAAACAAAGGTGACGGCATCTTCCTGAGTCACGAAGAGCGCTATCAGGTGACGAAAGAGTTTCTTGAGGTCTATTCCCGCCTGCTGAAAGGCGAGAAGGTCGATTTCGCGGGCGAGCATATCCGCGTTGAAGGCGCTGAGATCCTCTTTCCGCCGGTGCAGCAAGATGGCCCACCACTCTATTTTGGCGGATCGTCTGATGCGGCTATCGACGTTGCCGCGAATCAGATCGACACTTACCTGACGTGGGGCGAGCCGGTTGAACAGGTGGCGGAGAAACTGGCGGTGGTGCGCCAGCGGGCGCAGGAGAGTGGACGAACCCTCTCCTATGGCATCCGCTTGCATGTCATCGTACGTGAAACGGAAGAGGAAGCCTGGGCGGCAGCCGATCGGCTGATTTCTCATCTGGATGAAGAGACCATCGCCGCCGCGCAAAAGATCTTTGCCCGTATGGACTCCGCCGGACAGGCGCGAATGAGCGCGCTGCATCAGGGCTCGCGAGAGAGCCTGCGCATTGGCCCTAATCTGTGGGCGGGCGTCGGCCTGGTACGTGGCGGCGCAGGAACGGCGCTGGTCGGTAATCCACAACAGGTCGCCGATCGCATCCGGGAGTATCAGGCGCTGGGCATCGACAACTTTATTTTCTCTGGCTATCCGCATCTGGAAGAGGCGCATCGCTTTGCGGAACTGGTGATGCCACTGCTGCCGCTGGCCGCCAATGCAGAGAAGAAACAGCGCAGCGTGAACACCGGTCCGTTTGGTGAAACCATTGGCGGTGACCGTCGTCCTGCTAAACAGGCCAGCGCCAGTTAGTCAGTCAGTTAACCGAAGAGAAGGCTCGCTTATGTCACAACAGCAGATTGTCATTATCGGCGGAGGATTCACCGGCACCGCGCTGGCAATCCATCTGGCCCGAGCCGGGCAGGCGGGCCTGCGCGTGACGGTAATTGAACCCCGGCCGCAGCTGGCTCAGGGTGTGGCATACGGCACTGCCGATCCGGCTCACCGCATCAATGTGCCGGCTGCCAGAATGCAGCTTGCGGGTGATGAAGAAGGAGCATTTGATCGCGACTATCGTGCATCTCCCGCTTTTACAGCCGATCCGGAGGCGTTGTGGGATGACGGCAGTGTCTATCCGCAGCGTGGTGAATTTGGTCGCTGGGTTAATGCGCAGTTTGTGCATCAACAGCAGCACTCACCTGTGCAACTCAGCCATCTGCGTGACAGCGCCGTGGCCTTTAAGGAGGGCGTGGTCACGACAGCGTCGGGGCAGCAGATCCGCGCCGATCAGGTGGTACTGGCGATCAGCCACCCACCGCCGGAACTGCCCACGCTGCTGAAGCCGTTACAGGACCATCCAGGATTGATTGCCAATCCCTGGCAGCGCGACGCGCTGGCACAGATTGCACCTGACGATCGGGTCGCGATTATCGGTTCCGGGCTGACCATGTCCGATGTAGTGGCGTCACTGCATCGCCAGCAGCATCGCGGGGCCATAACCGTCTTCTCGCGTCGTGGTCAGTTGCCGCGTGCGAACCTGAGCGGTTGCGATGCGACCTGCACGCTGGACTACAGTCAGCCGCAGCCCGCCAGCGCGCGCGGCTGGTTACATCGGGTGCGTCAGGAGGTAAAACAGGCGGCGGCGAAGAATCTGCCCTGGCAACTGGTGCTGGATGATATCCGCCGTAACGGCCAGCGCATCTGGCAGAGCCTTCCACGGCATGAGCAGCAGCGTTTTCTGCAGCATCTTCGCCCCTGGTGGGATGTTCACCGTTACCGGATTGCCCCACAGGTCAGCCAGGTCCTCAGCCAGCAGCAGGCCAGCGGGCAGCTGACGCTGCTGGCGGCGCGACTGGTCGCCGCTGACGCGGTTGGAAATCGTCTCCGGCTGACGCTGCGCCCGCGTGGTGCGCAGCCGGAAGCCCTGGAGGTGGATAAAGTGATTGTCACCACCGGGCCAGCGCATAACGCACTGCTTAACAGCAACGCGCTTCTGCGCCAGCTCCATGGCGATGGCGTCATTCAGCCTGACCCGCTGGCGCTGGGCATTCACGTCAACGCGCGGTCTCAGACGCTGAACGCGCAGGGCGATGTGAATCCTCATCTCTACGTGGCCGGGCCTGCTGCGCGGGGTCGCTTTGGTGAACTGATGGGATTACCGCAGGTGGCAGAACATGCTGAGTTCGTCGCGCGGCAACTCCTTACCGCCCCACCGCAGCCCTCCAGCGAGCGATGTCCAGGCTCGCTCACGTACTGAATCGTCCTTCCTGAAAAATCATTAAAAGGTGGGCGGCAAGCGATTGCCGCATCCGCTAAGGAGTCGCTATGTCATCGCAACGTGAAATTCGCCTGAATGCTTTCGATATGAACTGTGTTGGTCATCAGTCACCCGGTCTGTGGGCGCATCCCCGCGACCGCTCCTGGCAGTACAAAGATCTGGAATACTGGACCGACTTAGCACGCCTGCTGGAGCGCGGTAAGTTTGATGGGCTGTTTATTGCTGACGTGCTGGGTGTCTATGACGTGCTCAACGGGAATAACCATGCCGCCATCCGTCAGGCTACCCAGGTGCCGGTTAACGATCCGCTGGCGTTAATTACGCCGATGGCCATGGTGACGGAACACCTGGGCTTTGGCCTGACTGCCTCGCTATCGTTTGAACACCCCTACCCGTTTGCACGACGGATGTCGACTCTGGATCATCTCACCAAAGGCCGCATCGGCTGGAACATTGTGACTTCTTATCTGGAAAGCGGTGCGCGTAATATCGGCCATCAGGCGCAGACCGACCACGATGCGCGCTACGACTATGCCGATGAATATCTGCAGGTCATTTATAAGCTGCTGGAGGGCAGCTGGGAGGACGGTGCGGTCCTGCGTGACCATGAGCGACACATCTTCAGCGATCCGAATAAAATTCATCCCATCAATCATCAGGGGACGTTTTTCCAGGTGCCGGGCATTCATCTTTGCGAGCCGTCTCCGCAGCGCACGCCGGTGCTTTACCAGGCGGGCGCGTCCAGCCGGGGTAAAGCATTTGCAGCGGAGCATGCCGAATGCGTCTTCGTGGCGGCTCCCTCGAAAGTGCTGCTGAAGAAAACCGTCGCGGATATCCGCCAGAGGGCTGCTGAAGCGGGACGCGATCCCCGTTCCATACTGATCTTCAACCTGCAGACGGTGATTGTGGGCGAAACCGACCTGGCGGCGCAGGCGAAATGGCAGGAGTACAAAAGCTATGTCAGTTACGAAGGCGCACTGGCGCTGATATCGGGCTGGACCGGCATCGATTTCGGACAGTATCAGCCAGATCAGATACTGAAGCATCTGCATACCAATGCGATTCAGTCGGCGGTCGAGACATTTTCCACGGCCGATCCCAACCGTCAATGGACGGTGCAGGGCCTGGCCGACTGGGTGGGCATTGGGGGATTTGGTCCGCTGCTGGTGGGCAGCGCCGAAACCGTGGCCGATGAGCTGCAAAGCTGGGTTGAAGAGACCGACGTCGATGGTTTTAACCTCGCCTACGCCGTGACACATGAAACCTTTACCGATGTGGTGGAACTGCTGGTGCCGGAACTGCAAAAGCGCGGCGTCTACAAGCAGGACTATCAGCCAGGCACGCTGCGTGAGAAGTTGTTCGGACAGGGACCGCGGCTGGCGTTGCCCCATCCCGGCGCCGGTTATCGCCGACACGCGGAGGCGCAGGATCAGATACACAGCGCGGCAATCTCAGGATAAGTTCTGCCGGTGAAAACCGGCAATTCCCTTCGGGCCGGTAAAAAATAGCGGTTCAGGGTTTAGAAAACAGAATAATCGGAAGCGTACCGGATGAATTCAGCCCTTCATCCGGCTTTTGGCGTGGGCGCAAATTAGGCTTTAACTTATTGAATTTATTATAATAGTTATCATTATTTGTTGGTTGTTTAATTGCTGCAGAATACCTATAAAAGCCTCGTGACCTGCTGAATATAATAACGAGGATACGATGAGTACACTGAATATTGACGACACCCTGACCGCCCCGCCGCCACACTCTGCACCGGTTCGTTCGGTAAGTGATGTGGCCCGTCTTATCAACTCCCGAAGTGAGAAAAACAGTTACGCCCGCTGGATCGTTTTCCTGGCGCTGGGCGGCGTGTTCCTTGATGCCTACGACCTCACTACGCTCTCTTATGGCATTGACGATGTGGTGAAGGAGTTTGGCCTGACGCCGGTACTCACCGGGCTGGTGACCTCTTCCATCATGATCGGCACTATTGTGGGCAATCTGGTCGGCGGCTGGCTGACCGACAAATATGGCCGCTATTCAGTGTTTATGGCGGACATGCTGTTCTTTGTGGTCTCTGCCATCGCGGCAGGACTGGCACCCAACGTCTGGGTATTAATTGGCGCGCGTTTTCTGATGGGCGTCGGGGTGGGGATAGATCTGCCGGTCGCTATGGCCTATCTGGCCGAATTTTCTAAATTTTCCGGCAAGGGCAACAAAGCGTCGCGTCTCGCGGCCTGGTGCCCGATGTGGTACGCCGCGTCGTCGGCCTGTTTCTTTATTATTTTTGCGCTCTACTTCCTGCTGCCAGCCGAACACATCGACTGGTTATGGCGCGCGTCGCTGCTGTTTGGTGCCGTTCCCGCCCTGCTGATTATTGCGGTGCGCAGTAAGTTCATGAATGAGTCTCCACTCTGGGCCGCCAACCAGGGCGATCTGAGCGGTGCAGTGCGTATCCTGCGCGACTCGTACGGCATTATTGCGCATGAAGAGCAGCCCGCCAAAACCGAAACTGTGAAAGCGGCCCCGAAAGTGAGTTTCCGCGTCCTGTTTCAGAAACCTTACCTCGAACGCACGATCGTCAGCGCAGTGATGAACGTCTGTATCGCATTTGAGTACACCGCCATCGCTTTCTTCCTGCCCTCAATTCTGGCGCAGTTTCTGGGTGCGGGCGTGTTTGAGACCATTTCCGCCTCGCTGGGACTGAACGCGCTGTTCGCTTTTACCGGCGGCCTGCTGGGTATGCGTCTGGCATGGAAGTTCCCCTCACGACATGTGGCGATTGCGGGCTTTGCACTGCAGTTTATCGCGCTGATTGCGCTGGCATTAATCGGTCATCCGCAGGCAACCTCCGCCGTCGTCTTTGCGGTGCTGCTGCTGGGACTCTGGCTGTTCGCCGAAGGGTTTGGCCCTGGCGCGCAGTTGATGATCTATCCGGCACTCTCCTACCCAACCCACATTCGCGCGACCGGTGTCGGTTTCAGCCGCTCACTCTCGGGCATTGGCAGTGCGCTGGCGCTGTTCATTCTGCCCATTCTGCAGGCCCGTTACGGCACCAACATGTTCTGGATTGTCTCTCTCGCCGCTCTCATTCCGATTATTTTCCTGTTGATCGTTCGGTTTGAACCGACCCGACAGGACATTGATGAACAACCCGAATCCGGAGAAGATTATGTCTGAATTAAGCCGTACTGAATTTGCCGCGCTGACCGAACAGTTCCGGCCGCTTTTTGCCCGTATTGCTGAAGGTGCTGCTACGCGTGAAATCGATCGCACTCTGCTGCATGAGCCGATCCGCTGGCTGAAAGAGGCGCGATTCGGCACGCTGCGGATCCCCAAAGAAGAAGGCGGCTTCGGCGTCTCGCTGCCCCAGCTTTTTTCCCTGCTGACAGCGCTAGCTGAAGCGGATTCGAATCTGCCGCAGGCACTGCGCGCGCACTTCGCCTTTATCGAAGACCGCCTGAACCAGCCGGAGAGTGAGGATCGACGGCGCTGGTTCCGCCGTTTTGTAGATGGTGAACTGGTGGGCAGTGGCTGGAGTGAAATCGGGGCGGTGAAGCTCGGAGATGTTATCACCCAGGTCTCACCCGCTGAGGGAGAATGGCGGATAAGCGGTGAGAAGTTTTACAGCACCGGCACACTCTATGCAGACTGGATCGATGTCTATGCAAAGCGCACCGATAATGGCCGTGACGTCATCGCGCTGGTGAACACGCATCAGAATGAGGTGGAACGTGAGGATGACTGGGATGGCTTCGGGCAACGGCTGACCGGCAGCGGCACCACGCGGTTTAAACATGCCCGTGTGGAACAGCCTCACGTTTATGATTTCAGTGAGCGCTTCCGCTATCAGACGGCGTTTTATCAGCATGTGTTATTGGCCACGCTTGCTGGCATCGGGCGGGCCGTAGTGCGCGATGCATCACAGGGTGTGGCGCAGCGTAAGAGGATTTACAGCCACGGCAATGCGCCTCAGGTTAAGCAGGATGTGCAGGTGCTGCAGGTGGTCGGTCAGATCAGCAGCTGGACCTGGGCTGCTGAAGCCGCTGTTGATCGGGCGACCCACTCATTACAACGGGCATTTGAACTGCAACTGAGCGGAGCCAATGAAGCAGATCTTCACGCGGCGAACGTTCAGGCCGAGGTGGAGTCTGCAAGGGCGCAGGTGGTCGCGGTGGAGTTAGTGACACGTGCCGCCACGGAGTTCTTTAATGCACTTGGCGCGTCCGATACCCGCATCAGCAAGGCGCTGGATCGCCACTGGCGTAACGCCCGCACGGTCTCATCACATAACCCGGTGATCTACAAAATCCGCAATGTGGGAGACTGGGAGGTAAACGGCAATGACCCGACGTTTATCTGGCAGATCGGCAACGGCGAAGGGGCATAAAACAGCAAGGCCGGGTGATCCCGGCCTTCCACGTTCAGCTCCGATCGACCTGGCCATTGCCGATGCGCCTGCCACTGACCATCGCCTGACAGGCTGAAAGTGATAATAATCACCTGGTCAGAATGAAGTAAATAACAGGGCTTACTACAAAATACATACAGCTCATTCGTATTACAGCCCTGGCTTATTCCCTCATACTTTTCTGTTGCTGCAGAGTCGATATTATCTCTTTTTTATACTGCCTAATAAATCAGCTCACCATAAAATAAAAATGTATTCTATTTTTACACCCCAGAATGGAATGGACGTTAATTGTGATTTTGTCCGATAAGTGCTTATTCATTTAATGTTTTGGATCCTGGCTTGCAAAAAAGTCAGGGTGTGTAATATATTCCTGTAAAGCATCCGTGTCATCGCTAATACTTTTATTGGATATCTTTGCTGAGCAAAGCCATTTGTCTGGTTTATCTGTCCTGTGTGACCGGCCGCGATAATATTGTTTTTTGACACTCTGACCGCCTCTTTGGTGCCGGCACATTAATGGCTGGATCTCAGCTATTGAGAATAAAACAATGAATGAAAAAGAAAGTATTTTAAGAACGTTTATCTATGAAAACAGAGCCGTTTTTGTGTCGGTTGCTGTTTTTTCATCAGTGGTAAATTTACTGATGCTTTCACCCTCCATCTATATGCTGCAGGTCTATGACAGAGCATTGACGTCGGGAAATATGACGACATTACTGATGCTGACGCTACTGGTGCTTTTCATGTTTGCCATGATGGCATTGATAGATTATATCCGCAGCATGGTGGTCATCCGGTCCGGCAATCAGTTTGATCAGATTATTGCGCCTGCACTTTATAGCGCGGCATGCGATCGTAATATCACGCACAATAGCCTTAATGCCGGGCAGGAATTAGGTGATTTAACCACGGTTAGACAGTTCTTAACCGGGACGGCGCTGTTTGCGCTGTTTGACGCCATCTGGTTTCCCCTCTATGTCGGCATTATTTTCCTTTTTAATCCCTGGCTCGGGGTATTTTCCCTGATGGGCGCATTGCTTCTGCTGGTGCTGGCAGCCATTAACGAAAAGATTACCCGGCAGGGGTTAAACGAAGCAGGCAGCCTGGCGTTGTTTTCCCATCAACAGGCGAATAGCGCCCTCCAGCGTGCTGACGTGATCCTCGCTCTGGGCATGAGAGAAAACGTTAAGGCGCGCTGGCTACGTCTTCATCAGCAGTTCCTGCAGCGGCAGAGTGGCGCCAGTGAACGCGCGGCGCTGATGTCGGCAGTAACCAAATCTGTCCGTATGGCACTTCAGTCTCTTATGCTGGGGCTGGGTTGCTGGCTGGCAATCAGAGGTGATATCTCGGCCGGGATGATGATCGCGGGTTCGCTTTTGCTAGGTAGAGCACTGGCACCGGTCGAACAATTGATCGGCGTAGCGCGCAACTACAGAACTGCGCGCCAGGCATGGGAGAGGATTAATCGTCTGCTTACGAGCCATCCCGTGCCAGAGCAGGCTTTCGACCTGTCTGCTCCTGCAGGTCTGCTGACGGTGGAGAACCTTGTTATTGCGCCTCCTGGCAATCCGGATCAACAGATACTCAAAAAAATCAGCCTGCAGGTTAACCCGGGCGACGTGCTGGGCATCATCGGTGCCAGCGCGTCAGGGAAATCATCACTTGCAAAGGTGCTGTGTGGCATCTGGCCCGCCACCAGGGGTGAGGTACGACTGGATGGGGCAGATATCTTTCAGTGGAAGCAACACGCTTCCGGACCCGTTATAGGTTATCTGCCTCAGGATACCGCGCTCTTTAGCGGATCAGTCGCAGAAAACATTGCCCATTTTGGTGAGGTCGATGTGCCGCAGATGATTGCTGCAGCAAAGCTGGCGGGCATTCACGAGATGATACTGAGGATGCCAGAAGCCTATAACACGCTGATTGGGGAACAGGGTTCAACGCTGTCAGGCGGACAGAAACAGCGTATTGGCCTGGCACGCGCGCTCTATGGCGATCCTGCTTTGCTGGTGCTCGATGAACCGAATGCCAGTCTCGACAATGCCGGAGAACAGGCGCTGCAGCAGACGATACATCATCTGAGGGAGCAGAAAAAAAGCGTGGTAATCATTTCCCATCGTCCGGGGTTCCTGCCTTTGACTACGCATCTTTTACTGCTTGAAGAGGGACGCTGTCGCCTTTACGGGCCGACAGCCCAGGTCTTAAAGGATATTTCCCGCCAGGCAGCCTCTGCAAAAAAATCAGCTCAGCCTGCGGAGGGATCGGCCCATGCTGAATAATCTTGATCACGCTCTTCCTGACAGCGATGCACGCCCTTTCATCCGTGCTGGCTGGCGAGTGCTGCTTCTGGGGCTGGGGAGTTTCCTGCTCTGGGCTACCTTCGCCCCACTGGAAAAAGGTGTCGTCTCGACGGGTATCGTGATGGTAGAGGGCTACCGTAACGTTATTCAGTCCTCTTCAGAAGGCGTCGTAGCAAAGATAGCCGTAAAGGAAGGTGAGTCTGTTCAGAAAGGAGAACCCCTGGTGCTGCTCAGCCAGCGATCGCAACTGGCGCAGCTTGCCGCGGCCCGTGAGCGCTATATCACAGCCCTGGTGACCGCGCGCCGGCTGGAGGCGGAGCTGGCGGGCGAAAACATCATCACATTGCCGCAGAGTGAGCTCAATGATACCGCCGCGCAGGAGGCGTTCAGGCTGACATTAACCCGACAAAATCAGCTTTTGCAGGTTCGTCAGGAGGCACTGCGGCAGGCCCAGGAAAATGATGCTCAGACCATGGCAGGATTAAGTCGTCAACGTGACTCGCTGAAGTCAGTCAGCCTCAGCAAACAGCAAGGCCTGGCGTTACTTAACCGTCAGGCCCGGGATCTGAAACCTCTCACGGATGAGGGCTACTATCCGCGCAACCGCTATCACGATATTCAGCGACAGTCCGCCTCACTGACGGGAGAAATTGGCGAAATACGCAGTCGTATACTGGAGCTGGATAACCGGACGGGTCAGCTGCAGAGAACGATGCAACAGCGTCTGGTCGATCATCGTAAAGAGATTGAAACCCAGCTTGATCAGATACGCCTTCAAATCAGCGAAAGTAAAAAGCAGTTTACGCTCTCAGACGTTGATTTATCCCTGACCCGCATTACCGCACCACAGGATGGAGTCGTGATGAATTCCCTGCTGGTTAATGAAGGTGCCGTTGTCAGTGCCGGCGAAACGCTGATGGAACTGGTGCCTGAAACGCCAGTGCTGATTGTTGACACGCGACTCGATGTTTCGCTAATCGACAGGGTGCATAAAGGCATGCCCGTGACACTCATGTTCACTGCCTTCAACCATCAGGACACCCCCAAAGTGCCCGCCTCGGTAACGCTGGTCTCTCCCGATCGCCAGATCGATCCCACCACGCAGAAGCCTTACTACAAGATACAGATTTCCGTTTTACCGGAAGGAATGAAGATGCTGCGGGAAAAAGAGATCAGGGCCGGTATGCCGGTAGAGGTCTTTATTAAGGCGGGCGAACGGACACTGCTGAACTATCTGATTAAACCCATTTTAGATCGTGCTTCGCGGTCATTCACCGAGGAATAACCATGCTCTCAGGGAAATTAAAAGCCGTTATCTATGGCCTGATTCTGCTCGCACCTTTGCCGGCAGTAGCGATAACAGTGACGCAGGCATGGTTTATGGCGATGGATAACGATCCGGTCTATCTCGCGGCGGTTAAGGAGCAGCTTGCGGGTGAGGAGTACATCCCTATCGGTCGTGCCGGGTTGTTACCTGAAGTGAGTCTGAGCTATCAGCGTGCGCCCCGGAACTGGCAAAGGCAGCAGTCTCAGCAAAGGAACAGAGCAGGAAAAAGCGCCGGGGTGACTCAGCATCAGCAATATGGCAGTCATTCTGGCTCACTCACACTGACTCAGCCGCTATTTGATTTTGAAGCCTATACGCGTTATCGACTGGGTATCGTACAGAAATTACAGGCGGATGAGCGCTATCGCAGTAGCCTGATCGATTTGCAAAATCGCCTGGTGAATGCCTGGCTCGATCTCACTGAGGCGCAGCAAAAAGTTAAGCTCGCCACCCTGCATATGCATGCGCTGGAAGAGCAACATAAGCTGACCCGACAACAGTTTAAAGCCGGTGAAATGTCGCTTACTGACGTGACCGAAATCCAGTCGGCGCTCAGCATAGCCATCTCGGATCGCTTAACGGCCCTGGATGCGCTTGATTCGGCGAGGATCGCGTTCTCCGCAATGACTGGCACAACCTTGTCTGATACAGAGGCATTGCCGACGCTTACAGATAAACCGTTAACGCTGCCTCTGGCATCCACGGAATATCACTACTGGGAAAAGAGAGCCAGGGTGAACAATCCTGTTATTCTTGCGGCCAGACATGATGTCGAACAAATGCATTATGAAATTGATAGTCGTCGTGCAGCCGCTTATCCACGGGTGCAGCTTTATGCCATGCATTCTGAGAGCAATTCCGGCAGCGATAACAGTATTCATCAAAAATACCGGACACAAAGCGTGGGGCTGCAGGTCAGCATGGCTATTTTTTCTGGTGGTAGCGTGTCAGCCTCTACGCGGCAGGCCGCAGCCAGATATGAGCAGGCAAAATATTTACATGATGCACAGCGGCTGAAAACGTTCAGTGAACTCAAAAAGTCTTTAAATATATTCCTGCATGGGCCTGAACGGGTAAAAGCCTACCGTTCAGCCGTGGAGGCAGCAAAATTTAATATAGACGCGACCCGTAAAAGTATTCTGGCAGGTCAGCGCATGACCGTGGATCTGTTAAAAGCGGAACAGGATTTTTATAAAACCGAAGTTGAGCTTGCCGCCGTTAAACATGCCGTTATAAAAGCATGGTTTGGTTTGCTCGCACAGGCTGGAGAAATAAGTCACGACAACTTCAGGACGCTTGATTCTTATTTCTCCAGATAAAACGTTAATGTAATGTAGGGAATGAACGATGCCGGTTTTTGATTATCAGGGTGAAAAAAACACACAGCTGATTATGGATGCGTTGAATATTGAAAGCATTGATATTAACGCTGCCACTAATGCTGACTACTGCTATCAGGAAGTGGACGGATGGAAAGTCATTGATGGTGCCGAACTGGGCTATCAGGGCAACTCGAATCCGTTTGGGGCGTTTTTTGGTGAATCGTTTTTTTTTGGCGGTGCCGAATGTAACGTGCTGGGAAAATATAATGCTGAGGGAAATCTTGTCAATATCGGTATCAGCTTCTGGGGCACAGGGACGTATGCTAAATCTTCACTGATCGAGTATGCGATTAACTCGGGCCTTGATGTTGCCAATGACCTCTCTGCAGCATTAGTGAGCGGGTTTGCTGATGATTATATTCTGAATGCCTACAGGAACCTGATGAGTTCAGTTGCTGATTTTGCCACCTCGCAGGGGCTGGCAGGAAATGATGTTATCGTTTCCGGGTACAGTCTGGGCGGGTTGTCTGTTAACAGCCTTGCCACCTTATCTGAGAAGGGAGAGTGGAACGGATTCTTCAGGGACGCCAGCTATGTAGCTTTTGCGTCTCCTACGCAAAACCTGCTTAATGACAACGTTCTGAACATCGGATATGAAAATGATCCTGTTTTCCGCTCTCTTGCTGGTAATAAATTGAGCCCGGATAGCGTATCCAGTCATGACACCCCTCTGGAAACCTGCACAAATAACATTGTCACCTTTAATGATTATTATGCAGGCCTGACAGATGATCTGAAGGTCTTTTCCATCCTTAATTTATCCTCATGGGCAGGACACGGGGGGCCAGGTTATCTGGATGGTGTCCACCGGATTATGAATTCCAGCATTTATGATTTAACCCATCAAAACTCTAATATTGTTGTTTCTAATCTCTCTGAGCAGTACCGGGCCACAACCTGGGTTTCCGATCTGAACAAATCGATTGCTCATACCGGTTCAACATTTATTGTAGGTACTGAAACTAACGATTTGCTGCGAGGGGGTAAAGGTAATGATTATCTTTGTGGCGGAGGGGGCGATGACACATTTAAAGATCACAAAGGTTACAATGTCATTTATGGTGGTTCAGGGAAAAATACCTATATAACTGAGTGTGATGTTTCTGATTTTAACTTCAGCCATGATGCTGACGGGAATCTTTTTTTTAAATTTTCCACTGGCGATATCACGCGCGCAGAAGATATTCACTATGTTAATACCGAATATACATTATTTGGTTTCTGGGGGGTGAATGTGAATTCAAGGCAAAGCTGGGAAGTTACAGATGTCGGGTTAAAAAACGGAAATAATACGGTGAGTTATGCTGAAAGCTATTATGCATGTGAGGTGAATAACTTTACTGTTTCTGCGGTAAGTGATCATAGCTGGCTCTATTCAGGTGCAAATGACAGTGATATTTCCGTTGCCGGAAACGATAATACTATCGTTTCCGGTTTCGGCAATGACATTATCCACCTTAATGGCAGCGATAACACGCTGATGTTCTATGGTGATTTTGGAAACGACATTGTTTACAACCTGACCAGTAGCGACAGTCTGATATTTATGGCTAACCAGTTCATTGCTGAAAACGATAGCTATTTAAATCATCTCTCATTCGACGGAGACAGTGCCTTACTGACATACGGTGGAAGCAGCGTCACCCTGGTGGGTGTCAGTGCGGACCTGCTGTCGGAGATGCATATCGCGGTCGCATAAATAAAACCCGCAGCGCAGGCTGCGGGTTTTATCTCAGGAATCAGACCCGGTTATTTCTGGTTCATTGGTTCCGGCATCGCTGACGAATGGTGAGTGGAGATTTTCCAGCCTTTACCATCCCAGACATAAGTAAAGGTATAACGCGCGGTAACCTGAGTTTTATCTTTGAATGTAAAGGTATAAACGCCGGTATCGATCGCTTTATTACACCCAATCCGGATGGTGCGTGAATCGATTTTACCGCTTGGGCCTTTCTGCAGGAAGTCTTTGAAATAATCAATACGTTCCTGATCGGTCAGGCGTACCTGGTTTGAAATGGTTGGCAGCAGAACGGCATCGCTGGCATAGAGTTGTGAGACTTTTGTGGCGTCACCCGTTGCCAGCGTCTCATTCCAGGTATTAAACAGGCTGGCGACATCCTGCTCAGAGGTTTTAACGCAGCTTACCGGTTCCTGTGCCATTGAAATAGCCGGAACGGTCGTCAGGCCTAAAAGGCACAGTGATAATAAAGTCTTTTTCATGAAAATAGTCCTTAACTTTCCCTTGGGTGATTCGGCAATTTTTAAGTCATCTAAAACGCCGTTATGAAATGCAATAATCAACGGTGACGTGGTGATTCTTTTAGGCCATAAATGAGTCTGCAAAGAAATATCATTCTCAAATAATTAAATAATATGACTGATGATTCCAGCACCGCGTTTGATATGCAGGAGTACAGAGTATCTGATGTAAATTTCCATCCGGTATTTAAATCTTCAAAAAGTCACCATTTAGATTTTTGTTCTGCCTGATGAGGCTAATGATTATTCCTGCAGAGTAAGTAGGAGGTGGTGTTTTAATAACCCTGAAACGTGCGAAACAATATAACGCTCAACGGGTTGTTATTTGAACATCCCACCTGGTGCGTAATTATTGAGTAAACAGAATCATTAAACGCCATTTCTTTATCAGCATGATTCTTTTTTGAGGCGGCAGCGATAAAGGACGTCAGGCGAGCGGTGTTCCTGCCCTGACCGACTCTGCCGTGGGCCCGACCGGTTGACTGAGAGGAATATTATAACTTCGTATAATTGTTCTTATACGAAGTCATGACAGGACGAGGCAGCTGGGTTAAGATTGACACCAAAAAGTCGGCAATGAAAAATGACAACGCTACGTAAATTCTGCGCGGTTATCCCCCTGCTGCATTCCCAGAATTCACGTAGCGCGATCAAGGCTGTTTTTGGTTGATAAGTGAGCAATTATGAGCGAAGTAATGCCGTTGACCAGTCTGACGGTAAACCGGAACAGCGATATTGCTGAGCAACTCAGGCAGTTCGTCCAGGATAAAGAGGCTTTCTCACCGAATACCTGGCGACAGCTGTTGAGCGTCATGCGAATCTGCAGTCGCTGGTCGGAAGATAACCAGCGTAGTTTCCTGCCGATGAGCGCCGATGATTTGCGCGACTATCTCTCTTATCTGGCAGACAGCGGCCGGGCCTCCTCAACCGTTACGTCACATGCGGCGTTAATCTCAATGTTACACCGTAACGCCGGATTGCCAGTGCCCAATGTCTCTCCACTGGTATTTCGTACCATGAAGAAGATAAACCGCGTGGCCGTGATGAATGGTGAGCGGGCCGGACAGGCCGTTCCCTTCAGGCTCACTGACCTGCTGGTGCTGGATGGGCAATGGTCAGGTTCTGATAACCTGCAGATGCTGCGCGATTTGGCTTTTCTGCATGTCGCCTATGCCACGCTGCTCCGTATCAGTGAATTGTCACGGCTGCGGGTCCGTGACGTAATGCGCGCCGGTGATGGCCGCATCATTCTGGATGTGGCCTGGACAAAAACGATTGTGCAGACCGGCGGATTGATCAAGGCGCTCAGCGCCCGTTCAACTCAGCGACTGGAAGAGTGGATCACAGCGGCCGGGCTATCCAGCCAGCCTGATGCCTATTTGTTTAGTGCCGTGCACCGCTCCGGCCGGGCACTTATTTCCGAAAAGCCGATGAGCACACGGGCTCTTGAGCAGATCTTTAATCGTGCATGGATTAGCGCTGGAAAATCCGGTGCAGTGAAGGCCAATAAAAATCGCTATACCGGCTGGAGTGGCCACAGTGCCAGGGTCGGAGCGGCACAGGATATGGCCGATAAAGGTTATCCGATTGCCCGTATCATGCAGGAAGGAACCTGGAAAAAGCCGGAGACCCTGATGCGCTATATTCGTCATGTCGATGCCCACAAAGGCGCCATGGTGGAATTTATGGAGCAACACGCCGATCCCGATTTTCCCGGCTAACGACTTCATTTAACGCGTACCAAAGGTGTTTCCAGGCGGAAGTTATCCACAGAAAAAGTGGACAGCCTGTGTGTAAGCCGGTACGAACTCTGTGTGTGACGTGCACGGCGTGGGGTCATCCCACTGATTTGATTGATGTCTTATCACTGCCCTGCAGCCTGCGCTGTTTATCAGGTCGATCTTCACCTGTTAATCCCACGCTGGAATTCCCCCGTCTCAGCCGAAAGCCTGTATGAGACAGGGGATCCTTTTTACTGCGCGTAGCCTTTCTGTTTATCGCATCCGCCATGACAGCCGTGACAACCCCCCTTTTCCTCCCGGAGCATGACCGGTATTGACTGCACCCGGCTTCCGGCTTTACGCAATGCCAGCAGGATGAATCCGTTCAGCACCAGCACGCTTATCAGGCAGGTCGCACTGAATGCAGGATGTTCGGCAAATGTGACGGTCTGGTAGAACAGCGTGGCCGTGGTGTAGGCGATGTTCAGTCCCCAGAAGAATGAGAACATCATCCATTTTTTACCGGCTTCACGCGCAATAGCGCCCATGACAGAGACGCAGGGAACGTAGAGCAGGACAAAGATTAAGTAACTGTAGGCGGCAAAACCGCTGCCAAATTTGGCTGACATCACGCCCATTGAGCCGGTCGCCATCTCCCCATCGCCTTTGCTGGCTTCAATCGGATTGGCCAGCGCATCAATTCTGAACGCGGCAGTTAACCCTGCCCAGGTCTCTGTCAGCGCCTCTTTCAGCTCAGATGCCAGGCTAAAAGAGTGTGGGTCAAATGAATGGCTCTGGATAGCCTCTGTGGTGTAAAGGCTGTTAAGCGTGCCGACCACAACCTCTTTCGCCATGATGCCGCTCACCAGCCCCACGGTAGCCTGCCAGTTATCCTGCGTGACACCAATCGGCAACAGCACGGGCGTGATCGCTTTGCTGGTCGCCGCCAGTGCAGAATGGTTAATGTCATCCACCAGTTGGCCATTAAAGGCAAAACTGCTTAGTACGCCAATCAGCATGCTGACGAGGATGATCACCTGTCCGGCCCTTATCACAAACATTTTCAGCCGCTGCCAGGTCTGCAACAGCAGGCTTTTAAAATGAGGCCGGTGATAAACCGGCAACTCCATGATAAACGGTGAGACTTCTCCTCCCAGCAGGGTATGTTTGAGCACCAGCCCGGTAGCGATCGCCACCACAATGCCCAGCAGATAAAGTGAGAAAACCAGGCTGGAGCTGTGGGCGTTGAAGAATGCCGCGGCGAAAACCGCAAAGATGGCCAGCCGCGCACCACATGACATGAAAGGCGCAATCAAAACTGTCAGCAGCCGCTCACGCGGTGTGTCCAGCGTCCGGGTCCCCATGACCGACGGCACATTACAGCCAAAACCCACGATCAGGGGCACAAAGGATTTTCCCGGCAGGCCCAGCGACTGCATCAGCCGATCCATCACAAAAGCCGCGCGCGCCATATAGCCGGAATCCTCAAGGAAGGAGAGGAAAAGGAACATCAGGCCAATCTGCGGAATGATCGGCAGCACGGTATTGATACCCGCGCCGAGCCCCTGTGCCAGGAAAATAGTCAGCCAGTCCGGGAAGTGACAGACATAGCCGAGCCACTGCGCGCCATGAATGAATATCGCCACAGAACTGCTATCGAACAGCGGCTGCAGCGCGGCACCGATGTTGATAGAAAGTACAAACATCACATACATCACTGCCAGGAAAATCGGAATGCCCAGCCAGCGGTTCAGGACAATTTTATCGATCTGGCTGGTCAGCCCGGCGGGCACTGCCTGATGAATGTTACTGACAGTCGTGCAAATCGCGTTGATTGCGCGATAGCGGTAATCGGCAATCTGAACGCCGGTATCACTTCCCGCCAGCTGCATAATCTCAGGTAAATGCGGAAGCAGTTCCGGGCACAGTGCCTGACTGTTGATATCTCCTTCCAGCAGCTGCAATGCCAGCCAGTAACGTTTTTGCGCGGCGATATCGGCGGGCATCTTATCACTGAGCTGCTCAATCGCCTGTTCAATGGCACCGGGATAACTCACCCGTTCCGGTGCGCGGTAGACATGAGGCTGGTCGATCATCGCTTTGAGCTGGGCGATGCCGTCACCTCGGGTTGAGGTCAGTGATACGACAGGACATCCCAGGCGCGCTGATAGCGCTGCGACATCAATAGTGATGTTATGGCTGGCGGCAATATCCTGCATGTTCAGGGCAACGATGCAGGGTACGCCGAGCTCCAGAAGCTGAAGGGTCAGGAACAGGTTACTTTCCAGACGGGAGGCATCGACGACGTTAATCACCACATCGGCGTGATCCTGAAAGAGATACTGGCAGGCGATGCTCTCATCGATGGAGCTTTCAGCGGAGAGCGTCGTGAGCGAACGTGTTCCGGGCAGATCGATGAGCCGGACATCTGACTGCGCGGTGAAAAATTGCCCCTCTTTACGTTCAACCGTGACGCCTGCCCAGTTACCGACCCGCTGACGTGCCCCGGTGAGTTGATTAAACAGCGTGGTTTTGCCGGTGTTGGGATTACCTATCAGCCCGATGGTTAACGTTTTCATCAGACGATTTCCTCCAGGATAATATCGGCCAGGTCACGCTGTCTCACTGCCAGGCTGACCCGACGGGTGCGTATCTGCACCGGATCGCCCATGGGCGCGACGCGAATCACCTCGACAACGGCGCCGGGTAACATGCCCATCGTCAGGAGTTTTTGCCGCCATGCGGAATTTACGGATGGCTGATAGCCCAGTATCCGGTAGGTGCTGCCGATGTTAATTACCATAGCACGCTCTGCCTTTAAATAAGATGACATGATTTTACAAATGATAAGCGTTTCGGTTTTTGATCTGACATCGGGCAGGTGGTGAATTAACGCTGTCTTATTAAACTGCCGCTAAACAGGCAGTAAAACGGGAGGATTCAGAGTCCGGGGCGGTTTAATGAGAGGGCTGCAGCCGCATCGGTCTATCGTCGTCGGGGGATGAAAGAAGTTATGCCGGAGACAACACATCTCCGGCATCACGGGGCTACCTGATTGTTAGCGAAAAGGGGATGTATTGCCCTTATCGCTGCATAATCACCACGTCAGAAGTGATAATTCATGCCTGCGACTCCGCTGTAGTCGGTGCGGAAAGTGCCGCCAAAGCTGCTTCTGGCTTTCACCTCCAGCGACCAGTTATCTGCGATCTTACCTTCGGCTCCCACATGCACGCGGTAGCGGTTATCAGATAACGCACCGAATTCACGGCGGGAGTGGCTGTCTGAGAGCGTCAGGCTGGAACCTGCTTTGCCCGGCGAATACTGATACCCGATGCCCGCTTTAACCATCAAATCCGGATTACTGCTCCACAGGCCGCGTTTTTTGACTTCCACGCCTGCGGTAGCAAAGTAAGGCGCGCCCGAACTGAGCTCAACCTGCGCACTGTCGCTCTTCAGTCCGAAGCCAGACAGATAGCCACTACTTAATCCAGCGTAAGGCGAGATAAACAGCGAACCGCGATCGGCAGTAAACTGATAGCCGGTTTTGATACTGCCAGCCAGAATATGACTGCTGGCTTTACCGTGCTGAATGCCCAGCACCGGATCAAACGTCAGATCCTGATTGAGGTGCATATAACGGGCGGCAGTATCAACAAACCAGCCTGCCGGAGAGGACCATGAGTAGTCCACGCCCACGCTTGCCAGGTGGTGAGTCCCCTGCCCATTGCCTTTGGTGGTTCCCTGGGTGTAGCCGGCATTAAAGCCAAACATCTGCGGCCCCTGCACGGTATCCCAGCCAAGATTCAGCGTTTGCTGGTTGACTCTGAACCCTTCAAAGCTTCCGCTGTTTTGCTCAATCGAGACCCAGTCGCCACTTTTTTCCGGAGAATTACGCAGCAGTGAGGCGCGGCCGTGCAGCTGGCTCACTGCTTCGCTGAAGAGATATTGACGCGAGGCCAGCAGCGCGCGCGTGTCACGAATCAACGGTTTGTTATCCCTGATGGTGAACCAGCCTGAAGCATTGTCATGGGCTGGATCTGCGGGTGTTTCTGTTTCAACTACTGGCGTAGCGGCTTCAGCTGGAGTTTCAGGGCCGGCTGGGGTTGCAGGTTCAGACGGTGTTTCTGTGTCAGCCGGCGTTTCAGGAACGACAGGAACGACAGGTTCTTCAGGTTCAGTCTGGGTATCCTTATCTGCAGAGGCTTCCGGCGTCGCAGGCACGTCAGGTTCAGACGGCGTTTCAGGCTCAGCTGGCGTAACCGGATCCACCGGCGTTGAGGGTTCAGCGGGTACGTCCGGCACCGGCTCGGCGTTATGTGCCAGTACCCATTGCACGCGGCCCGCTGTTTCAATCACCTGATAATCCGGGGTATAGAGGCTGAAGCCACGGGCAACCATCGGCACGGTAAAGTAGTCATGTGCCGTGCCGGCAGGCGCATCGAGCAGCACAATGTCATTCAGCAGTTGTACTGATTTATCAGCACTTGTCAGTACGCGGATATCCAGCGTGTTATTGCTACCCGTGGCTGAGTGTTTGATCGTCACGTTGTCACCCTGTTCGCTCGCAGGAGAGGCCGCCAGGCTGATGCTCAGGCCGGTGGCATCCAGAGATTCGAGTGTGAGCTGTGTGGGTGTCCATGCCGTTCCCTCTGCGGCCAGCATGGAGATCGCTGAACCCGGCAGGGCTTTTAAACTGCCAGGGTTACTGTTCCCGGTGAGCTGCCAGTACGCACCAGAATCCATCGTCATGGTGCTGGTTGCTGCACTCTGGATTGCACCCTCGTAATTCACTTTACCCAGATAGAGGCTGGCATCCTCGCCCAGCGTAATATTGCCGGAGACGTTGCTGGCAGCCAGTGCGGCTAGCTCAGTTGCCGTTCGCACAGGCTGGCTGCATTGCGTGTTATCCGTATTCATCACCGAATAGCAGCGCCACATTCTGTTCGCCTCAGAAGCGCTGGTGTTATAGCCGAGCATGACGCGGGATGAGTCATCCGCGATAATATCTGCTTTGACCTGCGCATATTCGCCAACCTGCAGAGTACTGCCTTTACTGACCGCTATCTGGCGGGCACTGAACTGCGCCGTCGCCCAGTCATCATCAATGACCAGACCGCCAGCATGACTCACAGGCTGGCCTGAGAGCAGTGCGGTTCCCTGTAATACATTCAGGTCTCCTTTGAGATCCATGCCGCCGGTTAATGCTGTCATGGCGCCAGAGCCCGGCGCATCGACGTTGACGTTGAGTATCCCATCGCTGGCACTGTCGCCCAGGAAGCCGCGAAACACACTCTGATTGAGCTGGGACAGACGATAATCGATTGCGGCACTGGCATCGGTTCCTAAATAGCGCCAGGTGGCGGTGCTGCTTTTATCGGTCGGGAAATAGCCGTAGGAAGACTGGTTAAGCTGGAAATATTCCGTGTCGTGAGTGTAGGGATTAGCATATTGATAAATCGATCCGATGGTCCCTTTTAGCTTACTTCCATTATATTTCTGCAGGGGAACCTCTGCGCGGCCGGAACCGATCAGGTTCAGCGTGGCGGCCTGATTGAGGTTGTGATTCAACAGCGTGGCGCCGTTGTCAGTATGGTTAATGCGTTTGAATGAAAGGCTGTTGCCGTTAAGGTCGAGTTTACCGCCACGGTACCCAAAAAAGATGTTATCTGTTGCGACCTGTCCGGCATCGTTCAGGATGACCGTCGGGCGGCCACTCACTAATGTCACGGAAGAAAACGCCTGCTTTTTGCCATCCGCATCCGCCTGCTGATCCAGGATTACCGTGCCGTCACCCGTATTCAGGCTGCCGCCATTGATTCCACTGGCGTTGATATGGAGCGTGCCCGCGCCGATTTTATGCAGCGCATCACCGGCCAGTCCGTTAACCTGCCACTGCACGGTTTTACCGGCATCGACTTCGATACCGCCGCCTACCCAAGTGCTGTTCGTGTCGGTGGCAGATTTCACCAGGTAATCACTGGAGAATTGCAGCTTACCTGCCCCCAGATTAACTGACTGGTCCAGCACCAGCGTGCCGCCATCACCTTTAAAGCGCAGGTCTTTAGAAGCATTGAGTGCTGCGTCAGTGGCATCATCGGGTAACGCGGTATCAATGCCGTGCCAGGCCCAGCTATTCATTCCCTGTGTGATAGTGCCCATGCCCCAGTGCATTACACCCTCTGCACGACTATCGGTAACATCGGGATCGGTATTCCCGGCTATCAATTGCTGAATGAATGAATCCTGAATGAAGTGGGCATAGGTTTTAAGGCCGTAATTAACCGTGCCATAAATCCCGTACGTCACGCCGGCCAGTTTCCACTGTTTTTCAACGTTGTCATAAACAAAAACCGGACTGCCGCTATCCCCGCCCAGACCGGCTATATCGAACGGTTGAACACGTTCATCACCAGGTGAGTAAAATGTCCAGATCAATGCAGTATAGGGGGCGTAAAAATAGGGATCAACGAAGGTGCCACCCGTTTTAAACTTGTACGCACTGGCAACCCATTCAGTCTCCTGCGTTTTCGCATTGACTCTATTTTGCAGGCCGGTGCCGACCCGGGCATATTGGGTGTAACGACCGGTATTCTTTAGCTCGGCGTCAGTAACGTAAGGAATCGCCGCGGTGTCAGTGACGACTTTGTTCAGACGTGGCGCATGAAAATCAGGATCCGTCATATCATTACGGCTGATCAGGCGATAGGTGGAGCTGTATTTAGCGTTATTACCAAACGTAACGGATTTGTAGCCACCGTTATGCCTGACGCCAGCGACATACGAGGGCGATATGAGCGTGGCATAGCCCAGCGTAGCCGCAGCACTGAAGTCAGGGATGGGATAATTCAGCGTGCCTGCCAGCGTGCCACTCACGGTATAGACATTAATGTTGTTAGCGCCAACAGAGTATTTACCCAAGTTTTCGCCAAAATCACGATAATCCTGCAATGAAACATCTTCTCTCATTAACCCTGCATGCGAGGCCAGACAGAACGAAAAGGTGCAACAAAAAAAGGCGGTTTTCTTTAACACGAAATCTCCCTAACTATAATAATTATTCTGTTCTGAAGTCTGAATCGGGGTAGATATAAAACTGACCCGAACGAATGCGTTTTCTCCTGAGTCATCCGGCAATGAAAGATGCCTGATCCGATATGATCAATAAGTTGTGCAGCCACTATGCTTTAACAAGGCGATAATAAAAGTTTTCATATGAGGATTTATAAAGCGTTGTACTTATCTTATTAACAACTAAACCGAACCCGAAATAACGCATTATCGCGCGCAATGGCATCTGACTTAATTCATCATGCTGTAAAATGAATTATTTATTATTCCATATTTGTTTAGTCAGGGTTGATTTTAGCGGGCAACGTTAAATGCATACCAGAGAAAAGTGCCTGCAAGAGGATAAGATATAAGGTCAAATGATACTGATCCTCCCGTAACAGACACTTCAGGATTATCTGCCGTGCTAATAGATACCTGAATGACGCTGCGCTTGTCTGATTCAGAAGGTATAACGGACTGAATAAAGGAAATGGGCTTTATCAAATTTGAGTAAAATTATGTGAGGATAAATGCAGATGACATTTAAGAACAAAATCAGGATTCGCACATGTGCATCTGGTTTTCAGTCCGCAGGCGATATCTGTATTTACTGTGGGAGTGATGAATCGCATTAACCTCATCCAGCATTTCTCCATCCTGAATGCGCACTACATCGCCTGTGTGGCAACTAAAGAGGGTGTCTGATAGCGTATAAGTTCATTACACCATTAGTTACATCATTCAATTATGTTTAAACAGCAGTGACGGCCCTTCGGGCCGTGCGGGGCGGCTTGTCAAAAGGCACTCGGAGTTTCAGAACGGCTCCGGATGGGTTTCGTCAGAAAATGCAGAGTGTTGCATCTTCTCCCTGTCATTGAATGAGCAGTTAAAGGGTGTTGTAACTAACTCATCTTACTGTTCTCTATAAAATCGACAGAGACAGGCTCTGATAAAGCGCTACCCTGCCCCCGCGAACGCTACCGACATTGCTGTGTTGCAATGAGCATTTAAGAAACCCTGTAAATACTCTGTCAGATATCACCCCTGCCAGAAGTCAGCTTAATTTACTGGCGCAAAGAAAAGCAGTGACCTGGTTTCAGATCACTGCCGCATAATTAACCTGTAATAATCACTTCAGAACTCGAACCGATTTCACATCGATTTCGACACTATTCCAGTCTTTATCAACTTCACCTTCGAGGCGGACTTTATCACCCGGCGAAATTGATTGTCCCATCCAGCGCTTATCGTCGATATCCACATAAATAGTCCCGGTTGCATCTTTGAACTCGTAAAGCTCATGTCCAACCTGCCTGATAATATTACCGTCCAGAACAACCCATGCGTCATCACGCAGCGTTTTAACTTGTGCGACAGAGGCGACACCTGATGCCGGACCTTTAAATGCTCCCGCAGATGGCCCCTGCACGTCCGAATCAATAAAGCCTTCGTGTGCAGAAACACCCAGGCTCGCACCGGCGAGCAGCAAGGCTAAAAGAATTTGCTTCATATTTTTATCTCCGTTTAAATTCCTGGCTAACTTACCGCGGAGATCTTAACGGGATCTTAAGAAGAAAACGTGGCCAGAAATATTATTTATTTTTCACAAGGAAGCAATAATATTTAAATACACCGTCATCTTACTGAAATATTTAAACACCTTCTCTTCAGTTCACCTACAAAGGAATAACAACTCCCATACTGAATCTCATAAAAACAATGCTGGTTGTTATTTGACATCTTAATTACACATATCTGAGCATGAATAACTAAAGAAAATTGCCGTTGCAACGCTACTCTCTTTCGGCATAGATATACCCGGCATTACTTAATCTCCATTACCCACCTTGAAAGATGCTGAAAGACTTACAACCACCCGGACGGGTGGTTTTTTTTTTATGATTATCGTTAATCTGTCAGGGAAAGCCTGCACTCCGGTACAAAGGCGTTATCTGAAGAAGAGGCCTGCCAGCCTGGACGGTCCGGATTAAGGAAAGTTTTACTCCCATCAGCAGAACCGTGAGCCGATAACCCGCAGCCGGCTCTGGTGGTCCCGTCTTTATGTCACGTTATTGATCATCATTACGGCTTGCGGAACGCTGACGCCGGCATCGCTCTGAACAATACAAAACCTCATCCCAGCACTTTTCCCACTTTTTTCGCCATGACATCGGTTTGTTACAGGTTTTGCAGTAACGAACGGGTAATGACTTTTTGTTGCCTTTAAACACTTCAGCCCCCTGTGCGAGCTATTTTCGTACTGACGTTAGTGCATCTGTCGTTTCAGTGTAGCTTATGCCGGTCACTCGTCTCCTGAGAGGCCCACCCGACCAACGCAATCAGCCATTCAATGCAGTCAGCACAGTTAAACCTGCGATGCCTTATAATCGCGGTGTATTATTCGCACGACACTGCCCTCTATAACCTTACTATTACCAGGGTGGTTAAGTTGCCTCAGTAAAAAGCGACTGAATAAGGGCATCAGGCACAATACAGCGCCATCTGAACGCAGATTAATGCGGCCCGATTAATTGATAACCTCCTCAACTGCATGCTCAGAAGAAAAAGGGATGACGTTAACCTGCAAGTCACAGTACTTAAAGCGGATGAGTGGCGAGTGCTGAACCCTGCACCAGGTTGCATTAGAGGGCAGTGTTTGATGCAACGCATGCAATAATGCCGGAAGAAAATATCTTGCAAAGTTGCATTGAGGATCGGTTAACGGCTTATTAAACCCGGACTGACGCAGAACCAGACGTAATTATTACCGTAAATAACCACTTTAATGTCATGAGCAGGTACATACGACGTCGCTTAAGTTGTAGCCAACTATTTGAGAATGTTGCAGCGTTAAAAAAGATTTAAACCAACCGGCAGACAATAGCCTGCGCCGTTTTTAGCGCATCTTTCAGTGACCGGCCAGGCGAAGCGGCATTTTCAAAGTTCATTATTTTCATGCAGTTAAATAAATCCGTCATGTTCATACCGCCCTGTGTTAATTATGCGTAATTAATGCCTGGACAATCGTCGCCTCATAATTACCCGATGAAGGCTCGACATATCCGGTTTCAGCTGCTGGAAGACGAAGCTTCGTTCTTCCCGAAACGTTAAGACCCAAAATTAACGACGTTGTTGAGCGGGCACTTCATCAGGTTGAGCCGGATAACCCATAACGTGAGTAAATTATCCGGGGTCTCAGGTGAAGCCTTTTTTTGACATTTCGTGGGTCAGGTGCAAAAAACAGAGTAAATTTACTTTTGTTTAACGACCTGGCGTTAAATAGAGTTTCAACTCTCTCAGAAAGCGATTAATATGTCTGCGTTGAACTATCGGTTCTGTATTTTGATTCTTCGAAGGCAAGCATCTTAAAAAGCAGGTCTGACGAAAAGCATCAGCGTGAACCCGCTCTGTATTTTATTATCTGAACAAGACTATGGTGACTTTGATGAGTGACACTCTCAACAGCTTGAATAATATCCGTACCCTTCGCGCTAACGCTCGCGAGCTTGACCTGGCTGCCCTGGAAGAAATGCTGGAAAAACTGTCAGTTGTAGTCAGTGAGCGTCGTGAAGAAGCTCAGGCTTCTGAAGCCGCTAATCGTGAAAAAGCGGAGAAACTGGCAAAATACCGTGAATTGCTGTTGCAGGAAGGCATCGATCCAAACGAACTGTTAAATGGTATGCCGACTGCGCCAGCAGAGAAGAAAAAACGTGCGCCTCGTCCGGCTAAATATCAGTACACCGACGAAAATGGTGAAGTTAAGCAGTGGACTGGCCAGGGTCGTACCCCATCAGCGATTAAATCTGCCATTGATGCAGGTAAATCGCTGGACGATTTCCTGATTTAATCATTGATGAAACCCGCCTGATCTTATCAGGCGGTTTTTCAACCTCCCTCATCACGCAGCAGCGACTTAGTTACCCGCCGCTATTGATCCTCGCGCTTTGATAATCTGCCTTTCATCCGCAATCCCGTTCAGGCGTTATCCTGACTGAACTTAATCACTGCAAATTAGTTCAATCGCGCTACCAGCATCAGATCTCATTCCAGACCTTAAGACGTTCTATTTATTCAGCGATTGCGCGTTGCGGGCTGTGATAATTTCTAAGCCGATCTGCTGTCCATATGAAAGCTCAAGCGTATTGCCATCAGGATCGGCAAAAAATGCCCAGTAACCCACAGGCGTACCCGATTGCTGGGCGTCACGTCGCAACACGCCTTCAAGCCGTGCAAGCGTCACTTTTTCATCTATCTCTTCGCGGCTGGCACAGGCCACACCGATATGGCCAAACGGACCAAGCGGCGTATCTTCACTGTGATCAGATTGCACAAGCACCAGCGCGAAAGGTCGGGTTAAATCTGACAGCCACGCAACTTTCTGTGCTTCAGGAATGCCAGGTTCACGCTGGTGTATCACCTGCATCCCGGCATAACGCTGATAGAAATCCACGCTCTTATTTAAGTCGCGTACCTGTAAAGCAAGATGAGTAAAACCGGTATCGTTTGACATGGCTGCTCCCTGTTCAGATTGAGCAATCACCATGCCACAGACGTCATTCAGGATTTGATCAGGGATGCTCAGCCGTTACGTTCTTCACACATTACCTGATTACGCCCTGCCCGCTTCGCACGATACAACGCCTCATCGGCGCGCTCTATCAGCGCCTGTTTCTCCTGTTGTGAGTCAGAAGCAAGCCAGACGGCGCAGCCTGCACTCACTGTGACATGCTTTTGCGGCAGATCAGTCGTGCTGTGCGGAATATCAAGCTGGTTAACAGCTGCGATGATAGATTCAGCAAGGCTCAGCGCGGCTGACAGCGGTTGGTCGGGCAATATGATGGCAAACTCTTCACCGCCGTAGCGTGCCGTGAGTTCGTTTTGACGACGTGAGGTATCCTTCAGAACGGTGGCGACTTTTTTCAGGCAGTCATCACCAGCAACATGGCCGTAGGTATCGTTGTAGCGTTTGAAATAATCGATATCGAACAGAATCAATGACACCGGCTGTCCGCTGATCGTCGCCTTCTGCAGGCTTTCAGTCAGCATTTGATCAAAATGGCGACGGTTAGCAACGCCTGTCAGCCCGTCGTTGTGTGCCAGATTTTCCAGTGAGCGGTTTGCAGCCGTCAGCTCATCACGTAATCGGGTCAGTTCGCGCTGATAACGCAGCGTATGCCGGGCCTGACGCAGCAAAAAGGCCCCAAGCAACAGAATGATGGCCAGCAGCACCAGATTCAGAATCAGGTCCTGTATCCAGCTCTTCACCCAGCGATTAAACATTTCATGCTTGTCATAGCCAACGGCAACGACCAGCGGATAGCGCTGCGATCGGACAAAGCCAAAGATACGTTTTTTACCATCCAGCGCCGCGTTCCACTGCCCGCTGCCTTTATCCGCATTAGCCAGTAATTTCAGGAATATCGGGCTCACAGAGAGGTTTTTGCCGATATAGCTATCTGGCATCGGACGGGCGTAAAGCACCGTACTGTCGGCCAGCATCAGCACCATGACATCGCCCTCATTCAGTTCGTAATAACTGTAGAGACGGCGCAAATAGTCCACTTTGATCGTCGCGAGCAGGACGCCCTGGAAACCGTGATAAACATCATTAACACGAAGCGTAACCGGAATGATCAGTTCATGAGTAATGCGACTGCGTATTACCGGGCCAACATGCAAACTATTGCGCAGGCTGGAGCGGTGATAATCAAAATATTCACGATCGATATTACTGGCGGGAGGCGGCATTCGGCTCATGGATGTGGCAAGCCACCTGCCGTTTGCATCATAGTAGTAGAGGCCCTGAAGTTGCGGCAGACGGCGTTGTAACAGCCGCATGGTATGGCTCAGCGCCTCGCTATCCACACCGGTAGTCGCAATCTGCCTTTCAAGCTCGCGCTGAACTTCCCGTAAAGAAAGCTCGGTTTGCAGAAAAGTATCATCCATCTGGCGCGCCTGCGACAGCGACAGGTTAACTGCCGCATCTTCAGCCTGAGCGACAGTATCGTTCCAGTCTTCGCGCAGCATCCACAGATTCAGGCCAATGACTGCCACAGTGAGCAATACGCCCGACAGCATGATGCTTCTCAGTAGTGGTGACATGTTTGACGCTGGGCCGTCATTTTTCCGACGAAACTTCATGCCTGTCCTTAATGAACGCTGTTGACTGATTTAAGCACAGTTAATCAAAAGCCAATATGCAATTCCTGTAATACCGCTTCGATAGTACCAATCAGTAAATAACCAGCTGATTGCACTTTAACCATCCTGTTAATCAGTAAAAGCGACACCCTTTATGTACCAATCCCAGTGAATAAAACTGCATAAACACTTCAACTTTCAGGGGGGTAAATGTTACCCTTACCGGCTGAAAAATTTGCATTTTATTGATTGTGTTGAGTATTTGAGGATTTTATGAGTAAGAACCTGAGCAGCCTGAACAATATCCGCACGCTGCGTGCCGCGTCGCGCGACCTGCCGTTGAATGAGCTGGAGGAATTACGCCAGAAATTTGAGACGGTGGTGAACGAACGTCGTGAAGAGGAACGCGCGCGGGAAGCTGAAGCCCGTGAGAAAGCGGAAAAACTGGCATTCTATCAGGAGCTGCTGCTGGAAGAGGGAATTAACCCGTCAGAGCTCGTCAACAGCGCCTCTGCTGCGGTTGCCGGTAAGAAGAAGCGTGCGAAGCGTCCGGCGAAATACCGTTACAGCGATGAAAATGGCCAGGTTCGCTACTGGACTGGTCAGGGCCGGACCCCTTCGGCCATTAAAACAGCGATTGAAAATGGCCAGTCGCTGGATGATTTCCTGCTCTGATTACGATGATTTCTGCCGGAATACTGACCGCCACATCGCGCCAATATTCCGGCATGCTGCGTCATCGGGCGCAGAGCGTTATCCCCATCCTGTCAAATGCTCTCATCTGCCGGCTGCGGGCCGCGAAAGGTCCGGCGCCACTCGCTGGGAGAAACACCAAACCGGGATTTAAAACGCTGCCGGAATGAAACGGGTGAATCAAAGCCTGCCTTGTCTGCCACACCTTCAATACTGATACCGGTTGTTTCCAGTAAAACCTGGCTGCGTTGCAGACGCTCAACCATCAGCCACTCTCCCAATGACATGCCCGTCGCCTTGTTAAAATGACGCGTCAGCGTTCGACGGCTCATGCTGAGCGAACGCGCGAGTGAATCCAGATCCTGTGGCTGATGAAGATTTTCCCGCAGTGAAGCCAGCAACGCGTTGATCTTAACGTCACGCGTGGTTTCAGGAACCGGCCGATCAATGAACTGTGCCTGACCTCCTTCACGGTAAGGCGGTACCACCATGCGCCTGGCGACACGATTAGCAATGGCGCTGCCATAGTGCTGACGGATGATATCCAGACAGCAGTCGATACCCGCCGCGGTGCCCGCAGAGGTGATCAGACGATCGTCACGCGTATAAAGGGCGTTACTGTCGAGGTGAACCTCCGAAAAGCGCTCGCTGAAGTCACGCTCAAATTCCCAGTGGGTGGCCGCCCGGTGCTGATCGAGGAGACCGGCATAAGCCAGTACATAAGTGCCCAGGCACAGTCCTACCACCTCCGCACCACGCTGCCAGGCCGCCACCAGCTTATCAAGCAGCGCCTGCGCCGGCTTTTCAGCCGGATTGTGCCAGTAAGGAACGATAATGATGTCAGCCTCATCAAGGGGTTCGGAACCCCGTTCCACCAGGATTGAAAGCCCCATATCTGAAATTACCGGACCGGGTTTCTCTGCGCAGATCTCGACATGAAACAGATCCTGCTGCGGCAGAGCAGAGCCGAAAAGAATGCAGGGGACGGAAAAATGAAAAGGACTGAAACCGGCCGTTGCCAGCACCGCGACGCTCAAAGCAGCCATCTTCTTACCTTATTCTGTGAAAACGCAGGATTGAGAATCTACCGCGCCAGTGGTCCGGTTTAACGCCACAACGCTCAGAACGTCATTGTTTCACCATCTTCCGGGATCAGCACCTGGTCAGCAATACCCTGTTCCAGGGTATAAGCACGCAGCTCAGCGCGCGTCAGTAAACAGTGGTTAATTGCCTCCATATGTGAGGACACCAGCGTCGCTTCCGGCAGAATTCTTAACGTGTGCAACGTATCTTCTTTTCCCATGATAATCGGGCCATAGCGATCGTTAGTTGCATTGCCGGTGTTCAGTACCACGACCTGCGGTTGAAAACGCTGCAGCGTTCTGACATAGGGCTTAACCCACACGGTATCGCCCGCAATATAGAACGTTTTTTCTGATGGATGCATAAAGACCAGACCGCAGGCGTCGCCCAGAAGATCGCCCATCACCTTATCGGCATACAACGCATTACTGCCATGTTGCCCCTCAGTTTTATAGATCGTCAGGCCGTCAACAAAGTGATTCTCTTCCTGCAGCACCCGAACGTTTTCAAAACCCTGGGAACGAATCAGCGCAGCATCAGCTTCGTCCTGACTGTAAATCATCATCGTTTTCGGTATTAACTGCTGTGCAGCCTCATCCCAGTGATCCCGATGCGTGTGGGTAATAATCACCGCATCGACCCCCAGCAGAGAAGCTGCCGGAACAGGCAACTCAACCAGCGGATTTCTCAGGTGAGGTCGCGCATTACCGGCAAAACCTGGCCAGGCCTCTTTTTCGGCCAGCATGGGATCGATCAGAAATTTTTTGCCCGCATAGTCCAGTAGCATTGTGGCGTTTCGAATCTGGGTCAGCTTCATTTAATCTCCGTGAAAAATCTCAGTAACATCTGCCAGGTTTACTGGCTGCCATGAAGTCACTTTACGGTAGTCTGCTGCCAGCACGTGACAGGCTCAGAGGACAGTGTTCGATGGAATCGGGCCAGGTTAAAATGTTTTCTGATAGCATGATGCCAGTGGCGATTAACACCATGGAATACAGTCCAGCGTGATCCGGACCGGGTATCCGATTATTAATCTCTGCAAGGAGAACCTTTGAACGATCTGTGGAAAATACACTGGCTGGAGGCATCGGGTGATGTTGGGCAATACAAACCGGCAATAGTCAGCGCCGCTGAGACTGCCTGCCAGCATCTCTCATCCGTGACGCGTGTCCCTCGTCTGGATATTTTGATCCAGTGCATGCCGGAGGCTGTGATACCTGAAATAGGGTTTGCAGGCAGAGCATACAGTTCCTCACTGTTCGGTCTGACCATTGATCCGGCAAATCCGAATCTGACCGGGATGCTGGAAAATGGCACGCTGGTACGACAGATTCTTCACGAAGTGCATCACTGTTTGCGTATGCGCGGACCCGGTTATGGATGGACGCTGGGTGAAGCACTGGTCAGTGAAGGCCTGGCCGGTCAGTTTGTCAGCTGGCGACTGAATACTGCCGCTGAACCCTGGGAATGCGCCATTTCGCTGAACGAATTACGGGCTAACCCGGTGCTGCTGACCTCGCTCCAAAGCCCTCGCTACGATCATTCTGCCTGGTTCTATGGCACGGGTGACTATCGCCGATGGCATGGATATACGCTGGGCTACCAGATGGTTGCTGCCTGGCTCCGTCTTAATGGGGAATGCACTTCAGAAAAATGGTTCAGCGTGACAGCCGATGAAGTCATCGCTGCAGGACTGGCAGATGGACTGCTGACAAAATAAAGGCAAAAAAATGCCGCAGCAGGCTGCGGCATGTCATCTCAGATTCGCATCAGAAATCGGCTTTCAGTACCACACGGTAATTAGCTTTACCGGCGCGGACGTGATCCAGCGCTTTATTGATGTCTGACATCGGGAAGAACTCGACCTGTGGGGCAATATCCGCACGGGAAGCAAGACGCAGCAGCGAACGCAGCTGGCCCGGAGAGCCGGTTGATGAACCGGTTACCGCTTTGTCGCCCAGGATCAGATCAAAAGCACTCACTTCAATCGGCTTCATCACTGCACCCACGGTGTGGAATTTACCCTGTGGTGCCAGCGCCGCGAAGTAAGGTTTCCAGTCAAGGTCAACCGCCACGGTACTCAGGATCAGGTCAAAACGACCCGCCTGCTTCTTCAGGGCTTCAGGGTCACGGCTGTTAACCACTTCGTCCGCGCCCATATCCAGAATCGACTGCTTCTTATCCGGCGTTGAGCTGAACGCCACGACTTCAGCTCCCATTGCGTGCAGGATTTTGATCGCGATGTGACCCAGACCGCCAATACCAATGACACCTACACGGCTGGTCGCCGTGATGTTGCTCATCAGCAGTGGTTTAAATACGGTGATACCACCGCACAGCAGCGGACCGGCGCTCGCCACATCCAGTTTTTCCGGCAGCGGAATAACCCATTGCCAGTCAGCGCGCAGTTTCTCGGCAAAACCACCTTTGTTCATGATGGTCGGGATGCTGCCCTGCTGACAGTTAACCTGCTCGCCGTTGATACAGGCATCGCAGTGCTGACAGCTTTTGGCTGTCCAGCCGATTCCTACACGCTGGCCGACAGACAGACCTTTGTTCTTCGCCGCTTCGCCCAGGGCAGAAACCCGGCCAATCACTTCATGTCCTGCAATCACCGGGAACTGAGAGATGCCCCACTCGTTATCGATCATCGACAGGTCTGAGTGGCATACACCACAATATTCAACCTGGACTTCGACTTCTTCGGCTGCCAGTTCGGCTGCATCGTACTCATAGAGTTCAAGGGCCTGGCCAGCCTGCATGGCTGCATAACTTTTAATTTTCATTCATACCTCTGCGTGATTAATCACGGACAAGTGTAACAACTGAAAGCCGGCCTTGCCTGGCCGTTGCGCTTACACCGCACTTTTTTGTCTTTTATTCAGATAATTCAGCCTTTAACCTGCGCACCTGAAAGAGTTTGTAACACCTTGAGCTGTGCGACAGCTTCCTGCATGGCGTCCATGCCCTGCGTCAGTTCACGCAGGCTGCCAAGATGCTTCGCAATATCGGCGCGCTCATGACGGGTCTGCTGATTCATCGCCGCCAGCGTATCGGCTGCACTGATACTGCGCTCTGCCATCTGCGCGGCGGTCTGCGCCGAGTCACTGGCCACAAGGCGAATACGAGAGATGGTGCTGACCGCCTCACCGATGTTGCTGGCTGTGGCTTCGGCCTGCTCTTTCGAGGAGTGCGCCAGACGACGAACTTCGCCCGCGACGACGGCAAACCCGCGGCCAGCTTCGCCTGCACGCGCCGCTTCTACTGCGGCATTCAGCGCCAGAATATTGGTCTGGAAAGCAATATTGCTGATGCCATGCGTAATCTCATTGATGCCGTTAGAGATTTTCTCCAGGTCGTCCAGACCATCGTCAAGACGACCCTGCGCCTGCTGACTCTCGGTGGCGATATTGCTGATGTTACGGATGCTGCTTTCCGCCAGGCTTAGCGTCTCGCCCTGGCTCTGGGTCGCCGTTTCCAGCACCGGCAGCGCCTCCATCAGTGGCGTCAGTGCCTGCTGATAGTTGATAACCCGGTCCAGCACCCGCGTCTGAATACTGTTCAGCGCTTCCCAGCGGCGCAATGCGCGCTGCGCATAGTGTGCTGCGTAACCGGCATACTGCACCGGGAACTGGCTCATCGCTTTAACATCATGATTGAAGAACACCAGCGCCGAAAGCGTCTGATTGATTGGCACGCCCAGGATTTCACCAAAGCTTGAGAAACCGGCTGCGGCAATACCTTTAAAGAAGTGGGCGTTATGCAGCTTGTCGGCATTACCGACACGACGCAGGATACAGTCGTTCATCAGAATGGCGGCCGGTTTGCCATGCTGAGCGGTAAATGCCTGCCACTCCTGCTGCGTTGCCTGTTTGAAGTCTTTTTCCTGCATCAGGAACAGCCGATCGCCAAACTCAAGGTCACAGAAAAACTGCACGCCACCCGATTCAATTTTAGCGATCGAGCGAATGAAATACTCCCCGCCGACTTTAACACCGAAGGTTAACCCCTTTAACCGTTCGGTCAGCTGCGCTTCGGTGCAGTTAAGGTGTTCACACAGCGACGCGACAAACGGCTGCTGCTGCCCCTGGCGGTTAAATACAGAGGTGACGGTGCGCGCAACCGGATCGGCTTCGGCAATCAGCCAGCTCTGATCGCGTGGCGTAAAGTTCTGACTTTTAAACGGAGCAAAAGATTTTCCGGGTGCCATCTGACAGAACACGATCACGGCTTTGCCCTGCAGCACCCTGCCGCCAGTACCAATCCAGGTGCCATCGAAGGTGATTTTACCGCCCGCTGAACCGCCAATGGCCAGGCAGGGAAAACGCCCGCAGTTGTACCAGGCCTGCATCAGGAAGCCTTCTGACGCCGACAATCCATCACAGTAAATCATGGCGAAAGTACGATCGGCCGAGAGCGGCATCCGCACCTGCAGACGCGCCAGCTCCTGCTGGATAGCGGTGATGCGCTGGCTGGCGGTCTGCGTGTCGGCGACATGCAGATCGACAATGTGCGTCTCATGACTGGCAATCAGCGTGTCGGGCAGCCAGAGATAGCTTCCTTCCGGGCCATTGCCATCACAATAGGTACTTTGCGATCGGCTGCTGCTCAGCGCGCCGTTGGAAGAGAGCGTCAGCACCGTCAGATCGGGGGTGTTAAAGCGCTGCCAGGCCTGACTCACCCGCTGAAAATCGGCTTCAGGCGGAACAAACGTCATCAGGATCCCGCCCGCGCGCGAGCTTAAACCCAGGGAGGAGAGTGATTCCGGCAACGCACGACAATCGTAGGTGCCATTCGCTGGCTGGCTGCTACGCCTAAGACGGGCAACAGGCAGGCGTCTTTTGATCGTCTTAATGATCGACATATTATTATTTTCGCTTTTATTAGAGTAAGTTGCGCATAAATTTGCGCTTTCTGGTGTGTATAAAGGGAGGGCTAAATGCAGGTCCGTTCGCGTTCAGAACTCGTCGCTGAGTACCGGGTTCATCATTGATCGGCGCGCTCAACGCCATTGGGTTATCGCCACTAGCGGGAAAAGCTTTAGCAATTGCTGCAGTTAGTTTAATGCGTGAATTTGTTACATTTTAGTAGCATAAAATAGTTCGGGGCGGGGATCTGGCGGGCAGTTGTATAGACGAGCGGGTGACAGATGTTGACGGTCTGCGATGCAGAATCACCCATGCGATATCTGTTACGTCAAATGTAGATACAAAGGGGCTGACTGTGGGCACAGTTAAGATTCGAATCGATGATGCCCTCAAAACACGATCCTATGCTGCGCTTTTCTGCTTTTGATCATCAGAACCCAGTTCAGGCGTGTCGATCGGGATCGCGTAACTCATAATATTCTCCTTTTTCGTCAGGTCTTTAAGCGTAATTGATCTCACACGGCCCTGCCGACGCTAAACCCGACTGCAGGATTAACATCAGGATTATCAACTATTTCAGGCTGTGCATTTGCATAAACGAAGCGGGCGACTATGCTTGCCGATGTGACTAGCTAGTCCTTTTTATCTAATGGAACATTGATATGAGGTCTTCCTATGACACAACAGAAGTACAGAGGTGGTGCCGGCAATTTTGCCAACGATCCAGAGCGGGCGAGTGAAGCTGGCAGTGCAGGAGGCAAAGTCAGTGGAGGCAATTTCAAAAACGATCATGAGAAAGCCAGGGAAGCCGGTCGGAAAGGAGGCAAGATTAGTCGACGTCCTTCTAAGTAATTCTGAATAAAGCGCTTTAGGACGTATTACGCCATGGATTGGCATCTATCCAGCGATTATATGAATCACATCACTGAGCCTTGTCCGGCTTCGGCATCGTCCGCTTTTGCGGTATTTTTCCCGTCTGGCATCTACAACGCTGACGCTCTATCACTTTTCTATAGAGCTCTGTTTTCAGCTAATATTCTGGTTTTTAATGCGTTCCTTCCTGCGGAACATGATCATTTCATCTTCGGTTGCGTTGTGGGATATATTGACTGCACTCTCGTGACATTTATTCTTCATAACAGGTAATCCCGGCAATGGCTCTGATCCCCAAAAACTACACGCGGCTGGAAAGCGGCTACCGTGAGAAAGCACTTAAAATCTATCCGTGGGTCTGTGGACGCTGCTCACGTGAGTTTGTTTATTCAAACCTGCGCGAACTCACGGTTCACCATATCGATCACGATCACACCAATAATCCGGAAGATGGCAGTAACTGGGAGTTGTTGTGTCTCTATTGCCATGACTACGAGCACTCAAAGTACACCGAGGCTGACCAGTATGGCACCCGCGTGGTAGCAGGCGAGGATGTACAAAAAGATATCGGTGAGGCCACCTACAATCCATTTGCAGACCTGAAGTCGATGCTGAATAAGAAGAAGTAACCGCCGAATTCTGAGCCTGGCAGGCAGTGTAATTCCGCGCTGACAGGCTCAACTCCGTCTCAGACCCTGGGCATAAAAATCCCCCTGTAACTGGCAGACCCGCTTCGCGCTATCCACTTCCAGACAGAGATCGACGTCTTCCCGAAATCCACGCTGTTTAAGCTCCAGGGCTGAAGCACATTCGTGAAGAGATGACAGATTCAGCTGCTGCCAGGCGGCTACCGCGCCCTCTGCTTCCGGCGAGCAACGGTCACGCCCGATTGCCGCGATAATCCCACCGGCTGCAACATAATCCTCAATAGCCGGGCGAAGCGTGCCATCGGGCCATCTCTCTCCACAGGGGATCACCAGAATACGTTCAAAGTCCCGACAGGCCATTGCCGTCTGCGTAAGGTTTCTGATGCAACCGCTTAATACAGTGACGCGCGCATCCACATCTCGTGCCAGGAATGAAATTGCTGAACCATTGGGCGATGGCAGGACCAACTTCTCGCCCTCTTCTATTTTTCTAATCGATACAGGCGAGAGACTAAAACCGTTTGCGTCAGAGCCTCTATCGACGCTGGCGACCTGTGCCCCGATCGTGTTTGCATACCCGACAGCAGAGGCATCTTTCCACGGGTAAGGATAAACCTGTGCGCCATTGTCGACCGCCAGGCTGACACAGGTGGAGAAAGACATCACATCGACGATCACGATGCACTCCACATCCTTCGCCGCGTAACTGACTGCAGCTGGCCCCCATTCAAGGCGAACGTCAAATCTGTCCTGATTACACCATTGCATATTTCATCCTCCGGACGTGTTGGGAGTTGGCCTGTAAATCAACGCCACGTTGCTGGCGGGTCATGGTAGAACAAGGTCTCAGCGCAACAGGCATTCGAAACTCAATCACGCTCAAGACACAAGTCAGTGATAGCAGGTATCTTTTACCAAATTTATTATGAGGCATCATGCACCAACATTAAGTCCCCGATCTGTAAAACTTTTTGCTAAGAAAATCTGTGAACCCTGGGAAGCTATACCCACTGATAACTACAAATAATTGAAATCGTGGTTATCAGTGGGTATGATGAGCAAGGGTTGATAACAGGGAGGTTTTTTTGAACAGTGCAGAACTCATGAAGCTGTTGAAGAGAAATGGCTGGGTTTTGGATCGTGTGAATGGGAGCCACCATATTTTTGTGAAAGAAGGCGTTGCTCATCATATTACGGTTCCCCATCCGAGGAAGGACTTAGCAAAAGGCACGCTACAGGACATCCTGAAAAATATGTAATACCAGGGCGCGCTTACAGCGCTGCCCTTTTTTAAATGACACATCAGAATACTGAAGTTAAAGGTGATGACATGAAATTTCCGATCTATCTCCACAGGACAGAAAGCGGTGGTTTCTCTGGCTTTGTACCAGACATTAAAGGCTGTTACTTTGCTGGTGATAATATCGACGAGACTATCGCCGACGCGTTTAGCGCAATTGATGCGCATCTGGAATTTCAGGCTGAGAAAGGTGAAAATTTACCAATAGCTTTGCCAGTAGAGACACATTTCGATGATGAAAGCTGCCAGGGGGGTTATTGGGCTTTCGTTGATATTGATTTATCAAAGTACGATGGAAAAGCGGTGAAGCTGAACATTACATTGCCGCAGAATCTGTTAAACAGGATTGATAGTTATGTCGGTTTACATAAGGACTTCGGGTCACGGAGTGGATTTATAGCAGAACTGGCCCGCCGCGAACTGCAGAAAACCGCATAACCCTGCACCGCCTTGTTATCAACTCAAACTTGCCCGCCTATGGCGGGCTTTTTTTCGTCTGGAGAGAAGCAGCGCACGCAACGTAAAATGAAAAGTAAAGCGCACAGTAATATCGTGCCGTTATATTTACGCAGTCATACTTAATCCGGACTGTGATCCCGTTAAGCTAACAACACCCCCCATTATCGATCCTGATTTAACGCACAAACGAGATATTACCCTGACAGGCGAACCCCTGTTCCTGGTGAATTTCGCCGAAATCAAGCCGGACCGCTTCGTTTATTATCGCGCTATGACTCAGCGCTTCTTTCCTATTTTCCCCCGGCAATCCACATCCCCCTACTTCACCGAAACATTTTGAGAAAGAATTTCACCGAATATTAGCCAGAATCCACGCTGCAATGACTTTTTCTGTACCAGGCTTAGCGGATAACAATAGAGACACTGTGGAGCATTATGAAAGAGCAAAATCGCACAAATGGCATCGCCCCTTATGGTGGTGCTGCAGGTGGCTGGGGCGCACTAAAGGCGGTTGCCGATGCTATCCGCGGCCAGATGTCAGTGAAGCAGGATGTGATCGCCCTGTTCAAAGTCAACCAGCCGCAGGGCTTTGACTGTCCGGGTTGCGCCTGGCCCGACCCGCAACATGCCTCATCCTTTGAGTTCTGCGAAAACGGTGCAAAAGCCGTCTCGTGGGAAGCCACCAGCAAGCGCACCACGCCGGAGTTCTTTGCTGCTCATACCGTGAGTGAACTGTGGGAACGCAGCGCACTGCATCTGGAAGGCGAAGGACGGCTGACCCATCCGATGAAGTACGATGCCGCAACTGACACCTATCAGCCTGTCGAGTGGGAGACGGCGTTCCGGGAGATCGGTGAGCATCTTCGCAGCTACGACGATCCGGACAGCGTGGAGTTTTACACCTCGGGGCGCGCCTCAAATGAAGCGGCCTTCCTGTGGCAGCTCTTCGCCCGCGAATATGGCACCAATAACTTTCCCGACTGCTCAAACATGTGCCATGAACCGACCAGCATCGGGCTGCCGGAGTCGATTGGCGTCGGCAAAGGCACAGTAGAGCTGGAAGATTTTGATCACTGCGATCTGGTGCTCTGCATCGGCCACAATCCGGGGACTAACCATCCGCGTATGCTGGGCACGCTGCGTGAAGTCTCTAAACGCGGTGCGACTATCGTGGCGATCAATCCGTTACGTGAACGCGGACTCGAGCGCTTTACGTCACCGCAAAGCCCGATTGAAATGCTGTCGATGAGCTCTACGGAGCTGGCTTCCACCTATTACAAAGTGCGGGTGGGCGGCGATGCGGCGATGTTGAAGGGCGTGATGAAAATTCTGCTCATCATGCATGAGGAAGCGTTGAGCAATGGCAAACCTGGCGTCATCGATGAAGCTTTTATCACTGAGCACACCGAAGGTTTTGAGGCCCTGAAAGCCGACCTTGAGAGCACCGAATGGGAACATATCCTGAAAGTCTCCGGCATGGCGCGTGAGGAGATCCAGCATATCGCCCGACTCTACGCCAGCGCTGAACGGACCATCATCTGTTACGGCATGGGGATCACCCAGCATCAGTACGGCACCCAGAACGTGCAGCAAATCGCTAACCTGCTACTGATGCGCGGCAATATCGGTAAGCCGGGCGCAGGTATCTGTCCGTTACGCGGTCACTCCAATGTCCAGGGCGACCGCACGGTCGGCATCACTGAGATCCCGCCGCAGTCGCTGCTGGATGGCATTGAAAAAGTCTTTGGTTTCAAGCCGCCGCAGAAACATGGTCACGGTGCCGTTGAGGCGATCAGGGCGATGCGCGACGGCAAAGCCAAAGCGCTGCTCTGTCTGGGCGGCAACCTGGCTGAGGCGATTTCCGATCCGCAGGTGACGTTCCCGGCGATGCGCAAGCTGGATCTGGTCGTGCATATGGCGACTAAACTTAACCGTTCACACCTGTTACTCGGCAAGCACAACTATCTGCTGCCGGTACTGGGCCGGACTGAAACCGATGTTCAGGCAACCGGGGCGCAGAGCGTGACCGTTGAAGATTCGATGTCGATGGTGCATGCCTCACGCGGTTCGCTGAACCCGGCTTCACCGCATCTGAAATCTGAACCAGCGCTGGTGGCCTCTCTTGCTAAGGCCACCCTGCCAGACAGCGTGGTTGACTGGTCGGGCATGGTAGCCGATTACAGCCGCATCCGTGATGCCATTGAAGGAGTGTTCCCGGCGTTTGAAAACTTTAACGAGCGGATTAAGCATCCGGGTGGATTCCGGCTTCATAACGCAGCCTCAGAGCGCGTCTGGCTGACCCCTTCCGGCCGTGCGCAGTTTCAGGTGATGCAGGGCATCAATGAAGATCCCCGCTCGCTGAAATGCCATGACCTGGTCCTCACCACTTTGCGCAGTCATGACCAGTACAACACCACGCTGTATGGGCTGAATGACCGTTATCGTGGTGTCACAGGCCGCCGCGATGTGCTGTTTATCAATGCGGAAGAGGCGGAGAAACGCCAGCTGAGGGTCGGTGACCGTGTCGATCTGATGGCGCTGGATCCGGATGGCAATCCCACTTCTCGCCAGATGAAAAACCTGACCATTGTGATTATTGATATGGCCTCAGGTTCGGTCGGCGCTTACTACCCGGAGGCCAATGTGATGGTGCCGCTCGACAGCCATGATACGAAAAGCGGCATCCCCGCTTATAAAAGCATTCCCATCTCTATGACGCGCGTCACCGACGAGACCCAGACAACCTCAGGCGTTTTACGCTAGTTACAGGTAGTCAGACAGTGAATGTTGCCAGCGTGGCCGGTTCTCCGGTCACGCTGTTTTTGCTTTAAAGCCCTGCAGACAGACTTCTATTGATCCTTTCTCCCTGTTTTAGCGCCTGAAAGCACCCGGCGTGAAGCAACGCTGGCACCATCATCGTATACACTACAATCCTGAAAACGGCTCCATCAACGATCGTCTCTTTTTGTCTGCGCAGATATTCAGCGCCCTACCGGAAAAATGCCATGTTTCACCTGATTTTCAGCTTACCGAGCTGGTATGTAATTGCGCGCGTCATTATTCCGTTGTCTTTGCCACTGGCCATTAAGATCCTGCTTTCCGCACTGGTGCTGCTGGCCTCACAATATCTGCTGATAAGCCGTTTTACTTCGGGCGGGATATTTTCCGCTGAAATGCCCCGCATCGTTATCATCCTGTTTAACTGGGCATACAGCACCGTGCTGCTGCTGGCGCTGCTTCAGATAATGATGGATGCGGTCATGCTGATCGCCCTGCTGTTGCGGCATCCGTTTGAGCTGGTTCCCGGTGTTCGCTATCTGGCGGTGGTGCTGGCAATGGCGCTGGCTGCCTTTGGCGTACAGCAGGCGATACGGGTGCCGCCGGTCAAAGAGGTAACGCTGGTGCTGCCCAACCTTCCGGCTGAGTTCGAGGGTTATCAGCTGCTGCAGCTGACCGACCTGCACATCACCCGGCTGTTTAATCGTGCGTGGACCGCCGCGATGGTTGAGCGGGCGATGTCTCTTAAAGTCGATATGATAGTGGTAACGGGCGATGTGATCGATGGCAGCCTGGAGCATCGGCGGCATGACGTTGCGCCGCTGCGCGGGCTGGCAGCGCCTGATGGCGTATGGGCTATCACCGGCAATCATGAATATTTCTTCCATCAGGCGATCTGGACGGCCCACCTGGCCTCACTCGGACTTCAGCCTCTGCTCAACAGTCATACCGTAATCCAGCGCGGCTCCGCAAAGCTGGTGATTGCCGGCCTGCCGGATGCGTCTGCAGCGGGCAGAAACGCAACCGGCCCGGATCTGGCCCGCGCGCTGGAGCAGGCGCCTGACAACGCGCCGGTGATCCTGCTGGATCATCAGCCACGCAATGCCCGCCAGAATGCAGCGCAGGGTGTGGATGTCCAGCTCTCCGGTCATACGCATGGCGGCCTGATTATTGGCCTGGACCGGCTGTTTGCGAAACCCAACGCCGGATTTGTGTCCGGGCTTTATCAGGTCGGTGGGATGCAGCTCTATGTGAATAACGGCACTGCACTCTGGCCCGGCATGGCGGTCAGGCTGGGTCGTCCCTCGGAACTGACCCGGATTACTCTGCGCCGACAGCCGTAATCGCGTGACAAAATAGCCTCAGTAAAGTGCGGTTTTCGCAGGTGTGCATAAGCTTGAGTGAAACAAAGGAGATCACCATGACGATGCTATGTACCGCCTGCGGGACCGCTTATCCCTCTGATGCCCCTGGGCAGCACTGTAAAATCTGTGAGGATGAACGTCAGTATGTTCCGGCTGCGGGTCAGCGCTGGATCGCGTTTGATGAACTGCGCGGCAGCCATGCCAATAAGTGGACGGCCCATAGCGATGCGCTGTTAAGCCTTAAAACCGTGCCCGAATTTGCCATCAACCAGCGCGCTTTTCTGCTGCGCACGCCGCACGGCAACGTGCTCTGGGACTGCATAGCCAACCTCGATGACGCCACTTATACGCTGATTGCGGCGCTGGGCGGCATTGATGCTATCGCAATTTCACATCCGCACTACTACACCACCATGCAGGAGTGGGCTGAGGCGTTTAACGCGCCCATTCATTTGCATGCCCGCGATCGGCAATGGATTGTGCGGGAAAGTCCGCATATCCAGCTCTGGCAGGGCGAGTCGCTGACGTTGATGCCGGACGTGATGCTGTTAAGGCTGGGGGGCCATTTTCCCGGCGGCAGCGTACTGCACTGGGATGAGGGCGAAGGGGTGATGCTGGCAGGTGACATCATTCAGGTCACGCCGGGAGCCCATAGCGTGTCATTTATGTGGAGCTACCCGAATATGCTGCCGCTGTCAGCCGCCACCGTGGGCGACATCCTGCATCGGCTCTCGGGGGTGACGTTCGGACAGCTTTATGGCGCGTTTGAAGGGCAGGATATTCATCAGCAGGCGAAGGAGAAAGTGATGCGGTCGGGAGAGAAGTATCTGGCCTGTCTGCAGGATCACCAGGCATAGCCGGCGATAATCGCGGAGAAGAGAACAGCCGCCCACCGGGGACGGCTGTTTTAACCCCTTTATGCGGTCTGGAATACCGCGACCATGGTTCGCAACTGCCCTGCGCGCGCGGCGAGTTCATCAGCAGAGGACGCTGACTCTTCTACCAGCACGGCGTTCTGCTGCGTGACCTGATCCATCTGGTTCACCGCAATATTGACCTGCGAGATACCGCTGCTCTGCTCTTCGGATGACGCTGAGATATCGCGCATCAGCTGTGAGGTCTGTTCAATCGCGCTGACGCTCTGCTTCACTTTGTCGCCTGCGTTCTGCGCCATAGAGATCCCTTCCTGCGCATGACCGACAGACTGCTCGATCAGGCTCTTGATCTCTTTTGCCGCACTGGCTGAACGTTGTGCCAGTGCACGCACTTCCGACGCGACAACCGCAAAACCTTTGCCCTGCTCACCGGCGCGTGCCGCTTCAACGGCCGCATTCAATGCCAGGATGTTGGTCTGGAAGGCGATGCTGTCGATCACAGAAGTGATCTCTTCAATTTTCCCTGAGCTGCCACGGATTTTGTGCATGGTTTCCATCACCGAATCCATCGCTGCACCACTGGAGAGTGCCGCCTGCGTGGCTGATTCTGCGCGGTCAGAAGCAAAGCGCGTGTTATCCGCATTCTGCTGAATGATTGACGCCAGTTGTTCCATACTAGCTGCGGTTTCAGCCAGTGACGCGGCCTGCTGTTCGGTACGAGACGAGAGATCGCCATTGCCGCGCGCAATCTCTTCTGAGGAGTTAGCGATGGTGGCCGCGTTGCCTTTGATATCCGAAACCAGCTGAGCCAGACGCTCCTGCATCCGCATCAGTGCATTCAGCAACTCAGCCATTTCATTGCTGCCGGAAACGGTCAGTACTGCCGTCAGATCGCCTGCCGCCACGCGGCTTGCAACTTCGACAGCTTCTTTTACCGGGCGAGTCACCGAACGGGTGATCATCACGGCGACGACAACGGCCAGCAGCGCGACGGCCAGCAGACCTGCCAGCAACACATACTGTGACTGGCGCTTCGCATCGATCTGCACATCCATCATCTCTTGCAGTCGGGTACTAGTTTGATCACCCAGTTCTGAATATCGGTTGATCGCCTGAGTAAACACCCGCACGTATTCAACCGGTGCCACAGTGGCGTGCCCGCTCACAAACACGCTATCAGCCAGCTGCAAGGCGCCCTGAGCCTGCTGATTTGCATCCTGTGCCAGACCGGAGAAAGAGGTTTTCAGAGCCGGCTCAATAGAAAACACCTTGTCCAGATTGCTGTTGAACTGAGCCAGAGCCGTTCTGCCATTATCAATCTGGAACGCCAGGCGGCTGCGATCGGTATCAGTGATGTTTCCGCTCGCAAGCAGTGATGTTCCATTGGCACGAATCTGACCCAGCGTTTCGGTCAGCAACGGCAGGCGGCTGTAGATGCTGACGATCAGCTGATAAGTATTCAAGTCCGCATCCAGCGACAGCTGATAGAAATCCAGCACATCCTGATTCATATCCAACAAAACCTGAATCAGGTGGGCATGGCGTGTCAGGCTGGTTGCCAGCGTCAGCTTGCCACTATTGATATCATTCTGCAGCTGACCCCATTCCTGATTTACCCTCTGCAGCGACTTCAGCGGTTGAGCCTGCCCGTCATCCTTACGCAGGTCGTCAGCAATCGTGCTGGATAAGGTATTTATTTGCGAGACCAGATCCAAACGGGGTGCGTTATCAGGCTTGTTAAGTGATATAGCAATCGCGCTCTCTGCACGGTGACGCTGAAGCAGGTTGAGGAGTTTAAGCACTTTTTTCTCAACAGGTATACCGGATAGTTCCACTTGCTTGGTATCAATAAGCTGGTTGCCCGTCTGAATAAACAGAAAGGTAGGTAAAATAAACAGAACCAGTGCAAAAGATCCCAAGAGCAGGAATTTCGCTGGCAGATTAATGCGGTCGAGTAATTTCTTCATTCTTATTCGCTCTGATGTGTGAGGCGTGCAGTGAGTAGTGCACAAAATAGGTTGTGTATTATTATTTTTTACTTTTCTTTTACATAGCCAGTGGTGCCTCATGCAGCGCAATGTCGCTATGAAGAAAGCAGTTTCGTTTGAAGATCAGAAATACTTATAACAACAAAAAGGAGTATAGATCGCGCACCGTTATTTTACAGTGAATAAAATGACGATATTTACTGCAAGGTTAGCTTAAGCTAAATGTAAAAATAGTGATACTTATCATCAGCATGAAAAATCACCACTGCGATTAACACATTAAGTCGTTAGCCTGACTTCAGCATTATTGTTTTGAAAATAAAGAAATTCAAGCTGGCTCAGAAATGAGCCGATAACAGATATCCTGACTATATCTTATTAATTATCATTCCACTCTTCGCTGTAAGTAAATCTTCGCTAAAATAACCACCACAAGAATATAACCCCAAAGAGGTAGTCATATTATAATAATGAAATCGATTTCATTTTAGTTTATTTCAGGGGGAAGGGTCTCATTAATCCGGATGAAAGATAAAAAAAAGCCCCCACAGTGTGGAGGCCATGATGTTACTGCTTAACGGTTAAAAACTTTCCCAGTTCGCCTTCGTCATGTCGACGGTCTGGCGCTCAGGCTGCTTTGCCTGCAATACCGGACGACGCAACGCTGCGGTTTGCTGCGGCTGTGCGACACGTTGATGACTCTCCAGTGTAAATGTCGCCACCAGACCTGCCAGCGTCTCTGCCTGCTCCTGCAGCGACTTAGAAGCAGATGAGGCCTCTTCCACCAGCGAGGCGTTCTGCTGCGTCACCTCATCCATCTGGCCAATCGCCTGATGAACCTGCTCAATACCTTTGCTCTGCTCAGACGTTGCCGCAGCAATCTCATTGACCAGATCGGCTACCTGCTGAATCGCCTGGCGAACATTTTCACTGTTTGCACCAACGCCGTTGGCCTGCTCTAAACCGTGCTCAACCTGTGAAACCGACGTAGAGATCAGGTCTTTGATTTCACGGGCAGCAGACGAGGAGCGCTGCGCCAGATTACGCACTTCTGAGGCGACAACGGCGAAGCCGCGGCCATGCTCACCGGCACGCGCTGCTTCGACGGCCGCATTCAGTGCCAGAATATTGGTCTGGAACGCGATGCCTTCAATCAGCCCGGTAATTTCAGAGATTTTGGCAGAGCTGCCGCGGATCTCATCCATAGTGCTGAGCATCTGCTTCACTGCCGATCCATTCTGGATGGACATGTTATTAGCGTTATTTACCAGGGTGCTGGCCTGATGGGCACCTTCTGAGTTCTGTCGAACCGTTTCGCTCAGGGTTGCCATACTGGCAGACGTCTGCTCCAGTGAAGCAGCCTGTTCTTCCGTACGCGCAGAGAGATCTTCGTTACCCGCCGCAATCTGCGTTGAACCGGTACTGACCGACTGTGCGGAATGACTGACCGAGAGCAGCGTGCCAGAAACGCGGGCCAGCAGCTGGTTAAATGCCATCGCTGTTTTGCTAATCTCATCCTTACCGCGGACTTCGGCGGTATGAGTCAGGTCAAGCGTATGGCTGACCTGCGTCATGGTATTAACCATGCCTGAGAGGCTCTTTTTAATGCCCAGAATCACTTTGGCAGAGAAAGCAGCCAGTATCAGAATAAGCAGCAGTGATCCGCCAGACATCATCCACAACGTCTGATTATAAACGCGCTTGTTCTCTGCCCTGAGCTGTTCGCCGATATCAATGTTCAGCTGAATCTGACGGGTGAAATCGGCTTCCATTTTACGGGCTGCAGCACCCACGCCATTCTCGCTCTGTAACAGCGGCAGTGTGACCGCATCATTATGGGCGCGGGACGCAGCATAAAACGCCGGCAATGCGCTGCGAACCGCATCCAGGTTTTTATTAGCCTGCACGGTCATCTCTTTATCTTCATCACTGGAGATATCGTTAGCCATGTAGTAATCATTGAGTGACTTGATCTGCGTCAGCAGATTATCGATGCGCTCTTCCGCTGCCGGGAATTTAGTCGCGTCACTGGTGCTGTGGTGACGATAAAGCGCAATGCCTAACTGATTGGTTACGCTGATCGATTTATTAAGATCGCGGATGCTGGGTATCGCGTTCATCTGTACATATTCAAAACGGGACTGAAAGCCCGAAATAACTGATAAAGAGATAATCACCAATGCAATAAGTGACATTGCAAGCAGTGAGAAAATCAATACCAGACGTTGTGTAATAGTCATACTTGCCCCCGGCAAAAAAGATTAATTTGAACATGGTGTAAAGCTGGATCGTTTATATCGGCGTTTGTCGGCGGGCCTTTAATTAATCGCGCGCGATATATTTTTATTTTTCCTTGCGAATGCGACAAAGTGTGCCAGGCAGAAAAAAACCCCAAGCCTTGATTGACTTTCATTTTGACATACCCTCTTACACTTCCTCACATCCGTAAAATCCCCCTTTTTTCCAGGAATCAATTTTCTACTGCGAAATGGTCATAATTACGCAACAGCCGTCATATAGAGAGCCCTGATAATTAGCGCACTAATTCAATAGGGTAACTGACGATAATTGTTAACGTACGGACGCTTTGAACACGCTAAATCTCGCCTCTGATTCAACTGTGACAGGGTAAAGAATGCGTAAGGGCCGCAGAGGACAAAAGCCAGAAAGCCTGGCTGACATCAGTTCTTCTGATAGGTGAGTGAAGGGCTACCCGATACCTGACAGATACCTGAATGAGATTTTAGCCATTTGTGTCAGGACCAGATTAAATCAACGAAATCACTGGCGGAATGCTGATTCTGGTCTATGCTCACTGGCCCGACCATGCTTTAGTCTGTTGGATAGCAATAACGCTTAAAATAAAAAAAGGTAGTTGTCATGGATTTAGCCACATTTGAAACCAGAACGGGTCTTTGGCCACACATGCAGTTTACGGATGTTGAATATGACGTTTGCAGCACTGGCGTTGAGATCTATGCCATTGATGTCAGCCGTCAGACCAAGAGCAAGCTCTTCATCTGTCGCGTCAGCAGCGAGCAGCAGGCAGCGGCGCTGACAGCGCAGTTCAAAGAGTGGTTGCCGAAGTTAAAGCTCAAAAAACGTAAAGTCGCACTGAACCTGGCACGCATGGCCTGCGACAAGAGTTATCCCGCCAATTCTAAATTCCAGGATCGTTCTGACATGCGCCGGAACGCCTCCAGGCTCTGATGCCCAATCCAGCCTGCGCATGTGGCAGCAGGCAGGCTAAAAAAGGTATGCGGCTCTGCGGCACGCTTAATCGCGCGCCGCAGGAACCTGAAACAGCCGACGCTCCCCCGCCTCAATCGAGATATCACTGAAAGTAGTGATATGCATCTCTATCCACATATTCGCGGCGCGAAGCGTGTGAGGTGAATTGCGCTGTGCAAGTTCAGCGACAAAGTCCTGGGTACTTACAGTACATTGACCGGAATCATCCCGCCTCATCGCCTCTCTGAATGCTGTCCAGACTTCATCGTCCTGTGACATCTCATTTACCTCACAAAGAATCTCAGTTTAAAATTAACTGTATAGATAAACAGTATGATTATTCCCTGATGCGGTCAAGTCTGCGCTGAAACCTGGTGACAAATCGCTATGCGAGCCAGAAATAACGGCCATTTTTAGCATCAGCCTATGGCTTGATGAGACTTTAATCCTAATCCTGGAAATCGTTTTCATAGCGAATTAAGCCATTGATTAAAAAGAATAACATCCTTTGTTAGTTTTTTAATTATTTGATGTCTAAATAAAAAAATGGTTAACCGTAGCGGCATAAAACCCGATTTTGCCTTATATTTAAATGGCTCTGTAATGAAATCCACTTCTTTTACAGAGTGAATTGACTCCTACCCTTGCCCCCTTTTACAGGGGGCACTTTTTCAGATAATGCGGTTGTTGGCGTTCGCCTGTCACTACAGACCGGTAACGTTAGCGCGCTCCGAAAGAATGTGGTAACGATGTTAACGGACTGTCTGGAAAAATGGTGGATTTGTAACCTTATAATTCATTAGCCGGGCTTAAATCACCAGACGCTCAAAACAGCTGATTGAATATAAAGGCAATTTTCTGAAATATCAGAGAAACTGATTTTTACCCGTCCGAAAACCTTGCCACAACAACATGGTAAGGAGAGTAAAAAACGCGTAATAATCAGGCACTACCGGATTGACCGGCGCCTCACCAGGGATGCCGTAACGTTATAATAATGCGCTATATCTGCTGTTCGCCCCCGCGCTTGCGGGGGCTTTTATTGCCTTTCTGTCGCCACGCCCGATTCATGCCGCCACGTGCTCCACCTTCCGGACGCCCGAAACCTTAAGACTTCCCTGGACCTATGGTCAGATTGATGCCGCAAGCATAACGGCATAATGGGCGCAGTTGTGCCCTTAACCATCAATTTTTCTGTGGTATGGTTAATCAGTAACTTCCTGCCATGTGAGTCTGCTTATGCTTTCCACCCTCATCTACCGTAGCCAGCTTTCCGACTCTGTCACGCCAGAGAGAGTAAAGGCGCTGGTGGAGCATTCCAGCATCAAAAATGCCGCGGCTGAGGTCACCGGGATCCTGCTCTTTGACGGACAGCACTTTTTTCAGGTTCTGGAGGGGACCGTCGATAACGTTCACGCGGTATTTGAGCGTATCTGCCAGGATGATCGGCACTTTAACCTGATTGAACTGATGCGCGATTATGCGCCCGCCCGACGCTTTGGCCACGCCGGTATGGCCCTGTTTGATTTGCGTGACTATGAGAAGCACACCGTGGTGGATGCCCTGCTGAAGCGTGTTACCCTGAATGATGAGCGAATCCGACATGACCGCGTCGTGAAGTTCCTGCGTTCGTTCGTCGAAGGACGTGATAAAGAGACGTTTATCGGGATAGATCCCGCCAGTCACTGGACGCTGACCACCCCTCTTACCGTCGACGTTCAGCCCTCCTGGCAACCGGAACCGGATCAGCGCTGTGAATTTGCGCTCCAGCCTATCGTGGATGCCACGAATCGCCAGATTGTTTCCTGTGAAGCGCTGATACGCGGTCTGCATGGCGCACCGCCCGCAGACTACTTTTCACAGTTGCCGGAAAGCGAGCGCTACCAGGCCGATCTGCACTCAAAAACCTACGCTTTTCAGCTGGCCAGACATCTGGGACTGGGGGAACTGACGCTCTCCGTCAACCTGCTGCCCATGTCGCTGGTGATGATTGATGATGCGGTCGAACATCTTATCCAGCAGATAAGACTTCAGGGATTGCGGCCCGAGCAGGTGGTGGTTGAAGTGACCGAAGATGAAATCATCTCGCGCTTCGACGAATTTCAGTTTGCAGTACAGCAGCTGAAAGCCGCCGGAATCTGTCTGGCGCTTGACGATTTTGGTGCCGGTTTCGCAGGCCTGTCGCTGTTAGCGGATTTCCAGCCTGACAAAGTCAAAATCGATCGCAAGCTGATCACCGATATCCACCGCAGCGGCCCACGTCAGGCGATTGTGCTGGCCATCCTGAAATGCTGCCAGGCGCTGGAGATTACGGTCATCGCGGAGGGGGTTGAGAAAATTGAGGAGTGGCTCTGGCTGGAAGGTGCCGGCGTTCGCTATTACCAGGGCTTTCTGTTTGCCCGCCCGGCTCTGAATGCGCTGCCTGCTGTCAGCTGGCCTGTACGCCGCCCGAAATAAAGGCATCTGAATTAATCCTCTCATTCTCCCCTTTTGCTCAGAGTTTGACCCGGCTCACACCGCCTCGCTGCAAAAAGCAAAAGCTGTGCCATGCTTGATCCATCTGATAGCCAACCGGCAAAACAGATATTCATCAGGTCCCTGGATAACAACCGGAATTGGGAGAATCACCATGAACGAAGATCGCATCAGCGGTAACTGGAAGCAGTTCAAAGGTAAGGTTAAGGAAAAATGGGGTGATCTTACGGATGATGATATGACCGTGGTAGAAGGGAAGCGAGACCAGCTGGTCGGTAAAATTCAGGAACGCTACGGCTACGAGAAAGATCGTGCCGAAAAAGAAGTGAAAGAGTGGGAAGATTCCAACAAGTACCACTGGTAACGCGTTCTTAATAGCCGGGTATCTCTGCGCCCGGCTATGCCCTTTCTCATCCCTCCCCTTTTAATCATCGGATATCTCGATATCTCAGCCTGCCGCTGTGAGTGATCAAAAAGGCGGAAACAGCCTGTGCCATTTCCGCCCTGTTCACCTTACTGATGTTCAAGCGTGCGCTGACCGCCGATCGCAATCGGGATACGTCGCGGTTTCTCGCTCTCTGGTATTTCCTGGATCAAATCAATGTTGAGTAAGCCCTCCGCCAGGCTGGCTCCGGTCACCTTCATATGTTCCGGAATAGAAAAGCTCAGCTGGAAGTCGTGTCGGGAAATGCCGCGATGGATCCAGCTGCTGTTCTCTTCCCGTGCCTCGCCAGACGCATCCTGAGACGCTTTTTCTCTGTGCCCGGCCACAGAGAGCCGTCCACCCCGCAACTCAATCTCCAGTTCATGCTCTTTCCAGCCGGGTACGCTGACGGTCAGCGCGTAACGGTTATCCTCAACCCGCTGCAGATCGTAAGCAGGTGCGGTGGTTACCGGGCTGTCGCCAGTCAGCTGACTGAATAATTTATCGATGCGGTTAAAGCGGTCTGAAAACACAGAATCAGCCAGTGAAGGGAAAACGGAAAATTGTTGTACTGACATCGTGATAATCTCCTGAACAGGTTCATCCAAAAGTTCATCTGACCGGTATCATATTTCCGGTCATCTCCATAAATAGGGTTTGGTTGTCAGCTTTCAAGTCAGGAAATAAAATTTTTTTTACTGTTATCAAACAGCCGGTTACCCGAGGAATAAATCTCAGAATATTAACGAAGCCGCTATTTTTTGTTCTGAGGAGTAAGAACGAAATGAGGATGACGGCCAGCCAGTAATAACAGCAGCTCATATTCGCCCTGACTTAATAATGTCGGATTAGCTGCGGCTTCTTTGGTTTGCCAGACTCTCAGGCTAAGGTCAAAACGCTCGGCAGCGCTCTGCTGTGACAGCCCGGCGGCAAGACGAAGTTCACGCACGTTACTCTGGACAATCACAGGCGACTGGGGGGGACGATTAACCAAACAAAGACTCCTTCAGCATGATGAAATCGCAAAAGCACAGCGCTCCGCGATCAATAAAAGCGAAGCGGTCTGAAAGCGACAGGATGACAAGACCAGAGAATAATTGACTATTTTGAATAAATGTCAAATTTCGGACTGCACATTTGTGCCTGATTTTTTATAAGCGAAGCGGCATATTTCGTTCTGACGGCGACTTTTCTATTTCCTTAGAGTGCCTTATTCCTCCAGCCAGGAATTATCCTGTTATTTGCCTTAAGGGTGATTCAGGGATTAATCCGCTACCTCAATGCTTCTTTCTTCATCAGGATAGATGTTTAGCCTGAGGTTAATGTTCAGGCTGCTTCATTGAAACCAGAGGAGGATAATAAATGAAAAATCCTATCCAGCGTCGTTCGCCAGAGGATCTGTCGCAGGTGGAAATTCGCGAGCAGTGGCAAATCACTTACTGGACCCAGGAACTGAGGACGACACAGGAAAGGCTGACGCGCGCCATCCGTGAGCGAGGTCCGCAGACTGAACAGGTCCGGGACTGGCTGGAGCAAAATCCGCCGCCACGTCGTCCGACACAATCCTTAAACGGCATCAAAGGTTAACCGGATTGCTGACTGAGGCGCTGGATAATCCCCAGCGTTGCGGTGGATTGACCTGCATCAGCCAGGAAGATACTGACGGGTCATATCTGCCATTCTGCGTCTCTTTCCGGCTTTTGCTTTGCGTTTTAACAGGTTAGCTCCCGCTTCAGTGTGCAGCAGCGATAATCTCTCTGGCAGCAGACCCGTTTCATGGCAACACCTGACTCATAATAACTGTTAACTCTCCTGAATATTTATTCATCTACTGCTCGGAAATAAACATTAACCCTGCTGAAAATTCTCTGCTGCATATATAAAATGAACAGCTCTGAATAATCGGATGCCTCATCGATTAAATTTTCGAATCGTAAACATGCCTTTAATGCGTTAAAGAAAATATTAAGAGACACCCGCTTCGTAGTCACTTATCATCAGCTTGAAAATAAAAATCACACTATATTTCCTGCCGCCCGAATCACATTTCGCTCCGGACAGTTTTCTTTTTTCGCTCCGTAATCAGACGGTGCGGGGGTTCTACACACATGCTCAACAATCTCAACGGCGACAACGAACGCCGAAGCCGCGCTTTACAGGCGCTGCGCGACCCTGATGAAAGCCGCGATGAAGTGCTGCGGAAGTTTGTCCGGTTAGCCAGTCAGGCCCTGGGTATTCCGGGCAGCTTTATCTCGGTGCTGGATGATGAATTTCAGACCGTACGCGCGTCACACAATTTTGATCTGCAACGCTCAACGCGTGCGGACTCACTCTGCCGCCACGTGGTTGACAGTGACAGCGCGGTAATCGTCCCTGATACGTATCATGATGCGCGTTTTGTTACGCATCCCCTGATCACCGGTTCACCCTTTATTCGCTTTTATGCCGGTGTGCCTCTCAAAACCCGTGACGGCATTATTCTGGGGACGCTCTGTGTAACCGACACGCAGCCACAGGCATTTGCCAGTGACCAGGTGACGACACTGACGCTGCTCTCCACGCTGGTGATGTCCTTCCTGGAAGCCTGGCATGCGGCAGGGTTCACCGATCCGGTGACCGGACTGCCTAACCGTCAGCGCCTGATACGGGATTTGCAGTATCTGGCCGTGGCCGGTGATACCACGCCACGCCGTCTGGTTCTGATTGATTGCATCGACATGGGGCGCGCATACGAACTGGCACGCACCATGGGAATGACGCCGGTAGAGAGTCTGCTGAAAGATATGGCTACCCTGCTGCCGCTGCGCCTGCGTCCGGCGGTTGGGGAGATGATCTATACCGTGGCCACCGGCCGGTTTGCGATCCTGACGCGAGCCGACAGCCGACTCAGCGCAGCCTGGGTAGCCGGTCGTCTGGAAGGGATCAGTGCAGATATGGACGATGGTCTTTCAGTCGCACTGACACCGCATACCGGTGAGACCGGATTTGTTGCGGGCAGCCTGCCAGCGTCTGAAATATTACGTCGTGCGGTCAGTGCCCTGAATGATGCGATCGGGCGCGGACTGCCCTCTCATCGCTTTGACGCTGAGGCAGAAACCCAGCGTTCAGAAGATTTCATGCTGATGACCGATCTTAAAACGGCATTACACGAGAACATCGGGCTTTATCTGGTCTATCAGCCAAAAATCTGCCTGCAAAGTGGCAAGCCGGTGGGTCTGGAAGCCCTTATCCGCTGGTTACATCCCAGCAGGGGCGAGCTTTCTCCTGGCGCCTTTATCCCGCTGGCTGAACAGACCGATCTGCTCTCCGTACTGACCGCCTGGATTATCGATCAGGCGGTCGAACGTCTTAGCCGGCTGCGCAACAACTGCATCCAGTTGCCATTGACGATCAACGTCAGCGTACGCGATTTTGCGCGCGAAGGGTTCGCTTCAGCGCTGGAAAGCAAGATGGTTAAGTCTAAACTCCCGACCTCTCTGCTGGGGATCGAGTGTCTGGAGACCGAACGTATTCTTGAAAGCCCCACCGCTCTGCGCGGACTGGAGATGCTTAAAGCGCGGGGATTCACGATTTCACTGGATGATTTTGGCACCGGCTACAGCAATATCAGTTATCTGCGTCGTATGCCGCTGGATGTGATTAAGCTGGATCGTTCTCTGATCAGTGAGCTTTCCTCAGATACCGCTTCACGCATCATTGCCCGCAGTATTATCGCCATGCTCAAAGAGCTGGACTACACCGTGGTGGCAGAAGGCGTGGAGTGTCCGGACGCAGTATCCTCCCTGACAGAGTATGGCTGCGATCAGGCTCAGGGCTATTTCTATTCGAAGCCGCTGAACGAAGAAGCCCTGGATCACTGGCTGCACTGGAAGCTTCGTGGCGAGTGTTATTAAACTGACGGCAACGCGATCTGATCTCAGATTGCGTTGCTGCCAGTATTAACGTCTCAGCCCGCCCGCCTTTTATAATTCAAAAATTCTGATTAACTTCAGCAAAACTTAGCTATTCACGTTCAGGATGAACGCGCCTATCATTCATTCCATCGAGGTGAAACGCCTCTCCCTGAATGAAAAACGCTAAGGAATCGACTATGAAAACCATCAAAAATTTCGTTGCTGTTACTGCATTACTGGTTTCTTTCGGTAGTTTTGCCGAGAGCATTACCGCCACCGCATCGACACTGGATGCTGCAGAAGCGAAAGTTGCGGCGCAGGCCAAAGATGCTGGCGCATCTTATAAAATCACCGGCGCACGTGTTGATAATCGTGCTTATGTCTCTGCTGAGCTGATTAAATAACGGATATCGAATTGATGCGATGAGGCTGCAATTACGGCGGCCTTTTTTATTGTGCAGCGGGCATATGAGCATCAGCCTGGGCGATTTTAAAAACCTTAAAACTGTGTCGGCAATGAGCCGCTTCGCTTACTGCCACCTGCTCTGGTGCAGTCTGTGCGTCAGTGGATAAGTAGGGATGAAACATTTTTTGAACAGTGTTAGCGTGTCCGCAACAACCCTATAAAGCGGAGCTGCACATGCTGACTACCATAATTTATCGCAGCCATATTTCAGATGATTTTCCCATCAAAACCGTGCCCGCGATGGTCGACAACGCCAGCACAATTAATGCCGCTCACGACGTGACCGGCATCCTGTTATTTAACGGTACCCATTTTTTTCAGCTGCTTGAAGGGCCTGAAGCGGGCATTCAGGCGGTCTATCAGCGGATCTGTGCGGATCGGCGTCATCATAATGTGGTGGAACTGATGCGCGACTATGCGCCTTCCCGCCGCTTTGGTAATGCGGGCATGGAACTCTTCGACCTGCGTGAACACGATAGCTCCTCGCTCCTGCAGGCAGTGCTGGATAAAGGGACATCGAAATATCGCCTGACCTATGATGATCGGGCACTGCAATTCCTGCGGACGTTTGTTGAGTCCCGCGAGAAAGAGAACTACTACGAAGTACTCCCGCCGGGTTACTGGGAGTTTATTTCTGAACACAATGATGTGCCGGACTCCCGCCCCGAAACCGAAGGCGTCAGCTTCCGTCCAGTGGTGGATCCCCTGGCGCGTCAGGTCACCGCAATTGAAGCCGCCACTCTGCGGCCGGCTTCCGCCGACGAGGCCTCTGGCGATCAGCTTTACGTTAACGATCTGGAAACCGTGAAAAAGACATTTGCACGCGCTGCCCTGGTCTGCCCGGACGGTATGACACTCTACGTCAGCCTCCTGCCGATGACGCTGGTGGTGATACCCGATGCCGTCGATCAGATTGTGTCTGCTATTCATCAGGCGGGACTGGTTCCTGAACAGGTTGTTATCGGTGTGAGTGAAACCGCCGTAATCTCGCAGCTGGATGCCTTCTCTGAAGCGGTACGCATGCTGAAAGCAGTCGGGATCAGCCTGTCGATCGACAATTTCGGCGACGGCTCCGCAGGATTGTCGTTGCTGACGCACATCCAGCCCGATCGCATTCGCATTGATGCCGGTATCACCCGCGATGTCCATCGCAGTGGGCCTAAGCAGGCGGTGGTGCAGGCGATTATCAAATGCTGTTCAGCGCTGGAAATCACCGTCATTGCGGCGGGGATTGTACAGGCGGAAGAGTGGATGTGGCTGGAGGCCGCGGGTGTGATCAATTTCCAGGGCACGCTGTTCGCCGCCGCTGGTCGCTACGAAGCGCAATCCGTTGCCTGGCCGGAATACCGGGAGGCGATGTAACAAACGCTGTCCGAACGGTGATTAAGCGGTATGCCACAGAGCAGCCGCTTTTTTGGCCACTGCTAAGCGGGGTGATGACAAAACCTGAGCTGAGCAATGCCCTTCCCCCTACTCCCACAATCCCAGTAACATCCCGTTCTGATGCTCAAGATCCGATGACGCTGCAGGACACCCCCCTCTTCTGGCTGCGGGCAGTGCTGCCTGCAATTTATGATAACCACTATAGAGAGTAACTTTACCTGTTTAACTACTGTAATGAGTAGTTACGCGGTCACGATCATCACTTACAGTATCAAAATGGGACGGATATCCACTGTAGCGAGTAAATTGCGCTTTACATGTTCTCAATAACCACTGTAGCGAGTAACTAAGGCAGGCTACAAAGATCACCAGCCTTTACATCCCCTATTTTGCGGGGCAGATGCACTGCTTACTCACACAGCAACCACTATAGCGAGCAGAATTATCAGTAACGCAGACTCAGCCATGAATTGCAGCGCGCTCTGCGGGAGTAGCGAGGTTGAGCGGCCCTACCGGGCCTGTTCTGTCGCTGAATCCGTGTCTCTGTCAGCAGTGGTATCTCTGACAGCTAACCACTATAGCGAGTAACACTTCAACTGTGCTCTGAATGAGGAATCTGATTTAATCTCAACCCCAAGAGCGCTAAATATGATAGTGAGTACTTACATCAATAAGATAAGAGCCCGCTTAAATCACAGGACAGTGACGATCACAACCACTATAGCGAGTGAGTCTCTCTTTTCTGGTCCCACTTAATAACCACTGTAGCGAGAATATTGCTGTCTTCCGTGCGAAGATTTGATCATTTACTGGTCACATCAGTCATAAAATCACCCGATAACCACTATAGCGAGCGGTTTTGTCCGCAGAATATCAGGAAAGGTGCGCCTTAGACGCAGAAAGCAGGAAGGATAACCACTATAGCGAGTAAAACAGGTACGTCGCTTTTTCTTCACATCCCTCTTCAAGACCCCCCCTGCCCTGCCGCGAACCCGGTTCAAAGCCCTCTATGAAAAAAGGTAACCACTATAGCGAGTACTTTCAGGGGCGCTTTCTGTCGGCTTTGCCCGTGTGATAGCCGCTGATGAGAGTAAGTAACCACTATAGCGAGTAAGGAGAGGGTCAGATGCGCGAAGGGTTGTCCTGAGAAAGAGGGTTAAGAGGCTATTGATGGGATTACAGGGGGATGAAAGCGTTACTGATTCGCAGATAACCACTGTAGCGAGTACCGTTACTCGCTACAGTGGTTGTCGCATATTCTCAGTTACTTCGCCCGTTTTCTTATCCAAAAAAAATATCTGGTGAACGTTTAACAGGCAGGGATCGCCACAATGCCTGAACTGACAGGGCATTACTGCTTTTTTTGCTTCCTGATTTTGTTCAGTAACTCTTTTTCTTCACGTGAAACCATCACCAGCTCACTGCTCTCCTCTTCGATCACCAGCTCAGGCGGGCTGACGTCAATAATGCCGGGATCGATATCAAGATCGTCAAAATCATCCATTTCATCATCGATGAGGCCGGACTGGCTGAGCGGCAGTTCAGCCGGACGCAGCTTAGGATGACGGTAATGGACCCAGAAATAGACGGATGAGCCGCGTCGGGTTTCGGTGTAGTCCAGATAGCCGATCTCTTTTAACTGCTCCATGGCCTTTCTGACGGTCGCATTCTGGGTAATCACGCGTGAGGTCAGATTAAGCCTGGCACGCAGACGCGCCATGGATATCGGAGCAGGCTTTGGTGGAAGGCTTTCAATGAAGGTGTAGAGAGCCTGAGCGGACTCTTTGCGTGCCAGTTCATTAATAGCTTTAAGCTGCAGCAGAACCTTTCTGTCGAACTGATAGAGCTCAAAGATCTTGGGATCGGCCTGCAGCGTTACCGTGTCTTTCTTGACGCTGTATTTAGCCGACTGCACCAGGTGCGTCGTGTAGTTCTCTCCGCCCTTGCTGGTAAACGTCAGGGTATTTGATGCAATACGTGTCAGAGACGCGTCCAGACGGCTCCTGAGCTTCGAGGAGAGCCTTGCCGAGGGTATGCCACAGAGTTTTGCGAATTCAACGAAAGAGAGCGTTACAGTGTCTCCCAGACACTCATGCGTCGCGAAGGCACGAATGATCCCGACCCAGGTTTTAAAATCGTTATCCATATCCAGACGGGCACCCAGAATCTTTATGTTGTCATAGCCTTCCGACCTGACCAGGGATAACTGTTTAAGATCCTGTGTGACATCCATCGCGTTCATCTGGTTTTTCTGACTGCGCGCCGTGGATTTCAGCGTCGGAACAAATAAACCAAGCCGCATCAGCGCAACCGGCTGCACGGTGTTATTACTGTTGGGGGTAAGAGTAACAACTTCACCTGTACGTTTGTCTGTTTCGCTAAATGCATCAGCTATGTTCAGGATATCTGGTTCTTTTCTTGGCATTAGGAAGATCCGTGATGTGAACAGGCGAGACCCGCTGTTACTCGATACAGTGGATACTATCACTCACTACAGCGGTTAATCTACTTGCCATAGTGGTTATTTCTCTCGATACAGTGGTTACTTTACTCGCTATAGTGGTTAGTCACCCCATCTGAACGCAGACATACCAGGGCCTGGCGCACGATGGGGATCTTTCAGGAACTTATTAGGATCTTAAGAGGATCTGTTACTGGATCTATTCAGTGGATAACCCGTCAGAAATGCCAGTCAAAGAATCACTCAACTGCATTGCTTTTTTTCAGAATCCCCCTCTTTCATCCCAGACGGTCAGTAAAACCCTGACAGCTAAGCCTAATCAGGGTTATGCACACGCTAAAAGGCCGTTTACTCGCTACAGTGGTTGTTGGGTACTCGCCAGCGCGGTTGCTTTTCTCGCTATAGTGGTTGTTATACTCCCTATAGTGGTTATTCTTCTCGCTACAGTGGTTACTGACACCCTCTAAGGCCTTGTGTCCCAAGGCTTCAGACGTTGCGGGGATCTGTTAAGGATCTCAATTTGATCTATTGAGGATCGACCAATTGGATCTGACCTGTGGATAACGGGGATAAAACAGACACAACCGGGAAAAGGAGGCATAGCAGATGGCGCTGATTTTCTAACTGGTTGGGTAAGGCCATGATCAGCGACGAACAGCGGTTCAGCAGAAATTTAACTGTAAAATCGGTTTAACACAGAGCACAGGTATAACCACGTTCGACATTCATCAATAACCTTTATGGTAATAAGGCTATTAGATTTTTACTGAGGACTGTGAAAATCTGTCCGTTCCGGGTGGATTTTCACCCTGTAGAAAAGGGTTTATGCTATTGATATTAAAGTATTTCTTTATGATTTTCATGATGAAAACACCACGCAATGAGCTATCCTGCACAACATTCCTGATTAACGGGTATAAATAATCTCCGGAAGTGCTTATATGTACCTTAAAGGTAATAAACATCACATGATCACAAACGTCGAACAATAAAGTTCAGTGACAGGAAACGATAACCATCAGCACCAAAATGCTGTTGACGAAAACGCGAAGCATAGATGACATCATTATCAGCCAGGTGTATCTAATCGCTCACAACCAGAGATGCAGAGTTAACTAAGTAAAGAGTTCAGGCAGGAAATAACAGAACGATGATTACAGGCATCCGGACATTCCCGGCCATCATAAAATGACCTGAAGAGATTTAATGCCTGCCTTGAAACTAATTAACCCCCTCCCCTTTTTCACAAGCAGTACTGCTTCGTGGCTCTAAAATGAAACTCCAGAGTAACTGGCTGGAATATAGCTATACAGGGTTGCTCAGACTAGGCCTTAAGACAGAATAGAGTCATGCCACTGAGTATTGAGAATTGCTTCAAACAATCTTGAAACTTTAGTGTGCAGAATGATGATGAAAAAGGCCTGAAAAAGATGAGTATGCCAGATAGTATCAAAGTGAATGAACGATATCGGTAATCTCTGGTTTGTTTACTCGATGTCGTATATATCTCTCAGAGCGTAAACCGGCTGCAGGCAGTAAGGCAATACACATTTCAGACAAAAAGCAGGAGCATAGTAATACTTCTTTCAAAGCAAATTTTCACCATCGGATTTCACGTCTATTAATCTGATTTAAAACAATTTTTCTGATATTTTCATGGTGAAAACACCGTACCATACACCTGAAGATCTTCAGGTGACTCCTGCTTTAAAAGCCACGTTAATAACAGTCTTCAGCCGGAATAAAGCGCGCATAACGCTTCAAAGCCGCTTTACTGACGCGATCCAGAATCTCTTAAACTTACTCACTTCGGCGGATATGAAGCAGTCCAGCCAAAAATCTTTTCCTTCAAAATCACCTGTATCTCTCATCCCAATCTCACCATCCGTGCCAGAAAATCCAGGTTTTTGTCATTTTTCTAATAAATTGGCAGGTATGCCCTTTTTGTGTAGTATGCAAAAAACATTAATGCAGAGGGGCTTATGAAGCGTGATTATGGTGGAGTGCTGGAAATGGCCACACGGGCCAATTCCATGTTACACGGACTCAGTAACCACATTGAACAGCAGCGTCAGGAATTCAACCAGACCGGTTTTTATCAGACCTTCTCACGCAATGCTGTCGCCAACATGCCCTTGCTGAGTAAGCACGCTGTTGTCGCCGCGATTGGTGATATGGAAGCAGCAGGCTATCAGTTTGGTAAGAAACAGACCGGCAGTACCTCCCAGTACGCCCTGACCATCGAGAACGTGGTCGACATCTATGCGCATCGTAAGGTGCCGAAATATCGCGATCGCCACGATGGCCCCTTTGTTGTGTTTGTAGTCAGCCTTAAAGGCGGCGTCTCTAAAACCGTCAGTACTGTCACGCTGGCACATGGTATGCGCGCGCATCCTTCTATGCTCCATAACGACCTGCGTATTCTGGTTATCGATTTAGATCCCCAGGCATCGAGCACGATGTTCCTGAGCCACACCAACAGCGTGGGTTCCGTTCTGGAAACGGCAGCGCAGGCGATGCTGAACGATCTTGATGCAGACCAGCTTCGTGCGCAGTTTATCAAACCAACCGTCATGCCAGGCGTGGATGTCATCCCTGCCTCAATCGACGATGGTTTTGTTGCCAGCGACTGGGAAGAGCTTGTGGCTGAGCATCTGCCTGGCGTAGCACCGTCAGAAGTATTGCGTCGCAACGTGATAGATCGTCTGGCGGGGGATTATGATTTTATCTTCCTTGATACCGGCCCTCATCTGGATTCCTTCATGCTGAATGCGATTGCGGCCAGTGATGTGCTGCTGACACCAACGCCACCCGCGCAGGTCGATTTCCACTCCACGATGAAGTATCTGACGCGCCTGCCGGAAATGCTGGAGCGTATCGAGTCCGAAGGTGTAGAACCGCGACTCAAAGCCAATATCGGCTTTATGTCTAAAATGACGTCTAAACACGATCATCTGACTTCGCAAAGCTATGCCCGCGAAGTGTTTACCAAATCAATGCTGGACTGCAGCTTACCGCGACTGGATGGATTTGAGCGCTGTGGCGAATCCTTCGATACCGTGATCAGTGCCAATCCTTCCTCTTATCCGGGCAGTGCGGACGCGCTGCGCAAAGCTAAATATGAAGCCGAGCAGTTCTCACGGGCTGTGTTCGACCGCATCGAATATATCAGGAGTACCCTGTGAGCAAACCTATACAGCGCATTGGCCGCAAGTTTGGTGATTCTGCTATCGCGAACATGATCGACAGCAGCAGCCAGTCGCGCACCTTTACGCTGAAGTCAGGCGCGAAGGCGACATTTGTTCGCCAGCTCATCCTTCATGATGATATTGAAACCCGAACCAGCGTCGACCCCAAAATCAACGGCCGTGACCAGAGCACGCTGACGCCGGAATCGCTCCAGGAGATCACCCGTACCATTACACTGCAGCAATTTTTCCCGGCTATCGGGCGTGTCAACGGAGACAAAATTGAGATCATGGACGGCTCACGCCGCCGCGCCGCGTGCATACTTTCGGGTGCCAGTCTGGAAGTGCTGGTCACTGCGGATGAACTGAGCCTCAGCGATGCGCGTCAGCTGGCCGCGGATATTCAGACAGCCAAAGAGCATAACCTGCGAGAATTAGGTTTGCGCTTTATGCTGATGAACGAAAATGGCATGAGCAAATCAGAGATTGCTAAAGCAGAAGGTATCTCTAACGCGAAGGTCTCACGTGCGTTCCAGGCGGCAGCCGTTCCCGCTGAGTTTATCGAGCTCTTCCCGGTCGTCTCCGAGCTGACCCTGCAGGATTACCAGTTGCTGCTTGATGTCTGGGAAGAAGCGAAAGCGGAAGCGGTTGAGGTCTCTGCGCTGGTCAGCGAGATCCAGCAAAGGCTGCATGCAGATGATTCCCTGCAAACTGCCAATGCGGATGAGAAGAAGAGCGCTATCCTGAATGGCTTCAAAAGCGCGCGTCGTCAGTTAAAGAAACCGGCGCCTGTCAGCAAGACGGTGACGGAAAAGCTGGCAACGTTTACCACGGCCAATACCTATGCGCGTCGTAAAACCAATGACGAGAAGCGCACCGTGCAGTATGAATTCAGTCGTCTGCCAAAAGAGATAGCTGAACAGATTGATGCATCGATCAGACAGATACTCTCTACACTGAAGTAATCTTCACGACGCTTTACCGATACCCGAACCGGCCGCTGCGCCGGTTTTTTTGTGTTAACCGCCCGCAGCTGCAAAGCCCCTCCATGCCTGACTCCTGCAAAAGATCGACGCTTCTGTTAATTACCCATCACTTCAGAAGGGTAACGCTTGAACTCGTCACAGATTAACGCTATAGCTAAAACGGTTTAGCTATCTGGATTAATCGGAGGAGTTTTTTATGTCTGTTCGCGTATGGTGCCTCGGGGATGCCGTGGTCGATTTACTGCCCGAAATGCCGGGTCGTCTGATGCAGTGCCCTGGCGGAGCACCCGCTAATGTCGCCGTTGGAATTGCCCGTCTGCAGGGAAACAGCGGGTTTATTGGCCGGGTAGGCGCTGATCCCTTTGGTGAGTTTATGCGGCAGACGCTCAGTGAGGAGAACGTTGATACCCGCTATATGATCGCCGATTCACAGCACCGCACCTCAACCGTGGTGGTCGGACTGGATGAGCAGGGCGAGCGTTCCTTTACCTTTATGGTGCGGCCCAGTGCCGACCTGTTTCTTGAGCCGTCTGACCTGCCCGCGTTTCAGCGTGGAGAGTGGCTGCACTGCTGTTCGATTGCCTTAGCGGCTGAACCTTCACGGACGGCGACGCTGACTGCCATGCAACAGATCCATGCGGCAGGCGGCCATGTCAGCTTCGATTTAAATCTGCGTGAAGACCTCTGGCCCGATCCGGCACAGCTGCATGCGGTGGTGAACGAGGCGCTCCGTCATGCCGATGTGGTCAAACTCTCCGATGAGGAACTCGATTTTCTCTGTCCGGGCCAGGAACCGGCTGACAGTATCCCGCAGCTGGCCGCGCGATTCAGCATTCGCTTATTACTGGTGACGCGGGGCAGGGAAGGGGTGATGGCCTGCTATCAGGGCCAGATAACCCACCATGCCACAACACCGGTAGAGAGCGTCGACACGACCGGCGCAGGTGATGCCTTCGTGGCCGGATTACTCTGGGGACTGGCTAAATCGGGTCTGCCTGCCGATGAATCGCAGCTGGCCATTTGTCTTGCCAGTGCACAACGCTGTGGCGCACTGGCAACCACGGCGAAAGGTGCGATGACAGCACTTCCATGGCTCCACCAGCTGGACGATCTGGCCGGCTAAACGTCCTGCAACAGCCCTGTTTTGCGAGCTATCTCACAATCACTAAACCGGTTTAGCAATTTTCATTGCAGAGGGAAATTACCCGTGGCTATGATTTGCGCCTAAACCGGTTTAGCAAAAAAGACCGGTGATGATAGCCTCTCCTCAGGGATATAAAAAAATGAAAAAAAGCACGTTAGCAGTCGCCCTCTCTACGCTATTTCTTTCCACATCCGTCTGGGCCGATCCCAGCATGAGCAGTATTGAAGCACGCCTTGCGGCGATGGAGCAGCGACTGCAGGCAGCCGAGCAGCGGGCAAATGCCGCCGAAACCCGCGCTGAGGTCGCCGAGAAGCAGGCACAGGTGGCCGGGAAGCAGGCTCAGCAGCTGGCGGCAATACAGCAACAGAACCAGACCTCCACCGCTGAAGTCGCTCAGCGCACCGCGAAGCTGGAACAAAAATCTGCCGATGAAGGGGGCTTTGAGTTTCACGGTTATGCCCGTTCCGGATTGCTGATGAACAGCTCAGCCGCCAAAACGCAGGGGGGACCGACAGTCACCCCGGCTGGAGAAACCGGCGGTCACGTCGGGCGTCTGGGTAATGAGCCGGATACCTACGTTGAACTCAATCTCGAACATAAGCAGACGCTGGACAATGGCGCCACCACCCGCTTCAAAGCAATGCTGGCCGACGGACAGCGCACTTACAACGACTGGACGGCTGCCAGCAGCGATCTCAACCTGCGTCAGGCGTTTGTTGAGCTCGGTCAGCTTCCGACTTTCACCGGTGCGTTCGATAACGCAACGGTGTGGGCCGGTAAGCGTTTTGATCGTGATAACTTTGATATTCACTGGATCGACTCCGATGTGGTGTTCCTTGCCGGTACCGGTGCCGGTATTTACGACATGAAATGGAGCGATCAGGCGCGCAGCAACATATCGCTGTATGGCCGCACCTTTGGCGATATCGAAAACAATGAAAACACCACGCAGAACTACATCCTGTCGCTGAATAACTTTGTCGGCCCGGTGCAGATGATGGTCAGCGGTATGCGGGCGAAAGATAACGATGATCGCCGTGATATCGACGGGCTCAGAGTCAAAAACGATGCGGCAGAAACCGGCGTACATGCGCTGCTGGGCCTGCATAACGACAGTTTTTATGGCCTGACAGAGGGCACATCGAAAACGGCACTGCTCTATGGCCATGGGCTGGGTGCAGAGGTGAAGTCGATCGGATCTGATGGCGCACTGTTGCCGGAAGCGAACACCTGGCGTCTGGCGAGTTACGGTATTACCCCGCTAGGCGGTGGCTGGCACATTGCGCCTGCCGTGCTGGCCCAGCGCAGTGACGATCGTTACGTCAAAGGTGACAGCTATGACTGGGCGACAGTCAACCTGCGCCTGATTCAGGAAATCACCCGGAACTTTGAGATGCAGTATGAAGGCTCTTATCAGTACATGGACCTGCGTCCGGAAGGCTACAACAACCGTAATGCGGTCAGCGGCAGCTTCACCAAACTCACCGTTGCACCCACCCTGAAAGCCAGTGATGTCGGTGACTTCCTTAAGCGTCCGGAAATTCGTCTGTTTGCAACCTGGATGAACTGGGATCACCGGCTGGATAACTATGCCAGTGATGACGCGTTCGGCAGTAAAGGCTTCGACGCCGGTGGCGAATGGAACTTTGGCGTACAGATGGAAACCTGGTTCTGACCGGGCGGCCCCGGATGCCGGGGCCTCAGTAATACGCGGGTAAAAACATAACAAGACTGAGGTATGTATGGACTATGTAAAAATATCGCGGGCCCTGCTGCCGCTGCTGGGTGGCAAAGAGAACATCGCCAGCGCGGCTCACTGTGCGACCCGGCTGCGGCTGGTGCTGGCAGATGATGAGAAAGCGGACACCACTGCGATTGGCCGGATTGAAGGCGTTAAAGGCTGCTTCCGCAATGCGGGACAGCTTCAGGTTATCTTCGGCACCGGGGTAGTGAACAAGGTCTACGCCGCCTTTATCGCCGAGGCGGGTATCAGCGAATCGAGCAAGTCTGAGGCCGCTGATATTGCGGCGCGTAAGCTTAATCCTTTCCAGCGCATTGCCCGCCTGTTGTCGAATATCTTTGTGCCGATCATTCCGGCGATTGTGGCATCAGGTCTGCTGATGGGCCTGCTGGGGATGGTCAAAACCTACGGCTGGGTCAATCCGGAAAATGCGCTCTATATCATGCTGGATATGTGCAGCTCGGCGGCCTTCATCATCCTGCCGATCCTGATTGGCTTTACTGCAGCCCGCGAGTTTGGCGGTAACCCGTTTCTGGGCGCGACCCTGGGCGGCATTCTGACACACCCGGCGCTGACCAATGCCTGGGGCGTTGCAGCCGGTTTCCACACTATGAACTTCTTCGGCATTGAAGTGGCGATGATTGGCTATCAGGGCACGGTATTCCCGGTGCTGCTGGCGGTGTGGTTTATGAGTATGCTGGAAAAGCAGCTGCGTCGGGTCATCCCGGATGCACTGGACCTGATCCTGACGCCGTTCCTGACGGTGATTATCTCCGGTTTCATTGCGCTCCTGATTATCGGACCCGCGGGTCGTATGTTGGGTGATGGCATCTCATTTGTCCTCAGCACACTGATTGCGCATGCCGGCTGGCTGGCAGGACTGGTATTTGGCGGGCTCTATTCGGTGATTGTCATCACCGGCGTCCATCACAGCTTCCATGCGATTGAAGCGGGGCTGCTGGGTAATCCTTCGATTGGCGTGAACTTCCTGTTGCCAATCTGGGCAATGGCGAACGTGGCGCAGGGCGGTGCCTGTCTGGCAGTGTGGTTCAAAACCCGCGATGCGAAGATCAAAGCGATTTCGCTGCCCTCCGCGTTTTCAGCGCTGCTGGGGATCACCGAGGCGGCCATTTTTGGTATTAACCTGCGGTTTATGAAACCTTTTATCGCCGGATTAGTCGGTGGTGCGCTGGGTGGCGCCTGGGTCGTCTCAGTACACGTTTATATGACGGCGGTCGGGCTGACCGGTCTGCCGGGCATGGCGATTGTGCAAGCCGGCTCTCTGCTCAATTATGTTATTGGCATAGCAATCGCGTTCACTACCGCGTTTGTGATCTCTTATCTGCTCAAATACAAAACGGATTCTGAATAATGGCCTCATCAACACGTCTTGCCGCCATTTTGCAGGCGGTGATGCAGGGTATGCCAAAGTCGCTCAGCGACAGCCACTATCCCGGCTGGCATCTGGCCCCGGTAACCGGGCTGCTTAACGATCCCAACGGCTTCATCCATTTCGACGGTTACTATCATCTCTTCTACCAGTGGAACGCGCTGGGCTGTGCGCATCAGCATAAATGCTGGGGACAATGGCGCTCAGCCGATCTGCTGCACTGGGAGCATCAGCCCATCGCCCTGATGCCGGATGAGGAATATGACCGCAGCGGCTGCTACTCCGGCAGTGCGGTAGACGATAACGGTGTGCTGACGCTGATCTACACCGGCAATGTGAAGTTCGATGATGGCTCGCGGACCGCGTGGCAGTGTTTGGCGCAACAGAACAGCGCGGGCGGTTTTGACAAACTCGGCCCGGTCATCGCCGTGCCGGAGGGCTACACCGGCCACGTTCGCGATCCCAAAGTGTGGCGTTACGAAGATCACTGGTACATGGTGCTGGCCGCGCAGAATAGCCAACTGCAGGGCAGGGTGCTGCTGTTGCGTTCTGAGACGCTGCGGGAGTGGGAGAACCTCGGCGAGATTGCGGGCAGTGAGCGGGGCGGTCTGGACGCTGCAGGCTACATGTGGGAGTGCCCGGATATGTTCACGCTTGGCGACAGCACATATCTGATCTGCTGTCCGCAGGGCGTCGCGCCCGAAGAGAAACGTTATCTGAACAGTCACGCCTGCGCCTGGCTGAGTGGCTCACTGGATTATCAGCAGCCCGCCTATCAGCACGGCCCGCTGAACGAAATGGATGCCGGGTTTGAATTTTATGCGCCGCAGACCACGCTGACCGCGGATGGCCGGCGTCTGCTGGTGGGCTGGATGGGGACGCCGGACGGTGAAGAGATGGCCCAGCCAACCGTCGCACAGGGCTGGATCCATCAGATGACCTGCGTACGTGAACTCAGCTCACGCAACGGCCGGCTCTTTCAGCAGCCAATTGCGGAACTGCAGGCATTGCGGGAGGGAGAGCAACACTATAAGGGTCGGGCCGATGATGCACCGCCGATCGGCGCGCAGCGGCTGGAGCTGGAGTTAGAGCTGGAAAGTCAGGGCGACATCGAACTCAACATTGCCGATACGCTGATCCTGACGTGGCAGCAGAATGAACTGCGGCTGGCCCGTCGTAGCCTGGTGACGGGAAAATGGACATACCGCTACTGGTCCGGCGCAGCCCGCCGGTTGCAGATCCTGTGTGACCACTCCAGCGTTGAGATCTTTATCAACGAGGGGGAAGGGGTGATGAGCAGCCGCTATTTTCCGGACCAGCCGGCGCTGCTGACCCTGCGCGGGCGCGCAGAAGTGCAGGCCCGCTACTGGTCGTTACGTCGCTGCATGGTAGAATAAGCGCTTGTTTCATTAACCGATGCCTTGCCGTGAGAAAAACAAAGCGCGTTACCATCAGTGACATCGCCGGGCTGGCTGGGGTTTCGAAAGCCACTGCCAGCCTGGTGCTCAACGGCCGTGGTGAAGAGTTACGGGTCGCGAAGGAGACGCGTGAGCGGGTTCTGACACTGGCCCGCGAACACCATTATCAGCCCAGCATCCACGCCCGTATGCTGCATGACGCCCGCAGTCATACGCTGGGGCTGGTGGTGCCGGAAATCACCAACCACGGTTTTGCGGCCTTTTCTCATGCGCTGGAAAATCTCTGTCGCGCGGCCGGTCTGCAGCTGCTGATCTCCTGCACTGACGAAAATGCCGGTCAGGAGATGGCCGTGGTCAACAACCTGGTGGCGCGTCAGGTTGACGGGCTGATTGTCGCCTCCAGTATGCTGAGCGACAGCGACTACGTCAGCCTCAGCGAACAGCTGCCGGTGCTGCTGTTTGACCGCCACATGAACAACACGACGCTGCCGTGGGTCATCACTGACTCAGTGACGCCGACTGCTGAGCTGGTTGAAAAGCTGGCTCGCGCCTGTCCGGAGGAGATTTACTTTATGGGCGGACAGTCCGAACTCTCCCCGACCCAGGATCGTCTGGCGGGATTCAGAGAGGGACTGACGCGGGCGGGCGTGACGTTGCAGCCGGAGTGGATTATTCAGGGTGATTACCATCCTGGCAGTGGCTATGAGATGTTTGCCGCGCTCTGTGATCGGCTGGGGCGTCCACCGAAAGCGATGTTTACCGCCGCCTGCGGCCTGCTGGAAGGGGTGCTGCGCTACATGAGCGAGCATAACCTGCTGACCAGCGACATCCGTATCGCCAGTTTCGATGATCACTATCTCTATGACTCCCTCTCCATTCCGATCGACACGATAGAGCAGAATGTTCCGGCACTCGCGCAGGCCTGTTTCTCGATGCTGACCACGATGATCGCCGGAGAGGATCCGGTCAACAGCCAGCTCATCCTGCCAGCCACGCTGCGGCTTCGCGGCTAATCGCCGGGCGCTTCTGGCCCGGCAATCGTTACCTCACCACTCAACTGGCAGGGCGCTGACGCCGCGCAGATTGGCCCTGTGATTGCGACGAACGCCAGCGGTCACGGGCCGCATCTCTGGCAATCTTGTCAGCAAGACTTCTAACGCCACCTCCATTTCCGCCAGCGCCAGCCGGTAGCCCATACAGTGATGGATCCCGCCGCCGAATGCCAGACAGCGTCCCTCATGCCGCCGGATATTCACCCGCTCCGGCGAGGTAAAGACCAGCGGATCGTGATTGGCTGCACCCAGACTCAGAAAGAAGCGGGTTCCGGGCGGGATGAGCTGACCGGCGACCTCAAGCTCTTCCAGAGTGGTGCGGTAGAGCAACTGCACCGAACTGTCGTAACGCAGACACTCCTCTATGGCATTGGGTATCAGTGCATGATTCTGCTTCAGACACGCCAGTTCCTGCGGATGGTCATGCAGAGCCAGAAGGGTGTTGCAGAGCATATTTGACGTAGTCTCATGACCGGTTATAAACAGCAGTATCACATTGGCGATGATCTCATCGTGGCTTAGCCGGTCGCCATCACTGCCGCTGCGCAGAAAAAGCGACACCAGATCACTGGCGTTGCTCTCACGGCGGGAGACGATCAGTGCGCTGAAATAACTTTCCAGCACGGCAAACGCGTTAGCGGCTTCCAGCAGATCCGCCTGACTGATTTGCGGGTCAAAAACGTTGACCAGCGCGGAGGTAAGACGGCCCAGTTCAGGCGCATCCGACTCCGGGACATCCAGCATCCTGCAGATGATGCGTACCGGTAACGGAAAAGCGAAAGCCTGGGCCAGATCGCAGGTGCGACGGTCTGCCAGCTTATCCACCAGTTCATGAGCGACCATCAGCGCCATCTCCCTGAGGGGTTTAATCTCCCTGACGCTGAACGCCTTCATGACCAGCGCTCTTAACCGGTTATGATCCGGCGCGTTGAGTACCAGAAACATTCTGCTGATCCCCTGAAACAGCGGCATGTCGGCGGCGTCATCACCAAATCTCAGCCTGACACTTTCCATGTAATTCTTACCGACCCGCCGATCGTTCAGCAGGGCATCCACCACTGCGTGACTGCCGCTGATGATGATCTTATCTCCGGCAGGGATCAGCGGTCCCTGCCGATGGAGTTTCCGATAAAGCGGAAAGGGATTGTCAGCGTAGTCGGGATTCATGAGTTCATGAAGCTGCATAGCTCACTCCGCTGCCTGAGTATTAATGCAAACGCTGAATGCGGGAAAGAGCAGCGAAAAGGCTGTTTTTATCACTTTCACTGAGGTGGGGAGCGGTGAGTTGTGACATCAGAAACGCTTTGTCCTCCTGCGAGAAGGTGCCGGTCATCAGGCGCTGGCTGATTGCCGTCAGGAGCTGGGTATCCAGCTGCTCTATCTGCTTGCGGGTCTCGGCAAGATCCGTGACCGGAAGGCCACTGTCCGGTGCTGAGAGCCAGTCAGCCCGATAGCGATACTGAATCGCTTTGCTGGCATTCATCAGCGCGTGTACAAACGGCTCCACGGAGTGCGGCTCAAGCCCGGCCTGCTGAGCGTTCTGCAGCATATGATCCAGCACCACCTGCTCGCGCGGCAGATCTTCGATGGGCAGATGATGCAGTGCTTTATAACCCGCTACGGCTTTCATCACCTGCATACGTTCGTTTAATGCGGAGGAGAGTGATCCAAGAGAAACAGATGAAACCGAACCTGCAAAAACGTTACTGCACATAAAAAGTGAAGAGAAAAAAATTGCCACAAAGTGAGTCATTTGTCTGCTCCGTTGATAAAAACTGGCACTAATTTAGGCATGAAAATGTCACTGTGTGTGATTATTTTGTTTTCAAAATGTGAACAGGGGTCTGCGCCTGATGAATCCCCGCAGATAACTCATTTAAAGGCGTTTTTTCATTTTAAATTCATGAAAATTTCATATACGCATGAAACTATGGACGGTTGCTCCAGGCTCAGGATGGCGGTGACTGGCTCTCATAAGGCGGCTTTCCGCGTCCGGAAATAAGAGGGGTTTTTGACAGGATAAAAGGGCGGTCAGGCAGGGCGGCAGCGCCGCCCGAATGGGTTTATGCGCGGTCAGGGAACGAATACGGCACGAACGCAGCCATCTTCTTTATGTTTAAACATCTCGTAGCCCCGCGGGGCCTCTTCCAGCGGGAAGCGATGCGTCGCCATAAAAGCCGGATTCAGTTCGTTTCTGGCAACATGTTCCAGCAGACGATGCATATAACGTTGCCCATGCTGCTGGGCGGTACGAATGGTCAGGCTCTTGTTGATCAGCAGCCCCAGTGGGAATTTATCCATCACACCATACACCCCGAGAATGGCGATGTTACCGCCTTTACGGCAGCTATAGAGTGCCTGACGCAACGCCGCGCCAACATCCGTTTCAAGATGCAGCATCTGTTTCGTCTTGTCATAGACCTGACTTAACCCTTCGCCACGCGCCTCCATGCCGACCGCATCAATACAGCTGTCCGGGCCGCGCCCGCCGGTTAATTCCAGCAGCGCTTCGTTAACATCGACTTTGGTGTAATCCAGCGTCAGGCTACCCGCAAAGTCGCGTGCCATAGCCAGTCGTTCAGGATAGCGATCAATACCGATCACCTGATGTGCCCCCATGAGCCACGCGCTTTGCTGCGCCATCAGGCCGACGCCGCCACAGCCCCAGACCACCACCGTGTCACCCGGATGAATATTACAGAAATCGGCCCCCATATATCCGGTTGGGGCCGCATCGGAGAGAAACAGCGCCTGCTCATCGGTGACGCCTTCAGGCACCACGAAGCAATCATTGTCGGCAAAAGGCACACGAACATATTCAGCGTGTGAGCCGGCATAACCGCCAAATGCGTGGCTGTAAGCGTAAATGCCACCCGTCGCATGGCCCAGCACCGTTTCGCCTTTCTCCCACTGCGGGTGAGTATTGTCACAGCAGGAAGGCAACTGATGCTGGCAATACCAGCAGGAGCCACAGGAGATAAAGGAGGGCACCACCACCCGATCGCCGCGCCGGATATTTTTTACCGCGCTGCCGACTTCCACCACCTCGCCCATGAATTCATGACCCAGGATGTCGCCCTCCCGCATACTCGGGATAAGGCCGTCAATCACGTGCAGATCGGAGCCGCAGGTGGTAGTAAGGCTGACACGAATGATCGCGTCGTGGGGATTGATCAGGCCGGGATCGGCCACGGTTTCAACGCTTAAATCGTTAACACCATTCCAGCAGAGTGCGCGCATTTACTCCTCCTTATCCTGACGTTCGCTATGGCGACCCGCAGGCTGCCCCTGCAGCGTTGGGATTTCACCGGTCTCAGCCAGACTTTTAAAGCGATGTAACGCTTTGCTGGCCACCTCTTTCGGCAGCAGATCAAATAACGTCGTCACCTTTTTTCCCAGCGCGCCACCGGGCGGGGTGAAGTGCAGCGTCAGCGCCAGTTCAGTGCCCCAGTCACCCGGTGCCGGGCGCATCCGCAGCTCACCTTCATTGGGGATGTCAGCACCGTCAAGGGAGCGCCAGGCGATAATTTCGCCCGGCTGTGCTTCAACAATGCGGGTCTCCCAGCGATAGTGCTTACCCAGCGGCCCCTGAATCTGCCAGTGCGCATCGCTTTTGTTAATCGGCGTTACGCTGGCGAAGTGGCTCATGATGCGCGGCAGCGTATCGGGATCCAGCCATAGTGCAAAAAGATCCGTGGCGGGCAGACCGACAGTAATCCAGCGTCGCAGGGTGAGGGTATGATCACCCGTGGTGGTCTCTGATAGAGTTGTCAAAACGTCCTCCGATAGTTTTTTCAGTGGAACGAAACTCACTGACGTTGAGTTAAGGACAGCTGGTGGGATTTTGCGAGCGAAGCCGCGCCATTCAGGTCATGTCAGCGATGCGGAAAAAGTTTTACGATGTGTATCGGGTCGTCCGCACAGGATGAGGCCCTGCCTGACAGCGTTCAGGTATAATAGACGCCGCCAGTGTGGGCGTTTTTAGCAGCAAAAAGAGGGTGATATGTCGGTATCTCAGGCTTCTGCCGGTGGTAAAAGCGTCGCGGAATGGGTTGAGAGTCTGGAAAAACAGGCGGCAAACCGATCGGATGTGAACTGGCACAGAGGGCTAAAAAACAGCACCAAAATCGCCCTGGAAAAAATTAACGGTGCGTTTGATGCAAAATGGATCAGCGCAGAAGAGAGTCTGAGTCTGAAACAGCGCGTTTACAGCGTACAGGATAAGTTGATTGAGCTGGCCTTGTGGTGATGTTAAATGATGACAAGGTCTGGTGCTAAATCGGCAGGCGTAAAAAACTGATATTTCAGCACGCAGTACCGCCCGGCATTTTGCGCACTTCGCAGCGAAGGGGTATTACCGGGCAGAATGGTGCCGGTCAGCAACGCCTTCTCACCATAGTGATGATTAAGCTGCTGCAGTAAACGCTGCTGAGCGCGCGCAGCGAGCCCACGGCCCTGATAAGCGGGCATAATCACTTCATCCATGATCTGAAACCCCTCAATAAAGGTCAGTCGCCGGGGAACGCAAATCATCAGTCCAGCCACCATGCCCTGCCAGACAATCAAAAGAACATGTCCCCCGGCGATATCCTCCCGCAATTCCTGTTTGCTGGTTGCCATCAGCTGATCGCGCAGATGCGGCAGCGTGTGCCAGCTGGCGCGATAGGCGTGATTAATCGCCTGAAGACAGGCGGGAAAATCTCTCCGTCCAGCCTTTACCAGTGAAATGTCTTCGTCGGGGGGCAGGGCGTGTTTAGCCGAATCGCTGATGAATATCAGTTGATCGTTTAAGCCGATGTCGGGATGGCTTGCGGGCAACAGGATGCGCAGCTTTAAAGGTTTCAGCGGCTGCCACGCCTGCATGATGGCGCTGGCAACCGCGTAATCGATGGGCCCATCACGGGCAACGATCTCAATAAAAGGCTGGGCAGGATCGCCCCCCAGATAACGTGGCCCGGTAAGATAACGCTGGCCATTAACCGTCAGTTCGCGCTGCAAAAAGGTGTGCTGGGGCAGACCGGTTTCACGCCAGGGAAAGTTGGCGGAGAAATGATGATCGTGGCACCGGGTCTGCTGCTGCGCCAGCCAGCTGGCAAGCCAGTCGCTGAGACAGTCAGATGAGACAGGAACAGTACGGTAGAGCGACACCATATAATCCAGCATAAGATTCCTTATTGCCCGCCGTCAGTAATCTCCTGCCTCTCTCCGCGTTCTGTCAGCACCGTTACCGGATTGCAGATGAGGCTGCAAAGAGTGTAAACGATGTGCTCTGTTTATGACCATCTCAACCTGTCAGCCAGTGCTATTCCTTCCCTGCTGCATGAGCGCCGCGCGGACTTAAAGGGATAAAAATGTATTCTGCCTGGGCCGGCTCAGAAACAGATGGTCAAATTAATTGATGGAATAAGACAAAGTTGCCCAAAATAATAAATGAGAAAGACGAAACATAATTTTTACGTAAATATTACGGAATCAGATAATCGGCAGGCAATAAATGGATTATGCTAAAGAGGATGTTCAATAATTATAAAATGTCCGATCTTTTTAACACCCGGGGGTTACATGGTTCATATTGATTTATGCACCAAAGAGGGCGTGATGAAAGCTTATGCTTTTCAGACGCCTATGCAGGCAATGACCCTGCTCGAAAAAATTAAAGATGATGAATTTCAATGGTTTAATCTGGAGTGGGAAGGGCGTCGTTATGCCTGCCCGCATCATTTTATTAAAAGACTCAGCAGCCGTTCTTATATTAAAGCGTTCTGGCGTTAAAAACTCCATGACTGATTAGCCGGGTGTATGATTAACCGGCAATCACATCAGAAATTTATAAACATCCTTTCACTTTGCGAAAATTAATGGGGCGGAATTGTCCCATTAATTTTTCAGACTGAGAGAGAAAGAATGTCAGGAAGCTATCCTTTTCGGGATGAGAGTGAGCAATTCAGGTTATCTTGCACACTTCTTAAATAAGCGAAAGTTAAATCAGCTACGATCATAATCTAATCCATTTTCTCTCATTATCAAAATAGGCGTTACAGTTTTTTCACTTCCGCCATTTCAAATTTAAATAGTGAAATTTCAATTTGAAAAGAAATGATCGCTATGGTCTGTGCGTAATGAGACTGATATCACGAGCTTGATCACAACAATGTAATAACAAAAAAATAAAAACCAATAATTATCAACTTCCTGAGTGAATCCTTTTTGGGGGAATTAAAGCTGGCACAGCATCTGCAATTACCTTTGCAGAAACCAAAATGGAGTGCGTCAAATGAGTTATAGAATTTTACTTCCACAGGAAATAATGAAAGAAGGGCGTGAATATCTGGAGAGCCGTGGCTACGAATTAATTATCGGTTCTGGCATGGAAGAGGAAGACATCATCCGCGATATTCCTGACTGTGACGCCATTATTGTTCGGCTGTCAAAAATGTCTGAGCGTGTATTCGACGCAGCCAAAAAGCTCAAGGTCATTGCGCGGCATGGCGCAGGCTATGACACCGTTGACCTGCATGCCGCAAAACGTCACGGCGTGACCGTTCTGAATGCTCCTACGGCCAACAGCATGTCAGTTGCTGAACTGGCGATTTTTTTCATGCTTCACTGCTCACGCAATTTCAGTCTGGTCAGTCAAAAAATGCTGGAAGATTATTACCAGGCAAAGCTGCGCACACCAAAAGTCGAGCTGGACGGTAAAACCCTCGGTCTCATCGGTGTGGGCAATATCGGTTCACGCGTTGCCATTAAAGCGCTGCACGGCTTCAATATGAAAGTCATTGCTTATGACCCGTATAAAACGGCTGAACAGGTGCCGGAGGGTGTAGATCTGACTCAGGACTTCAACCGGATATTTAAAGAAAGCGATTTTGTTTCACTACATTGTCCCGCGACGGAAGAAACCTTCGACTTTATTGGCGAAAAGCAATTCTCCCAGATGCAGCCAACCGCTTATTTCATTAATACCGCTCGCGGCAAACTGGTCGACGAAAAGGCGCTTTACCACGCACTTTCAACATGCCAGATCGCCGGGGCCGGTGTGGATGTTTTGAAAACAGAGCCATTTGATCCGGCCGATCCTCTTTTTACGCTCAGCAATATCGTCATTGCTCCGCATATCGGTGCTGCAACGAAAGAAGCGACTGACCGTGCCTCGCTGCATTCAGCAGTCGGTATTGATGAAGTGTTGTCAGGTAAAAAACCTTCCTGGCCAGTGCCGGGTTTTTGAGGAGAAGATTATGTCTATTGGTCATCGTATTTTTAGCCAGCGTCCTGCTTTTGATCCTGAGTTACTGAAGCCTTATCAGCACCTGCCAACAGCAAATATAGCTGACACCATGAATCGCATTGCGGTTCTCGGCAACGGCATCCAGCGTGTCTCTTCGCCAAAGAAACCAATCATGGCGGGCTATGCCATTACGGTGAAGGCCCGCGCTGGCGACAACCTGATGCTGCACGCGGCTCTGGATATGGCAAATGAAAATGATGTGATTGTGGTCTCGAACGAAGGTGATCGCTCACGCGCACTTATGGGCGAGATTATGATCGCTTACGCCCACTATACCCGGAAAATTGCGGGAATCGTGCTGGATGGCCCTGTCCGGGACATCGATGCGATCTCAGTCCTTGATTTCCCCATCTTCGCGACCGGTTCTAATCCGGCAGGCCCGTTTAAAGAGGGACCAGGAGAGGTCAACACGCCTATTGCTTTAGGCGGTGTGGCGGTCTGCCCGGGGGATTTGATTGTGGGCGATGCGGATGGCGTGATTGTCGTCCCGCTAAGCGATGCTGCCGCACTGCTCAATAAGGCTAAAGATTATGCCGTATTCGATGCCGGTAAGGTTGAGGCGGCTAAGAATGGCACTGCTAATCGCGCATGGGTAAGAAAATCATTAGATGAAAAAGGTGTTGAGTTCATCGACGACATCTGCCGCTGATTTATCAAAATAATGAAATGCCACGCGCTGATGTTCAGGCGCGTGGCTGCTAAATACAGGTAATGTAATCATGCTTTATCTTAAACTCTTACCCATTATCCTTTTTCCCATTCTGTTCTGGATTATCCCGCACCCGGAAGGTCTTTCTGCTCAGACCTGGCATATAGTCGGCATCTATCTGGCTATGTTATGCGGTCTGGTTCTGCGTCCGTTTACAGACGCTGTCATCATGCTCATTATTCTGGGCCTTGCGTCCCTTGTGATTAATCCGGCTGCATTGTTTGCCGGATTTGGTAGCCCGATGGTGTGGTTTATCATCAGTGCATTTATTATCTGCAAAGCCTTTGTCATCACCGGACTGGGTAAACGTATCGCGTATCTGCTGCTTAAGCGCTATGGCAAAAATACCCTGACGCTGGGTTACCTGATGATGGTGACCGATACGGTACTGGCTCCGGCTACAGGTTCAAACATGTCGCGCTCTGGCGGCATCACTTATCCCATTTTTCGTAATATCGCTGAAGCACTGGGATCCACGCCCGAGAATGGCAGTCGCAAAATTGGTGCTTATCTCACGATACTGATGTATGTCATATCGATGGGGACCTCCAGTCTGTTTCTGACCGGAATGGCGACAAACTCCATTACCGTCTCTCTGGCTAATGAGATCATGCACGTGAACCTGGGCTGGATGGTCTGGTTCAAAGCCGCTATCTTACCGGCCGGTCTGGTGCTGTTAGCGGCACCGTGGATTCTCTATAAACTTTACTCCCCTGAGTTGAAGAGCATCGGCAACGTCAATGAAATTGCCCTCCAGGGATTGCAGGAGCTTGGTCCGGTTAAGCGAGAAGAGAAGCTGCTGTTGATCTTCTTCTTGCTGGGTATTCTTGGCTGGATGACCGGATCCCTTACGGGTATTGCCTTTATTCCCGTTGGCCTCGCCTTCCTTGCCTGTCTGTTGCTGTTCAAAGTCCTGAGCTGGAATGATGTGGTGGGTGAAAAGTCCGCCTGGCAGACTTTTGTCTGGTACGGTGCCTTTTACGGAAGCGCAGTAGCACTCTCGAAAGGTGGGTTCTATCTCTACCTTGTAGATGTGATTAAGAGCTTTCTCGACCTGTCGCAACTGAGTGAAATCAGCGCTATCGGCGTACTGGTTTTTATCAGTCTTGCAGTACGTTACTTCTTTGTCTCAAACACCGCCTTTGTCGTTTCCTTCTACCCGGTCCTGTTTACTTTGGGGATGACGACTCAGGCTCACCCCATGTATATCGCGCTTTCATTGGCCTTCTCAGCCGGTTATGGCGCTCTGCTGACGCATTATGGCAATGGTGCGGGCGTCTTCACATTCTCCAGTGGTTATGTACCGCAAAAGACGTTCTGGTTACTGGGGAGTGTAATGGCGCTGCTCAACGTGCTGGTTTATTTCCTGATTGGTATTCCCTACTGGAAAATGATCGGTATTGGATAAGGAGGATACACAATGAAACTGGATATTCTGATTAAAAACGGGCAGGTAGCTGAACCCGATAACGCATGTTATCTGCACCAAAACATTGGGGTGATCGGCAACCGTATCGTCGACATACAGGGTGTGGAAGACCTGGAAGCTGAAACCGTAATCGACGCAGCAGACTGCATTGTCCTGCCAGGGCTCATCGACTTTCACGCGCATGTTTTTCATGGCGGTACCGCTATCAGCGTTAACCCCGACGTACTCTGCCTGCCCAATGGCGTGACGGGGATTGTCGATGCGGGCAGTAGCGGTTGGGTAAACTACGGCTTATTTCGCAACAGCGTCATCAATACGGCGCAATCGCGAATAAAGAGTTACCTGAATGTGGTGAATGTCGGTCTTTCAACACTGGGGGGTGGACCGACAGGGTATCTGGAAAATACCAATCCTGCTAATTTCAACATAGAGAAAATTAGCCAGACGCTGAATGAGAATCGCGACAATATTATTGGACTGAAACTACGTTACAGTCAGGATATTGCCCGTGGACGCAACTTCAGTGGTGATCCCTTCTTTACCACCGTAGAACTGGCCCGAAAGCTGAAAACGACGCTTTGTGTCCATGTCACTGATTCTCGTCTGACAGCGGATGAACTTATCAGTCACTTCCAGACGGACGATATTTTCGCGCACTGTTTCCATGGCACCGGCAATGCCATTCTTCAGGAAAACGGCGACCTTTTCCCAGGGATCAAGGCGGCCAGGCAACGCGGCGTAATATTCGATTGTTCCAATGGTGTAGCGCATTTCGATTTTAACGTGGCCCGCCAGGCAATGGAGCAGGGCTTCAATCCCGATATAATCAGCACTGACCTGACGCTGCGTAATAGTCTGCGCACCGACAAGGTCTATAGTCTGCCCTTTATCATGTCCAAATACCTTAATATGGGGATGTCTTTTTTCGATGTTGTTCGAGCCGTAACCCGGACGCCTGCGCGATTAATGAAAATGCAGGGCCAGATCGGCACGCTGGACTCTGGTGCGTTCGCTGACATCGCCATTGTGAAAATGCGCAAGGAAAAGGTGGTGTTTGAAGATACCCGAGGTGTGCGGCTTGAAGGGAATCATTACATCGATAACTGCGCGACTATCAGCAATGGACAAATAGTTTATCGTCGCCAGCGTTTTTGATTAAGCCCCTGTTCACGAAACCGGCCTGCGCATAAATGACCCATACGCAGGCTTTTTCGTTTCATCAATGGCTCTGAAAACTTATGAAAAGCAACGAAATCGCTATTCTCTCGGTGTCAAAAACCATCACGCAACGCATATCCAACGTGCTTATCGAGAAGAAAATCGATATTCCGGTTTACGAGTATCATTACTTTGACGTGGTAGAAAAAGCGCAGCAGTTAATTCAGGGTGGAACCAGAATCCTTATCAGCCGCGGCGGGACAGCCGCACTTCTGCGCAACAACCTGAATATCCCGGTGGTGGAAATAGCCCACGACCTGCATGGCATCTCCCGTAATCTGCAGGAAGCCCGAAAGAAGTCGCAGAAAATTGCAGCAGTAGGTTTTCCACAATTCTGCAATGTTCTTCGCCAGTACCAGAATATGACTCATGAAGAGTTTAAGATTTGCCAGGTCTATAATCACTATGACATTGATAATGTAATCAAAAACCTTTCAGAACATGATTATGATTTAGTTATCGGCGGCCTGACGGTGGCTGATATGGCCAAAAAGTACAATCTGAAAGTCATTATGGGCGATACAGACAATATTGCTATTGAACAGGCTCTCGATGTCGCTGGCAGTATGCTGAAATACATTAACAGTGAAAGTATCAAGCTGGCGATGGCGTGGTCGGCGCTTAATCAGTCTCGTGAAGGGATGATGTGGCTGGACCAATCTGGCGAAGTCATTGATATAAACGCTCCTGGCTTAACGTTGTTTCAGTGCGATGTCGGTGAGAGGATCTTAAAAAACGAAAGTTTTAAACCTCTTTTCAGCAGCATTATCAATGAAACAGATGTCATTCAGGCGTTGATCGAGATCGGGAACGAATTCGTTCATCTTGCCGTGAAGCATTTCCCAGGCCAGCAGACTTTTTTCACCCTCATTACCGGCGTCAGGGTAGGGCAACCCGAGGGTCATGACTCATCTTCAGCCAGAAAGCCTGCAAACAGCACCTTCACTACAACTTACTCTTTTTCAGACATCATTGGCCGTTCTTCTGCGATTGAATCTGTTATTGAACAGGCCAGGCTTTATGCCGCACACGACCTGCCGGTAAATATTCTGGGCGATACCGGCACGGGCAAAGAGCTGTTTGCTCAAAGCATCCATCATGCCAGTTCACGTAGCTGCGGCCCTTTTATTGCTATCAACTGTGCCGCTATTCCTGAAACGTTGCTGGAAAGTGAGTTGTTTGGATATGCCGAGGGTGCATTTACCAATGCACGGCGGGGCGGAAAACCTGGCATTTTTGAGATGGCAGCACATGGCACGATATTCATTGATGAAATCAGCGAGGCCCCTCTTGTCGTGCAAATCAAATTATTGCGTATTTTGCAGGAGAAAAGGTTCAGCCGGATTGGCGGTGAGACATTAATCAGCGCCAGTTTCCGCCTGATTACCGCCAGTAATAAAGATCTGAGTACGCTGGTGGCGGCGGGAACATTTCGTCAGGATCTCTGGTATCGCATCAATATTCTTGAGTTACGTCTGCCTGCGCTAAACGCGCGCCATGGGGACATAATGTTAATTATTGCCTCTCTGCTGGCAAAACAGGATAAGCCATTCACATTTACAGCCGAAGCGGTTGAACTTCTCAATACTTATCCCTGGCCTGGAAATATCCGGGAGCTGAAAGCCGCGATTTCCCGCCTGATAGTGCTGCATAAAGCTAATGAAGTGGATGTAGCTGAACTGCATTCCCTCTGCCACATCTCCACTTTAGCGGGCGAGAGTGAAGAGGTCTCTTATGCATCGACAGATGAAGTCGATTTACTGGAAAGGCAGGAGCGGAAACTGATTGCTTCCGTTATCAAAAAGACAAAAGGCGATCGTGCAAGAGCAGCAGTGATTTTGGGGATTAGCCCGACTACGTTGTGGAGAAAGATGAAGTCATATGACGTAAAAGGTTCCTGAGGCGTCTGCTCGCCACCCGGATGATGATTCATTCAGCACCACGTTATCGCTCATGACAAAAGGTAAATTGACGTCTGTTCTCCCCTTGACGCGAAACGTCAACTGTTACACTCAGATGACACTTAATCTGGATCCTGACCGCAATGCTCCATCAAAAAATGCGCCTTCGTTCGCTGCTGACTTTACTCTCCATCGGGGGCGTCATTCTGACCTCCGGTCTGCTGCTGAGCGCGCTGCTGTTGTTTCAGAAGGCCAATATCGAAGACAGCCTGCTTGAGGGGAATATTGCCTATGCCCGGAAACTGGCTGACACCACCGACCGTTACCTGGCGACTGCGCAACGTGAACTGGCCTGGAGTGCCTCGCAGATCCGGGATCTGAGCAATACTCAACGGCTCGAAGGGGAGGCCGAACGTCTGCGAATGCAGTCGGGCTTTTTCAACTCGGTGGTGGTGGTGAATCATGATGCCATCATTGCGGCAATCTCACCTGATAGCCTGAACCTGATTGGCGTGAAGCTGCACTCAGCTGCCAGCCTGCAGGCGATTGCGACCCAGAAGCCCTTTATCTCCGCGCCCTTTACCTCTGCCGCCGGTAACTATGTGGTGTTTTTATCTCAGCCGCTGTTCAGCGAACAGGGCCATTACCTCGGCTACATTGGCGGCACCATCTACCTCAAAAAACAGAGCATGCTAAGTGAGATCCTGAGCCAGCATTTTTACACTAAAGGCTCGACGGTCAGCGTGGTCAGCAATGAAGGGCTGATAATATTCAGTCACGACCCGGCGCTGGTCGGCACAAAGATGCTGCTGAGCCTGGCACTTCAGAAGCGGCTAGCCACCACGGAAAGCGGGCACTTCACGCTGGAGAATGACGGACAAAATTACCTCACCGGTTATGGCACGCTGCACAAGACCGGCTGGAACGTGTTTATTACCGGCACCTCTGAAACGGTCAGGCATATTCTGATGCGCACGGCGGAAAGCGCCATCTGGTTCGTTCTGGGCATTATCATCGTGACAGCGGGCGTGATTGCTTTTATGGCGGGGCGAATCGCCTCTCCACTGGAAAAGCTGGCGGACAGGGTGCGCGATGGCGGCAGCGAAGCGCAGGCAGAATCGCTCGCCACGGTTAAAACCTGGTATTACGAGGCTGACAGGCTCAAAGAAGCGGTGCAGGAGCATCGCCATGCGGTAGCAGGCCATATGGCTGCGCTGAACGATGAGGCGATGACCGATCCGCTGACCGGGCTTTGCAACCGACGCGGATTTTCGGCGCTGGCGACGCAGTCAGACAGCGACCAGGCACAGTGCGTCATCGCCATTGATATTGACCATTTCAAGAAGATAAATGACTGGTACGGGCATGACGCGGGTGACGCGGTGCTGGTGAGTCTGGCGGCGTTGCTGCGCCAGCTCTGCCGCACCGGCGATATTGTCAGCCGGTTTGGAGGCGAGGAGTTTATTCTGCTGCTGCCGCACACCTCGCTGGTGGATGCCGCCCACACTGCGGAACGCATTCGTGAGACCGTCAGCACAACCACCTTCCCGTTTGCGGGGACGATGACGATATCAGCAGGGGTGGCTTCACGGGGTGAACAGGCTGGCGATCGCGAGGCTCTGCTTCGGCGTGCCGATGAGGCGCTCTACGAGGCAAAAGCGGCCGGACGTAATACTGTGATGATTGCCGGGCCAGACGGCTTCAGCGCATTTGAGTCTGACAGGTGAGATTTCGGGCTGGTGTGGGCTGTTCAGTACTTACTGCGTAATCGCCAGCCCAGCCACTCATCCAGCGCCGTTTCCGCCAGCGGCCTGGAGTAGAAAAAGCCCTGCGCCTGATCGCAGCCGAATTCGGTCAGTACTTTCACCGTTTCCTCATTCTCCACGCCCTCAGCCAGCACCATATAATCGAGATCTTTGAGCATCGCAATAATACTGCGGGCGATGACGCGCGACGCGGTATCAGACGAAATCTCGCTGATCAGTGATCGGTCCAGCTTGATGACATCCAGCGGCATGCGGCGCAGATAGCTGATATTGCTGTAGCCGGTGCCAAAGTCATCGAGTGAAATACCGAATCCACGCAGTTTCAGCATCTCAAGCCCCTGCATCGCGGTCGGGCTTTCCAGAATCCGTTCCGTCTCCAGACATTCAACGCCCAGTAGCGAAACCGGCAGCTTCGCCCTGATCATCCGCTCTTCCAGTTCGTCGGCAAAACCGTCGCGCGAAAAATCGCTGCTGCTGACGTTAATGGTAATCGGCAGCTGAATATAGCTGTTACGAAGCCGGGAGAGCCGCGCGATGGCGTGCTCTGTGACCCAGGTTGTGAGCTCGCTGAGCAGTTCTGTTTGTCCTGCGAAAGGTAAAAACTGTGCCGGTGACAGCTCACCGCGCTCCGGGTGCTGCCAGCGGATCAACGCCTCCAGTCCAATCGGCTTGCCGCTGTGCAGGCAGATTTTAGGCTGATAGGCGAGCCACAATCCCTTGTCCTGGCGGAGTGCCGTGGCCAGGTCATGCATCAGGGTGAAGTCCTGCGTATGGCGGCTATCGGTGGCCTCACTGAAGGGCATTGAGGCCACGTCACGGGTAATGGCCTCGTGCAGCGCGCTGACTGCACGCCGCAGGATCTCCTGAGCGGGCATCTCCCCGGTGTTGAAGCTCGCTTCACCGGTATGCGTCGTCAGGGCGACCGACAGCCCATCGCCGATATCCGCGCTGATTCCCGCCAGCTTCGTTGCTACCCAGTTGGCCGTGAGTCTGCTCTCCTGACGTGTCAGCAGGGCAAAGCGCCCGGTTGCCACGGTATAGAGCATCTCCCCCGGCGCAGGACGCAGGCGCAGCGGCAGTAATGTCGCGACATCTTTCAGCAGGCTTTCAACCGGCCCCATGCCCATTGAGCGCGCAAGCTCATAAGCGCGCGGCATATCGATACAGTCAATCAGCACCAGGCGCCGTGGCGTGGTGTCACCGGAGGCGGCAAGAAACTGCAGGTCGCGAATCAGACGCTGACGATTTGGCAGGCCGGTTACCGGGTCGGCAAAACCGGCCGAGTACCAGGCCTCAAGAAATGACATCACCAGGGCCGCCAGCATTTTGAGCATCGTCACCTGATCGCCACCAAAGCGATGAGGCGCGGTGTCGGTCACGCACAGCGTTCCCAGTATCAGACCGGTGCTGCTTTTCAGCGGCACACCAGCATAGAAGCGGATAAACGGCGCGCCGGTAATCAGCGGATGGGCAGCAAAGCGGATATCCAGCAGCGTGTCGGGCACGACTACGGTGCTGTCCGTGTCAACAACGTGCCGGCAGAGCGAGTCCTGTCGGGAGGACTGAGTAAGCGTGAAATTATGCGCAGCCTTAACATGCTGCATCTCATCATCCAGTACGGAGATAAAGCTGCCGGGAATACCCAGAGCCTGGCTGGCGAGCCGGACGAACTGGCGCAACACATCATCGCGACTTTCGTCGTTATTGCGCAGCGCGTGCAGGGTTCGCGTACGGCTATCATCGCCGTCGCTAAGGCTCATAAGCATGGATTCCTCCGCACCGGCTGATTACGGAGCGAAATTAAACAGAAAATTTAAAGGATGTGGCGTCATGACTACAGGCTATTTATGTAAAAAGATATAGCCGTTACGTTTTTATTTTTAATTACGATGCACGTCACCGCTAGTCAGAATAGCAAATTATTTTTCTTTAACGAAATATTTTCGTAATGACGATTCTATTATTTTGTCGTTAAAAACTATTAATTTCTTAAATATCCTGCCAGTATAGAAGGTATAAACATAGCGTGCGATATAATAACGCATTAAAGTAGATGACATAACTTATTTTTGCTTTCTTTTTTTAACTACACCAATGACAACATCGGGGAAAACCTCATGAATTCACTCAGGCATTTCACTATCCGCCGCGTTGTGCTGTGGATGATGATCGTCTCACTGGGCGTCGTTGCGCTGGCTGGCGGCTACAGCAGCCAGATCGTGCGCGACATCTTTCGTCAAACCGATCGCTCAGAGGCGCTTACGCAGCAGCTGAGCTTTCTGGCGCGCAGCGCTATCGTCATGCAGAGCGGGACGCCAGCAGATATTAAGGCTCTCGTCGCTGTAACCCCGGACAATGCTGACTGGGACAGCTTCCGTGCCGCACTCACCACCGCGCCCGCAGAGTACACAACTGTAGCCCGCGCACAGCTGGATAAGCTGAACCAGCAGCTGGCTGAGAATCAGGCACCCCTGAAAGCTGACCGGCATCGGCTGGAAAACGTATTGCTGGCAGCACTGATTGCGGCCGTGGCGTTGCTGCTGTTCTGCGACCGCTATCTGGTTGTCCACCTGGTGCGTCCGGTAGGTAAAATTCGCGGTCATCTAAAAATTATTGCTGATGGCGATCTGACGCGTGAGCCGGAAGACCTGGGGCGCAACTGTGTCGGGCAACTGGTGCCGCTGGTTAAAGAGATGCAGCACAGTCTCCTGCAGACAGTCAGCGCTATCCGCGATAACGCCGCCATTCTGCATCGTGAAGCGGGTGATATCGCCACGGGTAACGCCGATCTTTCCGACCGGACATCGACACAGGCCGCTGCGCTGGAGCAGACCGCAGCCAGCATGGAGGAGATCACCGTCACCGTGCGCCACAATGCACAGAATGCCCGTGAAGCGCGTGAACTGGCCGCCACCACCACAAATACCACGCATCAGGGCGTTGAACTGGTGCAGACAGTGGCAGCAGCCATCACCAGCATCGCGCAGGGATCGGAAAAAATCCGGCAGTTTACCGCCACCATTAATGGCATCGCGTTTCAGACCAATATTCTGGCGCTGAACGCCGCCGTAGAGGCCGCCCGTGCGGGCGAGCAGGGCCGCGGCTTCGCGGTGGTCGCCAGTGAGGTTCGTTCACTGGCGCAGCGTAGTGCAGCTGCCTCTAAAGAGATTGAAGAGCTGATTGCCGATACCGTGAGCCGCGTCGATGATGGCCGACGGGCTGCGGAAAGTGCAGGAACCACCATGGCAGCCGTGCTGCGCGGTGTTGATGGCGTCAATGAACTGATTGGGCAGATTGCGCTGGCTTCAGATGAGCAGAGCAAAGGTATCGCCCAGGTCACCGTCGCCGTGGCTGAACTTGACCGCGTGACGCAACAGAATGCGACGCTGGTTCAGCATGTGTCAGCGACGGCGAGCAGTCTCAGCGGCCAGACCGAAACGCTTGGCAGCGTGATCACCCGCTTTACCCTGCCGAATCATGCTGTTGCTGGGATGAATTAACGCGTTATGCCGACGAATACAGGCGGCGGGACAAATTCCGGTCAGGTATAACCTGGCCGGATATTTTTTTATCTGTAAATAATCGCTGTCCGGCCCGGAATAAAAATTCATTATTATTCTTTATTTAATGATTAAATTAATGTGTCACTGTTTTTGAGACTGTGATTGATGGTGATCATCATCTGGTCATTATCATCATTTAAGAATGGCGATGATTATTTTCAGTAGTGCAACAATTAACCGGTCAGTTAATTAAATATAATTACAGTTAATCTCTTAGGTTTTACTGATGCCTTACGCTTTCCTGACGGTTTCGGAATGCTGGCCTGTTAAAACTTAACTCAAATTTATGTTTTGGCCGCAGGCGTATTCATTCACCCGGCCTTCACACCGGGGCACCGTATGCGGAGCGTTTCATATGACAAATCAGATTTTACAGCGGCCTGTGGCCGTACAGCACAACGTGCGTGAACTGCGCGTTGCTGCCGGTCTCTCTCAGGAGATTGCAGCAGAACGTTTTGACCTGAGCCAGCGCGTCTGGCAGACCAAAGAGGCATCGAAAAATCCCGCGCTGCTCAGCCAGGGCGAGTATGAACTGCTGCTGCTGCTGGCCGGAGAGCATCCCTATTTTGAACTGGTGCCGAAGCTGAAAAAGTAAGGCTGGCAGCCGCTATTTTCCTGAAGTTAAGTCATGCCAGGCCGATATACAGAGACAAGCGAAGCGCATTGATGGCTCGTCTGATAAGCCCTGGCCAGATGATTCTGGCGTGGTCCGCCCTAAGCCGCTGATCCGCCGCAACCTCTCTGCCAGGCCAATTGTATTAACTGGCGCTTCATTGTCTGCGGTGCCAGCTTCATCGGGCTCAGCGCGGCAACCCGTTGCTGCAGAGTTCACTGACGGGCCTTTCTTCCGGCAGCGGGTCGGCAGCAAATTCTGCATGTCCTGTCTGATTGAACGTGTCCTCTTTACGCTGTGTCATGCCGGCCACAGCAGATAATATCTGAGGGGAGTTACGCTGAAACGTCCAGTTTATCATGATGCCGAGGCGGCTCGTCTCGACGCACTCAGGCAGTATAACCTGATGGATTCACCGCCAACTGATGCGCTGGATCGTCTCACCACGCTTGCTGCGCGACTGTTTAAAGTGCCGGTTGCTTTTGTGTCGCTTATCGACGAGAAGCGGCAGTTCTTTGCCTCCCGCTACGGTCTGAATATCTCAGGTACTTCGCGCAACGTCGCCTTCTGCCACCATACGCTGGCGAAGGGCGATATCCTCTGCGTGCCTGATACCCTGAAAGATCCGCGTTTTCGTGACAGCCCGCTGGTTCATGGTTACCCCTTTATCCGCTTTTACGCGGGGATTCCGCTCTCAACGCCGGATGGCCATCATATTGGCACGGTCTGCCTGACTGACAGCCACCCGCGTGAGCCGCTGACGGCAGAGGATCGAAAGCATCTGACCGACATTGCCGCGCTGGTGATGGATCGCATGGAGATGCACCGTCTGGAGTTACTGCGCTACACCAGCCAGCAGCGGCTTGAGGCGATCTCATCTACTTCACCTGACGCCATTGTCTGCACCGACCTGCGGCGCGGCATCACCTTCTGGAATCCGGCCGCCACGGCGCTGTTCGGCTACACAGCAGAGGAGATGAGAGGTCAGTACGTCAGCGAGCTGATTCCGGCGCGCTGCCAGACTGACTACCGCATTGAACTGGCCCGGATTACCTCTGACGAGGCGGCGATCTCACATCCCCGCTCACTGCAGATATGGGGTGTGACGCGTGACGGTCGTGAGTTCCCGGCAGAAGTCTCTTTTTCAGGCTGGCGCGAAGAGGGTGAGCGTCTGGTGGGCATGATCATCCGTGATGTCACGGCCCGCTATGAAAGTGAGGCGCGTCTCTCTGAGCTGGCCTCAATGGATATGCTGACCCGCCTTGCCAGCCGTAGCGCCTTTATGGAGCAGGTCGGACAGCTGACCACGGCGGGCGTGCCCTATACCTTACTGATGACCGATCTCGATGGTTTCAAAGAGGTGAACGATACGCTGGGCCATGCCGCCGGGGATGCGCTGCTGTGTCACGTGGCTGAACAGATTCGCGCAGTGTGCGCCGGTGCTGTGACGGCCGCGCGGCTGGGCGGTGATGAGTTTGTGATTCTGTTAGCAGGCGGCAGCGCAGAAGCGGTAATCACAGCAGAAAAACTGATTGCGGCCGTTCAGACGCCGTTTCGTTATCACGACTCGCCAGTGGTGGTCGGCGCCAGTACCGGCATCGCCTCTTACCCGGAACATGGGCGCGATCCCTCTGCGGTGATGTCGGCCGCTGACCTGGCGCTTTATCGTGCCAAAGCGTCAGGCAAAGGCCGCAGTATCCTGTTTATGCCCGCGTTTCGTGAAGCGGAACAGCAGCGCCGCCGCTTTGAGCGAGAACTCGAAACGGCGGTGCGCCAGCAGCAGTTCACACTTTACTATCAGCCCCGCTTCGACGTTGAGAGCGGAAAGCTCACTGGATGCGAGACGCTGGTGCGCTGGCAGCATCCGACGCGCGGCCTGCTGTTACCCGCCGAATTTATCGGCATGCTGGTTAAGAGCCCACTTTCTGTGACGCTGGGGGAGTGGATCATTCGCAGTGCTCTGGCGCAGGTCCGGCAATGGCAGGTTCGCGCACCTCATCTTCGTGTCAGCATCAATCTGTTTCCGCGCCAGCTTTCAGGTAACAGTCTGGAAGCGGTGATACGTGAGAGTGCTGGCGGCGACGCCGGTTTTGTTGAGCTGGAAGTGGATGAGCCACTGCTGGCTGTGCTGGTGCAGGATATGCCGGTTCAGGTTGAAGCGGTGCGCCGGACCGGAGCCTCGTTCATTATCGATCATTACGGGCGCACGCTCGGGTCCATTAACCTGCTGAGATATAGCTTTGTGGCGGGCTTTAAAATTGATAAGTCACTGACGCACGAGCTAGGTTCCAGTATGCGGGTGCGGATGATGTTCCGGGCCATTACCGCGCTCGGCAAAAGTCTGGGTATCCGGGTGGCCGCTGAAGGAGTGGAAGACAAAGAGCAGATCGCGTTTGTCACTACCGCCGGGTGCGACATCATGCAGGGCAACGGCCTGTGCCGGCCAATGACGCCCGCGGATTTTGAGGCAATGTTGCAATACCCGTCTGCCGTCGCCAGCGGTCACGATGTCACGCCACACTGATCGATGTGACCGCGGCAGGCGAAGAGCGGGATGATTGAGACCTGCTCTTCGCCTGTCAGGTCAGTATGCAGGCCGATATTCCTGCTTCAGCAGGCCGAAGATCCAGTCATCCTGCCACTGACCATCAAGAAAAAAGTTCTGCCGCAACGTTCCTTCCTGAATAAAGCCAGCAGCAAGCAGTGTCCGCCGTGAAGCAGTATTGCCTGCTGTCACTGTGGCGGTCAGCTTGCGGTAATCCAGCTGCTCAAAGCAGAACGCGATGATGGCCTGCAGCGACTCGCGACCATAACCTTTGCCCTGAGCATGGGCGGCCAGAATAAACCCAAACTCCGCGATGCCCTCACCGCGATCGATAAATCCGCAGAAACCAGCCGGTAAACCCGATGTTTTTTCCCCGACCACCAGACACAGCCAGTGTTTGCAGCCTGCGTACCAGGCGGGCAGGCGGACATCAAATAAGTGAGTTCTGATCTCCTCTGCACTGCGTGGATCGCTGATGTACTTCATTACCGATCGGTCCTGACTGACCGCCAGATAGAAAGCCCAGTCTTTCTCGCACAGCGGACGATAAGTCAGGCGTGGCGAGGTGACCTGCGGTGGTACTACGTGCGGTAAATCATCAGTGGACATCGTGCAACTCCCTGCGTTTTAAATCGGTAAGGCGATGGCGCAAAAATAGCACAGAGTTTCTGACGGGTGGGATGCGCTTCCGCGACTCTGTGAGTCATCTTCCCACTTCGTTGCTACGCTTTTAGCCACATGACTGAAAACTGACCCTGATGAGAGTAATTCCCAATGGATCTCAAAACGTTCGAAGCAGAGGCGTGGGCGGCACTGGATGACGCTGCCGCCGATCCGCAGGCCGGATTCCGTTATCTGACGCTTTGTACTGTGGATGCGGAACTACGCCCGCAGGCGCGGACTGTGGTATTGCGCCAGTGTGCTGACGACCACAGGACGCTGACCTTTCATACCGATGTACGCAGTCCGAAGTGGCAGGAGATGGCCGCGAACCCGCAGGTCACCGTGCTCGGATATTGCCATCAGCGCCGCCTGCAACTGCGGATGCCGGGACGGGCTGAGTGTTATGCGGCGGGAACGGAGGTCGCACGGGCAGCCTGGCGTGCGTTACCGCAGCACACGCGGCAGACTTACACCGGCGGACCCCCAGGCGAAGCACGGCTAGCGGCTGATGAGATGCCTGATGCGTCAGCAGCGGAAGCGGGAGAATCCCGCTTTGGTGTAGTCATCGTGCGGGTCAGCATGCTGGACGCGTATCAGCTTCAGCGAAACGATAATCAGCGCGCCCTGTTTCGCTACGCCTCCGAAGGTGAGTTGCAGGCAAGCGAGTGGCTCAACCCCTGATCACCGATGCACTGATTGACCCTCCCTGGCTAATTCCTTTTCGCGCATGCGACAAAACAGATTTCACTCTTTACCGCTGCGCTTGCCATTTTTAATCTGCCGTGTCGCTTAGGCGAAATTAGCGCCATTTTATCTTCATATGTCAGCGTTTTTCTGCCTTTTGCTATCTTTTGTGATTGTTTGTGCCAGGCTTTAACCAACCGAAAAGCAGTGACTTATGCTTAAGGTCAGGAAAAGCACAATTGATCGCTCTGTATCACAGGCTGGTTAACTATGAACAATCAACCTCCTGAAAAACCAGGGTCAGAGGGTAGCGAGCAGGTGATAAGCCTGGCGGAGGAAACCGTTGATATCGCTAAACAGCGGGTCATCGATGGTCATGTCAGGGTTACCCGACAGGTCACCGAGCATCAGCAGAAAATAGCGCTGATGCTCCGGCATCAGACAGCGGAAATCGATCGCATTCCTAAGTCGGAGCGGCTGGCTGAAATGCCGGACATCCGTGAAGAAAACGGCGTGCTGATCATTCCGATCGTCGAAGAGGAAATCGAGATTGTTCGTCACCTGGTGCTGAAAGAGGAGTGGCACATCCGCAAGTTTGTCAGCGAGGAAGCCACAGAACAGGTTGTCTTCCTGCGCAAACAGCACGCTCATCTGACCCGTATACCCTATCCAGAGCCGTCCGAATCCATCACCGAGGAACACATCATGGCGCGTGAAACAATCGTAACAATGTTCAGCAATCTCTCACTGGCAGAAGGTGCAAAGCGTAACCTGATTAAGGCCGGGTTCCTGGATGATGACATTGATATCATCTCCGGTGATCGCCTGCGTACCGAAGGTCACGAAGCCCGTCACCCTGGCTTCTGGCAGCGCCTGTTTGGTAATACGCTGGAAGAGGATCAGGCTGAAGTTTATGAAGACGCGATGCGTACCGGCGGTGTGGTGCTGTCGCTGCGGGCCGATGAAGATGAGTTACCGCGCGCACTGGGCATTCTGGATGCGCATGAAGAGCTGACTGAGCGCAGCGCGGCCTTACCTGATGATTATGCGCCAGGTTACGCGACCAGTGATGGCCTGACGGCGCCTGCCAGTGGAACGCTTTCAGAGAGCGAAGCGGTCGATCCGCTTCAACCTCATCGCGGCGTTGCCCGCACCGCGCTGACGGGCGATGAGAGTGACGAAGATGTGCTGCGTCTGGCCGAAGAGCGACTCGAAGTGGGTAAACGTCTGGTCAGCGAAGGGTCTACCCGCGTCCGCCGCTACACTGTCACCGATCAGGTGTCAGAAAATGTCTCGCTGCATGAGCAGCATGCCGAAATCTTCCGTCGTCCGGTCAGTGAAACGGGCTCACCGGCTAATGTCGACTGGTCTGAGAAAACCGTCGAAGTTGAAGAGACGCATGAGCAGCCGGTGGTCAATAAGACCGCGCAGATCATTGAAGAAGTGGTGCTGCGCAAAGAGGCCAGCGATCGGGTTGAAACCATCAATGATTCGGTACGTCGTCAGGAAGTGGATATTGACCATGCCAGTGCCGATCATCTCAGTGGAGACCCGGTGACCGGCAATCGTACCGCGACCGATCCGCTGATTGAAAGCACGCGTCAGGCCCGCGCTGAACATGACACACGTCCGTTAACGCCAGGCAGTGAGCTGGCGCACAAAGAGGGTTTCGTGGAGAAAGCCGGGGATAAGATTGCGGAAGCAAAAGAGAAGGTCGAAGACAAGTTTAAAAAGCCGTAATGCTGTCACGGTGATTGTCACATCTCATGCCTGAAACCCGTCTCTGACGGGTTTTTTTTCGTTAAGGGTACGTTTTGAATCAAATCCCCGTCGCCGCACGTCCTTCAAGCTTGGTTCATGCGGAATGGTCATCATTCCTTCGAACGCCGCAGGGTTTTAAGGACCGGTTCAGACCGGCAGATTTTCTGAGTAAAATCGGGTGGTATTTGATATTAAGGGAAATCAGCCTGATCACTGCCGTGGCTTACAGGTTTCAGGCGGTCTGCATTAAAATTTGCAGGTACGCACGCCGAATACGACAAAATAAATCCGCTCGCATCACTTATAGGCTCAGCCCAATCCGAAAGGATAAGCACCCCTTGACTGAAACCCGCCCTGTGCGGGTTTTCTATTTCATGCGGTTCGTTATTGAATCCTGTTCCAGCCAGATCTGTGACGGCATAAACCACAACGCCCCAGACCGGCAAGTCCTGAATCAGCCGCCCCGCGTTGTGAACACCGCGATCCCTGACTACCCTTGCTGTTGTTTCTATCCCCAAACGGGCCGGATAGCCCGAACGCCGGGTGAGATCTGCAATTTTAAGTCATTCACGGCAGACGATCCTGCATCTGCCGTGCATTATTAAACAGGGTAATCATGCCAGAACAACGCAACGCCGATCATTACCGCGCTGATGAGCACATCGACCCTTATGTCTCGGTACAGGGTGCAAGAACACATAATCTCAAAGACGTTTCGCTGCGGTTTCCCCGCAATGCCATGGTGGTGTTCACCGGGGTTTCTGGCTCCGGTAAGTCGTCACTGGCTTTTGATACCCTCTATGCGGAAGCTCAGCGCCGGTTTATCGAGTCGGTATCGCCCCATGCCCGCCGCCTGATCGATCAGGCCGCTGCGCCGGATGTGGATAACATCGACGGGCTTCCGCCTGCGGTGGCGCTTCAGCAGAGCCGGGCTGGCGCGCAGGAGCGTTCCACCGTGGGCAGCCTTACCCGCATCTCTGTCACACTGCGCCTGCTGTTCTCCCGTGCAGGCGTAAGACCTGACGGTGTTCCCTTTATGACTGCCGATTATTTCTCGCCTAATAATCCTGAAGGGGCCTGTCCGCATTGCCAGGGACTGGGAAGAGTTCACACCGTCAAAACCGAGTCGATGGTGCCGGATGTCTCACTGAGCATCCGGCAGGGCGCTATCGCTTCATGGCCCAGAGGCTGGCATAACAAAAACCTTCGCAGCATCCTTGAGACGCTGGGCTACGATGTCGATGCGCCCTGGCATACGCTTTCAGCCCGTGACCAGCAGTGGATCCTGCTGACTGACGAACAGCCGTCAGTGCCGATTTTTGTTGGTCTGAACGCTGAGCAGCGTGAAAAAGCGCTGGCGGCAGGCGAAGAGCCCGCTTATACCGGCACATACACCAGTGCAGCAAAAATCGTACTGCAGAGTTACTCAGGTGGCAGTGAGACAACAAAGAAACGGCTGGCGCGTTTTGTGACGGTCACGCCCTGTTCCGAATGCCACGGTAAACGGCTTAACCGTAACGCGCTGTCCGTGACCTTTGCCGGTTATGACATTGCCAGTCTGAGTGAGCTGTCGGTCGTTGAGCTTGCGGAACTGCTGAAGCCTTATGCGGCGGGCACCTCACCGGCCCTGCCTGGTGAGGCGGCATTGCGTGAGGCAGTGATCCGGATGGCGTCGGATATTGCGATGCGGCTTGATCAGCTGGAAACGCTCGGTCTGGGGCATCTGGCACCCGGTCGGCGCACCACCATGCTCTCATCCGGCGAACTGCAGCGCGTGCGTCTGGCAACTCAGCTGATTTCACGGCTGTTTGGCGTGCTTTATGTGCTCGATGAGCCTTCTGCTGGCCTGCATCCTGACGATGTCAAAGCGCTGCTGGCGTCCCTGAAAAATCTGGTGCGTGCAGGTAATTCGCTGGTGGTGGTTGAGCATAACCTCGATCTCATCGCCGAGGCAGACTGGCTCATCGAGGTTGGCCCCGGTCCGGGAACGCATGGCGGTGATATTGTCTATAACGGCGAACCAGCAGGACTCGAAGACGTCAGTGCATCACCGACCTCGGCCTATCTCTTTTCCCGCCACTACACCGGACTGCGTCAGCGTCGACCTGCCGAAAGCTGGCTCCGCTTTGAACAGGTCTGTTGCAACAATATTGCCGGAATGGATATCGCCATCCCGCTGGGGAGAATGACGGCAGTTACTGGCGTGTCCGGCTCGGGTAAATCGACACTTCTGAATCGCGTGCTTCCGGAAATGCTCGGACGGTTTGACAAAACGCCGGATATCGAGGAGGCCGACGAAGAGGATCTGGTGCCGGACGTTAAGGGGCAGGTTGTCAGCGGAAGTGACGCCATCGGCCGCCTGGTCAGAATCGACCAGCGTCCTATCGGGCGCACGCCACGCTCAAATCTGGCGACTTACACCGGATTTTTCGACATCGTCCGCAGACTGTTTGCCGACACCCCCGCCGCGAAGGCTAAAGGATTCAGCGCCAGCCGGTTCTCATTCAACCTGCCTGCGGGACGCTGTCCCGCCTGTGAAGGGCAGGGACAGATTTCGATTGAGCTGCTCTTCATGCCCAGCGCCACGGCAACCTGCTCGGTCTGCGCGGGCAGTCGTTATAACCCCGAGACGCTGGAGGTGAAGTGGAACAACCTGACCATAGCGGACGTGCTTAATCTCACCGTGGACGACGCAACTGAGGTGTTTCAGGGCTATGACGGGATCCAGCGATCGCTGTCGGCCCTGACGTCGCTGGGGCTGGGATACCTGACGCTGGGTCAGCCCGCCACTGAGCTGTCCGGTGGAGAGTGTCAGCGCATCAAACTCGCCTGGGAGCTGCAGCGCGTCCAGCGGACGTCAACGCTCTATCTGCTTGATGAACCGTCGACAGGTCTCCACCCGTCTGACATGGATAAGCTGCTGATTGTGCTGGATGAACTCGTGAAACGCGGTCACACCGTTGTCATGGCGGAACACAATATGCGCATTGTGGCAGAGGCGGACTGGGTAATAGATCTGGGTCCCGGTTCGGGGTTGAAAGGCGGAAGGATTGTCTCATCCGGTTCACCGGAAGCAGTGAGCACCTCCGCAGAGAGTCTGACTGCACCCTGGCTTTCCGCGCAGCTGAAAAAGAGGGCGGGCGATCCGGCGTAAGCGGATTGCACGGGATAACGATGCCGCTGAAACGGCCGCATCAGGGCTCAGGAGTCAGCTTCTGAGCCCGTCAAATCTTAACCTCGAGGTTAGCGCATCGGGCGTGAAACCGGACTGATAATTGGCGTGGGTTTCGGGCCGACTAAAACGCTGGCCAAACTGGCCAATCATGCAGCTAAGAAGTGGACGCAGACGAAGGCGTCGTAGATCTGTCTGACAAAAGCCGACAGCGAAAACTCCTGCATCTGACTGACGTCAGTGATATCTGGGGCATTGGCTGGCGGATCAGTCTGCGCATGAACCAGCTGGGGATCACCACAGCCCTCCAGCTGGCGGACAGCAACGTCAGTATGATACGAAAAAACTTCGACGTGATTGTCGAGCGCACCGCGCGAGAACTTAACGGTGAGTCCTGCCTGGCACTTGAAGACGCACCTCCGCCTAAGCAGCAGATAGTGAACTCCCGTTCTTTTGGCCAGCGTGTTACACGGCTGGAAGACATGCAGCAGGCAGTCGTACTGTATGCCACCCGCGCTGCGGAAAAACTCAGGGAGCAGAATTCGCGCTGCCGCCATATAAGCGTCTCGATTGCCACCGGTCGCCACGGTGATGAACCGCAATATTCGAATACTGCTTCCCGCGTCTGTGACTATCCGACCAATGACACGCGAGATATTATTGATTTAGCGCTTAGTGGCCTCAGCACCATCTGGCAGGAGGGTCACCGATATGCGAAAGCCGGCGTCATGCTGGGAGATTTTTACCAGTCAGGCGTGGCGCAGTTTGACATGTTCAGTGAGCAGCAGCCGCGCGCGAACTCTGACGCTTTAATGGCAGCGCTGGACAGTATCAATCGCTCAGGCAAAGGAAAGGTCTGGTTTGCGGGGCAGGGAGAACGCGACAGTTCATGGCAGATGAAGCGTGAAATGCTGTCACCGCGCTACACCACAAGATTAAAAGATATCCCAAAAATAAAGTAACTCAGTTTTCGCAGTCTTAGCTTCGTGCACCCGACCGCGCTGTTTGTCTATAATTGACGTCGCAATTAATTCACTGAAAGGAAGATGTGATGAAAACAGGACTGATTTCACTGGGGTTACTGGCTACCCTGCTTACCGGTTGCGATGCTGGCGCGCAGAGCCTTGAGTGGTATAAGGCGCACGATAAGGAGCGCAATGCAAAAGTTGAAGAGTGCAAAAAAGCGTCCGCACCACGCGGCACCGAGGACTGTCGTAACGCCATTGATGCCACTGTACTCGGCGGTTCCTTTACAAAGAGCCCCGCTAAAAGTTGGTAAATCCGACTGGCCGCCGCCAGGCGGTTTTTTTATGCCCTTCCCCTGACGATCCCGCCCTCCATTGACATTGCGTTACCAGAAGGCACCATTTAAATTAAGTATCAATTAGACCTACTATATTCGTACATACAGAATGGAGTTCTCATGTCATATAGCTGCTACTTTCTTCTCAATCGGCGCGAAATGGCCCACCTCAATTGCCCGGGAATTGGTACATTTCCTGCTTTCTCTGGTCAAAAAGAAGGCCGAAATAATCCAGAAAAAACAAACGTCCCCGACATAGGGCCGATTGTTCGTGGCCGCTATTTTATCGTTGAGCGACCAACAGGAGGACGGTTAGGGCCGTTCAAAGAACGTTTGTTGAAAGAAGTCTACGGAACGGATCGCTCAACGTGGTTTGGGCTCTATCGTGACGATGGGAAAATTGATGACTACACGTTTGTTCAGGGAGTAAAGCGTGGTAATTTCCGCCT